>OGXE01003711.1_pt1 | contig 10007 bp, 14 predicted proteins | sample 1576181 | NCBI WGS metagenome assembly OGXE01 (sample SAMEA3541478, study PRJEB24748) | human gut metagenome | biome: human gut; feature: human-associated habitat; material: faeces | place: China | collected 2012 | reverse complement strand
AATTTTTGTACTCATACTAGGAATAAATATATTAATAATAGAAAATAAGCTGATTGAGTTTTAGTCAATCAGCTTATTTTATTATTTAAACCTTTTCTTCCAATGACCACATTTTATCTGCTCTACTTCAAAGATTTCCTCTTGACATAAAAGATAATAGTAACAAAATCTCTCATCATTATCGAACCATCTACAGTTTTCACATTTAGTATTCATCTTATTTCCCCTCCGAACTGTACTTATATTCCCAAAGTAAGATATCCATATCTTCATAGTTGTTACAATCTAAATATTCTCTCTTTTTATAAAACTCAAATAAGTCTAAAAGTGTTATTTTTTCTGGAATATCATATTCTTGAAACTCAAGATATTCATAGATATTTACATAGAAATTAATTTCAAATGACTTATTATAAATTTCCTCTTTAGATAATGAAAGGACTCCATTTCTGAAGTCCTCATACTCTTTTTCTATTCTTTTAAAATTTTTCATTCTTCCTCCCTAACTTGCAAGTAATTTCTCGCATTCCTTTATAATTTCTATATCTTTAGATTTATCTCTTAAGTATTTTATATAGCTTTTATCATTATGGAAAATGTCTGTTAATGTTTGTCCTTTATATTTTCCAAATGTAATTATAATATCCGTATTCTTTTGTGGCTCTATTTTAGTTTTTGTTTCAACTTTAGCTTGACTTTCTTTTTCTTCGTTTAGCTGAAGCTTTGGTGTCTCAGCAAAAATATATCCATTGCCTTGCTTCTTTATTGGATACCAGCTATTTCTGGCATTATATAAATATCTTCCGATTCCAAAACCACTACTTGCAACTCTTTTAAAAGCATTTGATATTCCACCTTTTACTGATTCAAATTCTGTTACACTTGCTCCATCTTCCTTTTCTATCCACTCATCATTTATTCTGATAGAAAAAGTACACAAGAAGCCACCTTGAATTTCTTTATAAGATACTTTCCAATTTTCAAATCCTACAACTTCATCAAGCCTGTTTTGGATTGCTCTTGCCTGTACATAAGCAAGAGCCAGTCCCATAGTTTTATCTGAGTTTGTAGCACCAACACGAAATTCTAAATCCTTTTCATCAAATTTTTCCTTTAATTTTTCATATAATTCTTTCATAAAATCCTCCTAGTAATCCTCAGGAAACATAATAGTCCAATATCTTCCTTGTGATTCGTCTCTGCCTTGTACTGCCCATATATTCATTTTCCTAAATTTATCATTTAAAGTATGCTCTTCCATTTCTTCTGGATATTCCTGACGACGAATCATTTTATTTTCCTCTACCTCAAATACCTGAAACTTATCTAGATTTTCCTCAGAGCTTTTTCTTATTTTCCTTTTAAGAAGATGAATTACCTCTGCCACAATTCTTAAATCTAAATTTTCATAAACATTTTTTGTCATATAAATATTTTCCATTTTTTCCTCCGTATGTTCTTAAAAATGACCTCATAAAATCACTTTTAAGCCCTATCTTTTTTATTCTTTGATATTTTTATTCAAGATGAAAATAGCTGTCTATAAACAGCCTTTAAATACCTATATATCAATTTTTTTAATCCTTTAATTTTAAATAATTTATAAAGTACTTATTATATCCTGAATACCTTGCTTTTCATCTGTTCCATATACAATCTGCTCCATTATTCCCAGAACTTTCTCAAAGGATTTTTCAATATCTACTCCTCTTCTGTAAGAGGAAAGATATTTATATGTTCCTGATGTGTCTAGGTCAAAGTGAGTTCCAAATATTAATGCTCCAAGTTCAGCTTCTATTTCTGCTCTGCTTTTTGATATTTTTTCCTTATTATCAAAATGGCAGTTATAATGGATAAACTCATGTACCATTACAGCTGCCATATCAATACGATTATTTGATTTTTTAATATAAATAGTTTTTCCATCTGTCTGTCCAGAAACTTCATCATCGTAAAAAGTCTTTTTAAGCTCTATTGGTGCATACTGCTCTACACATTTTTTTACAGCTCTATAAAGTTTCATAGGGGTATACTTAAAATCTTCTGATGATTTCATTTCTACATCTATACTTGGAATTTCAACTGCATCTTCTGTTTCTTCTACTTGAGACCTGTCAAATACATTTACAGGTTTATAACCATAAATCTCATCTTTTTCTTTGCCGTCTTTTATGATATTTCTAATAAGAGGAACAAGTATTGAAATTGCTCTGCTTCCTTTCTTTACTCTATATCCAAGTTTTAAGCCCTGCAACAAGAGTTGCATTTGGATTCTGTTTGTATATAAGAATAGTATTTCTTATGCTGTAATCATAGAAGTTATTTTTTCTGAAAGCTATAAATCTTTTAAGTTCATCTGAATTTTGTAAAAAGTCTTCTATTTTCTCATCAATCCCATTTTTCAGTTTTAGCATTTTTTCGTCCATCATTTTCAACCACTTCTCCTTTTAAAATTATTTTTCCATTGAAATCACTTTCATACCCATAAATTAAGTTCTTTAAATCTTGTATCATCTTATTTGTAAAGAATAATTATTAACTATTCTTGCTCCTTTAAGTTCGCCATTGGTCTTAATGTATTCCTTAATTTTTTCCTTATCGGCTTTTCTTTCTTCTGTTACTCTTACAAACTCTTCAGGAAGAGCTGTCATATCATAAACATCTACAGCGGAACTTCTTCTAAGACCGTAACTCCCTAAATCTGTTTCAATCTTTTTCATTTCAAGAGCCTGCAAAGTGCTTACTAAATAATTTTTAAGCCTTTCTGCCTTATTCAGTCTTGCTCTACTTAATTTTAAAAGCCTGTCTGATTCCTCTTTTGCAACTTTACTTTTAGCTTGTAAATCTTGAATGTATTTTAAAAGAGATGAACTTTTATTTTTTAACTCATCTCTTAAAAATAACATTATCTCGCTGTAATTTTCTTTATCTAAGTCATTTCCATCACTTTCAAGGAAAATATCTAAAGTATCAATCATACCCTGTTGAATCTCATAAAGTTTTAAATCTTTCATTTTTATCAGCTCCTTTCTTTTTATTAAATACATCATCAAATGCACCAATTACTGTACCTACTACAACTAAAATTCCTCCAATAGTTCCTAACATAATATCAATCCTCCTGGTTTTTTGGTAATATAAAAACCCAGCCTATATTCCTATAAACTGGATTTTTTGTTTTTTTCATATGTAAATTTAATATATACACTTTATAATATATAATTAATTATATTTAAGCAATATAGATATACTGAAAATCATAATTAATTTGGAAAACTGTTCCAATAACATCAAAATCTTCTTTTGTTAAAATAAAAGTAATAACTTGAGTTCCATATGATAAATCATTGGGTAGTTTAGTAAAAAAATATCTTCAAGAGCAATAATAGATTCAAACATAAAAAAATTTTGATTCTCTATTTTTTGAATTTTTAAAAATTTAACTAAGCAATAATTATTACTGTTTCTTGTAGCTTTATTCTCTAATATTATTCTTGAAGTAGAAATATATTTTCTTTTTATAAAATTATCATCATTATTTTCTTCTCCACAAATATTTAAAGACATATTTTGAGTATTTTTTACTATCACTTCTCTATTTAAATGTATCACATAGGCTCTGCCTACATTTTCTTCAAAATTTTTAGTTTCAGTTAATGTAACATTTATTTTATTAAATAAAAAATTACACAATGTAACATTTTTTAATATTTTTTCTTTTTCTATGAAATTTTCTATATTTGCTTTTTCATAAAAAAGAATTTCTTTATCAGAATAATTTTTTTCTATCCTATTTTTTCCTTTATACTTAAAATACACAGAATATAATTCAGATATACAACAATTCAGGTTTTCACTGTTTTCTAAAAAAATTTCTGAAAATTTATTTATTGATGAATCATTTAGAAGCTTAGACCCAGATAAATATTTATTATACTCTTCTTGACTTGTAAAAGAATTTTTTAAAATTTTCTCTAATTTTCTATCTTCCTTTGCTGCATCTTTTATTAATAAATCTATCAATTTTACACACTTAATATATGAAAAACAGCTCATTCTAAGAGGAGTCGTCAAATAAAAACTAAAAGATATTTTATTAAAGGCATAATTTCCTTTTTCTAATTTAAACAACAAACATTTTATTAACTCGTTTTCCAAGAGCTTATATGTAATATTGTATGACTTTAAAGAACTACTAAGAATTGTAAAAACTTTTAAATTCAAATTTGTTTTTCCTTTTAGTCTTAAATTAGTCATATATATTTTTTCTAAGATACAAATAGAATGAATAACACATCTTACTAATAAATTTTTATTATTTATTATTGTAAAACTATCAATTAGATCTATATACTTTTTATAAATATCGATTAATTCATTCAATTCATTTAAATCTAATAAATCAACTTGTAAATAATATAATGATTTTAAAATAAGTTTTTTTATCTCTTTTTTTTCTTGTTCTTCTTTAAGTTCTTCAATTTTTAGCTCTAATTCTTTTCTTGACATACCGTATTTATTTTGAATTTCACTATCTGTTAATTTATCTAGTTTCAAAATTTCCTTACTAATAGCTTCATCCTCTTGAAAATCTTCTCTAACTTCTAGTTGTTGTTTTATTCGCCTACCTGCCACAAATAATTCATCATATTTTTTTTCTATATCCTCTATTTTTTCAACTTGAATATTTGTCATTAATTCACTTTCACAATTTTTAAAAAATTTTTCAAATCCTTCTTTTGATATACAATTATAATTTTTCGTTGTAAGTTTAAGGAATTGATAATCATATGTTTTTAAATACATTTCTTCCAATAAAGTTTTAATATCTATTTCTTTAAAACCAGAATTTATAACTCCTGTTTCCTTGATAATAATTTTCTCTGTAAAAATTAAATTTTGTACTATAAATTTTATTAATGTTAAATTTTCTATCTTATCATTTATTCTACCAATCGCTGAGCAACCCGTACTAAAAAAAATACGTTTCATTAAAATTTCTCCTCCTTTGTATTAATAAAAATATATGGCAATATAAATGAAAATAATTCATTATAATTTAAACATAAAAAGATAGCTTTCATTTAATAAGCTCATTATAACAAATTTTATATCTTTAATACAAGATAACCACTATGAAATATAACGGAGGAGTAAAATGGCTACAATAAATCAAACACCATCTAATTATGTAATGCATCCAATTTCCTATACTAAATATCTTAAAGGTCAAGGAATGTGGACAACGAATAAAAGTACAATTTTAGAGTATTCTAATTGTTCTAATTTTACATCTATTGAGGCAGTTGTAAATGTATTAAGAAATAAGCAACAACATGAAATACTGAACGATTTTAAAATATTTAAAGATTTAAAAATCTTAGAAGAAATAGAAGATTATAGCACCTATAAAAAATATTATTTGCGAAACGAAAGTGGAGCACGACTTGGTATTATGTATTTAGCAGATTCTTTTCCTGATATTTACAAGATTCGTAAAATAAAACATAACCTTGATTATTTGGCTAAGACTTGGAAAGATGAATACGGAATACCATCTCCTTTTATTTTTAATCTACATTCAGATAATTTGGAAATTTTGTTAATAGTATATGAGCTGTATAATATGCAAAATTTAAAATCTCAACAGGATTTGAATAGACTACATGAATACGAAAATCATTTTCTTATAAAGAACTTATCTGGAAAAGATGTTGCCATGTTTTGTGGTAAACCTATAATTATCAATCCAGAAAAAGTTTTATTACGAGACCCAAAAAGTAAAGACCTTCAGCAAAAATTACAGTTCCGTTATGTAAATGGAAACATCTAAACTACTGATGGTACACCTGAAGAAGTTAAAAAAGAAATTGATGAATTAGAAACCAGACAAATGTTAGAGATTATTGGAAATAGCAATATATAAGGAGGAATGAAGATGGAAGAAAATATGAGTTTTAACAATACACAAACAGAGGAAATAACAATTCAAGAAGAAACTAAAGAAGAAAAAGAAACTATTAAAAAAGGACCTGGCAGACCTAAAAAAGAAAGTAATACTAAACCTAACGAAACTAAAATTTCTTCAGTAACAAATAGCATCGAAGCAATACCTAAAAATAATATGAATATTGAATGGTATGCTTGTGATTTAAAAAATACTTTTTTGAGTGGGTATTTACATGAACTTGAACCAGATAGAGATGCAAATTCTGATTTATACAAGGAACTTTCTAAATCATATGATTCAATTATTCCATTTCTGCTAAAAAGTACAAAACTTAACTACAAAACTATACCTATTACTTATGGAATGATTATAACTTCAAGATTTACACCAATAGCTGTTAGTAATCTGCTAACTATTGAAGTAAGTGGACCAGGAACAGGAAAAACTGTCACCCTATCTAACTTAGGGAAATTTCCTTTAATTTCAAAAGAACCATCAAATGCAGTACTAACTGGAGACCAAAGAAAATCTAATGATTCTCAAGCATTAATAAAACAACTTGTCTTACAAATAGATGAAGCAGGAAATATTCCATTTAGCTCTGAAATAATAGGAATAATAAAGTCAATCACTTCACAATTAAGCTACTCAAGCAACGGAAAAGATTCTACTCCATTAAGGCTTTCTTTAATATTTACTGGAAACCCAGATGAAAAATATTTTAACTCTGGAGAAGATACTTTAAATATAGAATTATGTACTAAAGACTTAAAAACTCTTTCTCGTTCTTTAGTTGAAAATTTTGACCCTGCTCTAATACATAGAGCTGTTATTATACCAGGATTTTTATTACCTGCACTTAATGATAACTACATCATTAAAACTGAAAGTGAAATTCCAAATATTAAGCTAAAAGCAAATGCTCCTGCAGAATTTAAAATATTTGAAAAAATGGTTCTAAATGTTAATACGTTATGGAAAACACTCCTTGAATTACGTTCTGAAAAGACATTCTTTATCTCTGAGGAAATAAAAGCTCAACTCAAAGACACTAGCAGATGTAGTATTGAAGTAACAGAAAAATTATATTCTGCTCTCAAAAGAATATATGACCTTAGTAATTCATACTCTAAAGAAAGAGATTTAGGCTTACAAGAATTAGCTGTAACTTATAGAAACTATGCAAGTGGTTATTACAAGCCTTTAAACAAAGGATATACTAGATACTTATTACTAGACATTGCAAAAATGATTATTGAAAAGCAGGAAATAGAAGAAGCATATGTTTACAATCACAGAATTCTTTTAAAACCTATTGGAGAAAATAAGTTTTATAAAGTTGCATTAGATATGGAGGGGCAAAACGAAAACAAAAAGGAGTTTGAATTTTATAATTCTTGTCCTAGTGATGTTAAAGATTCCTTATTAAAAGTACATAGTATTGAATACAAGGGAAATGTCTTAGTCCAAGATTATATTCAACCATATTCTGACCACAAAATGTTACTCTTAGACATAAATCCTTTAAAAAAAGAGATAAAAGAATTAAAGAGAACTCTTCAAAAGCAGAAGATGGAACATGAAAATTTTAAAAAACAGGTTTTAGAAAGTTTAAAAGAACTACTATTTCAAATGCACTACAACTCTGAAACTATGCTTTCTTATGGAGAAATAAATATAATGGAAGAATGTGTTCTTGAAAAACTCTCTGACAATGTTTCACAAGAAAAAAGATACAAAGAAAAATTGAGTGAAAACTTTCCTTATTTGGATACAGAGAATATAAAATCATATGATATTTCTCTAGGAGAAGAGTTAAAAATTATAAACTTTCATTCTCTTAATCGTTAAAATTACAACGATTGTATATCATATATTGGCTATATATAAAAAGGAGGATTTACTATGATTATAAAAAACGATAAACTTAACAGCAAACAAAAACAGATAAATGCAAGAAGGGTTTTAGACTTGCTAAATATTATAACAGGAGGAGATGATAAACATGAGAAAAAGAGCCGTGATTTATATAAGAGAATCGACAAACTTTCAAGACCCTGAGAGTCAATACCAAGAATGCTTAGCTTTCTGTGAAAAAAATGATTTTGAAGTCATAAAAAAATATCAAGACATAGCCTCTGGAAAGAGCAATACTCGGAAAGAATTTCTTCAAATGCAACAGGATATGGAAGATGATCTATTTGATGTTGTGGTACTATGGGAGTTATCTCGTAGTACCAGAGACTTCATTACATACAAACTCATGATTCAAAGAATGTTTGAACTCAACATTGAGCTTTATTCTCTACAAGAAGGGAAACTAACAGAAGATAATATTGATAGTGAATTTTCCAATGATATAAGAGCTTTAGTAAATTCCCATGAAAGAAAAAGAGTAAGCAGAAGAGTTAAATTTCGTAAACAGTATGCAAAATCTCAAGGTATTTGGACAGGTGGAGTTGCACCATTAGGATATAAACTTATTAATTCAGAGTTAGTAATTGATGAAGAAGAAGCTCCAAAAGTTAAAGAAATTTTTCAGTTATACATTGAAGGAAACAGTTATGCTGCTATTGCTAAAAAATTTGGTTTTCAAGATTCTAAAAAGATTATGAGAATGTTAGCAAATCCTATCTATATTGGAAAACTAAAACAAAACGAGACAGAGATGATAAATGATAAAAGAGTTTATCATTCAGATTATAAGACTGTTCAAGGAAAACATGAACCTATTATATCTGAGGATATCTTTAATCTTTGTGCTGTTATTAGAAAAAATAAACTTAAAACTCCGTACCATAAAACAGATTTTATTTTAAAGAATGTAATTGATTATAACAGTCAAAAAATGTATCCAACTATAAAAAATAACCAAAAAGCATATTATGCAGGAAGAAATGGGGAGTCATATATTTCTGCCAAATATTTAGAAGACTTGGTTATAAAAGAGTTGACTGAGGAAATAAATAAATTTACTGTTTTAAATAATGTTGCAACTCAACATGAAAACATAATTGATAGAAAGAAATTTTACACTGCTGAAATAAACAAACTTAAAACCAAAGATGAAAAAGCAATCCGTTTGTATTTAGATGAAAAAATAACAGAAGAGAAATTTAACCTTCTTAGTAATGAAATAAAATCTTCAATTAAAACTTATGAAAAACAGCTAGAGGAGCTGATTGCTTTAGAAAAACGGCAGATAAATGTCAAAGATAACTGTAAACTATTACAAGAATATTTAATTCGTTTACAAAATACTTCTGACAGAAAATCAATGAAAAAGCTTCTTAATACAATCATCTTTGAAATAAGGCTTATAAATGATTTTAGAATAATGGTTATTACAAATTTATTCTAAGAAAGGAGTAAAAATGATTTTATATACAAAGTTAAAGAAATACTACTCTATTAAAGACTTACGTAAATTATTACCTACCATGACTGCAAGATATATTATAAACAATGAAAAAAAAGTTCGTATTCAAATTTTGCCAAAATACATTGATTTTAGAAAAATAGGGTATTCTTCTGCTAATTTGGCAAAAGATTACCCTGAATTAAAAACTACATATAAGGAATTTGAAATTGTCTATAAAATATTCTTAATGAAAAAAAGTATCAATGAGTTCAAAGAAGAATTAGGATTAACTGATACCTTTGATTATTATTTAAAAAAGGGTATTAATTTTAATTCTGAAAGTCCAAATTTTTACAAAATTATTGATATTTTAAAAATTCCTGTTAAAGATAAAGACTTTAAAATAGATATTTATCCAAACCACATTGAACTATTTGGCGATAAACAAAAACTTATTGATTTTAAAGAAAAGTATGGAATTGACCACCCTGTTCTATTAGAACCAATAAAAAATAAATGGCATTTAGCCTTTGATGGATTCTTAGCAGAATACATCAAAAAGAGAATAGAAAAAATACCGAGATAACCCCGGTATTTTTTGGTTTTTTATCATTAAATAAAACTAATTTTTTAAATATCTTAAGTTAAAATCGTTTATTTTGATTCCTTGTAGATACATCTTCCGTCAGCCTGATG
>OGXE01003708.1_pt1 | contig 10014 bp, 9 predicted proteins | sample 1576181 | NCBI WGS metagenome assembly OGXE01 (sample SAMEA3541478, study PRJEB24748) | human gut metagenome | biome: human gut; feature: human-associated habitat; material: faeces | place: China | collected 2012 | reverse complement strand
ATTTGCCCAAAATGGATATTGAACCCATGCGCAAAAGCAAGAGCACAGAAATTGCCATTAAGGGTAAGAACCGGTATCTGTTTGAAGATGCACTGGTACAAAATATCCGGTATCATCTGGAACGCGTAGAGGGAAACTTTCAGGTGCGCAAGGAAAACGGACGTATTTATGTGGATACCGAAGGGGAATACGATTATGAGGAGACCGTAGAAACCTTACAGCGGATTTTTGGTATTGTCGGAATCTGTCCAGTGGTACTTGTGGAGGATGAAGGATTTGACGCCCTGGCAAAAGTAGTATGTGACTATGTGGACCGGACCTATCCGGATAAAAACTTTACATTCAAAGTGGATGCACGCCGTGCCAGAAAGAATTATCCGATGACTTCCATGGAGATCAATGCAGCAGTGGGAGAAAAGATATTGGAAGCATTTCCACAAACCCGTGTGGATGTGCATCATCCGGAAGTGATGATTCACATTGAGATCCGTCCGATGATCAATATTTATTCGACAGAGATTCCAGGACCGGGAGGCATGCCGCTGGGCACAGCAGGACGAGCAATGCTTCTTCTGTCCGGCGGAATTGATTCTCCGGTTGCAGGATATATGGTATCCAAACGAGGCGTAACACTTGAGGCAACCTATTTTCATGCGCCGCCTTACACCAGTGAGCGTGCAAAGCAGAAAGTAATTGATCTGGCAAAGAAAGTGGCGAGATATTCTGGACAGATCAAGCTTCACGTGGTGAATTTTACCGATATTCAGCTATATATTTACGAAAAATGTCCGCATGAGGAACTGACAATTATCATGCGTCGTTATATGATGAAAATTGCAGAGCATTTTGCCGAAGAGGGAAAATGTCTGGGTATGATTACCGGAGAGAGTATCGGGCAGGTGGCAAGCCAGACCATGCAGTCCCTTGCGGTGACCAATGAAGTGTGTCATATGCCGGTATACCGTCCGCTCATTGCCATGGACAAGCAGGATATTGTATCAATCGCAGAAAAAATTGACACATACGAGACGTCCATTCTTCCGTATGAGGATTGTTGTACGATTTTCGTGGCAAAGCATCCGGTTACCAAGCCAAGCCTGAAACATATTAAAAAATCAGAGTGCCGGCTGGAAGAAAAAATAGACGAACTGATGCAGACAGCAATCGATACGACAGAGACGATTCTGGTAGATGCAGAATAATCTGTTTTTGGAAAATTATTTCCGTGAAACAAAAAATCCCCTGTCTGCAATACAGACAGGGGATTTTGTAAGTAATTACTGGGAAATAATGTATGGCTTTAAAGCTTCCAGAATCTCATTCAGATTATCCTCGGTATGGATGGCGAGATCAATCGGCTTGGAAAGATCCAGGCTGAAAATTCCCATGATGGATTTTGCGTCAATGACATATCTGCCGGAAATCAGATCAAAATCGTATTCAAACTGAGAGATGGTATTAACAAATGATTTTACTTTTCCAATAGAATTTAATGAAATCTGTACTGTTTTCATAATGAAAACCTCCTTGAAAATATTCATGAAAAACTCATGCTGTTTATATCTTTGATAGTAATATTTTTTATTGGAAAAGTCAAGAAATGTATGAAGATAATTGTATAAAGGAGTAAAAATGAAAAAAGCAGCATTACACAATCTGGGATGCAAAGTGAATGCATATGAGACAGAAGCTATGCAGCAGATGCTTGAAGAAGCGGGGTACGAAATCGTGCCGTTTTCGGAGAAAGCAGATGTCTATGTGATCAATACCTGTTCCGTAACAAATATGGCGGACCGCAAATCAAGACAGATGCTGCACCGGGCAAAAAAGCGGAATCCGGATGCGGCTGTTGTTGCTGCCGGATGCTATGTACAGACCAAAGAGGATGAGGCAAAATGTGATGAAGCAATTGATATTCTGATCGGAAATAATCAGAAAAAAGAACTGGTAGAGCGGCTGGATGCTTTCTTTGCGGGCAGAGGAGAAAAGGTGGAGGCTGTGGTGGATATTAACCACGAAAAACAGGCATTTGAGGAGCTGACACTGGATCATGCAGCAGAGCATACCCGCGCGTTTATAAAAGTACAGGATGGCTGTAACCAGTTCTGCAGTTACTGCATTATTCCGTATGCCAGAGGACGGGTGAGAAGCAGAAATGTTCAGAATGTTCTGGAGGAAGTAAAGCGTCTGGCAGCGTCCGGATATCAGGAAGTGGTACTGACCGGAATTCATTTAAGCTCCTACGGGATTGACTGCGGGGAAAGTCTGCTGCATCTGATCCAGATGGTGCATCAGGTGGAGGGAATCCGGCGTATCCGTTTAGGATCGCTGGAACCGAGAATCGTGACGGAAACATTTGCAGAAGAACTGGCAAAGATGGAGAAGATCTGTCCGCATTTTCATCTGTCACTGCAGAGCGGATGCGATGCAACGCTTGCCCGGATGAACCGGAAATATACGACGGAAGAATACGAAAATGCATGCAATATTTTACGGAAAAACTTTACGCATCCGGCAATCACAACGGATGTTATTGTTGGATTTCCTGGAGAGACAGAAGAAGAATTTGCACAGACAAAGGAGTATTTAAAACGCATTCATTTTTATGAGATGCATATTTTTAAATATTCCCGACGGCAGGGAACCCGTGCGGCAGTGATGGAACATCAGGTGCCGGAGGAAATCAAGACGAAGCGCAGTGCCCAGCTGCTGGCACTTGCGGAAAGTATGTCGAGGGAATTCCGCGCGTATTATGTGGGAAAAGAGGAAGAAGTACTCTTTGAGGAACCAATGGAAGTTGACGGAGAAACGTGGTATACTGGATATACCAAAGAGTATGTAAAGATCGCGGCAAAAACGGAAGAACCGCTTGATAATGTGATGAAAAGGGGAAGAGTGGAAGCGGCTCTGACCGATGAGATTTACCGTATGAAACTATAGCGCTTGTATTTTTCCTCAATTTCGTATACAATAGATGGGACAGGACTTGTTGGAATGAACAAGGGCAGGGACGGCGAATATGGAGAATTTAAATAATACACAATATTTTACAGTACAAAAGGAACCGGAATTACAGGTAAGAGATGTTTTAGAGATCGTATTCCGTGCATTGAGTGAGAAAGGATACAATCCGGTGAATCAGATTGTAGGATATATTATGTCCGGAGATCCGACATATATTACCAGTCATAACAATGCGAGAAGTCTGATCATGAAGGTAGAGCGGGACGAACTTGTAGAAGAAGTTTTACGTGCATACATCAAAAACAATTCCTGGGAATAATCCGGTACGGGAGAATTATGCGGATTTTAGGATTGGATTTCGGTTCAAAGACAGTGGGTGTTGCAGTGAGTGATGCGCTGTTAATTACAGCGCAGGGAGTGGAAATTATCCGAAGGAAAGCTCCGACGAAACTCAGGCAGACACTGGCGCGGATCGAACAGCTGGTAAGCGAGTACGAGGTGGAAAAAATTGTGCTCGGTTACCCGAAAAATATGAACAGTACAGAAGGGGAGCGCTGCGAGAAAACAAAAGAATTCAAGGAAATGCTTGAAAAACGCTGTGGTCTCCCTGTTATTTTATGGGATGAACGGCTGACAACAGTTGCAGCAGACCGTTCGATGATGGAAACAGGAATTCGAAGAGAAAACCGCAAGGAATATGTAGATGAAATTGCGGCTATTTTTATATTACAGGGATATCTGGATTATCTTTCAAATCATCCAGAAGAAAAATAAAAATACAAGGAAAAAATAAATGGAAAAAATTCAGTTTACAGATCCGGACACCAATGAGGTGGTGGAATTTGCTGTGGAAGAACAGACACAGCTGGATGGAATCAGATACTTACTTGTCTCTGATGGCAATGAAAACGGGGACAGTGAAGCATATATATTAAAAGAAATAAAGACACAGGATGAGGAAGTATTTTACGAGATGGTAGATGATGATACAGAGTTTGCTGCACTCGCGAAAATATTTGCTGAACTTGCGGATGAAGAAACACAGCTTTTATATTAGAGCGGAATATTATATTTGGAGGATTTATGAAAAAACAGGAAAAACAGAATAACAGTAAGCTTAAGATTATACCGTTGGGAGGTCTTGAGCAGATTGGTATGAATATTACTGCCTTTGAATACGAAGACAGTATTATTGTGGTGGATTGCGGTCTCGCATTCCCGGAAGATGACATGTACGGAGTGGATCTGGTGATTCCGGATGTCACTTATTTAAAGGAAAATATTGATCGTGTCAAAGGATTTTTTATTACGCACGGACATGAGGATCATATTGGTGCCATCCCATATGTTTTAAAAGATGTCAATGTGCCGATTTATTCGACCAGACTGACCAATGCCCTGATCGAGCACAAACTCGAAGAGCATGATATGCTCAAAAAAGTAAAAAGAAAAGTTGTCAAATACGGACAGCACATCAATCTTGGATGTTTCCGTGTAGAGTTTATCCGCACGAATCACAGTATTCAGGATGCGGCGGCACTTGCGATTTATTCCCCGGCAGGAATTGTCCTGCATACAGGAGATTTTAAGGTTGATTATACACCGGTATTTGGAGATGCCATTGATCTGCAGCGTTTCGGCGAGATCGGTAAAAAAGGAGTGTTAGCACTGCTTTGTGACAGTACCAATGCGGAGCGCCCGGGATTTACAGATTCCGAAAAGTCAGTAGGAAAAACGCTGGATAACATTTTTTCCGAGCATAAAAATACAAGAATTATTATTGCGACATTTGCATCCAATGTGGATCGTGTGCAGCAGATCATCAATTCTGCAGACAAGTTTGGCAGAAAAGTTGCGATTGAGGGACGAAGCATGGTCAATATTGTATCCATCGCTTCGGAACTGGGATATATTTCCCTGCCGGATAACATTCTGATTGATGTGGATCAGCTGAAAAATTATCCGGATGAAAAGACGGTTATCATTACAACGGGAAGCCAGGGAGAGTCCATGGCCGCATTGTCCCGCATGGCATCCGGCATGCACCGCAAAGTTACCATTAAGCCAAATGATACCATTGTATTCAGTTCCCATCCGATTCCGGGAAATGAGAAATCGGTTACCGGTGTGATCAATGAACTGATGCGCAAGGGTGCAGATGTGATTTTCGAAGATGTACATGTCAGCGGACATGCGTGCAAGGAAGATATCAAGCTGATTTATTCTCTGGTAAATCCGCTGTACGCGATTCCGGTGCATGGAGAATACAAGCATCTGATTGCACAGGCGAAGATTGCGGAAGAGCTTGGATATGACAGTGATCATATCAAAATCCTTTCTTCCGGAGATGTGCTTGAGATCGATGAGAATGGTGCAGAAGTGACCGGACATGTGCCGGTTGGCAATGTAATGGTAGACGGACTTGGTGTCGGAGATGTCGGAAATATCGTTCTTCGGGATCGTCAGCGTCTGGCAGAAGACGGAATTATTATTGTCGTCATGACACTCGAAAACGGATCCGGACAGGTACTTGCAGGACCGGATATCGTATCGAGAGGTTTCGTCTATGTACGTAATTCCGAGAGTCTGATGGATGAAGCAAAAACCGTTCTCGATAAGACCATGGATTATTGTATGGATCACAACATTACAGATTGGGGCAAGATCAAAAATGAAGTAAAAGATGCTCTGGGTGATTTCGTCTGGAAAGAGACCAAGAGACGTCCGATGATCATGCCGATTATCATGGAAGTATAGGGGTATTATGAATAAAGCTTTGTTCACTTTCATTAAAATTGCGTTTGTTATTATGCTGATCCTGCTGATTTTATATGGAACCGTTCATTTATGCAGGACCTGTTATGATTACGGGTATCGTTTCTTTGCAGAAAAGCAGATGGTACCGGATACGCAGGATGTGGAAAGCACGGAGGCACAATAGAAATAAATATGATAGTAGATGAACGACTGGTAACATATATCAATTCCCTGGATACGGGAAATACCAGAATTTTGGATGCTGTCGAACGAGAAGCTCTGGATTCCTATGTTCCGATTATTCGGAAGGAGATGCAGAGCTTTTTGAAGCTTTTGCTGGCGATGACAAAACCAAAAAGAATTCTGGAAGTCGGTACTGCGGTAGGGTTTTCTTCCATTCTGATGGCAGAATATGATCCGGTACCGTGTGAGATTGTCACGATTGAAAATTATGAAAAGCGAATCCCGATTGCCCGGGAAAATTTTAAGAGAGCAGGGAAAGAAGAGCAGATTACACTGCTTGAAGGGGATGCAGCGGAAATCCTTCCGACACTCACCGAGCCGTTTGATCTGATCTTTATGGATGCCGCAAAAGGACAGTATATTCATTTTATGCCGGATATTCTGCGTCTGCTGAAAACCGGAGGGACACTTGTCTCGGATAATGTGCTGCAGGATGGAGACATTATTGAGTCCCATTATGCGGTGATCCGCAGAAACCGGACGATTTACAAACGGATGCGGGAATATTTGTATGAGTTAACGCACCGGAAAGATCTGGTAACAGCGGTGCTGCCGGTGGGAGATGGAATTACAGTCAGTACAAAAGTAGAGGTAGAAAACGATGAGAAAGAATGAGTTGCTTGTTCCGGCAAGCAGTCTGGAAGTATTAAAAATTGCAGTTATTTATGGAGCCGATGCGGTCTACATCGGGGGAGAGGCATTCGGACTCAGAGCCAAGGCAAAAAACTTTACCATGGAAGAGATGGCAGAGGGAATTGCATTTGCACATGCACGGGGAGTTAAAGTTTATGTGACGGCAAATATTCTGGCACATAATTATGATCTTGACGGTGTGCGGGAATATCTTACGGAACTGCAGAACATGAAGCCGGACCGGCCGGATGCTCTGATCATTGCAGATCCGGCAATCTTTACGATCGCCGGAGAAGTATGCCCGGATATTGACCGCCATATCAGTACACAGGCAAACAACACCAATTACGGAACATTTCAGTTCTGGGAGAAACTCGGTGCTACCCGTGTGGTAACGGCAAGAGAACTTTCCCTGCGGGAGATCCGGCAGATCCGGGAACACATTTCCGATGATCTGGAGATAGAGACATTTGTACATGGCGCTATGTGTATTTCCTATTCTGGAAGATGTCTGCTGTCCAATTATTTTACAGGAAGGGATGCCAACCGCGGGGCATGTACACATCCGTGCCGGTGGAAATATTCTGTGGTTGAAGAGAAGCGTCCGGGTGAGTATTTTCCGGTATATGAGAATGAGCGCGGAACCTATATTTTCAATTCCAAAGATCTGTGTATGATTGAGCATATTCCGGATCTTCTGGAAGCAGGAATTGACAGTTTTAAGATTGAGGGACGTATGAAGACCGCACTTTATGTGGCAACGGTGGCGCGTACTTACCGTAAGGCGATTGACGATTATCTGGAATCTCCGGAGAAATATCAGGAAAATATGCCATGGTATCTCGAACAGATCAAAAGCTGCACATACCGCCAGTTTACCACGGGATTTTTCTACGGAAAACCTTCGGAGGAGACACAGATTTACGATAACAACACGTATGAAAAGGGATATACCTATCTGGGAATTGTCGGTCCGAAAAATGAAAAGGGAATGTACCGGATGGAACAAAAGAATAAATTTTCTGTCGGAGAACAGATCGAAGTGATGAAACCGGACGGACGCAATGTGACCGTTACGGTGCGGGGACTGATGGATGAAAAGGGAGAGCCGATGGAATCCTGTCCGCATCCGCAGCAGATCTTTTATGTGCCAGATTCTGGGCGGCAGATGGATATGAGCCAGGTCATGGCCAGCCATCCTTTGACAAGCAGTTTGCCCGTGACTGGCTGAAAGCAAACCCGGACAACGACTGGACTCTTCCACAGGAAATCGTGGACAAGACAATCGACAAATATCTCCAGGCATATGAGATGCTTACAGGGGAGAAGCTGAAATAAGCAATATACAAATACTGCCAGGGCATTTGTCCCTGGCAGGCTGATAAAATCCTTTATTTTATTTTCAAAGGATACACTTTGCTTGTATGTAAAAAGCGCCCGGGAGTTTGGGTCTCCCGGGCGTTGATTTTTGTGAGCAACGTGCCAAATCCATGTTTACACGGAAACCTGGCTGACATGTAAAAATCAGAACAGTCCTGTGATCTTACCTGTTTCGTCTACATCGATTTTCTCAGCAGCCGGAACCTTCGGAAGACCTGGCATGGTCATGATCTCTCCTGTGAGGGCTACGATGAAGCCTGCACCTGCAGAAATCTTCAGGTTACGAACGGTTACTTCGAAGTCTGTAGGAGCACCAAGCTTGGTCTGGTCATCTGTTAAGCTGTACTGTGTTTTTGCTACACAGATCGGGCAGTTTCCGAATCCCAGTTCCTCAAGCTGTTTTGCCTGTTTCTGAGCGTTTGCTGTGAGAACAACTCTCTTACCGCCATAGATTTTCTGAACGATCTGGTTCAGCTTATCTTCGATAGAGCCTTCAAGCTCATAGGAATATGTGAAGTCGTTTGGCTCTTCAACAAGACGGATTACTTCCTCAGCTAATTTAATACCGCCTTCGCCGCCTTTTGCCCATACTTCAGAAAGTGCAACATTAACGCCAAGCTCTTTACATTTTGCTTCTACCAGGTCAAGCTCTGCCTTGGTATCAGTCGGGAATGCATTGATTGCAACAACACAAGGAAGACCGTATACATTTTTAATATTATTTACATGTTTCATCAGGTTCGGGATACCTTTTTCCAGAGCCTCTAAGTTTTCTTGGTTCAGATCCGCTTTTGCAATGCCGCCGTTGTATTTCAGAGCGCGTACTGTTGCTACGATAACAACTGCGTTTGGCTTCAAGCCAGCCATGCGGCACTTGATATCCAGGAATTTCTCAGCACCGAGGTCAGCACCAAATCCGGCTTCTGTGATGGCGTAATCAGCGAGGTTCAGAGCCATCTTTGTAGCTGTTACAGAGTTACAGCCGTGTGCGATATTTGCAAATGGTCCACCGTGAATAATCGCCGGAGTGTGCTCCAGTGTCTGAACAAGGTTCGGCTTCAAAGCATCTTTTAACAGTGCGCACATAGCTCCTTCTGCGTGAAGGTCGTGAGCGGTTACTGGTTTTTGCTCAGAAATCTTTCCATATGTATAACCAACAATGATGCGGCCAAGTCTTTCTTTCAAATCTGTAATGTCTTTAGACAGACACAGAACAGCCATGATTTCGGAAGCAACAGTGATGTCATATCCGTCCTCTCTTGGTACGCCATTGATTCTTCCACCAAGTCCGTCTGTTACAAAACGAAGCTGGCGGTCATTCATGTCAACACAGCGTTTCCATACAATTTTACGTGGGTCGATATTTAATTCATTTCCCTGGTAAATATGGTTGTCGATGAGGGCTGCTAATAAGTTGTTGGCAGCTCCAATTGCGTGAAAGTCACCGGTGAAGTGAAGGTTGATATCTTCCATTGGAACAACCTGTGCGTATCCGCCGCCTGCTGCTCCGCCTTTTACACCGAAGACCGGTCCAAGAGATGGCTCGCGAAGTGCGACCATAACCTTTTTATTCAGACGTTGCATTGCATCAGCAAGTCCGACAGTTGTGGTTGTCTTTCCTTCTCCGGCAGGTGTCGGGTTGATTGCTGTGACAAGAATTAATTTGCCATCTTTGTTTTGGGATTTCTTTAAGAAATTGTAGTCAATCTTTGCTTTGTATTTGCCATATTGCTCTAAGTATTCGTCCGGGATTCCGGCTTTCTCTGCAATGGCAGTGATTGGTTCCATTGTACACTCCTGTGCGATCTCGATATCAGTTTTCATCTTCATTTCCTCCCTGGTTTAATGCAAGCCTCACGTCGCTAGATAAGTACATGCCAAGCAGATGACCTTGTATGCGTAAACATATGCAGGGTCTATGGCTTATCCCCCTGGCATTAATAAAAAAGGACAACATCTATCGTTAGGATAAATGTTGCCCAGACGGTCGGCTTAATACGACTTCTGATTCCCCTGTGGTCCTCCACAATTATCCGC
>OGXE01003701.1_pt1 | contig 10029 bp, 8 predicted proteins | sample 1576181 | NCBI WGS metagenome assembly OGXE01 (sample SAMEA3541478, study PRJEB24748) | human gut metagenome | biome: human gut; feature: human-associated habitat; material: faeces | place: China | collected 2012 | reverse complement strand
ATTAAAAAAGGAATGAAAGTCAAACTTGAAAAAGAGCCGGATAATGAGTACGACAAAGAAGCAATATAGGTAAAGGTAAAAGGTCTTGGCAAGATAGGATATGTGGCTAACAGCCCTTTTACTGTTAAAGGTGAGTCTATGAGTGCTGGCAGGCTGTATGACAAAATTGGAGATAAGGCGAAAGGAAAGGTTGTATTTGTAGTTGATGGAGGGGTTGTATGTAGAATTACTGATATAGAGATGAATAAACAGCTAAAAGAAATGGATAAAGAGTTATAACATCTAGATACAGATAGGGCAAATATAGTGGTTCTATCTGTATATTTCTATAAAATAAAAGGGGAATAATTGAGGAAATAGTATTTTGAAAACGAAAATGATTAGAAAATAAATGAAAATCGCATACATGTGCGATTTTTATACACTAATGCAAAAAGAAATGTTGCCTTGAAAAAAATGAAATGATATAATAATCATGGAGTTTTGTACATATTTGAGACTTAAATTCTAGAGAGGTAATTGAATGAAGGTTAGCTATAAAAAATTATGGGTTATGTTGGCTGAAAAGGAAATTTCAAAACAGAAGTTTAGAGAACAATTAGAATTGTCTACTGGAACTATGACCAAATTGAATAAAGGAGAAGAAGTATCAATGAACACACTTCTTCGTATCTGTGAATATTTTGATTGTAATTTTGGCGAAATATGTGATGCTGTTAAGATAGAGGAGATAGAAAAAAAACAGGAGGAAGTGTCATGAGAGAACTTGTTTGCCCACGGCATATGTGCAAGGTACCTCTTGGAAAATGTATGGAATGGGATATAGATGAAGTTACAGGTGAAAGAATTCAATGCAATGAAAAGCCTGTAATGTCTACTACATTGTATTGGTGTAAACAATGTAATGTCCCAATTTATGAAGAAAGTTGCCCTTTATGTGGAGAAAAAGGAAAGTATATTGCAACTGATATACGACCTGTATTTCCAGAAGAAAAAATATTACTTGCGATCCTTTTAGAAAAAGATGATCCACTGTGCTTTGAAGAGCTATCTGTATGGAATAATACAAATTTTTACTTTATAGATGGTGAAAAAATACAAGTTTCTATAAAGGATTTCAATGGTAAAACATTAGATGAAATTCAAAAAATTAAGAAAAAATATGATGAATACTCAGCTCAAATTGACTACTCAAAGTTTGATAAAATTGTTAGCAGATTTATTCAAGCAAATGAGAACAGATATAATGAAGTTACAGATGAGGCAATTAGTTTTGTACAGGGATATAAAGAAAGATATTCCTTAGAGGATATGTTTGTATCTTTTAGTGGAGGAAAGGACTCTACGGTTACATCAGATATAGTAAGAAGAGCGTTTTCATCGAATAAGGTATACCATATTTTTGGAGATACAACATTAGAGTTTCCTTTGACATATGAATACAAAAAGAGATTTGCAAGAGAGCATAGGGTACTTCCAGCAAAAAATTATGAAAAGAATTTTGAATCTCTATGTGAACAAATTGGACCACCAAGTCGTGTTATGAGATGGTGCTGTACTGTTTTTAAAACAGGAGCGATAACACAGACTATTGCATCAGCATTTAAAAATAAAACTAATATTTTATCGTTTCAGGGAATACGGCATAATGAATCATTAAGTAGAAGCAAATATGATAGAGAAAGTAAGAGCCCTAAGATTACAAAGCAAACAGTTGCTGCACCTATTATAGAGTGGACAGATTTTGATGTATGGCTTTATATTTTAACAACTGGAATAGATTTTAATGATGCTTATCGTCTTGGTTATTCAAGAGTAGGATGTTGGTGTTGCCCTAATAATGGTTCTTGGTCAGAATTTTTATCAAAAGTGCATATGTATGAACAGTATGTGCATTGGAGAAAAATTTTAGTTGATTTTGCTAAGAAAATAGATAAACCAGATCCTGAAGAATATGTTGATGAGGGTGGTTGGAAAGCACGACAAGGTGGAAATGGAATAGATATTGCAGAGAGATCAATTATTTCATATGAGCCGTGTGCAACGGAAGACAATGCATTTAATTATGAATTGCAGAAACCCATTACGAAAGAGTTCTATGAGTTATTTAAACCTTTTGGGTATATCAATATCCAATTAGGAAATGAGAGATTAGGTGAGGTTTATGTACTTGATAAAAAGGGAAATGTGGCTCTTGTATTGCAAGGAAGAATTGGCTCAACCAAATTAAAGGTAACGATTAAAAATGAAAGATTAGCGGGTGCAACAAGTTTGAAGGTTGCTGAAGGAAAAATTCAGTGTCAGCTTACCAAATATCAGATGTGCATAGGCTGTAAAGCTTGTGAAAGTGTTTGCAAACATAGTGCAATAAAAATCAAAGAAATGGAAGATGGTAGCATATCATATAAAATTGATGATCAAAAATGTAAGAGATGTACAGAGTGCGTTAATCATTTTAATGCAGGCTGTTACGTAAGAAAAGTGCTTACCATTAAGAGAGAAGGATAACATGACAAATAAAGTTATTTATAAATTAAAAGGACATGAAAAATTCCCACTGAGAGAGGGCTGGATAAATAAGGGCTTATCTGTAGCAAAAGAAAAAGGCACACATATATTTTTGGAAAGTCAAGGTCCAGATATGTTAGGTGTTGGTACTAATATGGTTAAGTCTATACGATATTGGATGCAAGCATGCGGATTGTTGGTTAAAGATGGTAACAAAGAAATACTTTCCGATATGGCAGAAATTATTTATATGAATGATCCATATTTGGAAGATATTTTCTCATTATGGATACTTCATTCAAATATTACTAAAAACATTGAACAGGCTACGGTGTGGTATATGTTTTTTAATAGGTTTAATGTTGATTCTTTCAACAAAGCTGATATGCAAAAGAAAATGCAACAGGAACTGTTTAATTATGTTGGACAACAAGTAACAGAAAGCTCATTAAAAGATGATATTGACGTATTATTAAATATGTATTCAAAAGGCGATAATAAAAATGAAGATCCAGAGGATAAGATAATTTCGCCTTTTACCACACTTGGAATAATAAAGAAAGAAGATGAGACCTATTATAAGATTCAACCAGACTTAAGAAGGATAGCCAATGAATTAGTGCTATATGAGATAAGCAGTTTATTAGATCATAATAAATCTATAAGCATTGAAACAATAGCATCTGGTGAAAGAAGTCTTGGTGCGATATACAATATGACAATGGTTACTGTTAATAAGTATCTGGATAATCTTGAAGCAATGGGATACATTCGAGTGGATAGAACAGCAGGACTGGATATGGTATATCCGGAAAATATGAAGAGTCCAATAGAAATTATTAGAGATTATTATAGAAAATAAAGGTGGATAAAAGCATGGCAGTTACAAAGTTAAGCCAGATTGTAAAATTAAATGGCAGTTTTAGAAATTCTATTAATCTGTATCTGAACTTAAATAAAAAAGAAAAGATTGATAGTTATATTCCTACAAAGTCATCTTTGAATATATTAAAACGATATGTTGGTTCTGTAATAAAGAACAAAGACCATTCTACGATATTGATTGGTTCTTATGGCAAGGGAAAATCACATTTGTTACTGATTCTTTTAGCAATAGTGAGTATGCAGCGTACAAAAGAAAACAATGAGATTGTAAAGAGCCTTTTAAAAAAGATAAGAATGGTTGATGAAGAGACATTTGAAATTGTTTCAAGTGTGTGGAATAAGAAAGGACGTTTTTTGCCCGTTATTATTTCGGGAAGTATAGATGATGTAAGTCGTTCTTTTATGATTGCATTAAATGATGCATTAAAGAGAGAAAATTTAATGAATTTGATGCCGGATACTTTTTTTAGTATTGCAGAAGACACTATATGTAGATGGAAGAAGGAATATCCTGAAGTTTATATAAATTATGAAAAGGCATTGAAGAAAAATGGTGTCTCTATAAATGATATTAAAAATGGATTGAAGGTATGTGATCCGAAAGCTCTTGAAGTTTTTAAGAGCGTATATCCTTCATTAATGGGGGGAGAGCAGTTTAATCCTCTTACAGGTAGCGAAGTGTTGCCTATGTATCAAAGCGTAGCTGATAAATTACGTGAACAGTACGGATATAGTGGGATTTATGTGGTTTTTGATGAATTCAGTAAATTCATTGAGGGACAAGAAAAGCACTCTATTGGTGGAAATATGAAGTTTCTACAGGATATGTGTGAACTGGCAAATGAATCAAAAGACACACAAATTTATATGACAATGGTAGCTCACAAATCAATAAAGGAGTATGGAGCATATCTTTCAGAAGCTGTAATTAATGCGTTTACAGGGATTGAGGGGAGAATAGAGGAAGTATTATTTAATACTTCTTCAAAAAATAGTTACGAATTAATACAAAATGCTATTGAGACGGACACAAGCAGATTGGCTGAAATTCCAGAAGCTGATAAGTATTTTGGAAGAGCAAAGGTGGATGAATACTATAAAATACCAGCTTTTAGATCTACGTTTACCAATATTGATTTCGAAGAAATAATCGTTAAGGGATGTTATCCTCTTAGTCCTGTATCAGCATATGCATTGCTTAATATAAGTGAAAAAGTAGCACAGAATGAAAGAACCCTATTTACATTTATATCTAAAGAAGAGCCTAAAAGTATGGCACAGTATGTAGTGGAGCATACATTTAATAATGAGTGGATAGTAACACCGGATAAGATATATGATTATTTCCAGAATTTGTTCAAAAAAGAAATTGGAAATGAAAGAGTTCATACAGAATGGTTAAATGCTGAGTATGCAATTGCTAAGGCAAAGGAAACAGGTAAAATACGTATGCTTAAGACCTTGGCGGTAATAAATATAATAAATAAATTTGATGAAATGCCACCTACTGAAGAAATTTTGAAGATAGCATCAGGATTGCCAAATGCTTCGGAAATTTTAAATTCACTAGTGGCGAAAGAACTCATTTATAAAAAAGAAACAAATAATTGCTATGTATTCAAAACACGGGCAGGAGCATCGCTTAAGTCTGAGATTAAGAGACGGAGAGTTTTAAAGGATTCAGTTAATTTATCGCAGGTCTTTTCAGACGTTAGTAATAACCAATATATTTTGCCTAAGAGATACAATAACACATATTCAATGACGAGATATTTTAGATTTGAATATCTAGATGTTGTAGATTTTTTGAAACTTGAAAATGTGGATGTATTATTGCATGATGGAAAATTTCAGGATGGAAAGGTAGTAGCGTTATATTCTTTAGATAATTCTAATCGTACAGAACAGATTATGAAGAAAGTTGCGGAACTTACTTCGTATAATATAATTGTGATTTACACAGAAAAACCATTCGCAATGATGGACAAAGCAAGAGACTATGAGATTATACAGAATATAAAATCTGATGACAAATTTATGAAAGAAAATGAGATTTTATCTAAAGAACTTGTTGTTATGGAAGAAGATATTGAAAAGATATTATCTGATTATCTTGAAAATGAATTTGAACAAATGGGTTCACATATTACTATTTATTATGATGGTGACAAATGGGTACTAGATGAAAATATTTGTACGGGTATAGCAGTGGATATTGTATGTAATCATTTCTATTCGGAGACAGTTGTTATCAATAATGAATTAATAAATAAGCAGTATATAAAAACAGCTCCGATTAAAAAATCTAGAAAAATTATTATGCAGAATATATTAGGCGAAGGTCCGGCTGAGAGCTATCTGTCAGGGACAAGTTCAGAGGCTACTATATATAGAGCTGTAATGGTAAATTCTGGAATATCATCAGATGATAAGCCAGATAACGTTAAGAAACTTCTGGGGATTTTTAAATCGTTTTTTGATAGTTGTGTAGATGAAAAAAAATCTCTAAGTATTTTGGTTAATAGATTTTGTGGGAAACCATTTGGGATGAGAGCCGGGGTTTTACCAATATTACTTGCTTATTCATTGTCTAAAAGAAACGAGGATATCGTTGTGTATTATGAAGATCGTGAAATCGCACTTGATGTGGACACGATTATAAATATGGTAGATTATCCAACAAAATATTCAATTTTTATTTCTAAGGATAGTGCGGATAAGGATAGATACTTATATAACCTATATGATTTATTTGCAGATAAAGCAGATAAAAATCTCTCTGGGAATAGAATTGCAAATATTTTGACATGTATGCAACGTTGGTATCGAGGATTGCCACAGGTAACCAAAAACATAAGAAAAGATAATGAATATATTTCAAATGAGAGAATATTAAAAGCATTGCCAAAATTAAAAAATGTAATGCAGCGTATGGATGTAAATGCATACGAGGTGATTTTTGAAATATTGCCTAATATTTGTGGTTATGAGGATTATGATAAAACCGTTGAATTCCTTAGTGTATTAAAAACAAAACTGAACGGCTATATGGATTGGCTTTTGCAAAAAGTAACTGAGGTAACAAAAGATATTTTCAGATTGGATGGAAAAGATGATATGATTCATACCCTCAAAGCATGGTATGAAAAGCAAAGTGATGTGGCAAAGCATGGATTATATAATACTTCTATATCAGGATTTATGTCTTGCATAGGAGATATAGATACTTATGATGAATATTCTGTAGTACAAAAAATAATGAAAATTGTAACTGAAGTACATGCAGATTCCTGGAACGATAATACTTATAATGAATACGTGGATAAGTTACAACAACTTAAAAATGATATTGAGGCTATAGGGAGTGAAAATAGAAAGGGAAGTTGCGTTCTGTCATTTACAGGTAAAAATGGAGAGGTGATTCAAAAATATTATGATCCAGTAGATTCTGATGAGGGAACCATGTTTAGAAACATTATAGAGGATCAATTAGAGAGTTTTTCTGATCTGGATGTAAATGTGCGAGTTGCAATTCTGTTAGAAATGATAGAAAAAGTTATGCGAAAAGAGGAATAACATATGATTTATTTGGATAATGCCGCTACAACATATCCTAAACCAGAAGAAGTGTATCAAAAAATAGATTGGGCTAATCGTAATATTGCAATAAATGCTGGGAGAGGATCTTATAAAGCGGCACAAGAGGCTTCTAGACTGATTGAGGAAACTCGAAGACAATTGATTGAGTTAGTGCATGGTTTAGGTAATGAACATGCAGTATTGCTTCCATCGGCAACCATTGCTTTAAATGTAATTTTAAATGGTTTGTCATTTTCGGATGGAGATGTTATTTATGTATCCCCATATGAACATAATGCAGTATCCCGTACTTTGTACAGAATAAGTACTATAAAGAATATACATATTGAGGAATTACCAGTAAAAGATAATCTTGAAATTAATATGGATAAGGTTAAGTATTTGTTCATGAAAAATAAACCATCATGTGTATGTTGTACTCATATAAGTAATGTGACAGGATATATTTTACCAGTTGAAGAAATATTTGAGATAGCAAAAGAGTATGGAGCAGTAACCATCATGGATGCATCACAATCTTTTGGGCTTTTAGATATTGATATTAAAAAAATCAAAGCAGATTATATTGCTTTTGCAGGGCATAAAACTTTATATGGTCCATTGGGAGCAGCTGGTTTTATTGATAATGCAAGATTATCACTTGATACATTTATTGTAGGAGGTACAGGAAGTGATTCTTTAAATTTAGATATGCCAAGGCAAGTACCAGAAAGATATGAAGCTGCTAGTAAAAATATTGTAGCAATTGTTGGACTGCATGAAGCTCTGACCGTTATAGATAGGAATGGTAATTATCAAAAGGAAAAACTACTATCTGAATATGCAGTAGATAAATTGAAAAAATTAAAAAACATAATTCTTTATATACCAGAAAATCTTACCCAGCATATTGGAGTTATATCTTTTAATGTAAAGGGATATAAGGCAGATGATGTAGGAATGATTTTGGATGAAGATTTTGATATAGCTGTTAGGACGGGATATCATTGTGCACCATATATCCATAAATATTTGGATGATAAAAAATATCTTGGAACTGTAAGAATTAGCTTAGGACAGTATAATACAAAAAATGATATTGACCAGCTGATAGATGCTATAAGTGAATTATAAAAGATGAGAAAGAGGTTTGGATATGGACAATAATTTGTATATTGATTACTTGAATTCATTACATAATTATAATGCTCAAAATGAAAATGCATATGGTGAAAGAAATATTGATAATCCATATTTTAAAGACGTTATGGTTAGAGTAGGATTATGTGATTATATAAAGGAAAATCTTACAGTAAAAAAACCTCATATACTCATTTTGACAGGTCATGCCGGAGATGGAAAAACTAGTATAATGTATCAAGTCCTGACTGACATGGGGGCAGAGTTTGATGTAAAGGAAAAATTAAGTGAGATTACACTTCCAAATGGTGCAAAATGTTTATGTGTAAAAGATTTTAGTGAAATTCCAGAAGAAGAGCAAACAAATCATATCGACAGAATTAATGTGATGAAAAAATCTGTAGATATGGTGAAAAATGGAAATTATGTTTTCATGGTAGCTAATACAGGTCCGCTTATTAATACATTTGGTGAGTTATTCGATACAAATGATAATAAAGAAAAATCTAGAATTCAATTAATAAATATGATGGATAATAATGATGGAGAAATAAAATTCATTCAGGATGTTCCATTGTGTGTAATTAATGTAGCTACTGTTGATAATGTGTATTTTGCAACAGAATTTCTTGAGAAAATTATACAGGATAATTTATGGGAAAAGTGTGAGGCATGCAATAAACATCATTATTGCCATATATATAGAAATAGAAACTTAATTGTAGAAAATAAAACAAAAGTGTACGAGTTTATAAATAATCATTTTATCTGGTTAACAGAGTATGGTACACGATTGACTATTAGAAGCATGACAGAGCAGCTTGCATATATGATTACGGGGGGAATGTCCTGTGAGGAAGCGACTAATAATGATGCATATAAATATCTCTTTAGCAATTTGTTTTTTGGATATATAGGTACTAAATTAAACGCTAGAGCGTTGAACATCATTGCGATAGCAGCAGCGAATAAATGCATGTATGATCATAAAAGATTGCGATCTGATGAAAAACTTCTAGTAGGTAAAGAATATAAAGATATGTTTGGTAATGCAATTAAAGAGATTATAACGGATGCAGAAAAAAATAATGCATTTATTGGTGGTTGGACGGAATTCCTTCGTAGGACATATCTGTTTACTAATATAATCACGGATGATGTTGTGATATCACACGATTATGAAGATGTATTTTCAAAACAATTCAAGAGATATCTTGTGTTAAGGGATGGAATAGATACTCCATCAAAGACAGATGCAAATTTGATAGCAGATGCATTATCAATGATTTATATAGGAACTCCTAGTGATGGGACAGAAATTCCATTAACTTTGAGTAGAGAATCAGGAATCACACAAAATGTACAGTTAATTACAGGTACAATTCCAGTACGAAAACTGAGAGTTAAGTCAATAAAAACAAAAGACAGCACTTTTAATAAAGGTAAAGATAGATATGAACTAAGATTAGAAATTGATAGGACGAGCCTAGACACAATATTAACTTTGCCAATGTTGGATTATTTTGAAGAGCTGAAAAATGGTGTGATAGCAACAAATATTGATCCGCAACTATCGCATGGAGTTGAAAGCTTAAAAACACAAATATCTGAATTGCTTGAAGAGGATGAAGATGAAAATGTGATAGAAATTGTTGTTCTTAAAAATAGTGGCAATGATAATATTCGTCTCGAATTAACTGGTGACGGAAAAATCAGAGAAGTGTAGGAGGCAAGATTATGGAAACATTTCCAAAATGGATGGAAGATGATTATAGAAAAATTGCGAATAAAGGTCCACTATCTACATTGATTTTTGGACACAGATTTAAATCAGATCAGACTTTATATGAATATTTTACCATAAATTATATATGTCTTTTTGACTATCTTTTTATATCTTCTTAAATGTCCGCAAAG
>OGXE01003695.1_pt1 | contig 10042 bp, 5 predicted proteins | sample 1576181 | NCBI WGS metagenome assembly OGXE01 (sample SAMEA3541478, study PRJEB24748) | human gut metagenome | biome: human gut; feature: human-associated habitat; material: faeces | place: China | collected 2012 | reverse complement strand
TCTCGGAAGGCACGTGCAGACCTTTCGTCATGGCCTCCTACCTTTCTTTCGGGCCCTTGTCAGGGCCGATTCGTTAGCGCCCCTCCGTGTGAGGCGTTATTGCTGACGACATATTTATATCCAAAATCAGCCCATACTTCCACCTTGCCCCCGAACGGTTTTTTATAGGGGGTGAACGGCATACACATATACTTCACGCATGGCACACTTTGATTTAATAAAGTTTATTTACGTGCTTAAATGCTTTTTCAAACCAAATAGCAAATGGAACTTAACTTTATTAAACCACCCTCAAATTGCATATTTCTAATAAAGCTATGAATAGAATTAGCGATTCATACCGCGTCTCAACCATTTTCATTTTTATTCAGAAAAAAGTTTGTCCTATTCATTTCTGGTATGCATATTACCGTTTACCAGACGCTTGGTACCGTTCACCGGAAGTTCAGTATAAGGCCCAACGAACACCGGCTCGCCTTACGGCCTCATTTGTAACAACTTGACTTCTCGGTATAGAAAAACAGACCCGCTCCCCTCATGGGAAACGGGTCTGTTATCGATAATCGTAGACAGATTTGAGTGGCTTTGAGAGCCGTCGGAATCCTAGTGATCAAACTCCGCCAGAGCCTCGCCCAGAAGCCTCAGGCCCTCGCGAAGAACGTCTTCGCTCGCGCAGTAGCCCAGACGCGCGCCGCAGGGAAGCTCAAAGCGGCTGCCGGGAACCAGCAGCACTCCCCTCTCGGCCAACAGGCGCTTGCAGAACTCCTCATCGTCCTCGGGAATATCCAGCTGGATAAACGAGGTGGATACGCCCTGCGGCGCCGTCCAAGAGACGCGGCTCTGCGCATCGATCCATGCCTGAGCGATATCACGGTTGCCAAACACGATCTTACGGTTGCGCTCAAGGATCTTATCCTTGTGCTCGAGCACGTAGGTCGCCAGGGCGTCGTTGAACACGCCGCCGCAGATCATGGTGCAGTCACGATAGGTGCGGATGCGGTTGGAGACCTCTTCGTCGGCCACGACCCAGCCCACGCGAGCCGCAGGCGTCGAATAGGTCTTGGACACCGAGTTGGTGACAATGGCCTTCTCGTACACGTCGGCCATCGATATAAAGGACTCGGTGTTCTCGAGCGGCAGATACACCTCGTCGCACAGCACATAGGCGCCCACCGAACGGGCGATCTCGGCAATCTGGCCGAGCATATCGGCATCGAGCACCGTACCGATGGGGTTCGATGCGTTATTGATGCAGATGAGCTTGGTGTTGGGGTGAGCGAGGTGCTTGAGCTGTTCGATATCGGGCTTCCAGCCGAGCTCCTCGCGAAGCTCCCAATACTCGACCTCGGCACCGAGCGTACGCGGAATCTCATAGAGCGGCGCATAGGTGGGCCACTCGGCAATCACATGGTCGCCGGGCTCGACCACGGCCATGATGGCGTTGAGGTTCGCGCCCGTGCAGCCGTTGGTCTGCAAAATGTGATCGGGATTGACCTCGCGACGATACAGCTTGGCGACCTCGGCCTTAAAGTCGGGCGAACCCTCGATCCAGCCGTAGTTCATCTTCTCGCGGTCCAGGCGCTCGTAGAGCGTAGCACCGTCCTGCTCGTCAAGTGCGCGAAGCTCACCCATGGTCAGCGACGAGATCGTCGACTGAGCGATATCCCAGGTAGCACTCTTCTCCCAAACGTTGAGCCAATCCTCAACGCCAATTGTCTTGATATCCATGGCCACCTTATCTGATCTTAATTTAGCGTCAATAAACATGAATGGGACGGTGCGAAAGAACCGCACCGTCCCATTGGGAGACATCTAATGTCAGCTAGATGTTTGTATTAAGACCTGCACGGGTCTTTGAAAACCTTAGAGGTCCTCGCGCCAGAAGGGCATGCTCATGCAGCGCGGGCCGCCACGGCCGCGGGAGAGCTCGGCGGAGGGCACGACGAGAAGGTCCAGGCCCTCCTTGTACAGCACGTCGTTGGTGACGGTGTTGCGGGCGTAGACGCAGATCTTGCCGGGCTCGACGCACAGGGTGTTGGAGCCGTCGTTCCACTGCTCGCGGGAGGCCGCGATCGGGTCGCCGCCGCCGCAGGGGATCAGCTTGACCTGGTCGACGCCGGTGGCGTCCTCCAGGACGTGCTCGAGGGTGTCCTCGATCAGGCGGATGTTGACCTCGCCCGGGTTCTTGCCGGCGGTCAGCTCGTAGACGCGCAGGGTGCCCATGATGGCGGGGTGGATCGTGAACTTATCGACGTCGATCTGGGTGAAGACCGTGTCGAGGTGCATGAAGGCGCGCGAGACGGGGATGTCGAAGGCCAGGATGCGCTCGACCTTGGAGTCGGAGTTCCAGAAGATGTTCTGGGCCATGACGTCGATGGCGGCTGCCTGGGTGCGCTGGGAGATGCCGACGGCGAGGGTCTTCTCGTTGATGTTCAGCACGTCGCCGCCCTCGGTGTGGAACTGGCAGTCGCGGCGGAAGTACAGGGAGACGTCCTTGTAGTCGGGGTGGTACTTGAAGACGTACTTGCCGTACAGGGTCTCGCGGTTGCGGGTGACCGAGTACATGCGGTTGAGGTTGACGCCCTCGCCGACGACCGCGAACGGGTCGCGGGTGAAGTAGAGGTTGGGCATCGGGTCGATGATCAGGTCGGACTCGGACTCGGAGTTGACCAGGGAGTCGAGGGTCGTGGACGCCGTGAGGGGCATGTCGATCTCGGCCTTGGTCATGCCGGCCATGGTCTTCTTGACGAACTCGAGGTTGTCGGTGATGGAGTCCAGCTTCTCGCGGACGATCTGCGGCATGTGCTGGCCGCGGATGCCTGCCTCGGCGATGTACTGGTCGGTGAACTCGGCGCGGGCGCCGGGGACCTGGTCGAACACCTCTGCGACGAGGTTCTCGAGGTAGAGCACCTCCACGCCCTGGTCCCTCAGGATCTGGGCGAAGGTGTCGTGCTCCTGCTGCGCGACCTCAAGGAACGGGACGTCGTCGAACAGGAGTCGCTCGAGCTCGTCGGGCGGCAGGTTGAGGAGCTCGTCGCCGGGACGGTGCAGGCAGACCTTCCTGAGCTTGCCGATCTCGGAAGGCACGTGCAGACCTTTCGTCATGGCCTCCTACCTTTCTTTCGGGCCTTACTGGCCGAATGTATCAGTGCCCCTCCGTATGGGGCGCTGCTTGCTGACAGCTCTAGTTATATCCAAAAACCACCCGCAATTCCACCTCGCCCCCGAACGGTCAGCAAAGTGCGATGAACGGTATATCGCATATGATTCCCCCATGATGCACTTCGGTTCTCTAAAGCAGGTTTTCAAAGGTAATCGTTCTTTTTTCTAAGGAATTGAGCGAGATAGCACAAATATTTTCATGTTTAGGAATTGCATAGCTAAGACTGTTTTCTGCATATATATGTCGTTTGTCCATGATTCGATTTGGATTCGATTATATTCAGCTCGCAATCATTCTTATTCATACATCCTCACCAGTTGAGTATGGATATAAATTGTTTCAAAGCGGGTCGGGTAGTTTGTTGCATGCTTTGACAGCGTTAGAAGTAGGTAAAGATACCGTTCGCACAATACGTCCGTGCCGCAAGTCGACTAAATTGAGACAATAGAGAATAGTGTTAGGCTACCGTCCCCTGCGGGGACTGAACGGACAGATGAATATGCCGAGCAAAATCGAAAAAAAGCAAGCCGCTGCAAAGCTGCGTAAGCCGCCGCGCGACTTCTCGTACACGCAGAACCGAGAGCTCAGCTGGCTGCGCTTTGACAACCGCGTGCTCGACGAGGCTTTTGATGAGTCCGTGCCGCTGTTCGAGCGCCTTAAGTTCGTCTCGATCTTCGAGTCAAACCTCGATGAGTTCCTCATGGTGCGCGTGGGTGGCCTGTCCGACCTGGCCGAGCTCAAAAAGCAACCTGTCGACAACAAGAGCAATATGACCGCCTCCGAACAGGTCGATGCTGTCATGGACGAAATGCCCGGGCTCCTTACCCGTTGGGAGTCCATTTTTAAGAACATCGAAGGCAAGCTCGACACCCTGGGCGTTCACCGCGCGCGTGTCGATTCGCTTACGCCCGAGGAACGCACCTTTGTCACCCGTTACTTCCAGGCCTACGTGTCGCCGGTCATCTCACCGCTGGTGATCGACCCGCGCCACCCCTTCCCCAACCTGCGCAACGGCGCGCTCTACCTGGCCTGCGGCCTGGACGGCGTCACCGACGAGGAAAGTCTGCTGGGCCTGATCGAGATTCCCGCCTCGATGAACCGCGTGGTCGAGATCCCCTCGCCCACCGGCACCTACTCCTACATTCTGCTCGAGGACGTCATCCTCGCCTGCCTGGACAGTTGCTTTGGCTCCTATAAGCCGCTCGACCGCGCACTCATCCGCGTCACCCGCAACGCCGACATCGACCCGGACGGCGAGGGCGTCGAGGAGGAAGAGGACTACCGCCAGCATATGAAGCGCATCCTCAAGAAGCGCCTGCGCCTGCAGCCGGTAGTGCTCGCCGTCTCGGGCTTGCTCGAAAAGTCAACGCTCAAGACCATCCGCAAAGCGCTCGAGCTCTCGCGTCGCTCGGTCTTTACCTGCGATATCCCGCTCGACCTGGGCTATGTCTTCGGCATCGAAGGCAAGATTCCCGAGCATCTGCGCAACGAGCTGCTCTTTACGCCGTTTAAGCCGCAGCCCAACCCCACCATCGACATGTCCCGTTCCATCCGCGAGCAGGTGCTGCAGCACGACAAGCTGCTCTTTTACCCTTACGAGGCCATGAATCCGTTCTTGGACCTGGTGCACGAGGCCGCCTACGACCCCGAGTGCATCTCGCTGCGCATCACGCTCTACCGCGTGGCCAAGCAGAGCCGCCTGTGCGAGTCGCTGATCGATGCCGCCGAGAACGGCAAAGAGGTCACGGTGCTCATGGAGCTCCGCGCCCGCTTCGACGAGCAGAACAACATCGAGTGGGCCGAGCGCCTGGAAGAGGCAGGCTGCACCGTCATCTACGGCTCCGAAGGCTTTAAGTGCCACTCCAAGATCTGCCAGCTCACCTATCGCGAGGGCATGGCGCTAACGCGCTTGACGCTGCTGGGCACCGGCAACTTTAACGAGAAGACGGCCAAGCTCTACAGCGATTTTATGCTCATGACCGCCCATCCCGGCATCGGCGAGGACGCCAACTTGTTCTTCCGCAACCTGTCGCTGGGCAACCTGCGCGGCGATTACCGCTTCCTGGGCGTGGCGCCCGTGGGCCTCAAGCCGCTCATCATGCGCGGCCTGGATCGCGAGATCCAGCGCGCCCTCGCTGGCGAGCCCGCCCGTGTGTTCTTTAAGCTCAACTCGCTCACCGACCGCGAGGTCATCGACAAGATCGCCGAGGCATCGTGTGCAGGAGTCCGCGTGGACATGATCATCCGCGGCATCTCATGCCTCAAGCCCGGCGTTCCGGGCAAGACCGAGAACGTGCATGTCCGTTCTATCGTCGGACGCTTTTTGGAGCATGCGCGCGTTTACGCCTTTGGCGTGGACTCGGACATGATCTATCTGAGCTCGGCCGACATGATGACGCGCAACACCGAGCACCGCGTGGAAATCGCCTTCCCCGTGCTCGACCCCACCTGCCGCGCCCTGGTGCACGAATACATGAGTATGCAGCTGCGCGACAACGTGAAGGCCCGCAGCCTCACGAGCGACGGCACCTGGGTCCCCGTGGAGCGCGCAGAGGGTGAGAAGCCCTTCAACTCACAGGAAGCCCTGCTGGAGCGTGCCTATCACAACGCCGAGGCCGCCACCGAGGCAAAGCCCGCCCCTGCTCCTGAGCCGCAGCCGGCAACGCCCGAGGTTCAGAAGGTCCAGGCGACCGTCATTGAGCCCGAGCCTGCACCTGCACCTCAGCCCGAGCCGCAGGTCACCAAGCCCGCACCCGAGACGAGTGCCCGTCGCAAGAAGCCCGCCGGCGAGACCAAGGCCATCGAGCGCCATCGCCCCGGTCGCGTGCGCATGGGCCTGGGCCTGATCGGCCTGGGTCTTAAGACACTCATTACCGGCAAGACGAAATAGTCGTTTGTAGAAGCAGTTTGTAGAAGCGCCCCGCATTTGAGGAAAGCCTCGGATGCGGGGTGCTTTTCCCTGCTACCATGGTGCGGACAACAACGCGAATGACAGGCAGGGATATGAAGCTCACTATAGAATCGATGACCTACGGCGCCGACGGGCTGGCGCACGCCGACAACGGCAAGGCCGTCTTTGTGCAGGGCGCCGTGGCAGGCGACGCCGTCGAGGCCGAGGTCGTACAGGACGGCAAGTCGTTCATGCGCGCCCGTACCACCGAGATTCTGGAGCCAAGCCCCGATCGCATTCAGCCTCCCTGCCCCTTCGTTGGCATCTGCGGCGGCTGCTCGTGGGGCAATCTCTCACGCACGGCACAGCTCGCCGCCAAGGAGCAAAACCTGCGCTCCACGCTCGAGCGCATCGGCAAGTTCGCTCCCGAGCAGGTCGATGAGTTGGTACAGCCCATCCGCCACACCAAGGACGACTGGGGCTACCGCAATAAAATCGAGCTCGAACCGACCGTCGTCAACGGTCGCGTGCGCCTTGGCATGCACGGTGTCGACCCCAGCAAAATCGTGACCGTCGATGCGTGCCCGCTGTTCGATAAGCGTTTCCCGAAGGCGCTCAAATCGGTCGTCGGCGCGCTCAACTATCTAAGCGGTAGCCATGACCTGGGGCTCGAGCGCGTGGGCATTCGCGCATCGCGCCGCACCAAGGCACTCGAGGTCGCACTCTGGACGCCCACAGGCTCTTTTCCGCGCTCGCAGGTCTCCCGCGTGCTAGCGGACGCCGCTCATCCCACGAGCATCGTGCGTGTGATGAGCAAGGGCGAAAAGAAAGCCCGCCGTGTCTCCAAAGTCGAGATGCTCACCGGCGAGGGCTCGTGGACCGAGAACGTCGCCGAGGGCCAGATGCGCTTGTCCGCCCCGTCGTTTTTCCAGGTCAATACCAAGGGCGCCGAGATTTTGATTGAGCTCGTTATGGACGCCCTCGACCCGCAGGAAGACGAGCTGGCCGTGGACCTGTACTGCGGTGCCGGCACCTTTACCCTGCCGCTCGCCCGCCGCTGCGACTTTGTTGCCGCCGTCGAGGCCTATGGCCCGGCCGTGCGCGATCTGCGTCGCAACCTGGAGATCAACAAGCTCGATAACGTCGACGTCATCGGCGGCGACGCGGTACGCGAGTTCCCCGACCAGGACGCCGATGTCCTGGTGGTCGATCCGCCGCGCGCAGGCTTGGCACCCGAGGCCATCGACCTCATCGCCAGCACGAGTGCACGCGACGTGGCCTATGTGAGCTGCGACCCTGCCACCCTGGCGCGCGACCTTAAGCGCTTTGTCGAGGAAGGCACCTTCTCCCCCGTCAAGATCACACCGGTCGACCTGTTCCCGCAAACCTTCCACTGCGAAACCGTCGTCCACCTCAAGCGTAACTAGACCGTTTGCCCAAGACCACGCCCGATGATTTTTCTGGGACGGGGATAAAAAAATTTGTTCTGAATGATTATTTAATCCCCGTCCCGAAATTGAACCACCCCCTCATTTCTTGGACATTAGAAATGGGGGGCTTCTTTATGGACGGGAAAGTCGGACACGACGCCACGCTGAGGACTCTTGCAGCAGAGTTTTGCGACAGGGGATACGGGCGCACCGAAGGCCGAAGGGCGCCCGGACCCGGCCGGGGCCGGCGGCGCGCGAGGCCGAGCTCTTGCGACGGAGCTGCTGCCCGGGCGCCTGAAGGACGAGTTCTACAGGAACCGGACGTGGCGGAGCTTCGAGGAGTTCAAGCGGGACCTCCACGCCTACACCGTTCACTGGAACAAGAGGAGGCAGGTTAAGCAAAAGGGACTGACCCCGGAGGAGTTCCGGAATCAGTCCCCATGTGCGGCATAGGCCGCTAATTGACCCGTCTAAGTTTCGGGGCGCAGTTCATTTCAGCGCCGCCCGAGAAAGCTAAACGCCTTCTGGCAGGTTGTCCCGGGCCGAGGGCTTCCACCTTGATCGCCCTCGGCCTTCACCCACCTCAACTGCTCCTCAATTACATAGAGCTGGTCGAAAAGGGCGCAAGCTAGCGGGCGCCTTCCTCGTCGTCGTTGGGTCGGTAGGTGATGAACTCGATAACAAAGGCCAGAACGGCAGAGACGAGTGCGGCGATGATCGCGTAGATCATGTGGGAGATCCCGGCGCCACCAGGGGTCCCGTCGATGAAGTTGAGCAGGTTGAAGACGCCGAGGCCGCCCGAGATGTACATGAGGGCGCCCGTCATTCCCACGATGGCGCCTCCCACGGCGGAGCTCAAGCATGCCACGACGAACGCGCGCTTGTTGGGGAGGGCGATGCCGTAGATGCCCGGCTCGGTGACGCCGAAGAAGAAGGCGGAAATCATCGCGGGAAGGGCGATGCCGCGGAAGCGCTCGTCCTTGTTTTTGAGGTACATGGCAAAGATGACCGCTCCGAGCGCGAACCCGTGGCCGATGGTGGCGGCGAGCACGCTGTCGTGGCCGAGGGTGTTCAGGTTCATGATGGAGATGGGGATGAGGCTCCAGTGGAAGCCAAAGATGACGAGGCACATCCACAGTCCGCCGACCAGGGCGCTGCCTAGGACGGAACCAACCACGGGGAGCTGGAAGATGAACGAGAACGCCGCGCTCAGCAGGTTGGTGATGAGGGTGGCCACCGGGCCGATGATGAGGTAGCCCAAGACGATGGAGACCGTCATCGTGGCGAGCGGGACGAGGAACATCTTGAGCGCAGCCGGCATCCAGCTCTTGAGCCAGCGCTCAATGATAGAGCCGAACCACACCATGAGAAGGACGGGGATCACCGAGCTCACGTAGCCGGACACGGGCATGATGATGGGGAGCCCGAGGGCGGTGGCGTACCACGAGAACGTGCCGGCCACGCCGAGGTCGATGCTGCCGAGTGCCTCGCCCGAGGTCAGGGCGACCATCGTCGGGTAGAGGAGCGCCACGCCGATTGCCACGCCGGTGAACTCGTTCATGCGGAACTTGCGCGCGGCACTGAACGCCAGGGCGACGGGAAGGAAGTAGAAAAAGCCGTCAGCCACGGTGTAGAGCAGCGTGTAGAGGCCGTCGTTTGCAAAGGCCGGGACAAAGTAGGTGATGAGGGCAAGCAGTCCCTTCATGATGCCTGCGGCGGCAAGCGGTCCCAGGATGGGCTGGAAGATGCCAGAGATGAGGTCGATGATGACGGAGGCAACGGTCTTATCGCCCTGGGGCTCGTCGTCGGCGCTTGCGCCGCCCGAGAAGTTGCCGGCCTCCAGGACCGCGTCGTAGACGTCCTCGACGATGTTGCCCACGACCACCTGGTACTGGCCGTTGGCCTGGATGACCTGGATGACGCCCTTGAGGGCCTCGATCTTGGCCGTGTTGGCGCGGGACTCGTCCTTGAGTTTGAAGCGCACGCGCGTGATGCAGTGCGCGACGCTGGCGACGTTCTCGGCGCCGCCTACGTTCTCGAGTATGGATCTGGCCAGGTCGTCGTATTTTTCTGCCATTATTTTCTCCTTAGTGATATTGCCCGGGTGGTTAGCCCAGGTCGCCTCCGTTGGTGGCGATGGCCTGTTGATACCAGTAGAAGCTCTTCTTGCGCCTGCGCTCGAGCGTGCCGTTGCCCAGGTTGTCGCGGTCCACGTAGATGAAGCCGTAGCGCTTCTCCATCTCGCCGGAGCCCGCGCTCACGAGGTCGATCGGCCCCCAGGTGGTGTAGCCGAGCATCTCGACGCCGTCCTGCTCGATAGCGTCGCGCATGGCCTCGATGTGCTCGCGCAGGTAGGCGATGCGGTAGTCATCCTCGATCGTGCCGTCGGGAAGCACCTCGTCATAGGCGCCGAGGCCGTTCTCCACCACAAAGAGCGGCTTCTGGTAGCGGTCCCAGAGGTCGTTGATCGTGATGCGGAACCCCAGCGGGTCGATGACCCAGCCCCAGTCGCTCGTGCGCACGTAGGGGTAACGGCGGACACAACGGATTGGGCAACAT
>OGXE01003694.1_pt1 | contig 10042 bp, 5 predicted proteins | sample 1576181 | NCBI WGS metagenome assembly OGXE01 (sample SAMEA3541478, study PRJEB24748) | human gut metagenome | biome: human gut; feature: human-associated habitat; material: faeces | place: China | collected 2012 | reverse complement strand
GCAGATTAAGTGCTTCCTGCCCGGCATCCGGCAGGGTCAGACCGGGCGCGTCCAGTTGGCCTCCGTCCAGAGCCTTTTTGTCCGCATCATACAGTGTATAGTCATAGCCGGAATCACAGGTCTGGATGAACAGGGTGTTGCCGTTATCCAATGCAAATGCGACCTCCTGTGCAGCGGAAAGGTCTGCTTCCCGCTGCTGGCGCAGTTCTGCCAGATGTTCGTCCAGCGCAGAGATCAGCTCATGGGCTGTGCTGCGGATAACTTCCAGAGAGGCTTTCAGCTCCGCCAGTTCCCGACCAGAACTCCACCCAGCCACATAGCCAAAGGAATACTCGGACGTGTCCAGCCCGTAGTGCTGGCAGACGGCATAGGCCACGCTTTCGGCCTGCACCTCGCGGGTGCGGCTGTCCGGGCGGTTGCTCTGTTCCGGGTCGTTGGGGTCGATGGCGTGCAGCTTGGCATGGGCAATTTCGTGGATAGCCGTCTTGATGGTCTGTAACTGGCTCATGCCCTCTTGGATGGCAATGCGGTTGTCGAGCAGATGAAAGTACCCATGCGCGCCGCCCTCGATGCCCTCAAACCCGATGGGCACCGGGGATGACTGCTCCAATGCCTTGAAAAAATCTTGGTAGTCCTGCACGCTGCCGGACAGTTCATTCACCGCGATAGAGGGCAGAGGTTCGCCCTCGGTCTGGCTGACATCGAACACGGACACCACCTTGAAAGCCGGAATCTGCACCGTCTTTTCTTCCGTCAGCGGCTTGCCGTCCTTGTCCAGAATCGGCTTGCCCTGTTCGTCCAGCTTTTCCATCTTCTGCTTCACCTTATACGGCGCAGGGGCAAGGATTTTGATGCCTTTTTCGCCTTTCTTTACGGTGCGGTGGAACGTGTCTTTCCACTTGTTGAAGCCGGCCACCAGCTGCCCGCCCTGCATGGCAATCAGCAAGGTGTTGTTGAAGCTGTAATTGTGGAATTTCGCCATCGTGGTGAGGTAGGCTTTGTAGCGGTCGCTGTCGAACAACTGCTGAATCCCTGTTTCCAGTCGGTCCGTGATTTCTTTCATGCGTTCCGCGCTGTCCTTTCCGTTCAGGATAATGGGAATAACTTTCTGCGGTTCCGTTTCAGGCTGAACAGGCGGCGGGATGTTGGCCGAATCTCGCAAAACTTCCGGCGCAGGAAAGGACAGTACCCGGTATTCCTCCGGCACAGGCTGGCCCTCGTGGACTTTCTGCCACGCATCCCCGCTTTTGACAAGGTAGCCATACTCGGTAAACACGCCCTGCTCCTGCTGGGCCACATACCGGCCGAACTGCGCCGTGTCGATGCCGCCTTTCCATTCGTCCGGCATATCCACCATGCCGGAGCGATTCAGGTAGTAATCTCCTAGCTGGGCAGGCCCGTGCACATCCGGCAGATGCACATAGTAGTCCACGTTTTCGGGAAAGTCGGTGATTCTCCCGATGCTGAAAAGCTCACTCTGCGGGGCTTGCAAAGCGGCGTTCAGCTCTGCGCGTTCCCCGGTAGAGAGTATTTCCAGTCGTGATGCCAGAAAGTTCAGTTCGTCCACGCTGGATGCCAGCACCATGTTATAAGGAATTGCAAAGCGTTTTTCTTCCTCGGCAAAGTAGCCGGAAATGAAAAGGCTCTGCGGATTATCGGACGAAATGCCGATTTGCCGCAGGGCTGCTTGTACCTGTTCGGTTGTGGTAGGCAGGTCCAGCCAGACGCCATCCCTGCCTTGCTGCTGCCGATTTTGCAGCTGGATGGAAAATAATTCGCTCATTTGGTCACACTCCTTTTTTTGCTATCCTACGGATAGAGAGAGCCGGTTATGGCAAAATGAATGCTTCACCTTACCATAACCGGCCCTCGTATTTTTGCCTTACTCTTTGCGCTCTACCCGGTAATTGACGTACTTGCCTCCCGTATCTGCCAGAAGCACCGTTGCATCATAGGTTTTGCCTGTTTTCTCGGAGTAGAGGCCCTTGACCTTTGCCTTACCGTTTTTGAGCAGAGCAGCGGCGATCTTCGGCGTGAACGCCTTTTTGCGCTGCTCAAAGAAGCGGTCATTCTTCCACATCACGAACTGACAGCTACGATTCCCGCAGTAGAAGTTTTTCTTGCCCTCATAGACGTTTTCACTGCACCGGGGACACTTGCCGATAATAACCCGTTCCGACTGGAACAGGTTTTGCTTATCTGCACTGATACAAGAATAGGTCTTGACCAGCTGGCGCACCTGCGCTTCAATTTCGGCCATGAACTCGTCCGCGTCTGCATTGCCCTTGGCAATCTCGGTCAGGCGGTTTTCCCATTCAGCAGTCAGAGCGGGAGAGGTCAAACTTTCCGGCAGAACCACCGCCAGATTGATGCCGTCCTTGGTGGGGACAAGCTGTTTGCCCTTGCGCTGCACAAAGCCCATTTGCACCAATTTTTCCAGAATCGCGGCGCGGGTGGCGGGTGTGCCCAGCCCCTTGCGTTCTGCGTTTTCCGGCATATCCTCGGCTCCGGCCCGTTCCATTGCTGACAGGAGCGTATCTTCGGTGTAGGCTTTCGGCGGGGACGTGAAATGTTCCGAAATGTCAGCCACCGCAGAAAAACTTTGTCCCTCGGCCAGTTCCGGCAGGGTGTTCAGGGCTTCCGTTTCTTCATCACCGTCTATTTTCAGGGTGGAGTGGAATCGCTGGTCGATCTCTTTCCATCCGGGGACAAGCACCGTTTTTCCCTTGGCGGTGAACTCGTTCCCTGCACAGGAGAACACGGCGGTCACTGTTTCGTACTCGTGGGGTGCGGCCACCGCACAGAGCAGTTTGGAGCAGACAAGGTTCATCAGCTTGCATTCACTTTCGGCAAGACCAGCGAAGCCCTGTTTTGCAAATTCAGCAGTGGGAATGATGGCGTGGTGGTCCGATACCTTTTTGCTGTTCAGCACCCGGCCTACTTCCGCAGTCAGCGCAAGTCCTTGGGCAAAGGGCAGCAGTCCCAGCAGATCAGACACAAGATGTTGTGCTGTCTGGCCCATGTCCTCGGTCAGATATTGGCTGTCGGTGCGGGGATAGGTCAGCAATTTCTTTTCGTAAAGCTGCTGGGCGTAATCAAGGGTCTGTTTTGCGGTAAAACCGAACAGACGGTTTGCTTCCCGCTGCAATGTAGTCAGGTCATAGAGCTTGGGCGGCTGTTCTGTCTTTTTCTCCCGCTTGACAGAAGAACAGATAGCAGATGCCCCGGCACAGGCATTTTTCAAAGTGTCGGCCTCGTCCATGCTGGCAATGCGTCCACTGTCTGCTTTCAGACTGCCGGACTGGATGCCGACTGTGTAATACCTTTCTTTCTGGAAGCGCAGGATTTTTGCATCCCGGTCCACCAGCATTTTCAATGTCGGTGTCTGTACGCGGCCCACGGTCAGAGTCTTGTGGTACAGCACCGAAAACAGCCGCGTTGCATTGATGCCCACCAGCCAATCTGCTTTTGCACGGCAGAGGGCCGATTGGTACAGCGCATCATAATCCGAATCCGGGCACAGGTTTGCAAAGCCCTCCCGGATGGCGGCATCCTCCATGCTGGAAATCCAGAGCCGCTTTACGGGTTTCGTGCAGCCGGCCATTTGGTAGACAAAGCGGAAGATCAGTTCTCCCTCCCGGCCTGCGTCGGTTGCGGCAGTCACACTGTCCACATCCGGGCGGTTGAGCAGGGCACGCAGAACTTCAAACTGCTGTTTCTTCTCGTCCGGGACAATGAACTGCCACGGCTGGGGCAGGATGGGCAAATCCTCATACCGCCATTTGCAGTATTTTTCGTCGTACTGGCCAGCCTCGGCAAAGGACACCAGATGCCCGATGCACCAGCTGACCAGATACCCGCCGCCCTGCCAGTAGCCGTTTTGCTTTTCAGCGGCCCCGATCACGGCGGCAATGCTGCGGGCTACGCTGGGCTTTTCGGCAATTACCAGCTGAACGCTCATGTTTCGTCCTCCTGTCCGTTCTCCGAATGAATCTCGATTTCAGCCGGTTCCTCGTCTGCATCCTCGTCCTCGCCAAAATCGTATTCGTCCAGATCATCGTGCCCGGTGGTATCGGCCTTGGGCTTGCGGAACTTGAAATAATAGAGTGCCGCGCCACCGCCCGCCAGAGCCAACGCCAGCAGAATCATCAGACTGCCCATGTTGGATTTCGGCTTTTCCTGCGGCGTTTCGGTGTCGGTTTTCACAGCTTCCGGGGCCGTGCAGCTCCGCAGGCTCTTTTCACACAAGGGGCAGTTTTCGTTCACGTTTCCTGCCTCACATTTCACCGTGCAGGTGCAGACCTCGGTGGTCTGCGGTTCTTCATCCAGCAGGGCCAGCAAGTCGGCATCGTCCACTTGGTTCAGGAAGTGGACAGAGGTTTCTTTGTCCTCGTTGGCGCGGTCAATGAGAATGTAAAAATAATTCCCGGCTTTAGTGGTCACAGTGATAAGCTGCTTGTCGCCGTAAAAATCATCCACCAGTGTTGCGTTGCCCTTGGGCGTGATGGGCACGCCCTCCGGCTCCATGCCGCCCGTGGTGGGTTCTTCTTCGATAATCTCCGGCAGAGGGTCCGGGGCAGGGTCAGTACCGCTTGCGAAAGCGGGCATGGAAAAGGAGCAGAGGCAGAGCAGGATAGCCAGCAGTCCGGCAGCGAAACGGTTCCAGTTGTCAGGTTTCATCGGCGGCATCCTCCTGTTTGTGGTACGGGGTGACGGTGGGTGCAGCATTCAGCGCACCGCTGCGCAGGAAGGCCGTGAACTCGTCCGGCGTCATGTTCATGCTGCGCACCAGCTGAATGATTTGAAGATTTTCCTGTTCGGTCTTTGCAGCTTCCAGTTCTTTCAACTGCTGCTGGTATTCGGAGATTTTTTCTTTGAGCCGTTCAATGTCGCGCTCAATGCGGGAAAGTCTTTTTGCCATACAAAATCCTTTCTGGCGTCACGGTAAACGCCCATAGCTGTAAAAATGTTCCTGCCAATATTTTGAGTTGAGATTTGTGTAAGAGATGGGGTCGCCGCAGTGCAGCATGATGGAATTGCCCACATAGATACCGCAATGGCTCACGCCGGGGGTATCGTAGGTGCCCTTGAAAAACACAAGGTCACCCGGTTTGACCTGTGCGGCCGAAACAGGAGTACAGAAGTTGTAAAGGCCCTGTGCGGTCTGGCGGCCCACGTTCCAGCCGGAGTGATTCAGCACCCACGAAATGTAGCCGCTGCAATCAAAGCTGGTGCTGGGCGAACTGCCGCCCCACACATACGGGTAGCCGATGTACTTGGTTGCTTCCTCCATCATGGCGGCAAACCTATCACCCTTTAGTGCTTCCGGGGGAATGTCGTAATAGGTGGGCTGCTTGATGGTGGACGCATTGGGGTACTGCGCTTTACCGAACAAATCCGGCCGGTTGCCCAGCGTGCGCATATAGAGCGAATAAGCACTGAGTTGTTCTTCGGTCAGCACTTCCACGGGCAAATGGGACAAATCCTTGTTTTTCAGCTTGACCGTGCAGATGTAGTATTCATACGGTTCTTGGTAGGTGATAACTTGCGGCACACCATACGGGCCAATAATGACCATTATTTTTGTACGGTAACGTATCTGCATGGTCACGGTCTCGGTCAGGATGTATTGCTTTTCAAAGAGCATTTCAAGTTCGCCCTGCACCTCGGCCAGTGTGAACACGCCGTCATGCAGCGCGGACAAAATCGAGATCAGCACATAGGGGTCATGCTCGATTTCGTCCAGATAAAAATGGTATTCATCGTAGTTGTGGGTGGCCTCGTAGGTGTCGAGATACCGTTGCAGTTTTTGTTCCAGCTTGGCGTAGGCTTTCTCTGCACCCAGCATATCCTTGTCCTTGGAAAAGTAAGAGGATGCCGTCACGCCGGTTCCAGCGGTGCCCGCCATCACGGTGCAGGACTGCAACCCCGTTATCAAGAGCAGAGCCAGCAGACCGAACACCGCCACGATCAGAATGGTTTTCCAGTTCCGGGCCGCAAATTCGGCTACCCGTTCGCCGCCCTCGGCCGCCAGCTTTGTTACCCGGAAACCGTTCTCTGCGGTGGCGGCTGCACCCTGCGCGGCGGCTTGTCCGGCCTGCCGTGCAGCTTTGGCATACTGCTGTTTGATACGCCGTTTCTGCCACATCCGGGAAATGGGGTTGCTGGCCGCCTGTGCAATTTGCGGATTGTCCCGCAAGGATTTCTGGTAAAAGTATTCTGCATTGGCAGACATGAGCTGACGCTCTGCCTTTTCCACGGCCTTGTAGGGCTTCATCTTGTGGTGCCGGATGCCGCTGCGGATGGCTTTGGCGGTCTGACGCTCCACCAGTTCTTCACCTTTGTGGCCGCCCTCCACGCCCACATTTTCGTGTTCGACCTCGTGGATTTTTCCGTGAGCGAACAGCAATGCTTCCGACAGCGGGCGGCTGGCCGGGTTTGGTTTCAGGCTGGGCGGGCCTTTGTCCTGCTGCTCAAACCGCAGGGTGGATTTTGCCTTGCCGCTGGCTGCATCGTAAACTTTTTCCTTGACCGGGACACGCTTCTTCGGCAGAGCGGCGCGGGCCGCATCCAGCTTGTCGGCCTTTGCTTCCGCCTTGTGGATGTACGGCTGCAACTCCGGGTCTGCCCGTTCGTCCTCGGTCAATTCCAAACGGGCAGCGGAACGGTGCAGACCATCTTCGCTTTCGGCGGTGGACGCTGTTTCTGCTGCCTTTTTCGCTTTCTTTTTATTTTTATGCCCGTCCTTGATGTCCTCGGCCCGTTCCAGAATTTTTTCGGCCTTGCCCTCGGCATCCGTGGAGTAGTCCTGTTCCGCTTCCCGACTGGAAACATTCTCTACAGTGCCGTCCGCTTGATTTTCCACCACCAGACCGTCACGGGTCATGGTCTGGGTGACTTTGGCTTTTGCCTGCAATTCTTTCAAAGTTCTTCACCTCCCATCGGACAGCGGCCCGTTTCAATGTCCGCAATGTATTTGAGAATCGGGAACACCTGCGGCGGCGAAACCGCATTGCCCAGCGTTTTCATCCGCTTGCTGCGGTTCGGCACCTCTTCGGTCAAACGCGGGATGTCGGAGGGCTCTTTGGCCCAAAGGGAATGTCCGTCCATTTGCGCGGGAAACCCATCAGCCACTCTACCCAGTCCGGGTTGAGGTAGGGCCTTTCCAGCGTAGTGGGGGTCATGCGGTAGACCACATGGGACAGCCGTGCTGTCCATGCCTTGCCATCCTTGTTCATCTTGCGGTAGCTGCCGTTTGCAGAGATTTGGATGTCCAGCCCCTTGCCCACATCCCCGGTGTCGCTGGCAAGAGGTGTTGGCAGAAGAACCGATGATGAATACCCGTTTCCGTTCGTGCCACGCGCCAACGGCAGCAGCAGGTAATACGAAAACCCGAACATCGTAACCTGCCTGCTCCAAGTCAATGAGCGTTTTGTCGAGCCCCATACGGAGGAAGCCAGCAACATTTTCTCCAAGCACCCAACGGGGCTGCAATTCCCGGATGACCCGCAGCATTTCGGGCCACAGGTAGCGTTCATCGTGGAAGCCGCGCTGCCGCCCTGCGGTGGAGAACGGCTGGCACGGGAAGCCACCTGAAATGAGGGTGACGGTGCGAAGTCCTGTTTTTTCAAAGAAAGCCTCCTTTGTTACAGTGGTGATGTCCTGAAAACGGGGCACTTCCGGCCAGTGGCTTGCCAGCACAGCGGCGGGAAATGCCGCCCACTCGCATTGACAGACAGAGGTAAACCCCGCTGCTTCCGCGGCAAGGTCGATGCCGCCGATGCCGGAAAACAAGCTGAAATGTGTTAAGCTCATAGCTCCACCACCTCGCTGAGCCGGGTGGTCATGATCTTATAGAGCTGGGTGTTTTTCGGGATGGGGTTTGAGAACGGCAGCACCACATTTTCAAAAATCAGCAGTCCTTCGCCCGGTTCCGAATTGTCGATGTACTTCTGCTGGTCTGCGGAGAGGTTCAGCCGTTCCGAAAGGATTTTGCGGTCGCCGGATGCCTGATTCAGCAGCGTGATGAAGTCGCTGTTTTCCAGAATGTTCTCAATCTCCGGGGAAGAAAGAAGGTCCTTCACATTTTGGGTGGCACCTGTGGGCACGCCGCCCCATTTGCGGAAGCGCTTCCAAATCTCGGCACTGTACGCGGCGGTCTGTTCCTCTTTCAGCAAAAGGTGGAACTCGTCCATGTAGTAGCGCGTTGCCTTGTGCTGGGCGCGGTTGATGGTAACTCTGTTCCAAACCTGATCCTGCACAATCAGCATACCGAGCTTCTTGAGCTGCTTGCCGAGTTCGCGGATGTCATAGCAGACGAAGCGGTTGTTGACATCCACATTCGTTCTGTGATTGAAGACGTTCAGAGAGCCGTGAACATAGATTTCAAGGGCAGTTGCAATGCGCTGTGCCTCCGGCTCCTTCTGATTTCTCAGAATGTTGTAGAGGTCTTCAAGGATCGGCATTTTCTCCGGTTTGGGGTCTGCAAGAAACTCCTGATAGACCATGCGAACACTGCGGTCAATGATGGTCTTCTCAACCGGCTGCAACCCGTCCTTGCCGCCGACAATCAGCTCACACATGGAGAGAATGAAGTCGGATTTCAGTGTCAGCGGGTTTTCCTCTTCGGAGTAGTTCGTGTTGATGTCCAGCGGATTGATGTAATCCGTGCTGACCGGCGAGATGCGGATGACCTGACCGCCGAGCTTCTGCACGAGGGGAAAATACTCGGCTTCGGGGTCGCAGACGATGATGTCATCCTCTGTGATGAGGAAGGCGTTCGTCATTTCACGCTTGGCGGAGAAGGACTTACCGGAACCGGGCGTACCCAAGATCAGCCCGTTGGGGTTCTTGAGCTGCTTGCGGTCAACCATGATCATGTTGTTGGACAGCGCATTCAGCCCGTAGTAGAGAGCTTCGCCGCCCTGAAAAAGCTCCTGCGTGGTGAAAGGCACGAAAACCGCTGTGCTGGAAGTGGTCAGTCCGCGTTCGATCTCCACCTGATTGACGCCGATAGGCAGAGAGGACATCAGCCCTTCCTCCTGCTGGAAGTCAAGACGCTTGAGCGCACAGTTATACTTTTGGGCAATGGCGGCGGTCTGGAACACCGCGTTTTCGAGCTTCTGGCGGTTGGTTGCCGTATTCATGATGAGGATGGTCACAAGAAACAGTCTCTCATTGCGGGTCTGGAGATCCTGCAACAGACGCTTCGCCTCACCGCCGAAGGTGGCAAGATCGGACGGGATGATGTCCATATCGTAGCCGGAGCGGACAGCCTTTTTCTGTTCCTCAATCTTCATCTTGTCGAGGTCGGTGATCTTCGACTTGATGCTCTTGATTGCCTTCGCCTGGTCAATCGTCCGGATATGAAAATTGACCGTAATGTTGCTGTCCATCTCAAGGAAGTCGGCAAGCATACGGTCATTGAGTTCCGGCGCGAGGATTTGCAGGAAGCTCACCGCACCGATGGTTCTGCCCATCTTGAAGCACTTGCCTTCACGGAAGTCAAAGGAAGTGGGCGCGATGAAGTCCTTCGTGCTGAGTCCCGTCCGGGCTACCATGTCAAAGGAAAAGCGGAACGGCTCATTGGTGTCCATGTTGAACACATCATGAAGCACTTTCAGCCGCTCGTAGCCGGACAGCGGCTCGGTTCTCACACCGAGGGTTTTGAAGTTGTTGAGAATGTCGGTTTCAATGCGTTCGAGCTTCGGTTTTGCCGTGCGGAGGGAGTCTGCCTCAATGCCGAAGGTGATGTACTTCTTCTTGACCAGTCCGTTGTTACCCTTGGTGAGCTGGCTTTGCAGCATACCGGAATACTCGGAGCGGATGTCGTTGAAGGCGTCCTCCTGTGCCGGAATGTTGATGCGCTTGCGGAACTCATTGAGGCTTGCCTTCTGATTGATGAAGGAGAGCTGGACGAAGATCGAGCTGTCGAAGTAGTTCAGAAAGTCGCACCAGTTCTCAAAGATGGCAGTTTTGTCCTCGTTCTGCGCAAGCTGGTAAATATAACGAAGAATCCGGAGCCTTGATATCACAATTGGGC
>OGXE01003691.1_pt1 | contig 10049 bp, 9 predicted proteins | sample 1576181 | NCBI WGS metagenome assembly OGXE01 (sample SAMEA3541478, study PRJEB24748) | human gut metagenome | biome: human gut; feature: human-associated habitat; material: faeces | place: China | collected 2012 | reverse complement strand
AACTGGCGGCGATGGTCATGGGTACGAAGGTTCCGTGCGTGCTCACCTCGCGCGGCGACACGAGCAAGACCAAGCTCTTCTCGATAGCGCTGGCCTGCCTGGCTGTAAAAAAATAAAATTCCGGTCATCCGGACCTAACCCAATCTTAAACCAGCCCGACGAAAGAAGCAACGCCTCCCGGTTGAAAGTCACCCTTCGACAATCAGTCGTTGCGAATCCGTCGGACTCACGTTAAAAACGAACCGAGAACTTATGGGCTACAAAATTTTAGCAATAAATCCCGGCTCAACGTCTACAAAGGTCGCCCTCTACGACGAGGAGCGGCCTTTGTTGGAATTGAACCTCCGTCACTCCACCGAGGAAATCTCCCGCTTCGCCGGCGTGAACGACCAGCTGGACTGGCGCCGCGGACTGATCCTTTCGGCGCTCCGCGAAGAGGCGTTCGACATCAGAAACCTCTCGGCGGTGATCGGCCGCGGCGGACTGATACGCCCCATTCCCGCAGGAGTCTACGAAGTCAATTCGCGCATGCGCTACGATCTGCGGAACGCGCAGATGAAACACGCCTGCAACCTCGGGGGACTGCTGGCCGCACAGATCGCCCACATGGTCCCATTAATCTATGATAATCAACTATAACTAATGATAAGAGATAACCATCATGACCAATAGAACAACAAATAATGCAGAACTAAGCCCCAGAGTTAGGCCCTTTAGAAGAGTTTGGCTCGCCCAGTAACTGGTCCTACCAATATTACTCGTGGCATCACTCGAAAAAATCTGAATTTGCCTAGGCTGCAGTGTTACAGTAATAATAAGTGACACACTTAAAATGATGAGTAAAATCATAAAGAATATTTGCATAGACTACCTCAACATACCTATTAAAGTAAAAATTAAACTAATTATAATAACAAAGCCTAACATAAAAAAGAAAATCTTATTTATTTTCTCGCCCCTAGTTTCTTTTTCCTTCACTATGGGCTTTTGTTTTAGCTCCTCCATACGGCCTTCAACCGCATTATGAAATAAGTCTTTATTTGTCATATTTCTCTCTTTCCTATGGGAAGTAGGTCACGATATTACCATCCTCACTAACAAGCACTTGACTGAGTAAAAGATTGCGAACCATGTCTTTTTTGATCTGCTTCTTCATGGTTTCAAAACCTGCAAATGCTTCCTGATAATATTCAACAATTGGATTCTTCTGACTAGCCGTATGACTCCCAATAGCTTGTTGGAGTTGTTGTAAATAGTCAACCTGTTCAATCCAATTATCATCAATAGCCTTAAGAAGTGATAGACATTGGAAATATCCAAAAAGATCGATGGTGTCTAATTGTTTCTTTTTATCATCTATTTCCCTATAAGCAAACTGATAGATAAGTTCAGCCACAGCTTCGACATCATCAATATCCAGATCATCTGGAATTTTCTCAATATGAAAACTAATGTTTTTGAGAATAAAGTGATACAACTTCTCCTTCTCGCTAAGATCTTCTTCAACCAGGGCAATATCAATATAGTCATCAAGAACCTGCTCAATGGTATCTGTTAAATCCTGATCTTGATTAATAAGGTGATTTCGTTGGGCATAAATGAGTTCCCGTTGAATGTTCATACTCTCAGCATATTCTAGTGTTTGCTTACGTGAAAAACGTGCCGCACTGTCACTAGCTCTTTGCGCCTTCTCAACCAAACGTCTGTAGCGTCGCCCTACTAATTCTATACTCTCAGTTTTCTCATCAATAGTGTAGTCTTTATAATATTTATGTACCCAGTTAGGGCCATACTTTTTGATAACATCATCTTCAAGTGAAACAAAAAATTTAGACATTCCAGGATCTCCCTGACGTCCTGAACGTCCTCTGATTTGTAAATCAATACGCTGACTTTCCATACGTTCAGTCCCAATGACAACAAGACCACCTAATTCGGCGACTCCAGGTCCCAACTTAATATCGGTCCCTCGTCCCGCCATAGAAGTAGCTACCGTGACAGCACCCATCTGACCTGATTCAGCTATCATCTCAGCTTCTCTAGGAGCATTATTAGCATTTAAAAGATTGTGGGCAATTCCTTCCCTTAGGAGAAGGTTAGAATATAATTCAGACATTTCAACCGAACCAACGAATATTAGGAGAGGATTCCCTTTTCGATGATAATGCTTTACATACTCTAGGGAAGCATAGATCTTTTCTGGTAAAGTTACATAAAGATTGTCTGGATAATCTATCCTTTGTTTCGGACGATTGGTCGGAATTTGAACAACTTGCATTCCGTAAGTATCCAAAAATTCTTTTTCTGCGGTCTTACCAGTCCCAGTCATACCTGAAATCTTTTTGAACTTACGAAAAAGGCTTTGATAGGTGACAGAAGCCATGGCACGTGTTTCGGGAGATAACTTTACAAGCTCCTTGGCTTCAATTGCCTGATGCATGCCTCCTTGGAGTTTGGTCAATTCCATCAAGCGTCCAGTCGCTTTATCTAAAAGAACAACTTCTGGTCCATCTTTTCCTTGACGAACAATATAATCTTTATCCTTTTTGAATAGGGTATGAGCTCGGAGAGCATAAATAAGGTGACGCGCAAATGTAGCATTCTCTTTGGCATAGAGGTTACTAATTCCTAGATAATTTTCAGCTAACTTTGCACCTTTAGTTGTCAGCCAAACTTCACCCTTTTCTTCCTTGAAAATATAGTCCTGATCCTCAACCAATGTCGTCATGAGTGTATTAATCATAGCATAATAGTTGGATTGAACACGAGGAGAACCTGAAATAACCAAGGGAGTTTGCGCACTATCCAGTAAGACGGAATCAACCTCATCAATAATAGCAAAGTTAAAAGGACGCATGTATTTACCGTCTTTATTCGAAGCTAGATTGTCAATAAGATAGTCAAAGCCCAAACCACTATTTGTCGTATAGATAATATCAGAAGCGTAAATCTCCCTTTTTTCAAAGGTATCAAGTTCTTCACCATCCTCTGCAAAAGGAACGCCAATGGTTAGACCTAGAAACTCGTAAACCTGTCCCATTTCTTCAGCATCACGTTTTGCTAAGTATTCGTTTGTCGTTACAAGTATTGCTCCTTGTCCTGTCAGTGCATTTAAGTAAACTGGCATGGTTGCTGTTAAGGTCTTACCTTCTCCTGTACTCATCTCAGCAATATTTCCCTGATGCATAACGATTGCTCCCATAACCTGAACATCATAGGGAAACATACCTAATACACGCTTAGCTGCTTCACGTACTACTGCGTAAGCCTCTGGTAATAAATCATCTAAACTTTCGCCTTTGTCTAGCCGTTCTCTAAATTCAGTAGTTTTATCTTTTAATGACTGGTCATCCAGTTGTGCCATCTGCTCAGCCCAACCATTAACTTGCTTGAGTACACTTTTTACTGGTTTTAAAGGATTTAAAGAATTAAACATTTTCTTCTCCTACTTCAGTGATTGTCATTCCCTTAAAATCCAATTCTACCATTCCAGCACTCAAGAGGGAGATGGAATAATTGTAGGCTTCATGAGGATAGACGAAGGTGAAAGATTGTTTTTTTTCAATCATCTGCTTAACTTCCTCACCATAACGATTTAAGAAGCTTAATTTAAGATAAACCGTACCTTCAGGAACTGTTGTAAATTGTGATTCGAGACGATAAATATATCCCTTTTTTAACAAAGGTAAGCTAGGTTGCTTTCGACTCGCCTGATAATTTTGAATAGCCAGCCAGGAATGAATCTCAGTTCCTGATGCTATCAAGGGGTTACTGAAATTGACTGAGCCATCTGGATGATGTTCAATTTGGGAACCAAACATATAGGATCTCACATTCGTTCCCCATTGAATCTGAGAGTTATTCTTATGAATCATGTTCATCCCTTTCTTCCAAAATCATTTTCTAAAATCATACGATAAAAATTGAGAAACCAAGCTGTCGCAGTTGAATGGTCATCATTATGTCGTCCAGAAGTTCCCTTGCTAAGAATTCGTGCTCCCGAAGAATATAGGACTTTAGTAATATCCTCGAAGGCTGTTGGGTCCATATCCTCATCTTTCATGTAAGAAACCCCAAAGGTCGTGTTTGAGAAGTCTGCTTTTTCAAACTTATCCCAGAACTTCTGATTAAGGGCCTCGACGCCTTCATTGTCCAAACGTCCCGTCTGCAAATGCAAGACATCAATTCCTGTCGGGAAAACCTCTGGTGCCAAAAGTCTGGCACGATTACCGATGGTACCAACATTGGCTAGAGGTTTAGACATGATAATGGCATGAGGTTCAAAGTCCGCACCATAGTACATAGATGGGAAAGTTCCCATGGACATCCCAGAGAGAATAAGTTGATCACTGTCAAAGCCTAGGTAATCCAAATAATGTTGGATAGTATCCTTGATACTATTTTCAAGCTCTTCAGTTCCCATGTAGAAAGCTCCCCCCTCTAGGCGAGGATCAGAAAATAGCAGGAAAGGTGTCTCCATAGCCCTCATCATACCAAATCCTTCAAAACCTTCGGCAGGACGAAAACCTGAAAAGTAGACGGACAGCGGTGGCTTGAAATCCCCAGGATAAAAGAAATAATTGATTTCCTGACGTTTACTATCATGGAGAATCCCCCCACCCAATACAAACTTTCCAAATTGAAAACGTGTCCATCGTTGATGGAAATTCCCAACTCTTAGAGCACCATTTCCTTTAGCTTCTAAAGTTGCTGATAAAATATAAGTTCTCCCCTGATCTAAAACAATGGCACCTTTACGCATTTCTTCCTCGCTAACTACAATTGTTCTCACGATTTCTGAAACTGAACCTTCAGGAATAATGCGCAGCACTAATCGGCATTGACAGGTCTGAGCCTTCTCAAATTCTAACCAAAGTTCAACAGGGAAATCCTCAGCTACTCGAATATTAAAACTCCAGTTAAGAATAGGCTTAAAGGAATCGCCGTAATTCCCATCTAAAGAGATACTTTCAAAACCATTATAAATAACTTTCCCTTCGAATCGAGGATGAACCTGAATCTGATAAGGGAACAATTTATCACCATATTGTCCAGCGAAAAGTGCCTTAGACAGGGTATCTAGCAGATCTTGCTTATCTGAAAAATCTGCTGGTATAGCACAAATTTCTTTCAGAAAGCGACCTACTCGATGGTCCTCTATCAAAAGGTCAGCATCATAAAAGATGGTATAAGGAACTAAGCTCTTACGCAAGTCCATCAGCATGAGTAAGGATTCCTGACTATCAACAAGGACCGCATTAAAATTTCTTAGTTTAGCTTGTTTCAAACATTGGAGAATATCACTAGAAAGCCCAGCACGAAGGTAGAAAAAACGAACATTATCGGGGAGCTCATAAGTATTTGACCAATTATCTCGTCCAACCTGCAAAATGCTAATTTTAGACATACTTATCCTCCTTCAAATAGTGCTCCCATTTTTCAATAAAACGCTCTCCTGTATTTTCTCTGATTTTCTCAATTGCTTCAATTAAAGCTTGATTCCAGTACTTTAACTGATCAAGATAATAAGATGCCGCCTCCTCAAATTGTGTTACTTCTTCTAGGATATAACCATTTTTCAAATGTGTTACATAGTCCGAAGTGACCCTATTTATCTGTGGAATCCCAGCACTAATGCCTGCAATTTGAGTATAACGATGTGGTTCCAAGCTGAGATCAACAATAAGACGGGTATACTCAAATTCTTTAATCAAGGCTGTCTCATCAATCAAATTAACAAAATCATAACGATACTCAACTTCCTCATTTTCAGCGAGGTAGTTTTCTGCACTTTGATTATCTTTTATGTGTTTGAATTTTTTCTTATTCAGTTTTTCAGAGATAAGGTGCTCTACGTCTTCCTTAAATGTATCAAAATCATGCGGATTCGCATTGAAAGTTCCAAATACAATATAAGTATTCTGGTGATTTGCTACAAAATCTAAAACCTGATAGATAGCTTCCCAACTGATATCATCTAAATTTACCTGATAATAGAGTTTAGATGACTTAAGACGTTGGCTCTTTCCAAGTGCTAGACGGGTATCATAAGATGCCATATGCTGAATCTTCTCAGCTTGCTCTGGAAATAGTTTTCTTAATTCTGTAGAAAAGTCCTGAGAATCACTAATAATCAGATCAACAAGTTGCAAATAAGAAGCATAATCCTCTAAGGGATCATTTTGATTGCGTTCTTTGAAGTAAGTCAAAATTTTCTGATTAGCCTCTGGTAGATGACTATAAAGAGTTTGATTCAGATTACTTTTCGACGCAACGACAAAACAATCCGAAGGCGTCAATTCTTGAGCAATATAAGCATCAAAGAACTCCCAAATGACTTCTTCCATACTGATATAGTAATTTTTCTTAAAACGATGATCTGTTCTTGGATTACTTACGATCCCTCGTCCATCAAAGAAATGACAAAGTTGCCAAATGCCATCTTCATTCAAATAATCTCGGTGTGTCGCCTGACCATTTTCAAAATGAAGGATACTAGAAACAAATCCTCTGTCATCATAAATTTCTTCTCTTAAAATCAGACCATCCTGATAATATCGAATAAGACTCAAATATCCTTCTGGTCCCAACTCTATTTCGGCAAAACGCTGATGATGTTTCTCAACAACAATAATGAAGGGGGTAAAAATAAAGTCACAATCATCATCCCAATCCAAGTCAGATACTTGTAGACAACGCATGGGCTGATCTTTGATTCCTTGAATAGCATCAAACACTGAAAAATGCGACACTTCTAAGAGATCAAAGCGGTGCAGAAAATAACGTAGATGTGGTTGATAAGCTAAAAGTAATAATCTAGGCGACATAGCTTGGCCTTGAAAAATACGTGCTTGGTGTAAAGTATCATCAAATTCTATTTTCGAGGTTCTAAAATACCACGGTGTTAAGTCAGGTTGCCAAAACTCTGCCCCTTGACCGTACCAAGCCGGAATTAAATAATACATATGTTCTCCCATTTTTTATGAATTCAAAATAATTAACGATATATTAAGGATGATAGGTAGGCAGGTCAAAAAGATCACCAGACTACCTATCACTCTCAAATGAATAATTGAGGTGATATAAATAATTTTAACTTTTAATCTAGTCAAACAAACCTTTATAGGATTCATTTAGGGTCATAGCTGCAATTTCTTCGCGTACATTGTATACCATTCCACTGTAAATCAAAAACATTCCAGGAATCATACTGAGTTGTAAGTACTGCGGATTAATAAGCACAATCATCATAGGGCCACCAGCCATGATAACTGTATAAATTGCCCCAATAACAGCAAATTTCATGACAACTTTATTGATATAACGGCTTGTATCAGGGCCAGGATAAACATTGTAAATGTACTCTCCTGATTTTCGCATGCGTTCTGCAATTTGTTCACCACTAACGTTTACGAAAGCAAAAGCAATCCCCAAAACAAATAAGACCACTTGATAGAGAACAAGCCAAATCGGATGTCCCACTGTCAGAGCTTCAATCCAAGTATTTGTCCAACTGTTTTTAGGAAATAAAATCTGAATCAAGATAAGAAGATATTGAGGAATAGAGACTAGAGAAATTGCGTACATGAAGGGCATCCCACCTGCTGGGGTAAGCATAACATCAAGATAGGAATACTGGCTAAAACGATTATGGATATTAACCTTATTGATGGGAATGCGATACCGTGCTCTTTGGACAATAACTGCAACATATAAGAAGAGCAAACCCATGATAATTAGAGAGAGAATAATCGGTAATTCTATATGTAGTCGTGTAATACTCTCTCCAATTTGCCTAGGTAGATTAGCAACCATACTGGCCATCAAAATGACAATAGAACCTCCTATACCAAAGAAAGAATTCAAATCCGATAGCCAGACTAAAAAGAAGGTTCCCGCAATTAGAAGGATAGTGTTCGTTAGGATAGCCAATCCTTTAGGAATTCCTACTTCAATCGGAAGGCTTAGAGACACCGCTAAAGACTGGATGAGAGCGATGACAAAGGTCAAGTACATTTTGCGTCGATCCTGTATCTCTATTGGTAGCTTACTTAAACCAGACTTTTTTGAAAACGAAAACATCTGCCAAATAATCATGGCTGACATCCAAGGGGACAAGCCCACAGAAAAAAGTGAAAATGAACTTAAATTACCACCCATCATAGCACTTGTGAAGGCTGTCGAATTGGATAACCCTCCTAAGAGTTTTGGGTGCTTCAAATCTATAAATGGTAAGACTAGATGGCTTCCCAAAACATAAATAAAGAGGAAAAGAACTGTCCAAGATAAACGTTTAAAAACAATAGATTGTAATATTTTTTTCATTAGCAGCCACTCTCCTCCTTCTCACTAATACGCTTAGCAACCAATTGATTAATAGCATTCACCATCAATTCAGGATTTTCATGTGAAAAAATAGCTTGATAAGATTGATTTGGAGCTTGTGTATTCTCAAAAGTTAGTAAAGGAAGCTGATTTTGAGTTACGTACTCATAGATTTCTGGTAATTTATCATAATGATTAATATCCAGATAGAAATCAACTTTAGATAGCTCATATTCAACAAGCAAAGGATAGGTATTTTGATAAAGGGTTACATTTGGATGGCGAGATAGCACTAAAAGTTCTGTAGCCATATAGGTATAGGCAGCGATGATAAAATGAACTTGAGGGAGATGCTGAACTAAGTATTCAATCTGTTCCAATAAGTAGGAGTTCGTCAAAGTATAACACGTCAACACGGTAGATTCACGGTTAGATTCTAACTCAAAGCCCCGATTTGTCCATGTTTTCAAAATTTGAGACCATTCCATGAGACAGTACCGCCACCAAACCTCACGCAGTCGTACTACTGAAAACTGATTCCACGGTTTATCCGGAGAAATATAATGTAAAATCAAAGGTAGTGGTTCAAGAGGAATTTCAAAAACAAAACGATGACCTCCCTCGGCTGCACCAGCATCAAAACCAATTTGAAAATTATAAGTATCAGGTAAATTAAGGTAGCGGTCTTCAAATACCATATTGAGTATTGATTGATCACCCTCTCCTACATTTGCGTGCTCCCGTTCAGTTATATCCACTAGTTTTTGACGGATATGTTCCTCTTTCCATAAACGATTGTTAATTAGCAATACACCTGCATTAAAACCAACACCGGCACCAAAACAAGAACGAACAGCTCCGACATAATTGTCTCCCAATTCCTGTTCAAAAAGACTATCTAGATTACCTGTGACTATCAAATCACTATCAAGATAAAGTACCTTATCTTCATGTACGAAATCAGGTATAAAATAACGCGCAAAGGTCATATGGTTGATATGTCCCAACTTATTAGTCCAATTCATCTGAAATTGAGGACCAATTAACTTAATATCAAGAAGCTCTCCTCCGAGTCTCTCCACATGCTCTCTCGTGGCACGGAACCACTCGACTGGGATATCTTGATTAAAAAGGTATATTTTAAGCTGACGATTGTGATAACAAAGAGATTTTAAAGCGGTCTCTATTTGACGAATATAAGCATAATCTCCTGCCAATACTACTGCATTTTTATTATTCATATATCTTTCTTATTCTATTGGCAAACGAGATAAGTCTGCCACGATTTGTTTGGTGTAGGTTTCATCCTCGATGAATTCAATATCTTGGTCAAAATTATATTCTGCCGTGTGTTTGTGTTTCAACTTGACTTTCGTCTGTGCTCCCATCTGCAGCCACTCGTATTCTGAATCAATATGCCCAATATCCAGTGCTTGGTAACCATCATTCGCCAAATGAGCAGCCAATACTTTTGCGGTTGGGCCTAACATAATCAGAATTAAGCGATCCTCCGCATATTGGCGAATCGTGGCCTCAATTGTGTCCACATCCTTATAAGCATTGTGTGAAGAACAAACAATTCGTAGGATGGAGTTTGTACGATCAAACAGATCATTACCCACCCCTGTACGAGAAGTTGCTCCTTCAACAATCAGAATATCCCGATTCTCCCACAGTTTTTTAAGTTTGTCAAACTGGGAGGCTGCTCGACTTTTATCTTTAAA
>OGXE01003680.1_pt1 | contig 10074 bp, 10 predicted proteins | sample 1576181 | NCBI WGS metagenome assembly OGXE01 (sample SAMEA3541478, study PRJEB24748) | human gut metagenome | biome: human gut; feature: human-associated habitat; material: faeces | place: China | collected 2012 | reverse complement strand
CACTGCTCGGGCTGCGGCTCATGATGACCGTTCTGCCCATGGCCGTCCTTGCGGCGGCGCTTGTACTGTTCCGCCGCAGGTTCACCCTGACGGATGACCGCGCAGGCGAAATCAGCGCCGCGCTTCACAGGGAGGAAACTCAAAATGGCTGAGATGCAGTGGTATGCCGCAACAGACAGTGGCCGGTTTGACGGCACGGCAGTCATCACCCCGCGCAGCGGTGCCGTCTGCTTGAGGGCAGAGCTGCCCGCCGGAGTGCTGCAAAATGCGGTTGCTGCGCTTCCGTGGACGATGGCGCGCGAAGAAAAGCTTTTCATGAACGGCTACCAAACCTGGACCGCCTGCCCGGAGCTGGGCAAATGGGACCGGCAGCACGGTGTTGAGCGTGTCCCGAAATTTCTTTTGGAGAAATACAGCTTTGACCGTTACGGCGATTATCATTTTGTTCCCTACAGCGGCAAGAGGGGACAGAGCCACGGCTTCTCCTACTGCTATTTCCGGCGCGGAAAGACCTACCGCCTTTTGGCCAGTCTGGACGAGGCACCGGGCTATACGATTTTTTCCTATGACAGCCGCGCCGCACAGCTGCGCATTGAACGCGACTGCGCCGGGGTACAGCATACCGGCGGCAGCTTTCCTGCGTTCTCCCTCTTTTTTGCCGAGGGCACCGAGGACGAGGTATTTGACGCATGGTTTGCGGCGCTGGGCTGCCGCCCCCGCACCACGCGCAGGCTGGCCGGATATTCCAGCTGGTATAACCGCTACCAGAACATTGATGAGGCCTCGATCCAGGAAGACCTCAACGGCTGCAAAACGCTTTTCCGTGCAGGGGATCTCTTTCAGATCGACGATGGATGGGAGCGCAAGGTAGGAGACTGGCTAGAGCCTGACCCTGCCAAATTCCCCAACGGACTGCGCCCGCTGGCAGATGCAGCCCATGAAAGCGGCTTTCTGGCAGGACTGTGGCTGGCACCGTTCGTCTGCGAAAAGGAATCCCTGCTCTGCAAAGATCACCCGGACTGGCTGCTGCAGGCGGACGGTCAGCCCTGGTGCTGCGGCTGTAACTGGAGCAGCTTTTATGCGCTGGACATCGACCACCCGGAGGTACAGGCCTACCTCAAGCAGGTCTTTGACCGCGTCCTGCAGGATTGGGGCTTTGACCTTGTCAAGCTGGACTTTCTCTACGGCGCAGCACCGTTCGGCAACGCACGGGAATCCCGCGCAGGACGGATGCAGCGCGCCATGGCACTGCTGCGCTCATGGTGCGGCGACAAGCTGATCCTCGGCTGCGGTGTGCCGGTCATGCCTGCCTTTGGCATCGTTGACTACTGCCGCATTGGGTGTGATGTAGGGCTGGACTGGGACGATGTGTGGTATATGCGGCTTTTCCATCGCGAGCGGGTCTCCACAAGGCAGTCCATCGGCAACACGATTTTCCGCCGCCAGCTCAACGGGCGTGCTTACGGCAGCGACCCCGATGTATTCTTCCTGCGCGAGGAAAACTGCAAGCTGACCCTACAGCAAAAGCAGACCCTGGCCCGGGTCAATGCGCTGTTCAGCGGCATCCTGCTCACCTCCGATATGCCAAGTCGCTATACGGATGAGATGCGCCGCCAATACAACGCCCTGCGGGAATTGACCGACCACGCCGAAAATTGCACCGTGGATGCAGACGACGTTCTGACCGTACACTACACTTTGCACGGCAAGCAGCAGGCGATCAAGCTTTTTTGACCGTTCAGCCTTCTTCAAAAACACACAAAATTTTTGCTGCGGCGGCTGATGGAATTGCAATCACAGGGCAGGGGATGGTATAATGTGTAAATAGGGCGGTATGCCCTTCCGCTTTGGCGGTACATGTTATATTGTAATAGTTTATCTGAGGAGTTGTGGAATGAAAAAAAACGATCTTTCCCCCGAAGCCTTCCGCTTTGAAGGCAAGATGTCCCTGAAGCAGGCACTGCCGCTGGGCATGCAGCATGTGTTGGCGATGTTTGTCGGCAACCTTACGCCGCTGCTTATCATCACGGGCGCCTGCGGCCTGGCCGGCGGCGAATTTGCCGACCTGCGCGTCACGCTGCTGCAGAATGCCATGCTTGTGGCGGGCATCGTCACACTGGTTCAGCTGTATTCCATCGGTCCCATCGGCGGCAAGGTGCCTATCATCATGGGTACCTCCTCCGGCTTCATCGGGGTGTTCAGCTCGGTCGCAGCCTCGATGGGCGGCGGTGTGCTGGCCTACGGCGCGATCATGGGTGCATCCCTGATCGGCGGCCTGTTTGAGACCGTGCTGGGCTTCTTTCTGAAGCCACTGCGCAAGCTGCTGCCCTCTGTCGTTACCGGCACGGTGGTGCTTTCTATCGGTCTGAGCCTGATCTCGGTCGGCGTAAACTCCTTCGGCGGCGGCAACACCGCGCAGGATTTCGGCTCGGTCGAAAACCTGCTGCTCGCCATCTTTGTGCTGGTCGTCATCCTGATCTGCAAGCACTCCGGCAGCACCTTTTTGAATTCCTCCTCGATTTTGGTGGGCATCATCTGCGGCTACATTGCAGCGTTTCTCATGGGCTTTGTTCTGCCCACCACGGCGCTGAACGCCGAGGGCGTTGCCTACACCAAGGCATGGGTACTGAACTGGAACAAGGTGGCCGAGGCCAAATGGTTTGCATTGCCCGAGCTGATGCCGGTCAAGCCGGTGTTTGATATGCGCGCAATCGCACCGGTCATGATTATGTTCATCGTCACGGCGGTCGAAACCGTGGGCGATATTTCCGGCGTTATCATGGGCGGCATGGACCGCGAGGCCACCGACACCGAGCTGTCCGGCGGCGTCATCTGCGATGGTATCGGCTCCAGCTTTGCCGCACTGTTCGGCGTGCTGCCCAACACCTCCTTCAGCCAGAATGTCGGCCTTGTCAGCATGACCAAGGTCGTCAACCGCTTTGCGCTGGCCACCGGCGGCATCTTCCTGATTCTCTGCGGTCTGGTGCCCAAGCTGGGCGCGCTCGTCTCGATCATGCCGCAGTCAGTGCTGGGCGGCGCAGCTGTCATGATGTTCTCTTCCATCGTGGTGAGCGGTATTCAGCTCATCACCCGCGAGCCGCTGACCCCGCGCAGCCTGAGCATCGTCTCGGTAGCGCTCGGTCTTGGCTACGGCATCGGCGCCAACAACGGCATCCTTGCACACGCACCGCAGATGCTCTCTCTGGTATTCGGCGGCTCCGGCATCGTGCCCGCCGCACTCGTTGCCATCCTCTTGAATCTGGCCATCCCCAAGGACGAAAACGGTTAAAGTAAGCTTTCCTCTATAGCGGGCAGTGTAAAACGCACTGCCTGCTATAGTTTTTTGGGGAAAGGCAAATACAGAAAAGCCTCTTAACCCCCCTATTGACATTTGGGTGCCAGACTGCTATTATATGATCGAACTATCGTAGAATCGTTGCTGGTGCGCCGTTTTGGCTGCAGGCAGCTTTTTTACGATCCATCGGTTAGATTATTCTAACCCACATGTACAAGCTGCCGCCGGGCAGCTTTTCAAATAAGCAGCAGTTAGTTGATGTAAACCAAGGAGCTGAGCATTACGAAAAAGAATTTTTGGGACAGAAATGCAGCAAGGTATGACCGCTTTATGCGTAAGAATGCAATAGCCTATGATCAATTATATGCGCTGCTTCGCCCTGTTGTGTGGCACAAAACCGTTTTGGAGGTAGCCACCGGCACAGGGCAGGTGGCAAAGCATCTCCTGTGTTCTGCTAACCACATTGAGGCTACCGACTCCTCCGCAGCGATGATCGCGCAGGCAAAGCGGGGTAATTTTTCCTCCAAGCTGTATTTTTCCGTGCAGGATATGTTCCATCTGCCTTATGCTGACCAGTCCTTTGATGTTGTCATTGTCTGCAATGCACTGCACATTGTGCCTCATCCTGAGAAAGCCCTCATCGAGTTTCGCCGTGTGCTTAAAAACGATGGCACGCTGATTGCTCCTACCTTTACCCATGCGGAGAATTCCCCTTGGGGAAAGCTTCAGGCTCTTGCGTTGAAAATTGCAGGCTTTCCGCTGCACAGCAGATGGACGAGTGTTGCGTATCTGGCATTTTTGCAGCAAAACGGCTGGAGCGTTTGCAAAAGTGTTGTCTTGCAGAATTCCATTCCACTTACCTACGCAGAGTGTAAAAAAGTCGAAAGGAGATAAACGATGTCATTTTTTGAAAATACGAGAGACCCCAAAGGCTTCGGCGGCAGGCTGATGGTCACCATGATGAACCTTGCTCACACCCCCGTGGCGCTGTGGGGGCTTCACTTTCTGCATCTTGCGCCGGACGCAAAGGTGCTGGACTGCGGCTGCGGCGGCGGAGCGAATATCAAACGGCTGCTGAAAAGGTGTCCGCGCGGCATCGTAAAGGGCGTGGATTACTCTGCTGTCAGCGTCGAAAAATCCCGCCGTCTCAATGCAGAGGCGATTCAAAGGGATCGCTGTGTCATCTGGCAGGGCAGCGTGCAGCGCATCATTTTTGCCAGCGATTGGTTCGATGCAGTCACAGCGTTTGAAACCGTCTATTTCTGGCCGGACCTTGCAAAATGCTTCCGGGAGGTTTGGCGGGTTTTGAAGCCGGGCGGCACCTTCCTCATCTGCAATGAAGTCAACGGCGACACGGACAAAGACAAAAAATGGACAGAAATCATTGATGGCATGACCATCTACAAGGATACTGAACTGAAAGCATATCTTGAGCAAGCAGGCTTTTGTAACATTGCGGTACAAAAAAGCAAAACAGGCTGGCTGTGTTTGACCGCCGTAAAGCGAAGTGACTGTGGCTGCGGGAGGCAGGAGAATGAAGGTTTATGAATTTGGGGCGGATACCGCTCCGGTCATTTTGCTGCTGCCCGGCACCTGCTGCCACTGGAAAAGCAACTTTGGCCAAGTGATCCCTCTGTTGCAGCGGGATTTTCGCGTACTTTGCGTCAGCTATGATGGCTTTGACGAAACAGAAAGTACCGAATTTCCGACAATGCTTGCAGAAACCGAAAAAATCGAAGCCTACATCCTGAAAAACTGCGGCGGGCATATACGGGCCGCCTACGGCTGCTCTCTGGGCGGCTCTTTCGTGGGACTGCTGGCAGCACGGAAAAGCATACATATGGACTACGGTATTCTGGGCAACTCCGACCTTGACCAATGCTCCAAGCTCGCGGCCAAATTACAAACGAATCTTCTCCTGCCGCTGATTTATCCGCTGATTCGGGACGGGCAGTTCAAAAGTTGCTTTCTGCAGAAGCGATTAGAAAAGTGCTCCGCGGAGAAGGGGGACTATGTCCGCGCTTTTATGGCGATGTTCGGTGCTGCACGCCCCTATGTAACGATGCAAAGCTGTAAAAACCAATTTTATTCCGACCTCATCACGCCCTTGCCGGAGGGAATTGATGTTCCCGGTACGGAGATTCATATTTTCTACGCGCTGAAAATGGGAGCGAAGTATCGCGCGCGTTATCAGCAGCATTTTGCGCACCCCGTAATTCATGAGCAGCATCTGCAGCATGAGGAGCTGCTGGCCTGTTACCCTTACAAATGGGCACAGCTTGTCAAAAGCATCATTGAACAGGGGGTATAAAGTACCTGTGTTTTTGTGTATATACCATAAAAGGAGGCGACTTCATTGACGGAAACTTTTTGGGGGATTCTGATCCCCTTTTTGGGTACATCGCTGGGCGCAGCATGCGTATTTTTTATGCGGCGCGCTCTGGGAGATCTGGTGCAGCGCTCACTTGCAGGCTTTGCCGCCGGTGTGATGGTGGCGGCATCGGTCTGGAGCCTGCTGATCCCGGCAATCGAACAGTCGGAGAAGTTGGGACGGTTCGCCTTTTTCCCGGCGTTTGCCGGATTTTGGTTCGGCGTACTGTTTTTGCTTGCCCTGGATCATCTGATACCCCACCTGCATGTCGGCAGTGAGGAGGCTGAGGGGCCAAAAAGCAGGCTGGGCCGCACTACGATGATGGTGCTGGCAGTGACCCTGCACAACATCCCGGAGGGCATGGCAGTCGGTGTGATGTACGCCGGCTTTCTCGCAGGCAGCGCGCAGATCACCGCGGCGAGCGCGCTGGCCCTGTCCCTCGGCATAGCCATCCAGAATTTCCCGGAGGGCGCCATCATCTCGATGCCCCTGCGCGCCGAAGGGGAGAGCAAGGGCAGGGCCTTTGCAGGCGGTGTGCTTTCGGGCGTGGTTGAGCCAATCGGCGCAGTGGTGACGATTTTGGCCGCGCAGCTTGTGATACCGGCATTGCCTTACCTTTTGAGCTTTGCTGCGGGCGCGATGCTCTATGTCGTGGTGGAAGAGCTGATTCCCGAAATGTCGCAGGGACGGCACTCTAACCTTGGCACAGTATTCTTTGCTGCCGGTTTTAGTGTGATGATGGTGCTGGATGTGGCACTGGGGTAACAGGAGCCTTACAACGCAGAAAATGCAAACAGCTTCACCCGGCCCGACACAAAGTCAGTCAGAAAAGGTCCAGCATGGTATCCAGATACAACTCCTCGCGGACAGCCAGCTGATATTCCGGCTTGGTCAGGTAGTGAAGCAAAAATTCAAGGATCAGCGCACTGCCAAGGCCGCGCCCCTCGATCTTGAATTGGGTGAAGCCCATCGGCAGGTAGGTCTCCCGAATATCCTCAATGCCGATAAAGCCGGGGTTTGCCATCGCCCGGGAGAAGCGATACCCGCCCTCTGCGCCAGGGGCGCTGCAGTGATGCTCCGGGCCGGGCAGACCCAGATTTTTGCGGCTGACAGCCTCATAGCAGGCCCTGCGTTCTGCACATCCGAACCAGCAGCATTCATTGCAGAGAAACTCCACCTTGTCCTTCTGGGACTGAGGCAGCGCTGCAAGCTTGTCAAATGCCCGGTTCAGCCGGAAATCCGGCACGACATAGCGAAACTCCGGCCGCGCCAGCTCCCACCGCAGATCGTTGAAATCTGTCAGCACTTTTGTAGTCGAGGACACAAGATACAGCGATGGATAGTTCTTTTTCAGGTACCTCGTCAGCAACTCCGCATGAACGATAGCGCCATTTTGCGGGTCTTTTTGTTCCTGAAACAGTCGGCAGAGCGCATTACAGTCCGGGTCTGTCAGATGCTCCGGGCGCAGCAACGAATTGCTGAGTGTCAGCCGCGCCGAGATGCCATATTCATGCGTCAGCGCCAGCACCTCGCGCGGGGTGCGGTCACTGTACTCGACGCGGCCGCCCGCCCATAAGCAGTCAGACGGTGCGCCGTAGATCGAGCCGATGGCACACCAGTCGTAAAAATACTCCCGATGCGCACGATAAAGCGGCAAAAACGCCGCATACAAGTCATAAAATTCAAACAGACCGGGCAGATGAAACAGGGCCGTGCCCTGAGGGGATGTTTCCATAGCGGAGACCTTTCTTTAGCCGCACAGGCGGCCTGATGAGATATATTTATTATACCAGCAATCCCGCCGGAATGCAAAGCAAAGCACCGCATCGGTACTCGCATCGGTACTTAGAATTATGCGGTATTGCCCTAAAATTGACAGCCGCGCGGTTCGGTGGTAGAATCAAACTATAAAGACGGCTCTTTACCGCCGCCATGCAAGGAGGGTTATTCTGATGGAGTTTACACAGGTCATTGAAAGCCGCTATTCCTGCAAAAATTTTAGCGCGCGCCAGCTTGCGCCCGCACAGTTAGACGCGATCCTCGCGGCCGGCCGGGTCGCACCGACCGCCAAAAACCTGCAGGAGCAGCGCATCTATGTCATCCAGTCTGCACAGGGGCTGGCTAAGATCGACGCTGCAACGCCTTGCCGTTACGGCGCACCGACCTGCCTTGTGGTAGCCTTTGACCGCAGCAATGTTTTTACATATCCCGGCGGCAAGCGGGACTCCGGCGTGGAGGATGCGTCCATTGTAGCAACGCACCTGATGCTGGCCGCCGCCAACACCGGTGTGGACAGCTGCTGGCTGAACTTTTTTGACCCCGACAAGCTGGCACAGGCACTTGGACTGCCTGAAAACGAGGAGATCCTCATGATCCTTGATCTGGGCTTTGCCGCTGAGGGTGTCACGCCGCTGCCGAACCACAGCGCCCGCAAACCGCTGACCGAGACAGTCCGATACCTGTAACCCCTGCCCTTCGCATTTGGCAAAGTTATGTCTATTCCGACCCACATCGTAACAAAGGAGTATCCCCCCATGAAAATTGCAGTCACTTACGACAACGGACAGATCTTCCAGCACTTTGGCCACAGCGCGCAGTTCAAGCTGTACGAGGTTTCCGGCGGTATGATCCTCAACACAGCTGTGGTCGATACCAACGGCAGCGGCCACGGTGCGCTGGCCGGATTTTTGAAACAAAACGGCGTTGATACACTGATCTGTGGCGGCATCGGCGGCGGCGCACAGGCTGCCCTGACGCAGGCCGGCATCCGTCTTTACGGCGGTGTCAGCGGCGATGCCGATGCCGCCGTGCTGGCCCTGCTGGCGGGCAAGCTGGGCTATGACCCCGATGTGCGCTGCACCCACCACGATGAAGCGCACGGCGAGGGCGGCCACACCTGCGGCAGCCATGGCTGCGGAAACCACAGCTGCCACTGATAACTCCCAGCCTGCACAGCTCCCCTGCAAAAAGGCTGAAGGCTTTGCTCTGAGCAGTCTATCCCCTTTTGTAAAAGCGCGAAAAAATATGGTGCTACTGTTTCTGATGTAATTAGTAGTACTGCGGATTGGTCCCGTTTGGGTTATTCTCTCGATGAAGCAAAGAAATTATCTGATGCTACTACACTTTATCAAAGAGTTGGAGATAATATGACTCAGGAAACTGCGTCAGAGAGTTTAATATCAACTCTTCAGGGTTATCAGTTAGATGCATCAGAGGCTGAATCTATTATTGATAAATTTAATGAGGTTGCAAACAATTTCGCAATAGGCTCAGATGGTATTGGTGAAGCTTTACAGAGAAGTGCTGCCTCATTTAATGCCTCACATACGGATTTATCAAAATCAATTGCTTTAATTACTGGAACCAACACTACACTTCAGGACCCTGAAAAGGTCGGTAATATGTGGAAAACGGTTAGTGCAAGACTAAGAGGTAAATTTCTGTGCCTCCATACAGGGAAAGTCTGTATGCTATGCGACACTTTAAATATTGCATAGAGGATAACTATATATGTCAAATGGTGAGGGACACCAAAGACATAGGAAAGATTTATAATTTTAATTGGAGAAAATATGAAAAATTCTATATTATTCCCTTGTTATTCTATTCCGTTGAGAGATTTTTTACAGTCGAAAGGAATAAAGTATCATTTAGTTGGATTACACCCAGAGACACATAATATGTTTTGGGTTTATGAAAAAAATGAAATATTAAATAAAGCGTTATTGGAATGGAGAATAAATAAATAATCTCCATTTTTTATTTTTAATTTTTTAAATGAAAGGCAGGTCTATAAATTGGATCGAAGAAAATATACCGATGATAATTTTAAAAATGTTTTAGAAAGTTATGGATATACATATATTTCTGGCGAATATATCAATACATTATCGAAATTTAAGTGTTATGATAAAGAAGGATATATTGTATACCCGTGTTTCGATAAAATAGAAAATAATAAAAAATTACCAAGAAGATTCCACAAATCAAATCCAGATGTAATATACAATATAAAACATTATTTAAATATACATCCAGAATGTGAATGTACTTATATATCTGGTGAATATATAAATTCTAAAAGTATTTTGGTTTTTAAATGTAAATGTGGTGATTTATTTAAAACTACATTTGATTCTGTAAGACAAAGAAAGAAAACAAAATGTGATAAATGCACAGGTTATTCAAAAAATTTGACATTTGAACAAATAAAAAATAATTTGAAAGAAAAGGGATTTTATTTGATAGTAGACAAAAATGGTTTTAAAGGCATTACATTATCTCCATTGACTTGTATTGACAATGAAGGATATTTATATGATGTTGTGTATGATCAAGTATTAAATGACCATTTTACTTTTCCTATAGCAAAATCAAATAAATATTCTATTCAAAATATAAATACTTT
>OGXE01003675.1_pt1 | contig 10077 bp, 10 predicted proteins | sample 1576181 | NCBI WGS metagenome assembly OGXE01 (sample SAMEA3541478, study PRJEB24748) | human gut metagenome | biome: human gut; feature: human-associated habitat; material: faeces | place: China | collected 2012 | reverse complement strand
AGTGGCGGCACTTCCTGAGCCGGAACGAGAAGCTTTTTTTGGAATGCGTGTTCCATCAAGCTTTTGGCTTACGGTTGTGATGTTGTGTTGTTGTGTTTGCAATTGGTCTGTCTTTGCAGACCCTGGTAGCAAAGCTACCCCTTTTCACTTCCTGTACATTTACCCTGTCTGTCCATAGTGATTTAATGTAGCACCGCAACGCGCGGTGCTTTTTTTTGCCTTTTTACTGCCTTACTCGTCCAGCTCACCCAGCTGTTTCACGTCAGAGCGATTGATCTGCTGTTTGTTGCCCCACGCGTCCTTATACGAGATCATGCCAGTATCATTATCGGTTTGCGGTTTCCCGTCGGTAACGATGGTTCGCCCATCATTGGTATGCATCACATAGTTAGAGGAACAGGCGCTCAGGCCTAAAGTCAGCATACAGGCAGAGATAATCGCAGCGGCCTTAGTCATTTTCATTTTTCTCTCCTTACGGCTATTTATACTATTCGTGACTCGTTAAGTAATAGGTTAAAACACAAACCCAACACTTTTCAGCATAACCCTCTTTGACCCACCTGAAGTCACATTCGGACAATTCCACAGGGCGCAGAGGCCTTGTCACGCCCGGCAAATTGCGCGACGATCGCGGGATTGATACGAGGAATTCCATGAACGCATTCAACCCGGCGCACTTTCGCGCGCAGTTTCCGGCTCTGGCCGATGCCGGCGTCTATCTCGACAGCGCGGCGACCGCGCTCAAACCGCAGGCGGTGATCGACGCCAGCGACCAGTTTTATCGCCTGAGCGCCGGCAACGTCCATCGCAGCCAGTTCGCCGCCGCCCAGCGGCTGACCGAGCGCTACGAGGCGGCCCGCGAGCGCGTGGCGGCGTGGCTTAACGCCCCGTCCGGCAAAGATATCGTCTGGACGCGGGGAACCACCGAGGCCATCAATATGGTGGCGCAGAGCTACGTCCGGCCGCGCCTGCAGCCTGGCGATGAAATTATCGTTAGCGAAGCCGAGCATCATGCCAACCTCGTGCCCTGGCTGATGGTAGCCGGGCAGACCGGCGCCAGAGTGGTCAAACTACCGCTTGGCGCTGACCGCCTGCCGGATATTGCCAGCCTCAGCGCGCTCATCACCCCGCGCAGCCGGGTGCTGGCCATCGGTCAGATGTCCAACGTCACCGGCGGCTGCCCGGACCTGGCGCAGGCTATCCGCCTTGCTCACGCCGCCGGGATGGTGGTGATGGTCGACGGCGCCCAGGGAGCGGTGCATTTCCCCGCTGACGTGCAGGCGCTGGATATCGATTTTTACGCCTTTTCCGGCCATAAGCTGTATGGCCCGACCGGGATCGGCGCCCTGTACGGCAAAAGCGAGCTGCTGGCGGCGATGTCGCCCTGGCTCGGCGGCGGGAAAATGATCGCCGAGGTCAGCTTTGACGGCTTTACGCCGCAGCCGGCCCCTTATGGTCTCGAGGCCGGCACGCCGAATGTCGCCGGGGTTATCGGCCTTAGCGCCGCCCTGGAGTGGCTGGCGCAGAGCGATATCGGCCAGGCGGAAAACTGGAGCCGCAGTCTGGCGAGCCTGGCGGAAGAGGCGCTGGCGAAACGGCCGGGCTTCCGCTCTTTCCGCTGCCAGCAGTCAAGCCTGCTGGCCTTTGAGTTCGACGGTGTTCATCACAGCGATCTGGTGACGCTGCTGGCGGAGTCCGGCATTGCTCTGCGCGCCGGGCAACACTGCGCCCAACCGCTGCTGGCGGCCTTAGGGGTCAGCGGCACGCTGCGGGCCTCTTTCGCCCCCTACAATACCCAAGACGATGTTGCGGCGCTGGTCCACGCGGTGGATCGCGCTCTGGAAATTCTGGTGGATTAATGACAACTCTGCACCCCTTCGGCACAACCATTACCGACGCCACGCTGCGCCAGACCTTCGCCCCGCTGAACCAGTGGGAGGATAAATATCGTCAGCTGATTTTATTGGGCAAAAAGCTGCCGACGCTGACCGATGAGCGCAAAGCGCAGGCCCGGGAGATTGCCGGGTGTGAAAACCGCGTCTGGCTGGGCTATGAGGAGGATGCCGAGGGCAGGCTGCACTTCTTTGGCGACAGCGAAGGCCGGATTGTGCGCGGTCTGCTGGCGGTGCTGTTGACCGCCGTGGAAGGCAAAAGCGCCGCTGAGCTGCTGGCGCAGGATCCGCTGGCGCTGTTCGACGAGTTGGGGCTACGCGGCCAGCTCAGCGCCTCGCGCAGCCAGGGCCTAAGCGCCCTCAGCGAGGCGGTGCTCGCCGCCGCCCGCGAGGTTGAGGTTTAAGCTCATCCCGGGGGCGGCGCTTGACGCGCCTTGCCCGGGCTACGGGCTCATGCAGTTTTGTCGCCCGGACAGGTGCGCAGCGCCGCCTCCGGGGAATTGTCCTGTAGACCGGGTAAGGCGCCTGCGCCGCGGCCCGGGATTTACGTCGTCTGCCGCTCCGCCTTCGCCAGCATCTTCTTCAGAGCATGCGATACCGCGACGAAGCCAAAGGTCGCGGTCACCATGGTGGCCGCGCCAAAGCCGGAAGCGCAGTCCATCCGTTTCGGCCCTTCCGCCGTGCTCTTCATCGCGCAGACGCTGCCGTCCGCTTGCGGGTAGACCAGCGCTTCCGTAGAGAAGACGCAGTCCACGCCGAGCTTACCTTTACTGTTTTTCACCACTCCAAACTGACTTTTCAGCCGCTCGCGCAGTTTAGCCGCCAACGGATCCTGGATGGTCTTCGCCAGGTCAGCGACCTGGATCTGCGTTGGGTCAATCTGACCGCCCGCCCCGCCGGTGGTGACCAGCGGCACTTTGTAGCGGCGACACCAGGCGATAAGCGCCGCTTTCGGCCGGACGCTATCGATCGCGTCGATAACATAGCTAAAGCCGACGCCAAGATATTCCGCCACGTTTTCCGGGGTCACGAAATCATCCACCACCGTCACCCGACACTCCGGGTTGATGAGACGAATACGCTCTGCCATCACTTCCGCTTTCGCCAGCCCGACGTTGCCGCTCAGGGCGTGGATCTGACGATTGGTGTTGGTGACGCAGACATCGTCCATATCGATAAGGGTGATCGCCCCGATGCCGGTTCGCGCCAGCGCTTCCGCCGCCCAGGAGCCGACCCCGCCGATCCCGACCACGCAGACGTGGGCATCGGCAAAACATTGCAGCGCTTTTTCACCATATAAACGTGCCGTACCGCCAAAACGCTGGCGCCAGGCATCGCTGATTACAACAGACATAGAACCTCAGAACAAAATGACAGCGCCCGGAGGCCGCCGTAAACGGCGTCATCCGGGCGCCCTGGTCAACAGGCAGGGCCAGGGGAGTTAGCCGCTAAAAACATTCCCCGCGCCCGGGGCGTTTTTCAGCACCCATACGCGGCCATAGTGGTTATACCAGCCGGCACGGTGGCCTGCGTCAGGCCCAATGCCCTGATAGATGTCGAAATGCTGGCCTTTGATGGCCCCGCCGACGTCGAGAGCGACCATCAGGCGCAGTTCGTACTGGCCGTTAAACTTGCCGTTATTATCCAGCAGAGGCACCTCGGCCAGCAAGGTGGTTCCCGGCGGAATAATCGACCGGTCAGAGGCCACCGAGGCGCGGCCGATCAGCGGCACAGCGCTGGCCCCTTTCACCGGCGCGAAAGACTGCGGTTTAAAGAACACGAACGACGGGTTCTGCTCCAGCAGCTCGCGCACTTCCGCTTCGCTGTGCTTTTCACCCCACTCGCGGATCGCCTGCATCGACATATCTTCTTTCTTCACTTCCCCGCGGTCGATCAGCACTTTGCCGATGCTGCGATAGGGCCAGCCGTTTTTCCCGGCATAGCTAAAGAAGTTGAGCGGCGAACCATCGCCAAAGTCGATATAGCCGCTGCCCTGCACGTCCATGATGAAGTTATCCATCAGCGAATTGCTGTACGCCAGCACATAGTTATCGCTCAGCGCGCCGGCATAGATGCTGGCGCGGGACGGCAGCTTACCGCGTTTCGGCGGCATCCGGTAAATGGGATACTGGAATTCGCCCTGACGGGTGTGGCGCGCCTGCACCACCGGCGTGTAGTAGCCGGTAAACTGAACGTTGCCATAGTTGTCGGTGCCCTGCATCTGCCAGGCGTCGATGCCGAACTGGCGCAGCGTGCGGGTGTCGCCGCCGGCGCGCAGCCACTCCTGCAGCGCATTATAGACGTTGCTCTGGCTATTATAGAGGCGCGGCGAGGCGTTACGAATTTGATTAACCTGCTCGGAGAAGTCGCCGGCGTTGATCGGCGCCCCGACGGCATCCGGCTGGTTTACCAGTGAAAACGGCTGGGTGAACTTGCCATCGCTATATTGCTGACCGCGGTCGGTCGGTTTTGAGGAACAGGCGGCGAGCATAGCCAGCATTGCCCCCGTCGCTACATATTTTGCCCAACGTCCTTTCATGGTGTCTCATCTTTTGCTGCGAAGCCTTAGTGCGTGTTGAAGATAACAAAGCGCCGGGGCTATTGAAATGCGCGATCTCATCGATGGCACAGATTTGTGTAAAAAAAGACCACAAGATGGCGTTTTATAAGCCAATTCTTACAAAAATGTCGATTTGGTCGAAAAAAGGTTGCATCATCTCGCTAGCGGAGTATAGTGCGCTTCCACGGACGCGGGGTGGAGCAGCCTGGTAGCTCGTCGGGCTCATAACCCGAAGGTCGTCGGTTCAAATCCGGCCCCCGCAACCAATCAAATTTGACAAAGTAAAGCAGTACGGTGACGCGGGGTGGAGCAGCCTGGTAGCTCGTCGGGCTCATAACCCGAAGGTCGTCGGTTCAAATCCGGCCCCCGCAACCAATCAAATTTGACAAAGTAAAGCAGTACGGTGACGCGGGGTGGAGCAGCCTGGTAGCTCGTCGGGCTCATAACCCGAAGGTCGTCGGTTCAAATCCGGCCCCCGCAACCAACATCATAAACACCCTCAAGGGTGTTTTTTTGTTTCTGCCGCCGGCAAACCTCTGCCGAAAACGGGAACGGCCGTTGCCGCCCCCTCGCCGGCTTATCCCTTCGGTAACTCAATATTACTTGCCGCCAGCATGCCCATGCGATGGTACATCGCGCAGGCTGCCTCGACGATCGGCATCGCCAGCGCCGCGCCGCTGCCTTCTCCCAGACGCATACCCATATTGAGATACGGTTCGAGGCCCAGATGCGCCAGCGCGATACGCGCCCCCTTCTCCGCCGAATAGTGGGACGGGATCAGATACGGTTTTACCTCCGGCGCTATCTGGCACGCCGCCAGCGCTGCGGCGTAGGAAAGAAAGCCATCCAGCACCACCGGCAGCCCGCAGGCCGCCGCCCCCAGCATCACCCCCGCCATCCCCAGCAGATCGAAACCACCGACTTTGCTCAGCACATCGAGACCATCATTCGGGTCGGGCTGATTGACGGCGATAGCCCGCCGCACCACCTCCACCTTGTTGCCAACCTTCGCCAACGGCAGATTGGCGCCAATCCCGACCACCTCCTGCGCATCGCTGCCGGTCAGAACGCTGACGATCGCCGCCGCCGGCGTGGTATTGGCCATCCCCAGCTCGCCGACACCAAACAGAGTAACCCCCTCCTGGGCCAGCGCGCGGGTGTAGCGCATCACCTCCAGCAACAGCTCCTGCCCCTGCTCACGGCTCATCGCCGGACCGCGGGCAATATTGCCGCAGCCCCGCGCCACCCGCATATTCACCACGCCGGGGAGCGGTTCGCTATCGATACCGACATCAATTACATGCACTTTCGCCCCGGCCTGGGCGGCGAGCACGCAGACGCCGGTGGTGCCGCGGGTCATATTTGCCGCCTGGATGGCGGTGACCGCCTTCGGCGAAATCGCCACCCCTTCGTCCCACACCCCATGGTCGGCGCACATCACCAGCAGCGCCTTTTTCGCCACCTGCGGCTGGCCGCCCAGGCCGGGCATTCCCGCCAGCTGAACCGCCAGCGCCTCCAGACGCCCCAGGCTGCCGGGGGGCTTAAGCAAGCCGTCGATATGGTGTTGTGCCCGCGCCATGGCGTCAGCGTCCGGCGCGGGGATCGCCCGCAGAACCGTGTTTAAATTTTCCATACAGAATCCCTGCCAGGGCTGGCCCGGTCAGCCAGCGATTGAGTTATTTGATTTTGACGCCGATGCCGGAGACCACCAGCCAGACCGCATCCGCCGCGGCCGCCAGGCGCTGATTGACCCGCCCGGCGATATCGCGAAAATGCCGTGCCAGGCGGTTCTCCGGCACAATGCCCATCCCCACCTCGTTGGTCACCAGCACGACGTGCGCCGGGCAGCGCTGACAGGCGGCAATCAGCACATCAATTTCGTCATCAATAGCCCGCTCCATGGCGGCGTAATCCCAGCCGTCGGGGTCGCTGTCGCCGCCGAGCGCGAACAGCAGGTTGGTGACCATGGTGGTGATACACTCCAGCAGAATCGCCTCCGCTGGGGCGATATCCGGGGTGATCAGTTCATCAAGCTGCTGCCAGCGCTCGGCGGTGCGCCAGTGGGCGGGCCTGCCGTCGCGATGGTGCTGGATCCTTGCGGCCATCTCGTCGTCAAAGATTTGCGAGGTGGCGATATATAACACCTGCGGCGCATCGGCAATCAGCGCCTCGGCATGGCGGCTTTTGCCGCTGCGCGCGCCGCCGGTAACCAGAGTCAGCATAGGGGCTCCTGATGTTGGCGCATGATGGCGTAAATTTTATCGATGGCGATATGTTCGCGCATGGCGTCCGCCAGCCGATCAAACTGCCGGGTTTTATAGCGGGCATACTCCAGGGCGCTATCCAGCGGCGCCAGCCCTTTGCGCTGGCGCAGGCCGTTGAGCAGCGCCCGGGTAAAGGCATCGCTGTCGAACAGGCCATGGAGATAGGTGCCGAATGCCAGGCCGTCGTCGCTTATCGCCCCGTCCTCTACTGACTGTCCCGCTTTATGCAGCTGCAGCAGCGGCGGGCTGCCGGCCTCGCGGCGCGTCTCGCCCATATGAATTTCGTAGCCACTGACATGCAGACCTGCCGCGTCGGCTAACCATTCCGGGAGGTTAGTTCCCAGGGTCGCCTGCACCTGGGTGGTGGTTTTGTGCTGGGCGAAGTGGGTCACGGTCTTCAACACCCCCAGTCCGGGCTGGGTGCCAAGGCCAGACTCCACCTCATCGATAATGGTTTCGCCGAGCATCTGATAGCCGCCGCAGATCCCCAGCAGCGGCACCTTGCGCTGCCGGGCCTGCTCGACTGCATGCGCCATGCCGCTCTCGCGCAGCCAGCACAGATCGCCGAGGGTATTTTTACTGCCCGGGAGAATGACCAGGTCGGCGTCGGCCAGCGCCTGCGGGTCGCGGACATAGCGCACCCGGACGTCTGGCTGCGCCGCCAGGGCGTTAAAGTCGGTAAAATTGGCGATATGCGGCAGGTGAACCACGGCGATGTCGATGTCGCGCCGGTCGGTGCGATGGTATTTCCCGGCCTGCAGCGCGACGCCGTCCTCATCCTCGAGATCCACGTCAAGCCACGGCATAACGCCCAGCACCGGCACCCCGGTCAACGCCTCGATCTGCTCTATCCCGGAGCGCAGGAGCGCCACATCGCCGCGGAATTTATTGATAATCACCCCTTTCACCCGCGCCCGCTCCTGAGGCTGCAGTAGCGCCAGCGTACCGTAAATCGCGGCAAACACCCCGCCGCGGTCGATATCGGCCACCAGGATCACCGGACATTGCGCCATCTCGGCCATGCCCATATTGACGATATCGCGGTCGCGCAGGTTAATCTCCGCCGGACTGCCGGCCCCTTCCAGCACCAGCGCCTCATACTCTCCGGCCAGGCTCTGGTAGACCGCGAGGATCTGCTCGCGCAGGCGCGGCTTGTACTGGTGATAGCTCACCGCGTCCATGCTGGTCGCCACCTGCCCCATCAGGACCACCTGCGCCTGACGGTCGCTGGTGGGCTTGAGCAAAATCGGGTTCATGCGGACATCCGGCGCGATCCCTGCCGCTTCGGCCTGGAAAATCTGCGCCCGGCCCATCTCTTTGCCATCCGGCGTAATGCCGGAGTTCAACGCCATATTCTGTGATTTAAACGGCGCGGTACGCAGCCCATCCTGATGAAAAATGCGGCACAGTCCCGCCACCAGTACGCTTTTCCCCACGTCGGAAGCCGTGCCCTGCAACATCACTGCCAGCGTCATGACGCCTCCTTTATCGCGCCTATCGCGTTGTTGTGCATCCGCTGAAAAAACTCCGCTTCGGTTTTACACAGCGGCAGCCCCAGTTCGCTATGAAGTTTCACCAGCCACGGCTGCGTCAATCCCGCCCGGTCCATGATCGCCGCGCAGGCAAATACCTCGCCGGGATCCCCCGCAGCCAGCACTTCGCCGTGACGCAGAACGTAAACGGCGTCGCTCACCTCATAGATCAGATCGATATCGTGGCTGGAGATCACCACGCGCCGCCCCTGCCCGACAATGCGCCGGATGATGGCGATCATCTGCGCCCGTCCGCGAGGATCGAGGCCCGCGGTGGGCTCGTCAAGCAGCAGGTAACGCGCCTGCAGCACCAGCGCCCCGGCGATCGCCACCCGTTTTTTCTGCCCATGGCTGAGACACTGGATCGGCTGCTGGCGAAACCCCTGAGCATCAACGAGGGTCAACGCTTCATCCACCCGGCGGGCGATCTCCTCTTCCGCCACCCCGAGATTACGCAGGCTAAAAGCGATATCGCTGTCGATATCGGTATAGAAGATCTGCTGGTCCGGATCCTGAAACACCGTCGCCACCTGCTGGCGCAACGCCAGCAGACCGCGCTTGCTGTAATTCAGCGCCTCTCCCTGCCACAGCACCGCCCCCTGCTGCGGGCGCAGCAGGCCGCTCAGGTTCATAAACAGCGTCGACTTTCCGCAGCCGTTGGCCCCCACCAGGCCGGTCACCGCGTGGCGGGAAAAATCCAGCGTCAGCCCTTTAAGTACCGGCTCATCCTGATAGCGAAACCAGAGATCGGTTGTGGCAAGCATACTTATCCTTAGAGGTGAAAATCACCCTGGTACAATTTGATATCCAGCGCCGTGCTCATCTGCTGATAGCGCAGGAGGACGCGGGTGAACAGCAGTCCCACCAGCATCGCCAGCGAACGATAGCCCTGCGGCACGCTACCATAGCCAAAACGCAGGGTTTGCGCGCGGTGAATCGCCATCGCCTCGTCTAACAGAATAAAAATGAAGCGCCAGGTCAGCAGGATCTGCTCCGTCAACAGTCGCGGTACGCGACCGCGCTTGAGCAAGATAATCAGCTGTGGGAAAGGCAGATTAAGCACCAGCCAGATCGTGGCCGCCATCGCCGCCAGGCTGCGCCAGAAGGTCTCCCCGGCCACGGCCAGCCCCGGGGCGGAAATCCCTATCGAGAAAGCGCCCAGTCGGATGCTGGCTAACAGCATCTGCGGGTCGCGGCTGACGCTGAACACAATGGTCAGCACGCCGACCAGCAAAAAGCCAAAGGGTAGCGCCATCCAGCGGCACCAGCGCCAGAATGAGACCCGCAGCAGCCAGCAGGTCAGCGCGGCGGTCAGCGCCAGCGTCAGCGCCTGGCCCCACGCCGGCAGCGTAAAGGCCAGCACCATCAGCAGCAGCCAGAGCAGAAACTTACGCTCTGGCGCCACCTGCAACCAGCGGCTCTGGTAGCTGAGTCGGTCAAACCCGGTCATCACGGCGCTGCCTGCCCCTCGCATACCCGAGAATGTAAAAAATCACCGCCGCGCCCAGCGAGCCCTGCAGGGTAAACAGCAGGCTCTCAATCTCGCCGCTCGCCGGTTCGTACAGCGGCTGGAACCAGGGTTGATAATCCGGCGCCACCACCTGGATCTGGCTCTCCGCTTCGCCGTCCGAACCGCCAAACTCACCGCCATGATTAATAAAAAAGGGCAGGATCATCAGGGCAACCACCATCGCCAACAGGATCAGGGGCTTTTTCATATTAATGTCCCTCCGCGGCGATCAGCCGCCGTTTGGTCAGTTGATCGTAGATCATCACGGTAAGCAATCCTTCCGCGATGGCGATCGGGATCTGCGTCAGGCAGAAGATCC
>OGXE01003670.1_pt1 | contig 10091 bp, 9 predicted proteins | sample 1576181 | NCBI WGS metagenome assembly OGXE01 (sample SAMEA3541478, study PRJEB24748) | human gut metagenome | biome: human gut; feature: human-associated habitat; material: faeces | place: China | collected 2012 | reverse complement strand
AGATCGCTGCCCCGATCCGTGTGGAGCTTGCCCAGTACCGCGAGCTCGCTTCCTTCGCCCAGTTCGGTTCCGAACTTGATGCCAGCACAAAGGAACAGCTTGCCCAGGGCGAACGCATCCGTGAAGTTTTAAAGCAGCCGCAGTATCAGCCGATGCCGGTTGAGAAGCAGGTTATGATTATCTACGCGGCAACCAACAAATATCTGATGGATATTCCGGTTGCGGACATCCTTCCGTTTGAGAAGGCACTGTTCGAGTATGTGGATACGAAATATCCGGAGGTTCCGGAAGCAATCCGCACTGAGAAGGTAATCAGCGAAGAGACAGAAGCGAAGCTCATAAAGGCAATCACAGAGTGCAAGGCAGAGTTCACAAAGTAGACGGCAGAAAGGCGGTGTGCGTATTATGGCCTCGATGAGAGACATAAAGAGACGTAAGAGCAGTATACAGAGTACACAGCAGATCACAAAAGCCATGAAGCTGGTGTCTACCGTGAAGCTGCAGAAAGCCAAGAACCGTGCAGAGCAGACGAACCCGTATTTCCAGTATATGTACCGGACAGTGACTTCCATGCTGGCGAAGTCCGGCACGATCAATCACCCGTATCTCAAGAAGGGTGAGAGTGACAAAAAAGCGGTTGTGGTCATTACTTCCAACCGTGGACTTGCCGGAGGTTACAACTCCAACATTGTAAAGCTGGTGACCGGAAGCGAGGACATCACGACAGAGAATGCGAAAGTCTACGCCATCGGTAATAAGGGAAGAGAAGCTCTGGAGCGAAAGGGCTATGAGATTGCAGCAGATGGATCTTCGATTATGGAGTCCCCGTCCTATGAGGATGCGGCGGAGCTCTGTAAACAGATTTTAAAAGCCTATACGGACGGAGAGATCGGAGAGATCTATCTTGCGTATACGCATTTTAAGAATACGGTGAGCCATGAGCCGAAGCTCATCAAGCTTCTTCCGGTGGAGTTCGACGAGGACGAGATGCGGGAAGCGGCGGATGAGAAGGTGCTCATGAATTACGAGCCGAACGAGGAAGAAGCGCTGGATATGATCATTCCGAAGTATGTCACCAGCCTGTTTTACGGGGCGCTGGTGGAGGCGGTTGCGAGTGAGAACGGAGCCAGAATGCAGGCGATGGATTCTGCGACCAGCAATGCGGAAGATATGATCAGTGATCTGACACTCAAATTCAATAGAGCACGTCAGGGCTCTATTACGCAGGAACTCACGGAGATTATTGCGGGAGCTTCTGCGATATCCTAGGAGGCAGCAGTGCAAAAAGTTCCGGCGCCGGATGGCGGTGGAAGCGCGAAGCTGCATAGCAGGATTTGGTGATAGAAAATAACAGACAAGGAGAAATAGCGATGGCAAATAATAGAGGCAGTCAGGATTGCCCGGGTAAGATTACCCAGATTATTGGTGCCGTTCTGGATATCAAGTTTCCGGAAGGCGCGCTGCCGGAGATCAACGATGCAATCCGCGTTCCGTTAAAGAACGGTGGTGAGCTTGTCGTTGAGGCTTCCCAGCATCTGGGTGATGATACGGTCAGATGTATCGCCATGGGACCGACGGACGGACTTGTGCGCGGTATGGAGGCAATCGCCACGGGCGGACCGATCAGCGTGCCGGTCGGAGAGAATACGCTCGGACGCATGTTCAACGTTTTAGGTAATCCGATCGATGAGATCGACGCGCCGAAGGATGTCGAGTACTGGCCGATCCACAGACCGGCACCGGCATTCGAGGATCAGGCAACGTCGCAGGAAATGCTTGAGACCGGTATCAAGGTCGTAGATCTTCTCTGCCCGTATCAGAAGGGTGGTAAGATCGGACTTTTCGGCGGTGCAGGAGTAGGCAAGACGGTATTGATCCAGGAGCTGATCCACAACATAGCGACAGAGCATGGCGGATATTCCGTATTCACCGGTGTAGGTGAGCGTACCCGTGAGGGTAACGATCTCTACTACGAGATGAAGGAATCCGGCGTTATCGATAAGACGACCATGGTGTTCGGACAGATGAACGAACCGCCGGGAGCGCGTATGCGGGTGGCGCTTACGGGACTTACCATGGCAGAGTATTTCCGTGACAAAGGTGGAAAGGATGTCCTCCTTTTCATTGACAACATTTTCCGTTTTACACAGGCAGGTTCCGAGGTGTCCGCACTCTTAGGACGTATGCCTTCTGCCGTTGGTTATCAGCCAACGTTACAGACGGAGATGGGTGCGCTCCAGGAGCGTATTACATCCACGAAGAACGGTTCCATCACATCCGTACAGGCAGTCTATGTACCGGCGGATGATCTTACGGATCCGGCACCGGCGACGACATTCGCACATCTGGATGCAACGACGGTTCTGGATCGTTCGATCGTAGAGCTTGGTATTTACCCTGCAGTGGATCCGCTTGGATCTACGTCGCGTATTCTGGATCCGCGTATCGTGGGTCAGGAGCATTTTGAGGTGGCGCGCGGTGTGCAGGAGATTTTACAGAAGTACAAGGAATTGCAGGACATTATCGCAATCCTGGGTATGGACGAGTTGTCTGAGGACGATAAGCTTGTCGTAAACCGTGCCAGAAAGATTCAGAGATTTTTATCCCAGCCGTTCTCTGTTGCAACACAGTTCACCGGTCTGGAAGGAAAATACGTTCCGATCACGGAGACGGTTCGCGGATTCAAGGAGATCCTGGAAGGAAAGCATGATGACATTCCGGAGAGTTACTTCTTAAATGCAGGAACCATTGATGAAGTGCGCGAAAAGTATAACAACGCACAGTAGCGGAAATGAGGATAAGCTATGGCAGACGAGAACAAAGTATTTGACGTGGAGATCATTACGCCGGATCGTGTCTTTTTCACGGGAACGGCGACGATGATCGAATTTAATACGGCTGCCGGAGAGCTTGGAGTGTATGCGCGGCATATTCCTCTCACAACGGTTCTTGCGCCGGGGGTTGTAACGATCCACAAGCAGGGCGAGGAGGATATCATTGCTGCGGTTCATTCTGGGTTTGCAGAGATCCTGCCGGAAAAGGTAACACTTCTTGCAGAGATTGCTGAGTGGCCGAACGAGATCGACAAGGCGAGAGCGGAGGCGGCAAAAGCACGCGCCGAGGAGCGTCTTGCCAATCGGACAGAGGCGATTGATGTCAAGCGTGCCGAGTTTGCGCTGCGCAAGGCGCTGGTGCGTATCGATATTGCCAGATAATAAAAACGGAAAGTCAGGGAAACCGGACTTTCCGTTTTTTGTGTGTATTTGCTCTTGGAAAAGATATCGGTCCTGGTATATACTTAGGGTGGAAACGGTAAAAAACCATGCAGGCACCATGAATGGAGAGGCATATGAATTTTTACTTTACACGCCATGGCGAGACGGAATGGAATGTAAAAAAGAAGATACAGGGAACGACGGACATTCCGCTGGATGAGAAGGGAATACAGCAGGCGAAGCGGCTCGCAGAGACACTCTTAGAGAAGCAGCGAAACGGGGAGCTTTATCTGGACAGAGTCTACACGTCGCCGCAGCTTCGGGCGGCAGAGACAGCCCGTTTTTCCGCGGAGGCGCTGGGCATTGACTGCATCCGGCTCTGGGATCTGCGAGAGATGGATCTGGGAGACTGGGAAGGCAGGAACTGGGATGAGATAAGGGAGACGGAAGCAGAGCGGCATCACATCTGGGATACCCACAGGAGATTCTGCCATACGCCGGGAGGAGAGTGCTATAACGAGGTGCTGCGGCGCACGCTGGCTGCGCTGGAACAGATTCTGGCGCACGAGAAGGACGACGTGCTTGTCGTGACGCACAGTGCGGTGCTGATGGCGCTGCGGTGTTATCTGGCGAACCGTCCGTTTGATGTGATGCGCGAATACCGGACGCGCAACACGGAACTTGTGCGGGTGACGGAGGAGGAGATCCGGGAGGCGATCCGCCGCTATGAGAGAGCAATATGAGATACTAATTTTGTGAGGAAGGATGATTTCGTGAAGAAGTCAGCCTTCTTTTTATTTGTGTGTTTTATACAAATTTCGATGACGATTTTTGTGAACGATTTTGACGGAAAATGATTGACTGTGACTGGAAACGGAAATATAATGCAACTATAGAGATGAACGATTTTGAACGAATATGACGGAAAACGGAGAATAAATTATGCTGACAGAGGAAAGATTTGCAAAGATTTTGTCCATACTGGAACGTATGGGGAGTGTGACGGTTCAGCAGCTGATGACGGAACTTGACGCTTCTGAATCCACTGTGCGAAGAGACCTGAATACGCTGGATGCAAACGGCCAGCTTGTCAAGGTACACGGCGGAGCGATTTTAAAGAATACGGTCTACAGTACCATCGATGATGAAGTGGTTCACCGCAAGGAGCAGAACCGGGAGGCAAAGGATAAGATCGCACGCTATGCGGCGGGACTGATTACTGCCGAAGATTTTGTTTATATCGATGCAGGTACGACAACGGAACGGATGATTGATTACATTGCAAACCGTCAGGCGGTGTTTGTGACGAACGCCATCGGCCATGCGAAAAAGCTGGCGGAGCATGGATGCAAGGTCTATATCCTGGGCGGTGAGTTCAAGGCGGTGACAGAGGCTATCGTCGGTGAGGAAGCCGTTTTTACACTGGATAAATACAATTTTACGAAAGGCTTCTGGGGAGCCAATGGTGTCAGCCTGCAGAAGGGATTTTCCACACCGGAGTTAAAAGAGGCGATGGTAAAACGGAAATCCATGGAGAATTGCAGAGACTGTTACATTCTGGCGGATGAGAGCAAGTTTTCCCAGATATCGAGCGTGACGTTCGCGCCGTTTGAGAAAGCGACTGTGATTACGACAGAGTTAAAACTGGAAATATACAAGGATTGTTCCAATATCATCAATATCGAGTGAAAGGAGATCTTAGGTGATGATCTATACGTTAACATTTAATCCGTCTTTAGATTATATTGTGACCGTTCCGAAGTTTACCTGTGGGATGGTTAACCGCACTACGGAAGAGATTATTTTCCCCGGTGGAAAAGGAATCAATGTATCCATGGTGTTGAAGAACCTTGGATTTGAGAATACAGCACTTGGCTTTTATGCGGGATTTACCGGTATGGAGCTGAAACGGCTGGTGGCTGATAAGGGAATTCATGCTGATTTTATCCCGGTAGAAAAGGGAATGACCCGTATCAATGTCAAACTCCGGTCAGAGCAGGAGAGCGAGATTAACGGACAAGGTCCGGCGATCGCTGCTTCTGATATTGATAAATTATATGAAAAGCTGGATGCACTGCAGGATGGCGACATACTTGTCATGGCAGGAAGTATTCCGGATGTGATGCCGCAGACGATGTACATGGATATCATGAAACATCTGCAGGGCAGGAACTTAAAAATTGTGGTGGACGCCACGAGAGATCTTCTGGCAAATGTACTTCCGTTCCATCCATTTTTGATTAAACCGAATAATCACGAACTGGGAGAGATCTTTGGCGTGGAGATCCGCGAGAAAGAGGATGTTGTGACTTACGCGAAGAAGCTGCAGGAAAGGGGGGCCAGAAACGTGCTTATTTCGATGGCAGGAGACGGGGCGGTACTTGTTGCCGAGGACGGATCGGTGTATCAGGCAGAGGCGCCGAAAGGAAAGCTGATCAATTCCGTCGGAGCTGGCGATTCCATGGTGGCAGGATTTCTTGCTGGATATCTGGAGCATGGAACCTATGAAAAAGCCTTTCAGATGGGGGTATGTACAGGAAGTGCATCGGCCTTTTCGGAAGAGCTTGCGACAAAGGCAGAGGTGCTTGATCTGCTGGAGAAGAACCAAAACTTGTTTTAATTTTGCGGCAAATGAGAATTATAAAATGTGCGCAGATTAAATAGAAACCATTTAATATTATGGAGGAGGAAGGATCATGAGAATTAGGGAATTGTTAGCGGTAGAGAGCATTGACCTGAATGCAAAAGCTGCAAACAAAAAAGAAGCCCTCGATCACGCAGTGGATCTGATGGCGAGAAGTGGTAAGATCGGCGACGTCGAGACTTATCGAAACGGGGTATACGCAAGAGAGGAAGAGGGCACAACCGGTATTGGTGAGGGAATTGCCATTCCTCACTGCAAATCAGATGTTGTAAAGGCACCGGGACTTGCGGCAATGCGTGTCGCAGGCGGTGTGGATTTCCAGTCGCTGGACGGTGAGAAGGCAGACCTGATCTTTTTGATCGCTGCGCCGAACACCAAAGACAATGTGCATCTAGATGTACTCAGCAAACTTTCTGTACTGCTGATGGATGAGAAGTTCACAAATGATCTTCGGAATGCAAAGAGCGTGGAAGAGTTTTTGCATGTCATCGATGTGGCTGAGAGCGCAAAGGATGCGGAGGAATCCAAAGAGGTACCGGCAAAGGCAGAGACAAAGGGCGGCAGGCTGATCCTTGCAGTAACAGGATGTCCGACCGGTATCGCACATACGTATATGGCGGCTGAGAGCCTTGAGAAGAAAGCAGCAGAGTTAGGATGCCGCATCAAGGTTGAGACCAGAGGTTCCGGTGGTGCCAAGAATGTGCTGACCAGAGCGGAGATCGCTGAGGCGGATTGCATTATCGTGGCTGCAGATACACAGGTTCCGATGGAGCGTTTTGACGGCAAGCCTGTCATTGAGTGTAAGGTTGCAGACGGTATCAGCAAGTCTGAGGAACTGATTAAGAGAGCAATCAATGGAGATGCGGCTACATACCACGCATCCAATAAAGAAGCGGCAAATAGAAACGATAATGAGAAGGACAGCGTTGGACATCAGATTTATAAGCACCTGATGAACGGTGTATCCCACATGCTTCCGTTTGTTGTTGGCGGTGGTATTCTGATCGCACTGGCATTCCTGATTGATGGATTTTCCGTAGATCTGAATTCTCTTCCGATGGATCAGAGAAGTAACTTCGGTACGATCACACCGGTAGCGGCAATGTTTAAGTCGATCGGCGGCGCGGCATTCGGATTTATGCTTCCGATTCTTGCCGGTTTTATCGCAATGAGTATTGCAGACCGTCCAGGTCTCGCTGTTGGTTTTGTCGGCGGAGCGATTGCGGCAAACGGAACCTCCGGTTTCCTCGGAGCTCTCGTAGCCGGTTTCCTGGCAGGCTATGTAGTGCTTCTGCTCAAGAAAATCTGCTCAAAGATGCCGGAAAGCCTGGAAGGCATGAAGCCGATGCTGATTTATCCGGTGCTTGGTATTTTTATTACCGGTGTGATTATGACTTACGTGGTTGAGCCGCCAATCGGAGCATTAAACACTCTGATCAACAACGGACTCAACGGATTGAACGGCGCAAGTGCAATTCTGCTGGGTGCACTGCTCGGCGGTATGATGTCTGTGGATATGGGCGGTCCTGTGAACAAGGCTGCTTATGTATTCGGTACGGCATCCATCGCAGCCGGAAACTATAACATCATGGCAGCAGTTATGGTCGGCGGTATGGTTCCGCCAATCGCAATTGCTATTGCAACATTAGTATTCAAGAACAAGTTCACCGCAGAGGAGAGAAAGGCAGGACCGACAAACTTTGTTATGGGACTTTCCTTCATCACAGAGGGCGCTATCCCGTTTGCAGCTTCTGACCCGTTACATGTACTTCCGTCCTGTATGGTAGGATCGGCAGTCGCAGGAGCACTTTCCATGGCATTTAACTGTACTCTGATGGCACCGCACGGCGGAATCTTCGTATTCCCGACCGTCGGTAATCCATTCATGTATCTGGTGGCACTGGCAATCGGATCTGTGGTATCTGCGGTACTGTTAGGCGTTCTGAAAAAGAACGTGGCATAAATAAGGTTTCTTCTTAATATTATTTGATGATATACCCATATACAAAACCCCCGGGGCGGCACCTCAAATGAGGTGCCGCCCTGGGGGTTTTTGCGATAAGTTTATAAATTTGCAAAAGATGGTTCCAAATTCTGTATCTGGCCTGTATACTCAGGACAGAGCAGGGAAAGAATAACACAGGAGGATTGCGATGAGTCAGTATTTATTGTTAAAACAGGGAACGATCCATAATGCCGTCGACGAGGAGGCATTTGTGGCGGATATTTTGATTGAGGACGGAAAAATAAAAAAGATTGCGCCTGTGCTGGAGGGCAAAGTCATCAATGAAGCGGCTGTCATTGATGCGATGGGGATCGATGTCTATCCCGGGTTTGTGGATGCACACTGCCATCTGGGGCTCGACGGTTATGCGGTCGGTTTTGCGGGGCAGGACTTCAATGAGCTTGGCGATCCGATGACACCGCAGCTCTCGGCGATAGATGCGATCAACCCGCAGGATGAGACTTTCCGCATGGCAAGGGAGGGAGGCGTTACCTGCGTGTCGACAGGACCGGGAAGCTCCAATGTGATCGGAGGAACCTTCTGCATCATCAAAACGTATGGAAACCGCGTGGACGACATGATTGTCCGGGAAAAATCAGCCATGAAAATTGCATTCGGAGAGAATCCGAAGAACTGTTATAAGGAAAAAGGCGTCTATTCGCGCATGTCTGTGGCGGCAAAACTGCGGGAAGTGCTGCAGAAGACGATCATCTACGATAAAAAGCTGCGGGAGGCAGGCTGTGAGACAAGCTGGAATGAGATCAACCGCGGCAGCGGGGAGGGGCAGGTGGACATCAGCAAAATGCCAGCCTACGATGCAAAACTGGAAGCAATGCTGCCGGTCATCCGCGGGGAGATACCGCTGAAAGCGCATGCACACCGGGCGGATGATATCTGCACGGCAATCCGCATTGCCAGGGAGTTCCATCTGGGGTTAAGGCTCGATCACGTGACGGACGGCGCGCTGATCGCAAAGGAATTGGGTGCGGAGCATTTTCCGGTGGCGGTCGGTCCGTCCTTCGGTCATGCGACGAAGTACGAGTTGAAGAACAAGGGATTTGAGACGCCTGCAATTCTGGCGGATGCCGGCTGTGCAGTGTCGATCATCACCGATTCGCCGGTCATCGAGGAGCGCTATCTGCCGCTCTGCGCAGGGCGGGCAATCTACAACGGCATGCGTGAGTTTGATGCGCTGCGGGCAATTACCATTCAGGCGGCAAGGCATATCGGCGCCGAAGATCGTGTCGGAAGCATTGAAGAAGGGAAGGATGCAGATTTTGTTTTGCTAAAAGGCACCCCGTTTTCGGTTGACGCGCGGATATTATATACCATCATAAACGGAGAGATTGTCTATCAGTCCGGGGAGTAATGTGACGGTTATCTGAATGTTATGTGAAGTCTGTTATTTTTTCTGCGGCAGAACCGATAGCTATTTTGAGGAAAATGCAAAGGATGGCACAATTTCGGGAAGGAACCACCTCAGAAAGGAATTGGTTATGAAGGTCGAGAGTTCAAGTTACGAGGCATATCTGGAAGCACTGGAAGAGTGGAAGCAGAAGATGCAGGAGAGCCAGGCCGCACAGCAGAAGGAAGAGAACAGCGCTACGGACAGTTATGTGCCGGGCATCAGCCAGATGGACATGGACATTCCGATGCCGAGCAGCACTTACAATGCACAGGGGATGATGAGCGGAGAACGCCCGCCAATGCCGCCGATGCCGCCGCAGGAGACGGACGAGACAGACGAGACGACGGAGAGCACACAGGTCACGGGAACGACAGAGACGCAGGGAACCGCAGCGACAGGAACAGAGGCATTGCTTGAGGAGTTGTCAGAGACATTCCGCGCAAATCCGGACAGCATCCTGATGAAGCTGGATGAACTGGGATTATCACTGGAGGATCTGGGTGATGAGGATAATCTTGCATCACTTGCCACCACAATGAACGAAGGAGCGGCAAATATGGGCTTGCCAACCATTGAAGATCTGGATTCTGCGGTAAGCACCCTGCATGAGAAGTTGTCCGCGAACTGGAGCAGCTATTTTAAAGTGGAGGAAGCATAGATCTCTTTTGGGGGATAAGTAATATTATAAGAAGATCACACCGTGGGATTTCAGATGGAAATGCAGATGGAATATTCGTTGGAGAAAAATGTGAGCATTTCTTCCAGCTGAATGTTTGCATCGGATTCCGTGTCTCTTCCACGTTTGGACAATCCGACGGG
>OGXE01003664.1_pt1 | contig 10107 bp, 4 predicted proteins | sample 1576181 | NCBI WGS metagenome assembly OGXE01 (sample SAMEA3541478, study PRJEB24748) | human gut metagenome | biome: human gut; feature: human-associated habitat; material: faeces | place: China | collected 2012 | reverse complement strand
AACGTGGCCGTGATGGTCAACGGCGTCCCCGTGAACGATATGGAGTGGGGCGGCGTATACTGGTCGAACTGGGCCGGCCTCTCGGACGTGACGCGCAGCATGCAGACCCAGCGCGGCCTGGGCGCCTCGAAAATCTCGTCTCCCTCGGTCGGCGGTTCGGTCAACATCGTGACCAACGGCATCGAGGCCAAGCAGGGCGGCACGTTCTCGTTCGGCGTAGGTAACGATGGCCTTTACAGCCTTTCGTTCAGCCTCTCGACGGGCCTCACGAAGAGCGGCTGGGCACTGTCGGTACTCGGCGCGAAGCGCTGGGGCGACGGTTACATCCAGGGAACCAACTTCGAAGGCTACAACTGGTTCGTCAACATCTCGAAGCGCATCAATGACCGCCACCAGTTGTCGCTGACCGCCTTCGGCGCCCCGCAGAAGCACGCGCAGCGCCATGCCCTCGACGACGGACTGAAGATCGAGGAGTGGCAGAAGGCCAAGAACTTCATGGGCGAAAAGGACATGTACCGCTACAACGCCGAGTACGGTTTCGACAAGAACGGCAGGCAGCGCTACTCGCACTTCAACGAATACCACAAGCCCCAGATCTCGCTGAACCACCAGTGGCAGATCGACTACAAGTCGTCGCTCTCGACGGCGCTCTACATGTCGATCGGACGCGGCAGCGGCTACTCGGGCCAGGGCCGCACCTCGGCAGACCGCAACATGTGGAAAGGTACCAACTACGGCGTGCTGAACACCACCTTCCGCAACCCCGACGGCACGTTCGCCTACGACAAGATCCAGGAGATGAACGCCGCCAGCCCCGACGGTTCGCGCATGATCATGTCGAAGAGCAACAACAACCACATGTGGTACGGACTGCTCTCGACCTACACCAACCAAATCTCCAAGTCGCTCGAACTGTCGGCCGGTATCGACGTGCGCTACTACATCGGCGAGCACAACAACGAGATCATCGACCTCTACGACGGCAAGTATTTCATCGACGACAGCAGCCGCGCCAACGTCAAGCCCGAGCAGAACGCCGCCGCGGCCGACCCCAACTGGGTGTATGAAAAACTGCAGGTCGGCGACAAGGTTTACCGCGACTACGACGGCCACGTACACCAGGAAGGCGTATTCGCCCAGCTGGAGTGGACGAAGAAAAACCTCAACGCCTTCGTATCGGGTTCGGTTTCCAACACCGGCTACTGGCGCTACGACCGCTTCTACTACGACGCCGCACACGCCGAGTCCGAGCACGTGAACTTCATCGGTTACACGGTCAAGGGCGGTGCCAACTACAACATCAACGAGAAACACAACGTATTCGCCAACCTGGGCTACATCAGCCGCGCCCCGTTCTTCTCGGGCGGCGCATTCCTGCAGAGCACCACGAGCAACGTCAAGAACCCCGACCCGCTGAACGAAAAGGTATTCTCTGCCGAGATCGGCTACGGATTCCGCTCGGGCATCCTTTCGGTCAACCTGAACGGTTACTACACGCTCTGGATGGACAAGTCGGTCGTACGTTCCAGCTCGATGGCCAACGGCGACTACGCCCGCGTGAACCTCTCGGGTGTCGACGCACGCCACATGGGCCTCGAACTGGATTTCGTCCTGCGCCCCAACCGCTGGCTGGACGTGACCGGTATGCTTTCGCTGGGCGACTGGCAGTGGGACAGCGACTCGAAGGGCTACATTTACGACACGCAGGGGCAGCCCCTGACCAAGGCTTTGGACGGCACGGTCGCCTCGGGCATCATGGCTGAAGACCACGCATGGCTCAACCTCAAACAGAAAGGCATCAAGGTCGGCGGTTCGGCTCAGACCACCGGAGCCCTCGGCGTCACGGTTCGCCCGATGAAGGGACTGCGCGTCAGCGCCGACTGGAACGCCTACGGCAACAACTACGCCGACTTCTACATCGGTTCGAACACCAGCCTTAACGGCAACTCGACCGTCGACGTGAAAGACCCGTGGAAGATTCCGTGGGGACACCAGCTCGACCTCTCGGCCAGCTACGCCTTCAAGATCGGCAACGTACGCGCCACGATCTACGGCAACGTGAACAACGTCTACGACTACAACTACATCATGGACGCGCAGTGCGCCGCAGCCGACGAAGGTATCTGGCAGAACGTATATGCCGTCATGTACTCGTTCGGTCGCACCTATACAGTAAGACTGAAAATTAACTTCTAATTACAGCGAACCATATGAACAAGCATATTGTAAAATACCTTCTGGCCCTTGCGACGATAGCATTCGTGGGGGGGGGTTGTAATGTCGACGATTACAACGAGGAGTATCTGGACGGGTTCAACCCCGACAAGGAGATCACCGACGTCCAGGTGCTGAAATACACGATGACCGACGCCGACTACGCCAGCGTCGCGTCGAACGCCGCCAACAAGGCGATCGCCGAAGCCGCAGGGCCCGATGCAGTGGCAGCCCTGGCCGCCGTAGGCACTGCAAAATGTTTCTCCGAAGCCGCTTCCGCCACGACGTACCTGCCCGCCTTCCTGGCTGCAGGTTACGACAGCTACCTCTCGAACGGCTCGACTGTCACCGTTACCTATAAGAACCAGCGCGGCGAGATATCCGAGGCCATCACCGGCATCGCTTCCGCCTCGACCTACGAGCTCAAGGCCGCCGACTACGAGGTAGCCTGGGGCGAGGATATCACGGCCGACTACTTTACACCCGGTAAGCCGGCAGCCAACTACCTGCCGCGCATCCTCAAGGAGGCCGTCAAGAACGCCGAGGCCGGCGACTACGTCATCGCCGAATACGCCTATTCCGAGCAGGAGCCTTCGACCGGAGGCGGCGAAATCCCCGAGACCATCAACAAGATCAGCGAAATCATTGCCCCCGGCGACTATACCGTGCAGGGCACCGTTTCGGCTGCCTATGCCCGCGGCTTTATCGTCGACGACACCACGGGGGCTATTCTGGTATATCTGAACGCCCCGTCGAACTACTCGCTAGGCGATGTAGTGAAGGTCAAGGGTGCCGTTACGGAATACAACAGCGGCATGCAATTCGGCAACACGGCCGAGATCACGCTCGTGGAGAAAACCAAGAATTTCGCCTTCCCCACGGCACAGGCCATGTCGGGCAGCGAGCTCGACGCCTACCTGACCGCAACGTCGATCAAATTCGTCAGCCTGACGGGTACGCTCTCGATCAGCGGCAACTATTACAACCTCAAGGTGGACGGTGCCGCGACGGCCACCGGCAGCCTCTCCTTCCCCAACAAGGGGCAGATCGACGAGAGCCTGGACGGTAAGAAGGTCACCGCGACCGGTTACCTCTTCTCCGTCAGCAAGAGCGGCGACGCACCCAAATTCGCCAACATGATGGTCGCCACGATCACCGAGGAGGGTTCGCAGCCCGCATTCACGCCCGTGGGCGTCGTCGCATCGGCCGATCCCGGCACGTTCAGCGTGAAGGGACAGATCGCAGCGACCTACAAGCGCGGCTTCCTCATCAACGACGGCACAGGGTCGATCCTCATCTATACCAATGCCGACCCGACCGGAACCTATGCCATCGGCGATCTGGTCAGCGTGGAAGGTACCACTTCGGCTTATGCCGGGCTGAACCAGTACCCCGCGGCATCGACCGTCACCAAACTCAATACCGAGGCCAATAAGTTCACCTACCCCGCGATCCGCGAAATGGACGGTTACCTGACGCTGACCACGGCGCAGTACGTGCGTTACACGGGTACGCTGAAAATCGACGGCAACTACTACAACGTCATCAACGACGAAGCGCTGACGGCACAAGGCAGCCTCTCGTATGTCCTGGACGGCGCCGTAGACCCAGCACTCGACGGACAGGAAGTCGTCGTGGAAGGCTATGCGATCGGCGTATCGGGCAGCAAGTTCCTCAATACGATGGTCACTTCTGTCAAGCCGGCAGCCAATGCTTCGGCAGCTTCCTTCGGCATGACCCGCGCCGCGGTGACCAAGAACCGCTATGCGATTTACACCTTCGACGGCACGTCGTGGGCAGCCGCAGAAAACACCACGATGGTCAACCCCGAGGACTACACGCAGATGGGCGCCACCAATCCCAACTTCAGTTCGTCGTTCTCGCAGGACACCTACCTGCCCCTCTACCTGAAGTACAAATATCCCTACGCCCTGGCCGAGGAGAAGATGAACGTGGCATACCACTTCTACGACTCGACGGACAAGGTGACCCTGCTCTTCGCCGACGAGTACACTTACGACGGTGCGGACTGGATCAAGACCGAGGACACAGAGACGCTCGACGGCCCGTTCAAGAAGGTCAGCGGCAAATGGAACTTCGACCCCAGCATGACGCTCGTCGTGGCCCCCGACCGCAGCGCTTACAGCAAGAGCTTCTACCAGGCTTGCGTGGACTGGGTACTCCAGAACAAGGACGCCGCCTATACGACGGATAACCGTAGCGGGAGCCGCCTCACGGATTCGGAATATTACAGCGGTTGCGCGGCAAGCTACACCAACCTGAACTGGCGTATCAACACGCTTCCGAAATACTACTGGAGCGAAGCCGGTGAAGACATATCGGCCTACGACAACTGGGGGTCGGAAGACAAGGATGCCATGCGCGCATCGTACCAGGCATTCTACGACGAAGTAGAGAAGCGTTTCGGCGAGGTAATGTCCGCCGCCCTGGGTACGCTCTACCCCGATGTCAAGATGATTTCCGGCATCGACGTGATCTACACCGTACAGATGATGCTCTACACGCAGCACATCGGCTCGGGCACGGGCAAGGTGACGCACGCATTCGAATTCAAACTCGTCGACACCGGCAAGTTCGAATACGTACGCATGTACGCACTCTCGCCGGAGTATGAACTGATGAAGGATGCCAACTTCGAATAACGGAATCCGATCCAAAGCAAAGGGCCGCTCGCAATGAGCGGCCCTTTTTATTTTTCAATCGTCGGACGGATAGGATCACGGGACAGGGAAAACTGCTGCAAAAGAGGAAGCCGACGATTCGTGCGGGCGGAGCGAACGGCCTGCGGGTACGGCTATACGGACGGAGTACCCGGATATGGTCTTGACGCGCTACCCTACTTTCGGGGCAGCAGCCGACGGCGCAGCAGGTCGCAGGTTGCGGCCGGCGCCGAATGGTCGAACAGCTGCCCGCGGATACCCAGCGCCGCTGCGGCGGCGATATTGGCCGGGCGGTCGTCGATAAAGAGCGTCTGCGCAGGATCGAGTCCGTAGCGGCCGAGCAGTCGCCGGTAGATTTCCGGCTCGGGTTTCACCACGCCCTCCTCGCAGGAGACCACCTCGCCGTCGAAAAGCCCGTAGACGGGGAACCGGCGCAGGAAGTCGATGAACTCGCGCGACATGTTCGAAAGCACATACAACTTGTAGCCGGCGGCCTTCAGGTCGCGGACAAGCTGCTCGGTGGGCTTCACGGGTTCCTGCATGTCGATCGACAGACGCAGGTACTCCTCGCATTTCGCGCGCGGGCAGGCATTGATCCCGGAAAGGATGCCGGTCACCTCGTCGAGCGTCGACACCCCGCGGTCGTAGTCCTCCCAGAAAGCCGGCATGGGCTCCGAACGGATGAAACTGAAAAAGTCGTGGAATTCCTGCGTACACTTACTTCTGTCGCGGGCAAAAAGTACTCCGCCCAGGTCGAAAACGATATTTTCCATGGGGCAAAGATAGCCATTTTTTCGTTTGGTTCATGATTTGCAGGCTGGCGCATAACAAAAACTCCGATTATGAACTATGGCATAAGCATCCTCTTCCGCGCCATTCCCCTTGCGATGGCAGCCTTCTGTTTCGCCTACGGCGCCTACGTTTTCGCCGCCGGCGACGACCCCTCGCGGCTCACGGCAGGCCCCGTGCTCTTTTTCCTGGGCTCGATCTGCATCGCGCTCTATTGCACCGCCGCCACCATCATCCGCCAGATCATCGGCACCTATACCGCCGCCGCGAAATACCTTTTCCCGGCCATCGGCTATGCGGTCGCCGCCATGACGGTCATCTGCGGGCTTTTCATCATCCAGTCGCACATGACCGGGGCGTTCGTCACGGGGCATGTAATCTGCGGGCTGGGGTTCATCACGGCGTGCGTCTCGACGGCGGCCACCTCCTCGACGCGGTTCAGCCTGATCCCCAAGAACTCGGGCGACAGCACCTTCTCGGTCAACCCCGCAGGCTTCACCCGCGGGCAGAGTTCGCTGCTGATATTCATCGTGTCGGCCATAGCCGCCGGGGCATGGGTGTGGTGCATCCTGCTCTTCGCGTTGGGAACGCTCCCGGCGCATATCGTGGCGGGAAGCGTCATGTTCGGCATCGCCTGTGTCTGCACGTCGCTCATCGCGCTGGTAGCCAGTATCGCACGCCAGGCACGGGGCAGCTATACGATGGAAGAACGCCGCCGGTGGATGGGGCTGGTGCTCGCGATGGGCGGCCTGGCCTTCGTGCTGGGGCTGATCCTCCTCTTCACGCTCCGGGGCGAGGCGATCAGCTTCGTGGGCTTCGTGCTCATAGGGCTGGCACTGATCTGCTGGAGCATATCGAGCAAGGTCATCCTGCTGGCAAAGATCTGGCACGCCGATTTCCCGCTGGCCAACCGCATCCCGATCATCCCGGTGCTTACGGCCCTGGCCTGCCTGTTCCTCGCAGCATTCCTCTACGAGGCGGCACTCTCCGAGCCCAAGTATTTCGTCCCCGCACGCGTGCTGGCGGGCTTCGGCGCCATCTGCTTCACGCTCTACTCCATCGTCTCGATCCTCGAAAGCGGCGCGAGCAAGAAATAGCCCCGCTGCAAGGCAATAAAAAAAGCCACCTTCCCCGGGTGGCTTTTCTTATTGCCTTTATCGTCACATGGGTCAGAACAGGTGGCAAGCCACCGTCAGCCCGGCCATGACGATGGAAACCATCGACATCAGCTTGATAAGGATGTTAAGCGACGGGCCCGAAGTGTCCTTGAACGGGTCGCCGACGGTATCGCCCACCACGGTGGCCTTGTGGCATTCGGAGCCTTTGCCGCCGAAATGCCCCTCCTCGACCATCTTCTTGGCATTGTCCCACGCGCCGCCCGCATTGGCCATGAACACGGCCAGCACGAAACCCGAGCTGAGGCCGCCGACCAGCAGGCCCATCACGCCGGCCACGCCGAACACGAGACCGACGGCTACCGGCACGACGATGGCCAGCAGGCTGGGGAACATCATCTCGCGCTGTGCACCGCGGGTCGAAATCTCCACGCAGCGGGCATAGTCCGGCGTGCCTTCGCCCGTGAGGATGCCCTTGATCTCGCGGAACTGGCGGCGCACCTCGTTCACCATGCTCTCGGCGGCACGTCCCACGGCGTTCATCGTCAGGCCGCAGAACAGGAACGACATCATGGCGCCGATGAAGATGCCGATCAGCACCGTCGGGTTCATCAGCGAGACCTGGTAATACTCCATGAAATCGAGAATCGAGGCCTTCTCGACCAGCTGCGAGGTGCCGTTAGGCAGGTCGAGCATCGTGATGCCGTTGTGCAGCAACCCGATGCGGATCTCCTCGATGTAGGACGCCAGCAGCGCCAGTGCGGTCAGCGCCGCGGATCCGATGGCGAAGCCCTTGCCCGTGGCGGCGGTCGTATTGCCCAGCGCGTCCAGCGCGTCGGTGCGCTTGCGCACCTCGGGGCCGAGGCCGCTCATTTCGGCATTGCCGCCCGCATTGTCGGCGATCGGGCCGTAGGCGTCCGTGGCGAGCGTGATGCCCAGCGTCGAGAGCATACCGACGGCGGCGATGCCGATGCCGTAGAGCCCCAGCGACATGTTCATCGGAGCCATCATATTCTCCATGTCGAAGCCGATGGCGCACAGATAGGCGAGGATAATCGCGGCACCGATCGTCAGGACGGGGATGGCCGTCGAGATCATGCCCGACCCGACCCCGGCGATGATGACCGTGGCCGGCCCGGTCTGGGCGCTTCCGGCGATCTTCTGCGTCGGTTTATAGGAGTGCGAAGTGTAATATTCGGTAGCCTGTCCGATGATGATACCGGCGACGAGCCCCGTGATGACCGAGCACGACAGCCCGAGCCAGTTCTGGATTCCCAGCAGGTAGAGGATACCGAACGTCGCGCCGGCAATCAGCAGCGAACTGAAATTGACACCCACGCCCAGCGAGCGGAGCAGCTCGCGCATCGAGGCGCCCTCACGGGTTCGCACGAGGAAGATGCCGATGATCGAGAGCACGATCCCCACGGCCGCGATCAGCATCGGCGCCAGCACGGCCTTGAGCTGCATCGCCATGCCGTCGGCCGTGGCGAACGCCGCCGCGCCCAGCGCCGCCGTGGCGAGCACCGAACCGCAATAGCTCTCATAGAGGTCGGCGCCCATGCCGGCCACGTCGCCCACGTTGTCGCCCACGTTGTCGGCGATGGTCGCGGGGTTGCGCGGGTCGTCCTCCGGAATCCCCGCCTCGACCTTACCCACCAGGTCGGCACCCACGTCGGCCGCCTTGGTATAGATACCGCCGCCGACGCGGGCGAAGAGCGCCTGCGTCGAGGCGCCCATGCCGAAGGTCAGCATCGTCGTGGTGATGACCACGAGTTTCTGCGGCCCCGACACCTCCACGAAGCGTTCGAGGATAACATACCAGAACGAGATGTCCAGCAGCCCGAGCCCCACGACCACGAGCCCCATCACGGCGCCGCTGCGGAAGGCGACCTTCAGGCCGCGGTCGAGCGACTGGCGTGCGGCGTTGGCCGTACGCGCCGAAGCATAGGTTGCGGTCTTCATGCCGAAATAACCGGCAAGCCCCGAGAAGAAACCGCCCGTCAGGAAGGCGAAGGGCACCCAGGGGTTCTGCACCCCGGCGCCGTAGGCCAGGTAGGCGAAGAACAGCGCCAGGATGATGAATACGATCAGCACGACCTTGTACTGCTGGCGCAGGTAGGCCATGGCGCCCTTGCGCACGTGCTCGGCGATCTCGCGCATGCGCGGGGTACCTTCGTCCTCGCGCTTCATGCTGCGGTAAAATGCCCAGGCTACGGCCAGGGCAATGACAGCAGCGGCAGGGACGATCCAGAAAATCAAAGGAATGTTCATTTCGATAGAATTAAGGTTTTTAGAGTTTGTCGAATCGGTTATTAATACAAATATAATAATTTATCCCGATACTGTACTTTTCCGGACGGGCCGATATACAGCACAAAAAATCCCGGCAGCTCCGCACTCCCCCCCCGCCCTGAGGCAACGAAAAACGGGAAGGAGCGAAGCCTTCGAAACACTTCGAATCTTCGCCCCTTCCCGTTTATGCGCCTGCGGCGTTCAGCGGATCACCGCACCGCTACGAGCCGAAGTTGTCGTAGAGGATATTCTCCGACGGCACTCCGAGGTCGTCCAGCATCTTGACCACCGACGCGATCATCATCGGGGGGCCGCACATGAGATAGATGCAGTCCTCGGGCGCCTGGTGGTTCTTGAGGTAATTCTCATAGAGCACGTTATGCACGAAGCCCGGGGTGTATTTCACGCCCGCGGCATCCGCCTCGGGATCGGGACGGTCGAGCGCCAGGTTGAACTTGAAATTGGGGAACTCCTTTTCGATGGCATGGAACTCGTCCACATAGGGAGCCTCCTTCAGCGCACGGGCACCGTACCAGAACGACACGGGGCGCTTGGTCTTTTCGGTCTTGAACAGATGCATCAGGTGGCTGCGCATCGGGGCCATACCGGCACCGCCGCCGATGAAGATCAGCTCCTGCGTGTCGGGCAGGTTGTCCGGCAGGAAGAACTCGCCGTAGGGGCCCGAGATCGTCACCTTGTCGCCCGGCTTGCGGGAGAAGATGTACGACGAGCAGATACCCGGGTTCACCTTCATGAACCCGCCCGTAGCCTTGTCGAACGGCGGCGTGGCGATACGGATGTTGAGCATGATGATATTGCCCTCGGCCGGGTGGTTGGCCATCGAGTAGGCACGGAACGTAGCTTCGGGGTTGGTCGTGACCAGATCCCACATCTTGAACTTGTCCCAGTCGGCACGGTAGGCCTCGTCGACGTCCATGTCCGAGAACTTGATGGCATCGTATTTCGGGATGTCGATCTGGATGTAGCCGCCGCTGCGGAACTTGAGGTTCTCGCCT
>OGXE01003662.1_pt1 | contig 10110 bp, 8 predicted proteins | sample 1576181 | NCBI WGS metagenome assembly OGXE01 (sample SAMEA3541478, study PRJEB24748) | human gut metagenome | biome: human gut; feature: human-associated habitat; material: faeces | place: China | collected 2012 | reverse complement strand
TCCCCATTCAATCAGCGTACCAATTACAAAGCCTATCGCATAACCGATTTTGTATGGTAGGTCCGTAAAGAACTGCACAATCGAATCAATAATCTGCGATACTACCTCAGATGCCGTTTCCAGCATCGAAGCTCCCCACTCGACAAAACTTTCTGCCAGTGAGTTAATGGCATCTATGATTTTCCCAGGCAGTTCTGAAAACCACTCAACCGCAGAGTCGATGAACTCGCCTATGCTATCCAGGACACCAGAAAACCATTCCGAAATAGCCGAACCAAGTTCACTCAGCTTCTCCGGGATGCTCTTGAAAAATTCTACAATCTGGTCCCAATGTTCCTTGATGAGAACAACCGCCGTTGCTATCGCAGCTACAATTCCAGCTACCGCCGCCGCAACCAGTGCAGGTGCCCCAAGGATAACAGCCCCGACAGACGCCAGTGCAATACCGACTACCATCAGAACCTCTTTTATGGCACTGAAACCATTTACAAACATATCTACGAAATTGGTAACTGCGAGAATCGCTCCTGCAATGATAGAACCAATTCCGGCTATTGATGAACCGAACTCTGCAAAGAATCCGATTACCTTCTGAACTGCTCCTCCGATAGAGGAGAAAATACCTGCAACCTTCGGGAACTCCAGTTCCAGAACTTCCATCAGTGTTCCGGCTCCGCCCTTCCAGAGTGCGAATCCTTCTACAACTTTTCCGATTACTCCAACCAGTCCGGAAACTCCGCCTTTCAGTGTGCCAAGCACCTTGAACAGAGATTTTACAGAGGACAGAACAGAACTTGCAACGCTCAGAGCTGCTATGGACGCCGCAATCACGCCGATTGCATATCCGACAGCCTCCAGCACATTCGTAAAACATGCACATGACCATTACAGACGATTTCAGCGCCCTGGGGCTTTCCGAGCAGATGCTCGAAGCCGTACGCGCCAAGGGATTCGAGACGCCCACCGCAATCCAGAAGCTCACCATCCCCCACCTGCTCACAAAACCCAACGACATCATCGCGCAATCGCAGACCGGCACGGGCAAAACCGCAGCCTACGGACTGCCGATACTCCAGACCCTCGAACCCGCCCGCGGGCCGATACAGGCCATCATCCTCGTACCGACACGCGAACTCGCACTCCAGGCGGCCGAAGAACTGCTCTCCTACAACCGCGAAAAACGACTCTCGATCACGGCCATCTACGGCGGTGCGGCGATGAGCGAACAGCTGCGTCGCCTTGCCAAAGGCATCGACATCGTCGTCGGGACACCGGGGCGCGTGCTCGACCACATCCGCCGCGGCACGATGAAACTGGAAAACGTCCGTTACCTCGTGCTCGACGAAGCCGACGAGATGCTCAACATGGGCTTCGTCGAGGACGTCGAAGAGATCATGAGCCACACCAGCGACGAGCGGCGCGTGCTGCTCTTCTCGGCCACGATGCCCGAGCGCATCATCCGGCTTTCGAAAACCTACATGCGCGACACGGAGATCGTGCGCGTGGAACACAAGCAAATCACGGCCGACCTCACGGAACAAATCTATTTCGAGGTACGCGAGGCCGACAAGTTCGACGCCCTGACCCGCATCATCGACGTCGAGCCCGAATTCTACGGCATCATCTTCGCCCGCACCAAGATCGGCGCCGACGAAACCGCCTCGCGCCTGACGGCGCGCGGCTACGCAGCCGAGGTGCTGCACGGCGACGTGTCGCAGGCGCAGCGCGAGAAGATACTCCGCAAATTCCGCGACCGCACGATCAATATCCTGGTGGCTACCGACGTGGCCGCCCGGGGCATCGACGTGGGCAACCTGACCCACGTCATCAACTACTCGCTGCCGCAGGACTCGGAGAGCTACGTGCACCGCATCGGCCGCACGGGCCGCGCCGGCAAGCAGGGAACGGCCATCACGTTCGTCTCGCCCTCGGAGTTCCGCGGCCTGAATAACCTGATGCGCGACATCAAGGTCGAGATCAAACGCGAAACCCTCCCCTCGCCGCAGGACATCGTAGAGATGAAACGGCTGAAGATCAAGGAGGAGATGCAGGAGATCGTCGAAAACGAAAGCTACGACGGTTACAAGGAATTCGCCGAAGAGTTGCTCGCCGAATACACCCCCGACATAGCCCTGGGTGCGCTGCTGCGCCTGGCGTTCCGCAGCGAGCTCGACCAGAACAACTACCCCGAAATACGCTCCTTCTCGGTCGACCGCAAGGGTACGGCGCGGCTGTTCCTGGCCGTGGGCAAACGCGACGGCTACACGGCGCGCAAGCTGGTCGACATGCTCAAATTCAAATGCGGCCTGCGCGACAAATATATCAACGACGTCCAGATTTCGGACAACTTCTCGTTCGTGAGCGTCCCGTTCCGCGATGCCGAGGAGGTCGTCCGCAAACTCAACCGGCTGAACCGCGGCCGCCGGCCGATGGCCGAGATCGCCCGCGACGGGGAAAACGGGGCGCAGGAAGCCCCGGTTCGCAAGCCCCGCCGCACAAAAACCGAGGATTACCAGACCGCCGGGCAGACATATGCCCCGGCACCGAAAAAGCCGGCGCGGAACGTGAAGCCGGCAACGCCCGTCCCGGCAACCCCGGCGGCGTACGACCCGGCGCCCGCCCACGACGAAACGGTACACGCAGAACCCTCACACGACGAAACGGCATATGACCAAACGTCATCGCCGCGCCGGAAGCTGAAAACCAAGACCCAGCCCCACCCGGACATCCCCGATTTCAGCAAGATGTCGAACGAAGGTTTCGACTGGTCGGCATTTATGAAATTCGACGAAGGCACGGCATGGGGACGCGACGAGAACGGCAAAGGCAAGGGCAAAGCGACCAAAAGCGTACGCAAGACCCCGAAAAAGACAGTCACAGCCGCCCAGCGGGTTGCCGCCAAAGGCAGGAAACGGAAATAGGAAACAATAGAATTGAAATAATCGCAATAAAAAAGACCCGGTTTTGGGTCTTTTTTATTCTCAATCTCTCTTAGCCTGTTTAATAGCCTATTACAACGGGGCAAATTTCGCTCTATCCCTTTTGATTTAGATAAGAAAGTAGGTCTTAACATGCTGGATGATAAAGTATAATACCTGTTTGCGATGCATGTTGTCTTTTAAGATAGATTAACTGCTTTAAGTCTATCCTATTCTCTATTACCATAATTATATCTTGATAATCCATCAGGATTATATTTGAGTTTTCTCTTCTTATACATTCGTCTGCAAACCCTGAAATAGATATAAACAAGCCAAGTGTTGTTGTTAATTTATCTTTAACTTTACCACTAAACGCATGCAATGCTGATTTTGGCATGGCTTTAGCCTCCCATTTTGCCTCAATTAGATAATCTTGGTTATCATGAGTAAACGCACCGTCAATTTGCTCTCCACTAATTTTATAGGAACATTTCGGGTCTAAATCAAATAAATTAAATAAGGAGTTCAGGAATTGTTCAAATTCATATCCGCGTTTTTGTGGACTTGCCGATGACGCAGACATTCGATTAAAGTCTATTTTTAATTTTTCTAATTCTGATTGAAAAAATTGAGCTTTCTGTATTTTATTTTGGTATGTTATCTTCCGGGTTTCTGCTTCCTTTTGTTCTTCAATAATAGCAAAATAACCTTTTGTATGTAGTCTTAGCGCTTCAACACTTTCCTGGGCTTTTTTTATCTTTTTATCTGCGTCTTCCCATTTCTTTAAATGCGAAAAATCAGACATATCGGATACTGCTTTAAGTAATAATAACAAATCTTCTTCATATATGTCCAATCGATTTGACATTCTATTTACAATGTCATTTGCTATTTCTCGTTTATATTTGGTCATGTCTAAAGTAGATACAAACGATTTATTATTGATTGTATGATTAACAAACATTTTAAGATCGTTTTTTATCCAATAAATATTAGTTAATGCCTCTTTGAGGGCTATTAATGCAGAACCGGATATTTTATGAGAATTAGCCATTAGAAAATCTTTTGACAAAAATATATAAAATCTAATATTCCATCAATCTAAAATGCAAGAAGTTATTTACATTTTACGATTTATCATTTTTTTTATATCTTTGCTCCTGCGAACATTATTTTCAAAAAACCTTTTCACTGGATTCTCAATACGGGAAACCACGAAAAAAGTATGCGCAGAGCCGTTGGGGAGCAATCCCGCGAACGGCACCTGTATTGAGCCCGTAAAAAGGTGAAGATAGTGTTCGCAGCTGCGCACACTTTTTTTTGTATTATGCGAACACTATCTTCCGTCCGTACCCCGGTACAGACACGCCGCAAGGCCAGCCGCAAGCGGTTTCCGCCGTGCAACCTCCCGATCCGTCTCCATTTCCACCCGCCCGATTAGCAAACGACTGCTAACCAAACCTTTATTCTCTTTGTTGTGCCCCGTTGCACGATAAGGACAGCCCTTTTTATGCCCATCGTATCCGCTGCCACAGGCAGCGGCAGGCCGAAGCCTCCCCCGGCGGAGGTCTGCAAACACGCTGCGCATGTTTTCAAACCCCGCAGGCTTCGTCTGCAATCTTAAAATCAAACAAAATGGAACCGAATCAAAACCCCGCGCAGGAACAGCCTGTGCAACCCATAGTCCCCCAAACCACGCGGGCCGCGCAACAGCCGGACATCGAACAGATCGTCGCTCCCGCCATGGAACCGGCACAGCCCGCCGCGCAATCTGCCGCGCAACCCGCACCGCAACCGCAACCGCAACCCGGGCGCCCCGACGAACTGCTCTACGACCCCAACGAAGCGGCGCAGATGATCCGCCACCTGACGGACGGCTATTTCGACCCGGAATACGTCCTGCTTTTCGGAAAGCTGGCCGGCGGCACGCCCCACAGCGATGCCGTGGCCTACGACCTGCTGATGGTCGTGCGCGAAACGCCGGAATACGACTGGATTCGGGCAAAACGCATCCTGCGGTACAGGATGCCGTACCGCTACCGGAAGGTCTCCTACATCAATCCCTATATCCTGCCTTTGAACTATGTCGAATCGCATCGGACGCCGTTCCTCTACTTTGCCCATGCCGAGGGTGAACTATTGCATTGCAGCGACCACTATCGGTTTCGCCGCCCGAAGCACCCGATTGACTTTGCCAAAGCCTATGCCGACGCCAAATTCCATTTCGACACGTTCCGCACGCTCGGCAACGACCTGCTCGAACAGGCGCAGGATGCGTTTGCCGGTGGCCGCAACGTGCGTCTGGCGGCACAGTTCTCGGCGCAGGCGATCGTCTATTTCTACCACACGCTCTACTATGTCTATCACGGTATGGAGTTCGACATCCATGATCCGGTCGTGATGCACGACCGGATGCGGACGCTTTCGACAAAGCTGATGCTGGTATTCGACGACAACCATATCGAAAACATTTTCACGCTGCCATGGCTGAAACAAATTTTGATGAAAACGCCGTATAGCGCCGAATTCTACATGGCTCCGCAGGAATTGGAAATGCACATGGGGCGTGTTCAAAAGGCTGCCGAAATAATCGAAAACTACTGCGGCCTGCGGCTGGAACTCTATAAAGAACTGGGCACACAATAGGCCACCCCGACACCTGAATAAGACAAGAGGGGCTGTGATAGCCCCTCTTGCTGTCGATTCTTCATACATTCGGCGGAAAGAGAGGGATTCGAACCCCCGGAGCCTCGCAGCTCAACGGTTTTCAAGACCGCCGCAATCGACCACTCTGCCATCTTTCCGGGGACAAAAGTAGCACGGTTTTTCCATTCTGCCAAATCTTCACCCCGATTATTTTCCGCCCGGGCGGAGCCGGACTTCAAATTAAGGACATTATTTTTGACTTTTAGGAAAATTCCATATCTTTGTCAACAAGTTAGGTAAGGTCGCAACTTTTCACACATTATAGAACATGAACAAATCGCAGCTGGTCGAGGCGGTAGCCCTCGACGCTAACATCTCGAAAGTCGACGCGCGCAAAGCGGTCGATGCCATCATCCGGGTGACCGTACACAGTCTCCGGCAGGGTGAGCGCCTTACCCTCACCGGGCTCGGGACATTCAGCGTGCAGCAGAAACCCGCACGTATGGGCCGCAATCCGCGCACGGGCGCCCCGGTGAAGATCCCGCCGCGCAAGGCCATCAAGTTCCGCCCCACGGCCGAGGTCGAGTAATTTCCACTGCGTTTTTTAACTTTTTTCACACATGCCAGAAATCTCACAACGCGCCGAGCTGATGCCGGCTTCACCCATACGCAAGCTCGTCCCGTTGGCCGAAGCCGCCCGGGCACGCGGCACCAAGATCTACCACCTGAACATCGGCCAGCCCGACCTGCCGTCGCCGCAGACCGGGCTCGACGCCCTGAAAAAGATCGACCGTACGGTGCTCGAATACAGCCCCAGCGACGGGTACCGCTCGCTGCGCGAGAAACTGGTAGGTTACTACGAACAGTTCCAGATCAAGCTCTCGCCCGACGACATCATCGTCACGACGGGCGGTTCCGAGGCCGTGCTGTTCGCTTTCATGTCGTGCCTCAACCCCGGCGACGAGATCATCGTCCCCGAGCCGGCTTATGCCAATTACATGGCCTTCGCCATCTCCGCGGGGGCCGTGATACGTCCCGTGGTTTCGTCGATCGAGCAGGGATTCGCACTGCCCGACGTCGCGGAATTCGAAAAGCTCATCAACGACCGCACGCGCGGTATCCTGATCTGCAATCCCAACAACCCCACGGGGTACCTGTACACACGCAAGGAGATGAACCGCATCCGCGACCTGGTCAAAAAATACGACCTGTTCCTCTTCTCCGACGAAGTCTACCGCGAATTCATCTACACCGGGTCGCCCTACATATCGGCCTGCCACCTCGAAGGCATCGAGCAAAACGTGGTGCTGATCGACTCGGTGTCGAAACGCTACTCGGAGTGCGGAATCCGTATCGGGGCGCTCATCACCAAGAACCGGACGCTGCGTAACGCCGTGATGAAATTCTGCCAGGCGCGCCTCTCGCCCCCGCTGATCGGACAGATCGTCGCCGAGGCTTCGATCGACGCGCCGCGATCGTACAGCACCGAAGTCTACGAGGAGTATATCGAACGGCGCAAATGCCTGATCGACGGGCTGAACCGCCTACCAGGCGTATACTCGCCGATCCCGATGGGCGCCTTCTATACCGTGGCACGGCTGCCGGTAGAGGACAGCGACGATTTCTGCGCATGGTGTCTCTCCGACTTCGACTACGAAGGCGAAACCGTAATGCTCGCCCCCGCATCGGGCTTCTACTCCGATCCGGCGTGCGGCCGCAACGAAGTCCGCATCGCCTACGTACTCAAGAAGGAAGACCTCGAACGGGCGTTGGTCGTACTGGGCAAGGCGCTCGAGGCATATAACAACCGGAAATAGCCCGACCGGCAATCTCGGACACGCAGTGCGGCACGGATAATGCCGCACTTTTTTTTGGAAGCCGGAGAGTCCGGCCCCACCCGGCGTTTCGGCCAATCCTATACCATATAGGTCAATTTTCAGGAATTTTAGACCAAAAAATTTGGGCGGCAGAGATAGTTTTCATACTTTTGCCCTCGATTTTTACACGCCGCAACGGGCGTATAGTACAAACCAAACCAATACGTTATGAAAAAACTTTTCCTTCTTCTGGCCACCGCTGCCGTCACCTCGGGAGCATACGCCGAAGGATATCAAGTGAACAACCTCTCTTCGAAGCAGAACGGTATGGGACACGTGGGTACGGCCATGAAGCTCAACTCCGAGTCGATCTGGTTCAACCCCGCCGCCGCCTCGTTTCAGGACACCCGATTCGACATCTCGGTCGGCATCACCGGCATCGCTTCGAAGGCCACCTATACGTCGCTCCCCGACTATACGGGCAAGACCAAGCCGCTGCACTACACCTCGGACAACAGCATTGCGACCCCGCTTTACGCCTATTTCAACTACAAACCCCTCGACTGGATGTCGGTCGGCCTGGCTTTCAATACGCCGTTCGGCTCCTCGATGGACTGGGGCGACAACTGGCCGGGGGCGCAACTCGTCCAGTCGATCAACCTCCAGGCCTACAATCTCCAGCCGACCGTCTCGTTCAAACTCTGCGAGCACCTCTCCATCGGCGGCGGTCTGATGATGACCTGGGGCAAGTTCGACCTTTCGCGCTCGCTGCTGCCTATCGGCGCCGACAATCCGCAGAACAAAGCGCTCATGGGCGCATTGCAAATGCTCAACCCGCAAATGCCCGACCTCTTCGAAATGGCCGGGGACAAAAACCTGATATCGCTGGGGCTCGAAGGCAAAGCCAAAATGGCCGTCGGAGTAAACCTCGGTGTGATGTGGGACATCAACGAACAGTGGTCACTGGGCTTTACCTACCGTTCGAAACTCAAAATGAAGGTGGATTCGGGTTCGATCGACCTGCGTATGATCGACAACACGCAAATCGCCCAGGTCATCGGACAGCTCCTGCCCCAGTTGGGTCTCGACCCCGCCAAGCTCACGTCGGCCGTCGTGAAGACCGAGCTGCCCCTGCCGGCATCGCTGACGTGGGGTGTCAGCTTCCGTCCCGTTCCGAAATGGGAGTTCGCCGTCGACCTGCAATATGTGCTCTGGAGTGCCTACGACAAACTCGACGTCAAGATTCTCGAACCGAGCAGCAACACCCCCGTGCTGAACATCCCGGTCAGCGATAAAAAATACTCCAACACGCTGGCGTTCCGTTTCGGCGGCCAGTACCACGCACTCGACTGGCTGACCGCCCGTATGGGTATGTACGTGGATGAAAGCCCCGTGCGCAGCGACTACCTCAATCCCGAGACCCCGTCGATGACCAAGCTCGCCTATACGGCCGGCGTCACCTTCCGCCCGGTCAAATGGATGAATATCGACATCGCATACGGCTACGTCAATTCGGCCGATCCCGAACGTACGGGTTCCTATCCCTACACCAACTCGGTGTTGGGCATCGTGAACGAAAAACTGGCGGCAGCAGGCATTCCCGAAAGCCAGCTCACCAATCCGGTCACCGATTTTTCGGGTAATTACACCGCCCGGGCCCACACATTTTCGATCGGCGTAGGGTTCAGTTTCTAAAACCGGGAAAAATTATTATATTTGCGGTGCGCTTTGCAGAAAAGTGCGCCGCAATTTTTATCCGGCCTCATAGTTCAAGGGATAGAACGAGGGTTTCCTAAACCCTAAATTCGCGTTCGAGTCGCGGTGAGGCTACGAAAAGGGAAAGGTTCCGGCCTTTTCCTTTTTTCGTTCCGCCCGGGCGGGAGCGGTTTAAATCTCCTGCCGGAAAAGGGAACATCCGACAATTTACATTATCTTTGCCGCACATATAAAGCCAGTTTATGGAGTCACTCAAAGAATTATATAAGATCGGCAACGGCCCGTCGAGCAGCCACACGATGGGGCCCAAAAAGGCTGCCGAACGTTTTGCCGAACGTAGTCGCGACGTCGATTCATACCGTGTGACACTCTACGGATCGCTCGCCGCCACGGGCAAGGGACACCTCACCGACGTGGCGATCCTTTCGGTGCTGGAGCCCATCGCCCCGACCCAGATCGTCTGGGAACCGAAGGTCGTGCTGCCCTTCCATCCCAACGGCATGTTGTTCGAGGGGCTGAAAGCCGGCAAGGTCGTCGACAGTTGGACGATATACAGCATCGGCGGGGGTGCCCTGGCGAACGAGAGTTCGCGCCTGGAGATACCCGCCAGCATCTATCCGCTGACGACGATCTCGGAGATCAAGGACTGGTGCTACCACGAAGGCAAAACCTATTGGGAGTATGTCAACGACTGCGAAGGCCCCGAAATATGGGATTACCTCGACCGGATATGGACGGTGATGTGCGAAACGATCCAGCGCGGCCTGAACAACGACGGCGTACTGCCGGGAGGGCTCAAGGTCGCCCGCAAGGCGAGCACCTACTGGGTCAAGTCGAAGAGCTACACCGACTCGCTGAAATCCCGCGCCCAGATCTACGCCTACGCCCTGGCGACCTCCGAAGAGAATGCCTCCGGCGGCATCGTCGTAACCGCCCCGACATGCGGGTCTTGCGGTCGTGACCTTGCCCGTAGACCGCTCTTATTTTAAGGAAGAACAGATTGATGAGGA
>OGXE01003652.1_pt1 | contig 10149 bp, 10 predicted proteins | sample 1576181 | NCBI WGS metagenome assembly OGXE01 (sample SAMEA3541478, study PRJEB24748) | human gut metagenome | biome: human gut; feature: human-associated habitat; material: faeces | place: China | collected 2012 | reverse complement strand
AGTACCACTTATGATTCTTTGTCTCTTAATCGGACTTGCACAGGGTGCATTTACAGCAGCTCCATACATCATTGCTGGTCTGATCAATGAGAGAAAAGATGTTCCAAAGGCGATGGGTATGCTGGCAACAGCAGTCGCTGTCGGAGGATTCGGTGGAAGTATTATTGCAGGTATCCTGACAGATATGGGACTTTTAAAAGTTGCAATCCTTATGCCGGCAGTACCACTTATTCTTGGAGTAGTATTGATTGGTATGAATATGCCAAATGTTAAGAGAGAAGGAAAAGTTTCAATTGACATTCCTGGTATCATCGCACTTGTAGTAGCACTTGCAGGTATTCTTCTTGCCCTGAACTTCGGTTCAGCTATGGGATGGGGAAATCCGGCAATTATCGCAGGTTTCGTAATCGGTATCGTAGCATTAGTTGTACTTGTAAAAATTGAAGGAAAATCAGCAGAGCCGTTGATTCCTCTGAAACTGTTCAAAAACTCACAGTATACAGTACTTCTGATCGTTGGATTTATCTGCTACTTCTATCAGAGTGCTATGAACGTATACGCACCAACCGGGGCTTCTCTGAAGCATAACAGACGGGTACTGGCTCCCATCACTGCATTTAACAAAAGATACTGTATCATATCCAACACAGGTTGTCAAGGGGTGGTGCATATAGAATGCGCCCGCAGCCGGCGCGAGGGCTATTTGGATTTCTCAATCAATTCCCGCGCACTGGCCAGGCTCAACTCGCTGACCTTGTCGCCGGAGATCATCCGTGCCAGCACCTCCACGCGGCCATCCATGTCAAGCGTGTGGATCTCGGTGAACGTGCGGTCCTTGCGGACATTCTTCTGGATCAGCAGCTGGTTGTCCGCAAACGCAGCGACCTGCGGCGTGTGGGTGATGCAAAGCACCTGATGCCCCCTGGCCGTCTGGTGCAGCAGCTGCCCGATGCGCCCCGCGGCCAGGCCGGAAACGCCGGTGTCGATCTCATCGTAGATGACCGTCGGCAGCGCGTCGCGGTCCGCCAGCGCGCTCTTGAACGCCAGCATAATGCGGGAAAGCTCACCGCCGGACGCGATCTTTGCCAGCGGCTTCGGCTCCTCGCCGGGGTTCGTCGAAATCAAAAATTCCACGGTATCCTGCCCGTGGGAGGACAGCGGCCCCCGCGTATGCTTGAGCGCAAAGCGGATGCCAGGCATGTTCAGAAATTCCAGCGCCGCCTTCATCTCCTTGTTCATGGCAGCAAAGCCTTTCAGGCGGCTCTGGGTCAGCTTCTCGGCAGCCTCCTTGGCGGCGGCATACAGCGTCTGCATCTGCGCTTTCAGCTCGGCGATCTTCTGCCCCGACGACTGGAATGTCTCCAGCTCTGCAGCGGCGGCCTCGCGCCGTGCCAGCAGCTCGTCGACCTCCATGCCGAACTTCTGCTTGATGCGGTAGATCGTATCAAGCCGCGTTTCGATCTGGTCCAGCTCCCCGGCGTCAAAGCCGTAGGCGTCCAGCCGGTCTGCCAGGTCGGTAGCCAGCTCGCGCGCGCTGTAGTACAGGTCGTTCAGCCGCTCGGACATGGCAGTCAGCGACTCGTCGAGCCGCGCACTGTTCTGCAGCCCGTCAACGGCCCCGCCCAAGAGGTCTGCCGCGCCCGCCTGCTCACCGTCCTCGTCACCGGCCAGCGCCAGATGGGCGGCGGTGATGCCCGCCAGAATGCTCTGGGCGTGGGTGATGACGTTCTTGCGCTCCTGCAGCGTCTTTTCCTCGCCGGGCTGCAGGGCCGCGGCGTCGATGGTGTCGATCTCGGCGGTCAGCGCCTCAATGCGGCGCTGTTTGTCGGATTCGCTTGCGTTCAGGGCATCCAGCTGTCGCTTGACCGTGACCAGCTCGCGGTAGCGGCGGTAATACTCGGCGAACAAATCTCGGTTCTGGGCATACTGATCCAGCAGCCCCAAATGCAGTGCAGGGTTTGTCAGGCTCTGGCTGTCGTGCTGGCCGTGGATGGAGAGCAGCCCCGACGAAATGTCCCGCACCACCGCCGCCGTGGCGGGCATGCCGTTGACGCGGCAGCTGCCCTTGCCCTCGGCGTTGATCTCGCGGTACAAAAGCAGGTCGTCGGTGACCTCGTAGCCGCATTTTTCCAGCTGCTTTTTGACGGAGGCCGGGATACTCTCAAACGTTGCCCAGATGCACGCCTTCTGTGCGCCGCTTCGCACCAGCTCACGCGAGGTGCGGTTGCCTAAAATCGCATTGATGGAGTCGATCAGGATGGATTTACCGGCACCGGTCTCACCTGTCAGCACGTTAAAGCCGGGGGTAAAATTCACCTCGGCTTTTTCAATAACGGCTACATTTTCAATTTTCAGGCTTGCCAGCATGGGGCAGCTCCTCCCTGTCGTTAAAATTACCCGCGGCGGGTGTACTGCTGCAGCTGCTTGCAGATGGCGGCTGCGTCATCCTCGCTGCGCATCAAAATAAAGAACGTGTCATCGCCGGAAAGCGTGCCGACGACATTGTCCCACTGCTTGGCGTCGAACACCTCGCACGCAGCGTTGGCCATGCCGGAAAAACACTTGACCAGTACCATGTGCCCGGCGTAATCCACCTTGAGCACCGACTCGCGGAAAATCATCTCAAACCGGCTGGGTGAATGCGTTACCTTGCCGGACGCAGACGCCGGCACGTAGCGGTAACGCCCGTCAGCGGTGGCTGTTTTGACCAGCTGCAGCTCACGAATATCGCGGGATACCGTGGCCTGCGTCACGTCAAAGCCTTCCTCCCGCAGGTGGGCCAGCAGGTCCTCCTGCCGGTCAATAGGGTGCTGTTCGATCAGGTCAAGAATTGCCTGATGACGTGCACTTTTCACAGGGATCATCTCCTCATCAATTTGTTTTCAATCGCATGGAACTGTTCCGCGTCGTCGAAGGCAATCAACCGCAGGCGCTGCCCGCAGCCGGTCACCAGCAGGCTTTCACCCGGCAGCAGGTCGCACTGGGCGCTGCTGTCCGCACAGGCAAAGCTGCCGTCGCGGTTTTCGGCATCGGCGATAATTTTCAAATGGCGGTCAGCCGCAAACACAAGCGGCGCGGCGTGTACATTGTGCGCACAGACCGGCGTCAGAACCAATACGTCCGCGGCGGCGTCCAGGATCGGCCAATGCTGTTCGCGATTGGTTCCGCTGTGGGGCTGGCATCAGCGGTGGAGCCCGTCGGCGTTGCCAAAATCATGCCGTCGCTGCGGTAGCTGCCCACCAATGCACCGTCGCAGTACACCTTATAATCCATCGGGTGCAGCCGGGTCTGACCGAACACCACAAGGTCATTGATGGCGTCAGCCTGCCAGCCGTGGGCCGGGGCTTCGGCGTGGAGCAGACGGCGGTTGGCAAGGGTGAACTCCCCCGCAGCCAGCCGTTTGAGCTTGGCCGTAAGCTCACCGACCTCGCAGGTCGCCAGAAAGCCGGTGCGGCCAAGATTGACACCCAGAACGGGCTTGCCGTGCTTCATGCAGGAAAGCCCGGCGCGCAGCAGCGTGCCGTCACCGCCGATGGTCACGACCTGGTCGGCGGCGCGGTAGGCATCTGCCTCGGGCAGAAAATGCACACCCGTCAGCCCGGCAGAACCAAATTCGTTCGCAAAGGGCTGCGGCATCAAGACCGGCACGCCCAGCCCGGCCAGCACAGCGGCAGCCTGCCGCGTAACGGCAAGCCCGGTGTCCTTGGTCGGGTTGGGAATCAGCAAAACCGACATTGTGTCAGGGTCCTTTCTCAGTGCAGATTGGGCGCTTTGTCCAGCGTATCGTGGGAGGCTGCGACGACCTTTTCAATCAGGCCCTCCGGCAGCGGCTGCGGGGTATCGCAGTGCTGGACGTACATCAGGTATTCAATGTTGCCCTCGGGTCCCTTGATGGGCGAAAAGTCCAGGCCCGCGGGGGTAAAGTGGTTCGCCATGGCATACCCCTCGGCCATTTTCAGTACCTCGCGGTGGGTAGCCGGGTCGCGCACGACGCCCTTTTTGCCGACCTTCTCGCGGCCAGCCTCAAACTGCGGCTTGACCAGGCAGACGCCGACAGCGTCCGGCGTGCAGATAGCGTCTGCCACCGGGAAGATATGCTTGAGCGAGATGAACGAAACGTCCACGCTGAAGAACGCAACCGGCTCTGTCAGGTCCTCAGGCTTTACATTGCGGATGTTCGTTCTTTCCATATTGATGACGCGCGCATCGGTGCGCAGACTCCACGCCAGCTGGCCGTAGCCCACATCGACGGCGTAGACCTTGACCGCGCCGTTTTGCAGCATACAGTCGGTAAAGCCGCCCGTGGACGCGCCAATGTCCATGCAGACCTTGCCGTCCGGGCGCATCGGAAAGACCTGCATGGCCTTTTCCAGCTTGAGGCCGCCGCGGCTGACATAGCCGATGTCATGCCCGCGCACCTCGACCTTGGCGTCGGGTGCAATCATCTCACCGGCCTTGTCGACCTTCTGCTCGTTGACAAAGACGATGCCGGACATGATGAGCGCCTTGGCGCGCTCACGGCTCTGTACCAGTCCGTTCTGGCACAGGTATTGATCCAGGCGAATCTTGCTCATGCCTGTTTCTCCTTTAAAGCGTTCAAAATATCTGTGCAGAGGGCCGCGGCGTCAAGCTGCTGATCCTTGCGCAGCTCGGGCACATTGGCGTGCAGCAGATGGCTGTTGTCCACGGCATGCAGCAGGAATTTGCCCTGCCAGCCGCATTGCTGCATGGCAAAGCCCAGCTGCTCGCCGATGCCGCCGGTGCGCACCGTATCCTCGGCAAACAAAATCGTGTCGTAGTGCTTCAGTGTATCGCACACACCGTCCGGCAGCGGGTAAAGCTGCGTCAGCTTGACGCAGTCCGCCTGCACGCCATGCTGGGCCAGCAGATCCTTGGCGGCAATGATTTCCTCAGTCTCGGCACCGTAGCTGACAAGCGCGACACGTGCGCCATCGACAGGGTCCAGCACATCGTAGCGCGCACCTGTGCAGGGCAGCGCCGCCAGTGCGGGGTTCTCGCCGCCGCGGGCATAGCGGATCATCCGCGGGCCGTGTGCCTCGCGCACAAGATAGGTCAGCCAGTAGCGCAGCTCTGCATAGTTGGCGGGGGCAAAAATCGGGATGTTCACATTCGAAAAGAACGCAACATCGTAAATGCCCTGGTGTGTGGCACCGTCGCCGGGCACCAGCCCCGCACGGTCCACAGCGAACAGCACATCCAGCTGCATCAGATTGACATCATGGATGATCTGGTCGTAGGCACGCTGGAAAAATGTTGAATAGATAGCAACCACGGGCAGCAGCCCCTGGCTGGCCAGGCCCGCCGCAAACGTGACAGCGTGTTCCTCCGCCATGCCGACGTCAAAGAAACGCCCGGGATGGCGGTGCTTGAAGAAGTTCAGGCCGGTGCCGTACTTCATGGCGGCGGTGATGCCGCACAGCCGCGGCTCGTCGTCGCCCAGATCTGCCAGCGCACAGCCGAACGTAGACGAGAAGGAATCCTTCGGTGACAGCTCGGGGTCAGTCAGATGGTTCAAATCAATGGACGATACGGCGTGGAACTCGCCGGGGTTCTCCTCGGCGGGCTTCAGGCCCCTGCCTTTTTTGGTGACGACGTGCAGGAAAACCGGCGCATACTGCTCGCCGCGCAGGTTCGTCAGCGTGTGGGTCAGCATGCCCACATCATGGCCGTCGATGGGCCCGATATACTGGAAGCCCATCTCCTCAAACATCGTGGACTTGTAGATGCCGCGGCGGATCAGCTGCTTGCCGCCCTGCAAGACCCTGACCAGCGCCTCACCCGCCACGGGGATGCGCTCGAGCGTCGTCTCCATGTGGGCCTTGACGTGGGAGTACTTCGGGTCGGTGCGCAGCTTGGTCAGATAATTCGCCATCTGGCCGACATTTTTGGAAATCGACATCTTGTTGTCGTTCAGGATGACAATCAGATTGTTCAGCTTGCTGACATTGTTCATGCCCTCGTAGACCATGCCGCCGGTAAACGCACCGTCGCCAACGATGACCACGACCTTGCCCGGCTCGTTCTTGAGCTTTTTGGCGCGGGCGATGCCGATGGCCGTTGACAGCGCCGCACTGCCGTGGCCGGCAATAAAGGCATCACAATCGCTCTCCCGCGGGCTGGGAAAGCCGGAGATGCCATTTTTGCGGCGCAGCTGGGCGAAGCCCTCGCGCCGCCCGGTCAGCAGCTTGTGGGTGTAGCACTGATGACCGACGTCAAACAGCAGCTTGTCCTGCGGGAAGTCCAGCACGCGGTGCAGGGCCACCGTCAGCTCCACAACGCCGAGGTTCGACGACAGATGGCCGCCGGTCTCGGAAACGCTCTTGATCAAAAACTGCCGGATCTCCTCACACAGGGCGGGCATATCGGACGCGGGCAGATTTTTTATTTCTCCGGGCGCATTGATGCGCTCCAGCAAGGGATAGCTCATATACGCACCTCGTTTTTACACCATCGGCATGGCAAAGCCCAGCACAATGCCGAGCGCCGCACCGGTCACAACTTCGATCGGCGTATGGCCGACCATTTCCTTCAGCTTTTTGCCGTGGGGCAGCTGGAACTGCTCAAAGCCCTGATCCATCCATTCGGTGAACATCCGGTTCAGCACCTTGGCCTGCTCGCCGGTCTCGTAGCGCACGCCCATGGCGTCATACATGACAATGATGGACAGCACCGCCGCAATGGCGAAGGTCGGGGAATTGACGCCACAGTACCGCCCCGTGGCAACGACCATGGCGCAGACCGTGGCCGAGTGGGAGCTGGGCATGCCGCCCGCACCCCACATACGCTCGGCAATAAAGCGGTGGAAGATAAACAGATTCAGAAGAACCTTAATAAGCTGGGCCAGCAGCGATGCACAGATCGCCGTAGCCAGCACAAAATTCCAACTCAGCGCAGCGCGCAGCAGTGGCATGGGATCACATCCTTATTTCTTACGTTCCAGCAGCTCCGCTGCCATCAGGCGCAGAAAATCTGCCCCGGGGCCAAGCGCATCCAGCGCGGCCAGCGCTGCGGCATTGTGGCGCTCGGCTTCCTCGTGTGCGCCCTGTAAACCGTACAGCGTGATAAAGGTGGTTTTGTCGTTGTCGGCGTCGCTGCCCACGGGCTTGCCAAGCTCCTCCGTCGTAGAGGTGACGTCCAGAATGTCATCGACGATCTGGAAAACCAGACCAAGCTCGGCAGCGTAGCGCACCAGCGCCTTGCGGGTGTCCGTGTCGGGGCGCACACCCGCGGCGGCACAGCCCAGCTCGACGGCGGCAATGATGAGCGCACCGGTTTTGTGGGCGTGCAGGTTTAAAAGCTCGGCCTCACCGGCGCGCACAGTTTCAAAATGCTTGTCCAGCTCCTGACCGTAGAGCATGCCGCGGTCCCCGCCGCCTTTGGCCAGCAGCTGCACGGCCTCAATGCGGCTCTCGGCAGAGCACTTTGCATGGGCAAGGACCTCAAACGATGCCGTGACCAGTGCGTCCGCGGCCAGCAGGGCCGTAGCCTCGCCAAACTGCTTGTGGCAGCTCGGGCGTCCGCGGCGGAAATCATCGTTGTCCATGCAGGGCATATCATCGTGAATGAGCGAGTAGCAGTGCAGCATTTCCAGCGCACAGGCATAGTCCAGCGCATCGGCAGCGTCGGCACCGGCCAACTGGCAGGCGGCCAGCGTCAGCACGGCGCGCACCCGCTTGCCGCCGCCCAGAAGGCTGTAGCGCGCGGCCTGCCCCAGCTCAGACTGCTGCGGCAGGTATTCATCGCACAATGCGGCCAGGCGCTTTTCGGTCAGACCGGCCCAGGCGGTAAGCTGCTGCTTATATTCCTCATGCGTCATGGGGCACCTCCACATCCGGGGCAAGGCTGGCGTCGATCTCCTCGACCTGCAGCCGGGCCTTGTCCAGCGCTGTATTACAGTAATGGATCAGCCCGGCGGCCTCGGCGTACAGCTTGACGGAATCAGCCAGCGGTGTGGCTTCATCCTGCAGCTGGGTCAGAAGTCCCTGCAGGCGGTCCATGCCTTCCTCGAAGGATTTGGGCTGCTTCATCGGGTATCACTCCCCTGTTTTTTGTTCCAAAGTGTGTACCGCTTCCACGCGGCATTCTGCGGCGGCTCTGGCGCCGCGCAGCGTCACGGCCTCGCCGGGACGCAGTGTTTCGACGGCGCAGGGCGTGCCGTTTTGCTCCGGCAGCGCGTAGCCGCGGGCCAGTACGGCGTAAGGGCTCAGGGATTCCGCCACCGCAGCGGCGCTTTGCAGGCTGCGCCGGGCATCCTGCACATGGCGCTGTGCGGCCTGCCGGACAGCAGCCTGCGCAATGGCAAGCTCCTGCCCGCGGCGGTCTAACTGCTGGTGCTGACGCTGCAAAAGCTGCGCCGTGGCCAGCTGGTTAAACCTATTATAGCATAGATTGCAGCGATTCTGTATATTTTTTTGAATATTTTGCTGCAAAATGAATATTTTCTGCCGTACATCCCCCTGATCGGGCACGCAGAGCTCCGCCGCGGCGGACGGTGTCGGCGCGCGCAGGTCGGCAACATAGTCCAGAATCGAAGTGTCGATCTCATGCCCTACCGCCGAGACCACCGGCCTGCGGCAGGCGGCTGCCGCGCGGGCGATACGCTCGGAGTTGAACACCCACAGATCCTCTTTGCTGCCGCCGCCGCGGGTGACCAGGATCAGGTCGGGCCGCGGGTCGCGGTCCAGCCTGCGGATGCCGTCCACGATACTCTTTTCAGCCTCGATACCCTGCACGCTGACGGGGGCCAGCAGCAATTTCACCATCGGCCAGCGACGGCCAATGACGTTCTGCACGTCCTGCCACGCTGCGCCGGTCTTGCTCGTGACAACGCCGATACACCTCGGTACGGCGGGCAGCGGGCGCTTGCGCTCGGGCGCAAACAACCCCTCGGCCTCCAGCTTTTTGTACAGCGCGTCAAACGCCATCTGCGCGGCACCCGCGCCGAAGGGCTTCATATAGTCAGCGTAGAGCTGGAACGCGCCGTCCCGCTCATAGATCGTGGCGCGTCCGTAGACGAGCACCAGCATACCGTTCTGCGGTTCGAAGTTCAAAAGCTGTGCCTGGGAGCGGAACATGACAGTTTTGATGGAGGCGTTCTCATCCTTGAGCGTGAAATACAGATGCCCGCTCTTGTAATGCCGCGTAAAGCCGGAAATCTCCCCGCAGACGATCAGATCGTTCAGCGGGTCGCATTGCTCCAATACGCGCTTTGCCAGCCGGTTCAGGCTGGTTACATTGATGTAGTCGGCCATGCGCCACACTCCCTCGCCGCCAGGATCGAGATGCCAATGGCATTGTCACTGGCAAATTTTCCCGGTACAAAATGTGCGCTCGGCACGCGGTTCGTCACATAGGTGCGGATCAGATCGCTGCTCATAACGCCGCCCGCAAAAACCACGGGCAGACCCGGATGCTCGGCCAGGGCGTTGTTTGCCATCCGCACAAGCGTTTCGCCCACGCAGAGCAGACAGTATTTGCAGACATAGGGCGCGTCATGCCCGTCGGCCAGCAGCTTTGCGCACTGGTTCTCAAGGCCGGACAGACTGCACGTCAGCCCGTGTACACTGACCTTGGGATGGACTTTTTCTTTACACAAAGCGGCCTGCTCACTGACATAGACGCCCGCCGGGAACGGAAAGCCCAGCTTGACGCCGAGCCGGTCCACAGCCTGCCCGGCGTACAGATCGCTGCTTGTACCCAGCGGCGTGATGCGCTCGGCCCCATGGCACAAAAGAAGGTCGGTGGTGCCGCCGGAGACATGAAATACAAGTGACTCCCGCTCAAACAGCGTGAAATCCCCCGCCGCGTACAGCGCCGCGGCAATATGCCCCTGCTGGTGGGTCAGTTCAATGAGCGGCAGCGCGCGGGACAGGCTGAACGCCGTCGCGGCGCTGACACCGGCCAGAAAGCACGGCATATACGACCCCTCCACGGGGCGCGGCCTGGCGGACACGCCAACGGCCCTGACCTGCGTCAGGTCGGCCCTTGCGCCCAACTCCGCCAGCATGGCGGGCAGGGCTGCCGTGTGGTGGAACAGCGCGTCGCTCTGCCGCAGACCGAGCTGCCCCTCCTTGACGGGCAAAAACTTTTTGCAATCGCAAACAACCTCTCCGGCGTCTGTGTCAAACA
>OGXE01003651.1_pt1 | contig 10150 bp, 10 predicted proteins | sample 1576181 | NCBI WGS metagenome assembly OGXE01 (sample SAMEA3541478, study PRJEB24748) | human gut metagenome | biome: human gut; feature: human-associated habitat; material: faeces | place: China | collected 2012 | reverse complement strand
AGGTGACACTGGTGGGGATCCTGGCGGCGGATCTGTCGTTAAATGCGTCGGATTACCGGGCGGGAGAGCGGACTTTCCAGCTTCTGACCCAGGCGGTGGGCCGGGCTGGCAGAGGGGTGCTCCCCGGGGAAGCGGTGATCCAGACCTATCAGCCGGATCATTACGCCATTACCTGTGCTGCGGCTCAGGATTACGAGAGCTTTTATCAGGAGGAGATTCTGTATAGAGAGCTGTCCGGCTACCCGCCGGTGGCTCATATGCTGGCAGTACAGATCTACGGGAAAGAGGAAGAAAATGTAAAACAGCTTGCCCTGAGACTGACAGATGTGGTAAAGTCTAATATGGACTTTTTGTCAGGAAAGCAAAAAGAACAGTCCAATAAGAAGATACAGGTACTGGGACCTGCCCCTGCCAACATCAGCAAGATCAATGATATCTACCGGTATGTGTTCTATGTGAAGCATGCGGAGTATGATGTCCTGGTGGAAGTAAAGGACAGACTGGAGGAAACTCTCAGACAGTGGCAGTCCAGACAGATGAGTATACAATTTGATTTTGACCCGGTAAGCGTGTTATAGGAGGTAAAGAACTGTGGCAATCAGAAACATTCGTGAATATGGGGATGAAGTACTGACCAAGACCTGCAAAGAGGTCAAGGAGATGACACCCCGGACCAAAGAACTGATCGAGGATATGTTGGAGACTATGTACGATGCCAATGGCGTAGGGCTGGCGGCACCACAGGTAGGTGTCCTGAAGAGAATCGTGGTGATCGATACCACCGGAGAGGATCCGTATATTCTGATCAACCCCCGCATCGTAGAGAGCAGTGGAGAGCAGACCGGACAGGAAGGGTGTCTTAGCGTACCCGGTAAGTTCGGCATCGTAACCAGACCCAATTATGTGAAAGCGGTAGCACTGGATGTGAATATGAAGCCCATCGAAGTAGAGGGAACAGAATTGCTGGCCAGAGCCATCTGCCACGAACTGGATCATCTGGACGGTCATCTCTATGTGGAAAAGGCGGAAGGACCGCTGCAGGATATGACCTACGAGGATGAGGAAGAAGAGTAAGCTTTCCGGAAAGGAGACAGACTATGCAGATCGTATTTATGGGAACTCCCGATTTTGCCGTGGGAGCGTTGGAGGCACTGATCACACAGGGCCATGAGATCACCGCAGTGGTGACCCAGCCGGACAAGCCAAAGGGCAGAAGCAAAGAATTACAGTTTCCTCCCGTGAAGGAATGTGCGGTAAAACATGGCATTCCTGTATTCCAGCCCCGTCGGATCAAGACACCGGAAGCCATTGAGGAACTGAAAAAATATCCCGCAGATATTTATATCGTGGCGGCGTTCGGACAGATCCTGTCTCAGGAGATTCTGGATCTGCCGAAATACGGATGTCTGAACATCCATGCATCCCTCCTTCCGAAATACCGCGGGGCATCTCCTATCCAGAGAGTGATCATCGACGGAGAGGCCGAGACTGGTGTGACCATCATGCAGATGAATGCGGGACTGGACACCGGCGATATGTTGTACCGGAAGAAAATCCCCATTACTTCGGAGGACACCTTCGAAACTTTGCATGACAAGCTGATGGTGCTGGGCGGGGAAGCGATCACCGAGGCACTGCCTCTGCTGGAGGCAGGCAAACTGGTACCGGAAAAGCAGGATGATACCAAGACCTGCTACGCGGCCCTGATCACCAAAGAGATGGGAAAGCTGGACTTTACGAAAACAGCGGCAGAACTGGATCGTTTGATCCGTGGACTGACTCCCTGGCCCAGTGCATATACGCATTATCATGGAAAACAGCTGAAAATCTGGAAAGCCATTCCTATGGCAACTGCGCATAAGGAAGCACCGGGCACGATCCTTACGGTGAATAAGGATTCCTTTGAAGTGGCTGCATCGGAAGGCTCCTTAAAGGTGATGGAACTGCAGCTGGAAGGTAAAAAGCGTTATCCAGGCACAGGTAGACAAACTGCTCGCCACCAAGAAAGCAAACGAGGCAGCCGGCTACAAAGCCAATCCTGTCAAGCCCGTTATCTCATTCGAGGACTTCGAGAAACTGGATATCCGCGTAGGAACCGTATTGGAATGCGAAGCCGTACCCAAGATGAAGAAGCTGTTGAAGTTCAAGATAGCCGACGGACTGGAAAACCGTACTATCGTCAGCGGTATCGCCCAGCACTACCAACCGGAAGAGCTGGTAGGCAAGCAGGTACTGTTCATCGCCAACCTGGCTCCCCGCCAATTCAAGAACGGACTGGTGAGCGAAGGCATGATACTTTCTGCCGAAAACTATGACGGCTCACTGGCAGTAACCTCACTGTTGCGTGAAGTAAAGCCCGGCAGTGAAGTGAAATAAACCTTATGAGCGAGTCTTCACTGAAACAAAAAACAATAGGAGCATTGCTCTGGAACTTGCTGGACCGTATGGGCCAGCAAGTTCTGTTGTTTATTGTCGGTATCCTCGTAGCCAATATACTCTCCGTCGAAGACTATGCGCTGGTAGGGATGCTTGCCATTTTCAGCGCCATAGCCAATATCATACAAGATAGCGGATTCAGTGCCGCACTCATTCAGAAGAAAGAGACGACTGCAGAAGAGTTCAGTTCCGTCTTCTGGTTCAATCTGGGAATGAGTATCCTGCTGTATGGAGTGCTGATGGGCTGTTCTCCGCTGATAGCCCGCTTCTTTAACCAGCCCAGGCTGGTGGAACTGTCGGCTGTCATTTTCCTGGCACTTCCCATCAATGCGCTCACTATCATACAAAGCACCATACTGAACAAGCAAATCCGCTTCAAACCATTGACGCAAATAAACCTATACTCTATGACGGTTTCGGGCATAGCTTCGCTTGCCATGGCACTGACCGGCTGTGGAGTATGGACATTGGCCCTGCAACCGGTAATACTGGCAGGAGCGCGCGCCACCCTGCTATGGAGTCGCGAGAACTGGCGTCCGCAACGGACTTTCCGCTTCGCGGTCATACGGTCACTGTTCGGATTCGCTTCAAGCCTGTTATTGGCAAGCCTCATCAATACCTGCTTCCTGAATATCTATTCCGTTATCATCGGCAAACTGTTTCCACAAAAACAATTGGGATATTATACGCAAGGAAACAAAATGTGCGATATGGGTGTCAGCCTGATTTACGGAAGTATACAGAATGCCACCTTTCCCATATTCAGTACCATCCAGAACGAACGGGAAAGGCTGATAAGGGCTTATCGCAAGACCATCCGTTTTACGGCATTCATCACACTCCCCATCATGGCAGGTCTGTTCGTTACGGCAGGTCCCGTTATCCGTTTGCTGCTGAAAGAGGAATGGTGGCCTTCCATTCCTTTCTTCCAACTGCTCTGTCTTGGCGGTTGCTTCACCATACTGACTGCCATCAACAATAATTTCATTAAAGTAAGCGGACGTTCGGACGGCATACTTAAAATAGAATATTACAAGATAGCCTTCACCGTGGCAGTAGTGCTGCTTACCTATCGGGAAGATGTGCTGACGATGGTAGCAGGTCTTGTAGTCACCCGCCTGCTGGTATACATTATCAATATGATTTACACCGCCCATTACACGGGATACCGCTTTTCCATGCAACTTATGGATTTACTGCCATATGCAGGACTCAGCATTCTGATGACCTTATTGCTACTGCCCATTGGCGGATGGATAGAGAACCAGTTGCTACTGCTCGTCACACAAGCGGCAGCCGGCACGGTCATTTATATAGGTACGGCCTATATCACCGGTTCGAAGATACTGAAAGACTCGCTGGAATTAATACGAAAGAAAAAAGGACATGAACAATAATACCGGATTTAAAGTCAGCGTCCTGATGCTCACCTACAATCAGGAACGTTACATCAACGAGGCCATCCGCAGCGTAATGCTGCAAGAGACAAACTTCCCCTTTGAACTGGTCATAGGGAACGATGCCAGTACGGACTGTACGGGAACGATTTGCGCGGACTGGCAAAAAAAGTACCCGGAACAAATCGTCCTATTCAACCGGAAGAAAAATCTGGGACTGCAACAGAACTTCATACAAACCTACGCCCAATGTCGGGGACAATATATCGCCATCTGCGAGGGCGATGACTTCTGGACAGACAAACGGAAACTGCAAATCCAGGCAGATTTTCTGGATACGCATCCCGACTATTCCACCTGTTTTCACCGGGTTATCAACTACTACGAAGACCGCGGAACCAAGAGCCTCAGCAATGGCGGGCAGAAGCAGGATACAGACATATCAGACCTTGCACGCAGCAATTACATCTCCAACGTATCCGCTTTGTTCCGCCGGGGCTTGTTCGGCGAACTGCCCGAATGGTTTGCCCGTGTCAGCACCTACGACTATGCCATACATTTGCTGAATGCACAATTCGGGAAGATACATTATATAAAGCGTCCGATGGCCGTCTACCGCCAACACGAAAAAGCAATCTGGAGTGAAGCCGGAACAGACCGGAAACTGGACATCGCACTCATTGTCCGGGAGTTGCTAATGGATTATTTTAAAGAAAGAAGGACTGACGTATACGACAATCTCCGGCAATCCCATGCGCAGATATGCCTGAACCTCATCCGCCATTACATCGGCAAAGGACAGCAAGAACAAATAGAGCATACGGAAAAACGGCTTCTGCAATATCAACCGCAGTGGACTATGGAAGATGTGAAACGTATGGAATTGCCCCGCCCGCAATCAGCCACACAAAGGCTGGCAGGATTTGTCAAAGGCATGATGAAACGGGGAAGAGCCGCCGTTTCCAGAGTGATACCGTTACCGCACATCTGACACGTCCGGCGAAAACGACCCATCCACACGCAAAGAGGACATTACAGGAATTTCCCAACCGTCTTTTCCAGCACGCCGTTTTCCGACGGATCCGTCTGATTCACGGAAACAAGACCATAGAGGTATGCTTCCTCCAGATTGTCCCCCGGTAAGAGGTAAACATCCGGAAATGCATCATCCTGCATGGTCTTATCGTAAATAGTTCCAAGATAATCAATGGTATCCTGATACTGCACGGCTACTTTTTTCCCGGTCTTAGCGTAATAACGCACAGCCGCCTCGGTAAAAAAGTCTGCATAGCTGTCATCCGCATACCACAGCGTAAGGTCTGCCGGTGCGATCCGGTAAGCTTCATCCGCCGCCGTTTCTCCCGTCTCCGTGGAGGACACACCCTCCCCGCTGCTGCCGCATCCAGCTGTATTCATAACAGCCATTCCTGTCATTCCAAGCACAACGACAAGTCCTGCCGCCGTCAGTCTTTTGTATAATCGTTTCATTTTATTTCCCTAATCCGTTTTTTTATTCTCATTATCAGGGAATTACATCTCTGCCAGAACCGCATCCAGCTTCTCTGCCATCTCATCCACATGCTCTTTCCCGATAATCAGTGGAGGTACAAAACGAAGCACATCGGCGCCTGCCGTGATCACGACAAGTCCGTGTTCCAATGCTGCTGACGCAATTTTTCCAACCGGTTTCTCACACACAACGCCCTGCATCAGTCCCAGACCTCTGCGCGCCGTAAGGAAATCATACTTTTCCACAAGCGCATCCAGCTTCTGCTCCAGATACGGCGTGATCTCTTTTACATGCTCTGTAATCCGATCCCGCTCCATCATCTTAAGCACGGTGTCAACTGCTGCTCCGACAAACGGGTTGCCGCCGTAGGTCGTCCCGTGATCGCCCGGTGCCAGCGACTTTTCCGCCACGCGCTCAGTCATCAGGAATGCTCCCACCGGAACACCGCATCCAAGCGCCTTCGCGCTGGTCATAATGTCCGGTTTCACACCGTAGTGCTGCCATGCGAACATCTCGCCGGTGCGCCCCATGCCGCACTGGATCTCATCTAAGATCAGCAGAATGTCATGCTCATCGCAGAGTGCACGCACCCCCTGAAGGAATTCGTCGGTTGCCGGGTAGATTCCACCCTCGCCCTGTACCGTCTCCAAAATAATAGCACAGGTTTTCTCATTTATCAAAGCTTTTACGCTGTCTAACTGATTAAATTCCGCGAAACGGATTCCCGGGATCAGCGGTTCAAACGGTTCCTGGTAATGTTTATTGCCGGTTACCGAGAGTGCTCCGAGACTTCTGCCATGGAACGAGTGATTCATGGCAATGATCTCATGCCCTGCATGACCGTCCCTGGTGTACGCGTATTTCTTTGCGGCTTTTAAGGCTCCCTCGATTGCCTCCGTGCCACTGTTCGTAAAAAAGACGCGATCCATCCGGCTTGCCTTTAAGACACGTTTCGCCGCGCTTGTGATCGGCTCGTTGTAAAACAGGTTGGACGTGTGCATCAGCTTATCCACCTGCGTCTTTAGCGCCTCGCTGTACTCCCTGTTATGATACCCAAATGCCTGCACGGCGATTCCTGCTGCAAAATCCAGATATTCTTTTCCGTCCGTGTCATACAGGTATACGCCCTCCCCATGGTCAAACACCACCGGGAAACGGTTATAGGTATGGAGGATGCTCTCCTCCGCCTCTTTCATGCATGTCTCTTTATTCATTGTAATACCTCTTCTCTTTCTCACTAAGGATCGCCGTACCGATACCTCTGTTGGTAAAGATCTCAAGGAGCAGACAATGTGCGATCCGCCCGTCTAAAATATGTACTCTGGACACGCCGTTTTCAATGGCGTCGATGCAGTTGTTCAGTTTCGGCAGCATACCGCCCCCGATAAAGCCGTCGCCGATCAATGCTCTCGCCTCGTCGATGGTCAGTTCCGAGATGAGCGTGCTCTTGTCCGAAGGATCCTTGTATACACCCTCAATGTCCGTCAAAAATGCAAGCTTCTCCGCGCTGACCGCCTTTGCAATCGCACAAGCCGCATCATCCGCGTTGATATTGTAGCTGTTGTAGGCATCATCCATTCCGACCGGACACACGATCGGCAGAAAATCCTTCTCCAGAAGATCGTAGAGGATCTTCGGATTGACCTCCGTGATCTCGCCGACAAATCCGATGTCCTCCCCGTTGGAATATTTTTTCTCCACCTTGAGCAGTCCGCCGTCCTTGCCGCTGATACCGATTGCATTGACACCCAGCTCTTCCACCAGCTTGACCAGAGATTTGTTGACCTTATTTAAGACCATCTCCGCAATCTCCATCGTCGCCTCATCCGTCTTGCGGAGTCCGTTGACAAACACCGGCTCCATGCCGACTTTTCCAACCCAGCGGCTGATCTCCTTGCCTCCGCCGTGCACGATGATCGGCTTGAATCCAACCAGTTTTAAGAGGGTCACATCCTGGATCACATGGCGCTTTAACTCCTCGTCCACCATGGCGCTTCCGCCGTACTTTACCACAATGATCTTGCGGTTAAAACGCTGTATATAAGGGAGCGCCTCGATCAGCACTTCCGCCTTTGCCAGAATTTCCTGCATATTTTTCTCGTCCATTTTCTCTCCACTCTCCCTGAATTTTTACGTCTCTGCTTAGGAACGGTAATCCGCGTTGATCTTGACATAATCATATGTCAGATCACAGCCCCACGCCGTCGCCTCCGCCGTGCCCATCTTGATATCCGCGATCGCCGTCACCTCCGGCTCCGAGAGGATCTTCGTCGCCTCCTCCTCGCTGTAGTCAAGTGCCACGCCGTCCTTTATGATCTGCATTTTTCCTGCCGCACTCTCAAAGAACAGATCCACCTTCTCCGGATCAAACTGTGCGCCCGAGTAACCCATCGCACAGAGAATTCTTCCCCAGTTTGCATCGTGTCCGTAGATTGCCGCCTTGGTCAGATTCGATGTGATGACCGACTTGCTGATGATCTTCGCCTGCTCTTTCGTCTCTGCTCCGATGACCTTCACCTCAAACAGCGCCGTGGCTCCCTCGCCGTCGCCTGCCATCTGCTTCGCCAGATATTCATTGACTGTCCGCAATGCCTCGCAGAACCTGTCGTAATCCTCATTTTTCTCTGAAATGACCGGATTCTCCGCCATCCCGTTCGCTAAAAGCAGACAGGTATCATTGGTGGAAGTGTCGCCGTCCACGGAGATCATATTATAGGTGTCGCAGACATCTGCCTGCAGCGCTTCTAAAAGCAGGGGCTGTGCGATCGCCGCATCCGTTGTCACAAAACTCAACATCGTGCACATGTTCGGATGAATCATGCCCGAGCCTTTGCACATGCCGCCGATCGTAACAGGAACGCCGCCAAGCATGACTTCCACCGCAATCTCCTTCTCGTGGGTATCCGTCGTCATGATCGCCTGTGCCGCCGCATGACCGCTCTCTGTCTCACCCGACAATGCCGGAACCATCGTCTCAATTCCCGCACAGATGCGCTCCATCGGAAGCTGCATGCCGATCACTCCGGTCGATGCCACGAGCACCTGATCCTTGGGAACCGGAAGCAGTTCACCGACTTTTTCCGCCGTCTGTCTGCAGTAGCGCATTCCCTCCTCGCCGGTACACGCATTGGCAATCCCCGCATTGATCACAACCGCCTGCGCCTTTTTGCTCTCGTATACAATCTTCTGATCCCACTTTACCGGGGCAGCCTTCACCAGATTCGTGGTAAAAGTTCCCGCCACCGCACAGGGAACCTCGCTGTAGAGCATTGCCATGTCCTGTCTGTTCTGATATTTGATACCAGCCGCCGTGCTGGCAGCACAAAATCCTTTTGCGGCGGTCACTCCGCCCTTTATCATCTTTATCATTCCGCACTCCTTTTCTTCCTATGGATTATAGGTCGTGATATTGTCCTCGTTTGTGACATATTCGTAATAGTTGACATCCTCGCGGAAAGTCCACCCGAGTCCCTGCCAGAAACGGTTTCCGACTTCATTTTTCTTGAATGCAATCAGGTTGATCTTATTGATATGCTCTGCCGCAAGCGCATCCACGCAGGCACCCACAAGTTTCTGTCCGATCCCGTGCTTGCGGTACGCCTCCTGCACGCATACATGATACAGGCAGCCTCTTCTTCCGTCATGTCCGCAGAGAATCGCGCCCACAATCTTTCCCTCCGCCACCGCTACCATGCTGGTGGTCGGATTACGTCTTATAAAACGCTCCACGCCCTCTCTGGAATCATCGATGCTGCGGATTCCAAACCCGTGAATCTCCATCCATAACGCATGTACCGCTTCAAAATCATCCATTGTCATCACGCGGATGACCGGTTCTGTCTCTTTCATACTTCCATCTCTTCTCTTTATCATTTCCGGTTCATTTTCCCGCTGCTTCCTTCCGTGGGAAATCCTTCCCGGGTTCTGTTTTCGCTCTGTATCTACGGGAACATCGGCACCAGACAAAGCCCTTCCGCCTCGTCAAATCCAAACAGCAGATTCATGTTCTGCACTGCCTGTCCGGCCGCACCCTTGACCAGATTGTCAAGCGCTCCCATCATCACGATTCTGCCCGTGCGCTCATCGATCTTAAAACCAATATCCACATAATTGCTTCCCTCGACCCATTTGGTCTCCGGGCACGCATCCTTCGGAAGCACGCGGACGAACTTTTCCTTCGCATAATACTTATCGTAAACCCGCTCGCCGCGGTAGAAAATCTTTTCTTTGTTCTCCAAGAACGGCACTTTCAGCTGCTGCTCAAATTCTTCCATTGTGTGCACCTCTCGGCGCACCAGAGAAAAATCCACATCCAAAGCGTCAATAACCTGCGCCTCCCACTCGGCAAACTTATCGTCTGCAAAGCGGGTGCGCAGGTCTTTTTCCGTTTGTTTCGCTTTTTTTATAAAGTGCATCATCAGTGGGTATTGTTGTTAATGGTCTTGTAGTCGATATATTGCTGACCGGCTTGCGGTGCCTTGCCTGTTTTGGCCTGAATCATCTCAGACACCGTCACAATTTGATAGCCCTTTTTCACCAGCGCCGGTACAATTTTCTCTACCGCATCTGCGGTGGTGGAGTAAATATCGTGCATCAGGATAATGCTGCCGTCATAGGCACCGTGCTCTGCCTGACTGATAATTTGTGCCGGATTTCTTGATTTCCAGTCCTCTGTATCTACCGACCAATAGGCAATGATCATGCCCTCTTTTTTGGCAGTGTTCTGCATAACGCTGCTCATATTGCCGCCGGGGCAGCGGAATGCCGTGGGCCGCTTGCCGCAGGCCTTATATACAGCATCTGAGCA
>OGXE01003643.1_pt1 | contig 10165 bp, 8 predicted proteins | sample 1576181 | NCBI WGS metagenome assembly OGXE01 (sample SAMEA3541478, study PRJEB24748) | human gut metagenome | biome: human gut; feature: human-associated habitat; material: faeces | place: China | collected 2012 | reverse complement strand
TGCCGTAGATTAATGCCAGATGCCAAACTTTGGCATTTTTCAATGCTGAAATCACTGAACTGGTTTCTGTTTTCTGTCGTTCAGATTCCAGTTGCTTATTCAAAGCGTCTTTTTCTTCCTGGGTAAGAAATCGCGCTTTCGTCGGATTATCATCAAGGTAGAACCAGGTAAAGATACCAAGCACTAATGCCGGCAATCCCTCAATGACAAACATCCAGAACCATCCTGGACGTCCCATCCAGCCATGTAGTTCAAGTAAAGCTCCCGATATTGGCGAACCGAGCGTTAACGCCAGCGGCACCCCCAACACAAATATTCCCACGACCGATCCGCGAACCTTGTTAGGAAAATAAATGGATGCGAGCAGTAAAATTCCGGGATAGAACCCCGCCTCGCCCAGCCCTAACAGAAAGCGCAAAATAATAAATTGCGTTTCACCGGTGACAAATCCCATCATTGCCGAGAGAAGGCCCCAAATTGCAGTTGTAATACTTAACCACTTTTGTGCGCCGATTTTATTGAGGATCAGGTTAGCTGGAATGCCGAAAAGTGCATAGGCAGCGAAAAATATTCCTGCACCGAGAGCGAATGCCGACTCTGATAATCCAATATCCAGTTTCATTGCATCTTTGGCAAAGCCAACATTTACCCGATCAATAAAGGCAACAAAATACATTATGAACATTAAGGGTACTAAACGTTTCCACGATTTTTGAATTGCGGAATTCAACAGCGGATTATCGTATTGGGTTATATTAGCCATAAATAAATCCTTAGTTCTGTTGGTAAGATATTCTATTTATAGGTTTTATATTATTTATAATAATCGGTGACAGATAAAATTTCCTGCAATCTCCGGGATTGAATATCATCAAGTATATTAAATGGTGAAGAACACCGTTCTGATTGAATAACCCCCTTTAACTGAAGGGCTTTTTTGAAAGTGGGAATAAAAGGAGAATTCACGCTGTAAACGGCCATTAGTTGATCGACTATCTGCTGATGCTGCGCGACTGCAAGTAAATCGTCATTCGTGAATGCTTGCATCCAGGAGGCAAAAAATTCAGGGACAATATTGGATAAACCACCAATACAGCCATCTCCACCAGATAGTATGTTGTGGGCAAAATTATTGTCATATCCTGCATACACTTCAAAATGAGGGATATTTTTCTTTACGGTATTGATAACCTGCGCAGTATGGAAAGCATCAGGGACGGTATCTTTCATACCAATAATATTGGGATATTTATCTGCCAGTCGTAAACAAATCTCTGGTGATACGCTGTACCCGGTTCTCTCCGGGAAGTTATAAATAAAAATATGAGCCGGGGTTTGGCTTGCAATCGTACTGTAGAAATCAAAAATAGCTTCATCATCCAGAGGGAAATAATAAGGACTGATGATCATCACACCATCCAATCCTTGCTCCCAGGCGTAATTGGCCAGTGATATTGATTCATTGACGTCCATGCGACTGGCTCCGGCATAAACCTTCATATCGCCTCGGGAAAACTCACTACAGGTTTTAATCATTTGGCGGGCGTTTTCCATATTAAGCGAAAAAAACTCACCAGTACTGCCCATCACAACAAACCCGGACACGTGATTTTTAATAAAATCATAAACCTGAGTGTTTTGCTCAGGATCGATTCGCCCTTGTTCATCAAATATGGTGACAACGGGGGTTATGTAACGACTTTTCATGCCTACCTCATCATAGTTTTATTGTTCATATATACAAACAACGTTTTTAAATACAAACTAAAACGAGTATACCCAACCTCAGAAATAAGTCAAATTTAGCCAATCACAGAAGTGATACACATAAGTTATTGATAGATTTGGAGTAATTACGCCAGAGGCCTGCATAAAAAACAATCACAGTTCTTTTTTTATCCGTTTTATGACCAGTATCACGCTAAAAAAGGACTGATGGGGTCAACAGCAATCAAGGAACGCGAGGGGGTTTATTTACTTGAATTATAATTCTCCCTAGAATGGTGCATTACTCATGGTAAGGGAAATAGTCATTATGGAACATAAGCCTACCATCCGGGTGTTAGAGATACTGGAAGCACTGGCAGCGGAGAATCAGGGTGTTTCATTAACTCACCTTTCGGAAAAAACAGGCATCCTGAAAGGAACGATTTTTCCCATCCTCAAAACGCTGGTTGAACAGCGGTACATCAGTTATGACGCTAATACCCAGCTTTATAATCTGGGGATCTCCTGCTCGATTCTGTCCCGTGCTTTCCTCGACAGATCGTACTGGTTAAAAATGGTTTACAAAGAGATGAACAACATTGTCAAAGAGTGCAATGAGGTTTGTCAGATGGGGATCCTGGACGGTGCAGATGTTTTATATATCAATAAGGTGCAGGCGGCACAAACCGTACAACTGGTTTCACATATTGGGACTCGTCTGCCTGCTATCTATTCTGCGCTGGGAAAAGCCATTATCTGTGAATACAGTGATCAACAAATTCAGCAACTCTACCCTGACGGTTTTGTTCCCATGACATCGTATAGCGTTACGACCCTGGAACAATTGCGCCAACAACTTGAGGATGCCAGAGTAAATGGGTATGCATTTGATAACAGGGAAATCAATGAGGAGACGGTATGTTATGCTGTTGCCTTAAAACAGCGAAATAAAACGCTTGCCGCCATCAGCATTTCAATACCCGTATTTCGTGCGACAAAAGAAAAAATTGCCGATGTCACGCGTATCCTGCTGAATGCACGTTCGCGTATTGAACAGGAACTCAACACCTTACAGGATATCAATATCGGTATTGATTCCCACCATTAAGGGTATTTTCCATTCGAAGCCCGATACGTAAAAATTATCGGGCTAACAAAATATCCATTGAATGGATAGCGATGAACTAGCTGCGCTGGCGCACCGCTTCAAATAAGCAAATTCCGGTCGCAACCGAAACGTTCAGGGAAGAAACACTTCCTGCCATTGGGATGCTGATCAACTCATCGCAATGTTCACGGGTCAGGCGACGCATACCTTCACCTTCCGCGCCCATCACCAGCGCCAGGCGTCCGGTCATTTTGCTCTGATAGAGTGTATGATCTGCCTCGCCTGCCGTACCGACGATCCAGATATTCTCTTCCTGCAACATACGCATGGTGCGCGCAAGGTTAGTCACCCGAATCAGTGGAACGCTTTCTGCCGCGCCGCAGGCTACCTTTTTCGCCGTAGCGTTGAGCTGTGCGGAGCGATCTTTCGGCACAATCACCGCGTGAACGCCAGCAGCGTCCGCGCTACGCAGGCACGCGCCGAGGTTGTGCGGATCGGTTACACCGTCGAGGATCAGCAGGAACGGTTGATCGAGCGAAGCGATCAGATCCGGCAGATCGTTTTCCTGATACTGACGTCCTGGCTTCACGCGGGCGATAATGCCCTGATGCACGGCACCGTCGCTTTTCTCGTCGAGATATTGGCGGTTTGCCAACTGGATAACCACGCCCTGAGACTCAAGGGCGTGAATCAGCGGTAACAGACGTTTATCTTCACGGCCTTTTAAAATAAAGACTTCCTGAAAACGTTCAGGGGCGCGCTCCAGCAGGGCCTGCACTGCGTGGATGCCGTAAATCATTTCGCTCATTAATATACTCGTTGTTTACGTTTTGCCTGATGCGCTACGCTTATCAGGCCTACATGATCCCTGCAATGTATTGAATTTGCGTGATTATGTAGGCCGGATAAGGCGTTCACGCCGCATCCGGCATGAACAAAGCGCATTTTGTCAGCAATCTGACCCTCTTCTGTTTGAAGAGGGTAATGATCACTCTGCCACTTTTTTCTTCGCCGCACGCTTCGCTTTGGTCGCTGCGGCTATTTTCTGCGTTTTCGCCGATGGCTTTTTCGCTTTTCTCGCGTCTTTCTTCGCCGCTTTCGGCTTCGGTTTTTTCTCGCCGCGGAAGGCGCTGTCTGGCTCAAAGTTTACCTTTTTACCGACCTGACGACGCTTGCCGCCTTTTTTGCCTGCATCGCCTTTTTTCGCTTTCTCGTGCGCCGTTTTACCGACGTTGCGCGGTGCGCGTTCGCTGGAGATCAGGCTAAAGTCGATTTTGCGCTCGTCCATATTAACCGCTTCAACGCGAACTTCCACGCGATCGCCCAGGCGATAAGTCTGGCCGCTGGATTCACCCATCAGGCGTTGCCCTACCTGGTCAAAGCGATAGTAGTCATTGTCCAGCGAAGAGACATGGACCAGACCATCAATGAACAAGTCGTCCAGACGGACGAAGAAGCCAAAGCCAGTGACGCTGGAAATTACGCCTTTAAAGACGTTACCTACCTGGTCGAGCATGAAGTCACACTTCAGCCAGTCAGCTACATCGCGTGTTGCTTCGTCGGCACGACGTTCCGCCATCGAACAGTGCTGACCCAGTTGCAGCATCTCTTCCATCGAATAATGGTAGCCGCCGGTTTCAGTGGTGTTGCCCTGATGCCCCTGCTCTTTCGCCAGCAGATATTTAATGGCGCGGTGCAGCGTCAGGTCAGGATAACGACGAATCGGCGAAGTAAAGTGCGCATAGGACTGCAATGCCAGACCGAAGTGACCACGGTTTTCCGGATCGTAAATCGCCTGTTTCATCGAGCGCAGCAGCATGGTTTGCAGCATTTCTGCGTCAGGACGATCGGCAACCGACTCCAGCAGTTCCGCGTAGTCACGCGGTTCCGGCTTGTTACCGCCCGGCAATTCCAGCCCCAGCTCCGCCAGCACTGAACGGAAAGAGGTAATTGCTTCGGTGCTCGGCTTGTCGTGAATACGGAACAGTGCCGGTTCTTTCGCTTTCTCAACGAAACGCGCCGCCGAGATATTCGCCAGAATCATGCACTCTTCAATTAACTTGTGGGCGTCGTTACGCTGAGTCTGTTCGATACGTTCAATACGGCGTTCAGCGTTGAAAATGAACTTCGCTTCTTCGCTCTCAAATGAGATCCCTCCGCGTTCTTCACGGGCTTTATCCAGCACTTTATAGAGGTTATGCAACTCTTCGAGATGCTTAACCAGCGGGGCGTACTGCTCGCGCAGATCCTGATCGCCCTGCAGAATATGCCAGACTTTGGTGTAGGTCAGACGCGCGTGAGAGCTCATCACCGCTTCGTAGAATTTGTAGCCAGTCAGGCGGCCTTTCGACGAAACCGTCATCTCGCACACCATACACAGGCGGTCTACCTGCGGGTTGAGCGAACACAGGCCGTTAGAGAGCACTTCCGGCAGCATCGGGATAACCTGCGAAGGGAAGTACACCGACGTACCACGGTTACGCGCTTCTCTGTCCAGCGGTGTTGGCGGACGCACATAGTAGCTGACGTCGGCAATCGCGACCCATAAACGCCAGCCGCCGCCGCGTTTTTTCTCACAGTAAACTGCATCGTCAAAGTCACGGGCGTCTTCGCCATCAATGGTGACCAGCGGTAAATCGCGCAAATCGACACGGCCCGCTTTTGCTTCTTCCGGCACTTCTTCTTTCAGCCCGGCAACCTGTTGCTCAACAGCCTGCGGCCAGATATACGGAATTTCATGGGTACGCAGAGCGATATCAACCGCCATGCCGGTGCCCATATTGTCGCCAAGTACTTCGACGATTTTACCCACCGCTTTGGTACGGCGAGTCGGGCGTTGGGTCAGTTCAACCACCACCACAAAGCCCATCCGCGCGCCCATGATCTGATCGGGCGGGATTAAAATATCGAAGCTCAGACGGCTGTCGTCAGGAACCACAAAGCCGACACCCGCTTCGGTAAAGTAGCGGCCAACAATCTGGCTGGTTTTTGGCACCAGTACGCGGACAATACGCGCTTCACGACGACCTTTACGGTCAGCGCCCAGCGGCTGCGCCAGCACCTGATCGCCATGAATGCAGGTTTTCATCTGCTCGCTGGAGAGATACAAATCATCTTTACGCCCTTCAACCCGCAGAAAGCCGTAGCCATCACGGTGGCCAATAACGGTACCTTTCACCAGGTCGAGGCGTTCCGGCAGCGCATAGCACTGACGACGAGTGAAGACCAGTTGACCATCGCGCTCCATCGCGCGCAGGCGGCGACGCAGGCCTTCAAGCTGCTCTTCGCCTTCAATGTGCAGTTCTACCGCCAGCTCATCACGGCTGGCCGGTTTTTCACGTTTGGTTAAATGTTCGAGGATAAATTCCCGACTAGGGATGGGATTCGCGTATTTTTCAGCTTCGCGTTCCTGGAAAGGATCTTGTGACATCTCGGTTCCTCCGTTGTCATCTCTGATGAAGATTTTCGTCACTCCACCAGCAATAATTTATAAAGCGGTTGATTCTCTTCAACCAAATCGGCAAGCGTGTAGTTATCCAGTTCCGTAAGAAAACTTTGCACGGCCTTAGAAAGTGCCTGTTTCAACCGACAGGCAGGTGTAATGTGGCAAAACTCACTGCTGCAATTCACCAGCGATAAGGGCTCCAGCTCGCGCACCACATCACCAATACGTATCGCACTCGCCGGTTTACCCAGACGAATGCCGCCATTTTTTCCACGAACAGCAGTCACGTAGCCGGCACGACTAAGTTGATTGATTATTTTGACCATATGATTACGGGAGACGCCGTAGACGTCAGTCACTTCAGAAATACTGGTCATCCGCCCTTCTGGCAATGACGCCATGTAGATCAGCGCACGTAATCCGTAATCAGTGAAACTCGTTAACTGCACATCAACCTCAAAAGGGAAATCGGGAAAAAATACATTTATATTGATGATAAACCAGCCACAAGCTGTGTCGCTAATTTATTTCAGTTCGGGGAAGGAAAAAAGCGAGGATTTAACACTGTGTCGGATAGCGTAATGGCTTACCCGACACAGCAATGTATCACACTGTTAGCCCGGCAGGCAAAATATCTGCCAGGCGTACCAGAATTACGCGTCGAACGGATCGCGCAGAATCATGGTTTCAGTACGATCCGGACCGGTAGAGATGATATCGATCGGCACACCAGTCAGCTCTTCAATACGCTTGATGTAGTTCAGCGCCGCCTGCGGCAGACCGCTACGATCTTTCACGCCGAAGGTGGATTCAGACCAGCCCGGCATGGTTTCGTAAATCGGCTCTACACCTTTCCAGTCGTCAGCTGCCAGCGGAGTGGTAGTCACTTCGCGACCATCCGGCATACGGTAAGCCACGCAGAGTTTAACCTCTTTCAGGCCATCCAGAACGTCCAGTTTAGTCAGGCAGAAGCCAGACAGGGAGTTCAGCTGTACCGCACGACGAACGGCAACGGTGTCCAGCCAGCCGGTACGACGACGACGCCCCGTAGTTGCGCCGAATTCGTTACCCTGCTTGCAGAGGAACTCGCCAGTTTCATCAAACAGTTCGGTCGGGAACGGACCTGCACCTACACGAGTTGAGTAAGCTTTGAGGATACCCAGAACATAATCAACATAACGCGGGCCCAGGCCGGAACCGGTCGCCACGCCACCAGCAGTGGTGTTGGAAGAAGTTACGTACGGATAAGTACCGTGGTCGATATCCAGCAGCGTACCCTGCGCACCTTCAAACATGACGAAATCGCCACGCTGACGCGCCTGGTCGAGCAGGTCAGAAACGTCAACCACCATAGAAGTCAGGATGTCGGCAACTGCCATCGTATCATCCAGAACTTTCTGGTAATCAACCGCTTCAGCTTTGTAGTAGTTAACCAACTGGAAGTTGTGATATTCCATCACTTCTTTCAGTTTTTCAGCGAAGGTTTCTTTGTCGAAAAGGTCGCCAACACGCAGACCGCGACGTGCTACTTTATCTTCATAAGCAGGCCCGATACCACGACCGGTTGTGCCGATCGCTTTCGCGCCACGCGCTTTCTCACGCGCGTTATCCAGCGCAACGTGATAATCAAGGATCAGCGGACATGCTTCAGACAGCAGCAGACGCTCACGAACGGGGATGCCACGGTCTTCCAGTTCTTTCATCTCTTTCATCAGCGCGGCCGGAGACAGCACAACACCGTTACCGATGATGCTGGTTACATTCTCGCGGAGAATACCTGATGGAATAAGATGGAGAACGGTTTTTTCACCGTTGATTACGAGAGTATGGCCTGCGTTGTGACCGCCCTGGTAGCGTACAACATATTTAGCCCGTTCAGTCAGAAGATCGACGATCTTACCTTTACCTTCGTCACCCCATTGGGTGCCCAGTACGACGACGTTGTTACCCATTTTTCAAAATCACCGTTTGCTTAAAAATGGATTCTACCATCGCTTTTTCAGAGTTACAGCACTTTTTGCACTCAAAAATGACCTCGATCAGTCTGTTTTTTGTTCAGCCAATCGTTTTCCTCAACATGTAGTAGACCACAACGCCCGCAACCACAAGTCCACCGCCAAAACGACGTAAAATATTATCGGGCAAATTGGCCATCGCAGAGATCATCTTCTTCCATGCCTTCGGGTAAAGCATCGGCCCTAAACCTTCCAGTACCAAAACCAGGGCAAGCGCCAGCCAGATTGTCGAATTCATTCATTATCCTTATAGAAAAAGAAAACCACCGACATCCCTGAGGATGCGGTGGCTTTATTGACCTGTACCGCAGTCGTTATATTAACGCGTTGCGGAAGTCGGCGTCTTCATGTAGCGGAAGAAATCGCTATCCGGGCTCATGACCATCACGTCCTGATTGCCAGAGAAGCTGTTCTCATAAGCACGCAGGCTACGGATGAATGCGTAGAAGTCCGGATCTTTACTGAATGCATCAGCAAACAGTTTGGCTGCTTCGGCATCGCCTTCACCACGCATGATGCGGCCCTGACGCTCAGCTTCTGCCAGCGTTCTGGTCACTTCATAGTCGGCAGTCGCGCGCAGTTTTTCCGCTTCTTCCTGACCTTGTGAACGGTGACGACGCGCTACCGCTTCACGCTCGGCGCGCATACGGTTGTAGATCGCTTCAGACACTTCGGTCGGCAGGTTGATCTGCTTGATACGCACATCGACAACTTCAATACCCAGCGCCGCCATACTGTTCGGGTTGATGACCGGAACTTTGCCCTTCGTCTCAGCCGTTACGCGCTCTGCCGCTTCGGCAATGGCGTTATCTGCCGCCGGGGTAGTAACTTCATCTTCTGTACCCGCAGAACCGGAGTTCAGCGCGTCACGTACTTCGAGGGTCAGACGACCACGGGAATCGGTGACGATGTCTTTCACGTCCAGGCGACCAATTTCAGAACGCAGACGGTCAGAGAACTTACGTTTCAACAGCACTTCCGCTTGCGAAATGTCGCCACCACCCGTTGCCAGGTAGTAACGGCTGAAATCGCTGATGCGCCATTTGATGTAAGAGTCGACGATCAGGTCTTTCTTCTCTTTGGTCACAAAGCGGTCGGCCTGGTTGTCCATGGTCTGAATACGTGCGTCGAGCATTTTCACCGTTTCAATGAACGGTATCTTGAAATGCAGACCCGGCTCATAAACCAGAGGTTTGTTGTCATCGTCACGCAGTACCTTACCAAAACGCAGCGTAATACCGCGCTCACCTTCTTTGACGACAAAGACAGACATGTAAAGCACTACCAGCACGATGATGATAATCGCGATAACTGACTTACGCATCGTTATTCCCCCTGACGCTGGTAGTCGTTACGCTGCGCGTTGGCGCGGCGTTGGTCCATAATATCGCCCTGACTGGTGGACGACGTGTTGCTTGCTCCACTGGTTGTGGAGGAAGAGGCTGGCGGCAGACGCAGCAGATTGCTGGCACCGTTATCGCTCTTCGCCGCAGGGGCGTTACCACCTTTCAGCATCTGGTCTAACGGCAGAACCATCAGGTTGCCACCTTTATCGTTAACCAGCACTTTGCGGGTGTTACCCAACACTTTTTCCATCGTCTCGATATACAGACGCTCGCGAGTAATTTCCGGCGCGGCTTTATATTCCGGCAGAAGTTTAGCAAAGCGCGCCACTTCACCCTGAGCTTCCAGGATGGTCTGGGCCTTGTACGCACGCGCCTCTTCGAGGATACGTTGCGCCTGACCGTTCGCACGCGGCTGAACTTCGTTGGTATACGCTTCTGCTTCACGAATGTATTGCTGTTCGTTTTCACGCGCGGCAATCGCATCGTCAAACGCCGCTTTTACTTCTTCCGGCGGACGAGCAGCCTGGAAGTTGACGTCCAGCAG
>OGXE01003622.1_pt1 | contig 10200 bp, 8 predicted proteins | sample 1576181 | NCBI WGS metagenome assembly OGXE01 (sample SAMEA3541478, study PRJEB24748) | human gut metagenome | biome: human gut; feature: human-associated habitat; material: faeces | place: China | collected 2012 | reverse complement strand
ATAAGTCCATTTATTTATACCTCCCCGGTGTCCGTGACGGCTGTCGGGGATTTTTATGTGATTGGTATCTTTGGGAAAGACTGAATGGTATTTGGAATATGAAAAAGAGTAATATATACATAGGTGAAGTGATAAAACAGGTCATAGCCGAAAAGCAGGTGACAAAGGCCGAGCTTGCCCGTAGGTTGGGGGTAAAACCACAGAGTGTGGACTATCTGCTGACACGGAAAAGTATCGATACGGATACCCTGTATAGCTTGTCGTTGGCGCTGGATTATGATTTCGCTGTTTTATATTCCATAAAGAAAGAGCATGCCCTTGCTACGGACGAAGAGTCTCCGTTTAAAGTGGGAAATGCAAAGATCAGTTTAGAGATCGAGTTGCGTCCCGATGAAATGTTGAAACTGAACCTGAAACAGAAGATTGCAGACCTGTTGGAAGGAAAGGGAAAGTGATTTTACATATCTGATATCTTCTTTTCACCTGCTTTTCTATAAACAAATAGAAGGAAGAAGGGAATTACCTCGTATTTATAATTCTAAAAAGATCTTTTGTCTTTTTGTAAGTTGTTGATAATTAGAGAATAAATAGTAGACGAAACAAAATTAGCAGCCTTTGAAACAAATCTTTTAGTTGGGAAATGGGATTCCGCGTTCCTTTGCGGCATCAAAACAATCTCAATCAACTAAAAAATTTAAGTACCATGATGAAGAACCAGAAAAGGGCTGTTTGCTTGCTGGCTTGCTTGCTGATAGCGGGCTTCACAGCTGCACAGGAAAAGAAAGAATCTGCTCAAACAGCTTCCGGATCAAAGGAAGAAGGCAATCGTAATGTTATGCTGAACGCTTCGAGCGCCAATGGTCCCCGCGAAATCTCTATCGGCTTGCCGGGTGGAGACGTAAATGTACTCGAAAACGGACTCCCCGTAGTCTATACCTCTAATCCGCATAATGTAAATACGCACTGGCGTGGAGACAGCAGTCTCGGGCACGTCGGGTTGCTCAAAATCTCCGAAACCGCCATTACTACCGGCAATATCGGTTATGCTGTAAACTCTTTTACCCAGTTGGGAACAGAAAAGTTTCGTGGAATCGTCAATTATAGTACCAATCACTTTGGCAAGCAGCAGTTCGATGCTAATATCAGCGGTGGTATGGGGAAAGGATGGTTCTACAGTGGAAGCGTTTACCAAAATTTTGATCCGGGCAGTTTCAAACTGCGTTTTACATCGAATCAGGACCGTACTCAAATCTATAAAGCAGCCCTGACCAAGAATTATAATGAAGGACGCGGACAGCTGTCGGCTATCTATCACTACAGCAACAGCCGTTGGCCAAGCAACGAAGTGACTTCGGCCCCTTTCATCTATGTAGGCGACGGTAGCGTGAAAGAAATACCGGGATTCAGCCTCGGAACAAGTTCCTATCTGCCTACAACGGGCGAAATGGTCTACCGTGACATGCGTACGGGTGAACTGAAGGAGACCAATCTTTATGATGCCACTTTGAATAAAGGAAACCAGTTGACCTTGCTCAACACGTACACTTGGGATAATGGCCTGAACTGGAAGATCAATCTGAAGTATGATCATGCCTTGGGTTCGTATGTCTACCAGACTCCAATGGCCATGGAACAGAAAGATGCCTCTGCCGGTTACTACCTGAAAGCGGTAGACGGTACATTGAAACCGTATGAAGGATATGTGCAGAGCCGCATGTCTTGCCTTAACCGGGGAAAAATCGATGAGTTTTTCGCTACCTCCGAACTCTCCCGTTCCTATCGTAATACGACCTGGAGAATCGGAGTGAACGAATGGCACTATAAGGTGGATTATGCTTCGAATACTACCATGTACGATCATACGGTAGGGGAGTATCCCGAACGTCTGGTACGTGAAGGGAATACAGATGGTGTATATTACGATTTCAATAAGAATGCTTCGGAATATTATAAAGGACATGAAAACAAATTGGCTGTTTATGCCACTCACGATTGGGATATTTCGCCCAAGTGGAACGTGTATTATGGCGCCCGTCTGGAATGGCAGCACCTGGAAGGTGAAAATGCGGCTGTATACGATGCCGAAGGAAATGCCGTAGGCCGTTTCCCGGATTATTACCTGGGAGCTGTGTCCGATAAAGGAGTCAGGATCACTCCCCGTCTTTTCGACTACGACTGGATGAACATGGCCTTTACTGCCGCCGCTACTTATAAGCTGACCCGTGAATTTGGTTTTACTGCCGATTTCACTTACAACACACAGCGTCCCGGCTTGTCGAACTTTGCACCGGCCACTATGCCCAATACCGATAAAATCTCTGTTCCCCTGGGACGTGCCGGGGTCTATTATAACACCGATTGGATCAGTCTGACCTCTCTGTTCTCTTATATCTCGAAGACGAATAACAACTCGACACTGAACCTGATTAATCCGAATGACCAGACTGAGATTCTCGCCGCCCCGTTGAGTTATGACATCCAAACCATCGGCTGGACGACGGATGCAGTGATCAAGCCGTTTAAAGGCTTCAACTTCCACTTCCTGTTCACTTATCAAAGTCCGACTTACAAGAAGTATGAAACGAGTGTGACCTTTAAAGACGGTACGGTGGGGGAGATCGATGCCACAGGGAATATTGTGACGGAGATTCCGAAAGTGCTTGTCGAACTGGATCCCAGCTATAACATCACGAATGATCTCAAAGTCTGGGCCAGCTTCCGCTACTTCAGCAAGACGTATGCCAACATTAAAAATGCTTACTATTTCAACGGACGCTGGGAAACCTTCGGAGGTATCAACTGGACGGTGAATAAGCATCTTGCGTTGAGTGCCACGGTTATCAATTTCCTGAATCAGACCGGGGCTAAAGGAAGCATTGCCGGTGCCGAACTGGTGGACAAAAAAGATGCGGCATCTTATAACGGTCATTGGATGGCGGGCAGTTATATTCGTCCGTTTACCGTGGAGCTGGCTGCCAGTATCCGCTTCTGACAGGAGTTTGGTATCAATCGTTATACAATTTGAAACAAAATTAATAGCCGGTGGCAGATATCTCCGCTATATTTGCCACCGTAAATACGGCTATTACATTACTTAATAAAAATACCATGTTATCATGAAAACAACTTTTATGAATGTAAGTAGAGGAGTGATCGGTGCTTTGGCTTTCTCTCTCGGAATTTCGTCTTGCCAAAGTTCACAAAGTAAAATGACATTTGAACAGGAAGGCGACAGCCTTACGGTGATTCATATTACAAATCCTACGCAGTATTTACTTTTGCCCGTCGAGGAGAAGACTCCCGAAGCACAGGTCTGCATTGCTTCGGACTCGGTTCCGGTAGACATGGACGTACGCCTGTCAAGGGAGAAAGTGGACTATTTTGTTCCCTTTGCTTTGCCTAAGGGAGAGAAAGAGGTAGCCGTGCGTATCCGTCACTTGCCGAAGGAGGCTTTGTGTTGGAAAGAACTCAAGCTTTCGGATACTTTTGATACGACCAATACAGACCAATACCGTCCCTTGTATCACCATACTCCGCTCTACGGATGGATGAACGATGCCAACGGACTGGTATATAAAGATGGTGAGTATCACTTGTTCTATCAGTATAATCCTTACGGCTCGATGTGGGGCAACATGCACTGGGGACATTCGGTGAGCAAGGATCTGGTGCACTGGGAACATCTGGAGCCGGCACTTGCCCGCGATACGCTGGGACATATTTTCTCCGGCAGTTCAGTAGTGGATGATGCCAATACAGCCGGATATGGGGCAGGGGCCATCGTTGCCTTCTACACTTCGGCCAGTGATAAGAACGGGCAGATACAATGTATGGCCTATAGCACTGACAACGGACGTACGTTTACCAAATATGAAAAGAATCCGGTTCTGACTCCGTTTGACGGACTGAAAGATTTCCGTGATCCGAAAGTATTCTGGTATGCTCCCGATCAGAAGTGGGTGATGGTGGTGTCGGCCGATAAAGAGATGCGTTTCTATTCGTCGGAGAACCTGAAGGAATGGACCTATATGAGCGGTTGGGGTGAAGGTTACGGGGTTCAGCCCAGCCAGTTCGAATGCCCGGATATGGTAGAACTTCCGGTAGACGGCAACCCGGACCATAAAAAGTGGGCGCTGATAGTCAACGTGAATCCGGGATGTTACTTTGGGGGAAGTGCCACCCAATACTTTATCGGTGACTTTGACGGAGAGAAGTTTGTTTGCGACAATAAGCCCGAAACGGTGAAATGGCTCGACTGGGGAAAAGATCACTATGCGACGGTCTGCTTCTCGAATACGGGTGACCGTACGATTGCGGTTCCCTGGATGAGCAACTGGCAATATGCCAATATCGTGCCTACCCGTCAGTTCCGCAGTGCCAATGCATTGCCTCGCGAACTGAGCCTTTATACACAAGATGGGGATATCTATATGGCTGCCGCCCCGGTGGAAGAGACCAAGTCATTGCGTAAAGAATCCCGGGAGATTCCGGCTTTTGAGGTGGGGGATGCTTATCATGTCGATTCGTTGTTGTCCGATAATAAAGGGGCTTACGAAATAGAGTTGGAACTGGCAGCCGGCTCTGCCGAGATTATGGGACTGAAGCTGTTCAATGAAAAAGGGGAGAATGTGGATATCTACATCAGCCTTCCGGAGAAAAAGTTGGTGATGGACCGTACGAAGAGCGGCATCGTAGACTTCGGCAAAGACAGTGCCCCGCATGCCATCGAGGCACACGATCGCCGGAAACAGAACTCTATTAATTATGTAGACGATTTTGCTTTGGGTACCTGGGCTCCGGTGCAGAAAGCCGGTAACTATAAATTGGATATCTTTGTAGATAAATGCTCGGTAGAAATCTTCCTGAACGGAGGTAAGATTGCTATGACGAACCTGATATTCCCTACAACTCCTTACAATCAGATGAGTTTCTACAGTCGTGGGGGAGCCTTCAAGGTGGATCGGTGCAAGATATACAGGTTGTAGTTCCTCTATCGCCTCCCGTTGAGACATTCATTAAATTAACATATCATGGAAAATACCAAAAACAACTCTTACATGAAACTCATCCCGGTGATGCTCTGCTTCTTTGCCATGGGATTCGTAGATCTGGTGGGCATTGCCTCCAACTACGTCAAAGCAGATTTGGGACTGACGGACTCACAGGCAAACATCTTTCCGTCGCTCGTTTTCTTCTGGTTCCTGATCTTCTCTGTACCTACGGGGATGCTGATGAACCGCATCGGGCGTAAAAAGACCGTGTTGCTCAGTCTGGTGATCACTTTCGCATCATTACTGCTACCGGTCTTTGGTGATAGCTATTTGCTGATGTTGGTCTCTTTCTCGTTGCTCGGCATTGGCAATGCGTTGATGCAGACATCGCTCAATCCGTTGCTGTCGAATATCGTGAGCGGCGAGCGCTTGGCAAGTACCCTGACCTTCGGACAGTTTGTAAAGGCCATCGCCTCCTTCCTAGCCCCTTATATCGCTATGTGGGGAGCGATCGAGGCCATCCCTACCTTCGACTTAGGCTGGAGAGTGCTGTTCCCCATCTATATGGTGGTGGCTGTAGTCGCTATTTTGTTACTCAACGCCACGCAGATCACCGAAGAGCCGGAAGAGGGCAAACCTTCCACTTTCGGTCAGTGTCTCGCTTTGCTGGGTAAACCCTTTATCCTGCTCTCGTTTTTGGGCATTATGTGTCATGTGGGGATCGATGTGGGTACCAATACTACAGCACCGAAGATTCTGATGGAACGTCTGGGCATGACTCTGGCAGATGCCGGGTTTGCGACCAGTCTTTACTTTATTTTCCGTACGGCAGGTTGTTTTCTGGGAGCTTTCATTTTGCAGAAGATGGCGGCTAAAACCTTCTTCGCTATCAGTGTGTTGTGTATGCTGGCCGCCATGTTCGGGTTGTTCGTTTTCCAGGACCAGGCGATGATTTATGTCTGTATTGCCCTGATCGGGTTTGGCAACTCTAATGTATTCCCCATCATTTTCTCGCAGGCAATGCTCTATATGCCGGACAAGAAGAACGAGGTTTCCGGCCTGATGATTATGGGACTTTTCGGCGGAACGATCTTCCCGCTGGCAATGGGAGTGGCTTCGGATGCTGTGGGCCGATCATTTCAGCAGGAGCGATGCTTGGTGCATTTGCAAACCTTGCATCAGGAAACTTCTTCAACGAAAAGAATCAGTTTGCATTTGGCGGAGCACCGGCAATCGCAACAATCGTAGGATGCATTCTTATGATGATCCTGACAAAGGTAGCGAAAGAAAAGAATATTGGATGGCTCAGAGAATGGGCCTTTGCAATTTCCATGTTCTCAGGCATGCTCATTGGTTACATTTGGAACACTGTATTTTAATAGGAATGAGAGGATAAAGATATGAATAAAGAATACTACAACAAAGTCTATATACCTGATATTGTCAAATGGGGGAAAATCACCATGTTATTAGGTATCATTACATGTTTCGGACCGGCACTTGTTATCTCGGTCATTTACGGATGTATGCCGCCGGTATCAGCAATCATCGCAGGTACAATTGCACAGATCAGTGTAAGTGGAGCATTTTACATTGTAGAACCGATTTCTTACTTCCCGATTCTTGGAATCCCGGGAACCTACCTGACATTCCTTTCAGGAAATACATCCAACATGCGAGTTCCATGTTCTTCGGTAGCACAGGAAGCAGCAGGTGTTGAAATGGGAAGCGACAAAGGTTCTGTTGTATCAACCATCGGTATCGCTGTATCGATCATCGTAAATATTGTGATTCTGACAATTGGAGCAATTGCAGGAAACGCAATTATCGGTATGATGCCAGAAGGATTCAAGCAGGCCCTCAACTTCCTTCTTCCGGCACTTTACGGAGCTGTATTCGGACAGTTCGCAATCACAAGACCGAAGCTTGGTGTAGTTGCAGTAGTTATTGCATTTGCAATGAACTGGCTGATGAAAAACGGATTCTTATCCTTCTTCCCTGGAACACCGTCATACGTTGTTATCCTGGTAGCCGTATTTGGATCTATTTTCGCAGGAAAGATTATCTACAAGAAAGAGCTTGAGGACTAAGTCCGGAAAGGAAAAACGATGTTATCGAGAGAAAGATTACAGGAAAGATTTATTGAGATGATCAAGATCTACAGCCCGTCAAAAGGGGAAAAAGAGATGGCGGACTGGATAGAAAACTGGCTGAGAGAGCGGAACATTCCGTTCCAGTCAGATCATGCCGGGGAAGCTTATGGTGGAAACGGCAGAAATATCGTTGCATTTGTAAAAGGAAATACGAAGGAACGTCCACTTGGATTTGCAGCACATATGGATCAGATTGAGCCTTGCAGAAATGTAAATCCGGTGATCAATGGAAACATCATCAGTACCGACAAGACAACAACACTTGGCGGAGATGACAAAGCTGGAATTTCAGCAATCATGGAAGCGGTAGAAGATATCATTGAAAGCGGTGTACCGCACAGAGATATTTATCTTGTATTTACCTGCTCCGAAGAGATCAGTATGATGGGAACAAAGCACATGGATATGTCTATGCTGCCATGCAAGGAATTGGTTGTTGTAGATGCAACCGGTGGAGCAGAGACTCTCGCATACAAAGCACCAGTGGTGCCAGAGGGGTGTAAAGCCAGCGCGCTCGGAATTGAACCGGAAAAAGGAATCAATGCAATTGTTGTGGCATCAAAGGCAATCAGTAAGATGCACATCGGACGTATTGATTATGAGACAACCTCTAATATCGGACATATTGAAGGTGGATCTGCAACCAACATCGTAACAGATGAGGTTACATTTACCGCAGAGATCCGTTCACACAGTATGGAAAAGCTGGCTGCAGAGGTTGCACATATGGAACAGTGCTGCAAGGAAGCTGTAGAGGAAATGGGAGCCTGTTATGAGATGAAGCATGAGATGGCTTACCCGGTCCTGTCGCTGGAAGAAGACTGTGAATTGATCCAGGATACTGTAAATGCAATGGCAGAAGAAAGAATTACAGCAAATAAAATGATCATCGGTGGCGGAAGTGATGCAAATGTGCTTGCGGGACACGGATATAAGAGCGTCATTTTGGGATGTGGAATGATCAATGTACACACAGTAGAAGAAGCGCTTGATACAGATGAGACCTGGAAAGTGACAAAAGTACTGAGAAGACTGATGGGTGCAGAATAGGAGATGGACGACATAGATGGAAAAAGAAGAACTGAAGCAGAGATGTCTGGACGCGATTGACGAGAACAGAGATCTGATCATTCAGCTTGGTGATGATGTATATAAAACGCCTGAACTTGGCTACAAAGAATTTAAGACTACAGAAAGAATGATAAAGGCATTTCAGGAGATTGGAGAAGAGCCGGAGACGGAAATTGCATATACTGGCTGTAAGGTTTCAACTCCGAAAAAAGGGAATACAAGAATTGCCGTGATCGGAGAGCTGGACTGTATCCAGTGCAAAGAACATCCGGACAGTACGCCAGAAGGAAATGTTCATGCCTGCGGTCATCATGCACAGCTTGCAGATCTGTATGGATGTGCGATTGGTCTTTTAAGATCCGGAGTGATGAAGGAACTGGGTGGAGCGGTTGATTTTATTGCGATCCCTGCGGAAGAATGCGTAGATTATGATTATCGCGACAGTCTGATCCGTGAAAATAAGATCAGTTTTTACGGCGGCAAGCAGGAATATTTAAAACGTGGTGGCTTTGATGATGTGGATATGGCATTGCAGTGTCACATGATGGAAATTGGAAATGGCAGGCATTGCACGATTGATACCGACTGCAACGGATTTGTGACAAAGACGGTAACATTTATCGGAGAAGCTGCGCATGCAGGTTTCGCACCACATGAAGGAATCAATGCGTTAAATATGGCAGAGTTGGCACTGAACAACATTCATGCACTCCGTGAGACTTTTCAGGAGAAAGAAAAGGTTCGTGTAAGTGCAATCATTACAGAAGGCGGAGATCTGGTAAATGTAGTTCCTGCTGTTGTGAAGATGCAGATCATGGTACGTGCTTTCACAATTGATGGAATGCTGGATGCCAGTAAAAAAGTGAACCGTGCGTTAAAAGCCGGAGCACTTGCAATCGGAGGAAAAGTCGAGATTGACGATAAGATCGGATATCTTCCGATGAATACCAACCGTGAGCTTTCAGCATTATATAAAGAAAATATGATCGAATATACAGGGGCGGAAAAAGATTCATTTGTAGAGCTTTATGAGACAGCAGGTTCTACAGATCTGGGGGATCTTTCTCAGATCATGCCGTGTATGCACATCTGGACAGAGGGAATAACCGGAGGACTTCACTCCAAGGATTACCGTCTTGCGGACCCGGAACTTGCTTATATCGTTCCGGCAAAGATGATGGCGCTTACGATCATTGATCTTCTTTATGATAACGCAAAAAAGGCAAAACAGATTCTTGACAATTTCAAACCGACGCTGACAAAAGAAAGTTATCTGGAATTAAAAAAAGAGCATTCTAAGCTTGTGGTTTTTGATGGCTCTGAGTTATAATAAAAAGGAATCCCGTTTAAGGGGTTCCTTTTTTAAAGCAATTATTCAGATATATAGAGAGAAGCTGCCAACGGCAGGTTCTCTGGATAGAAGATCGCAATACGGGGGACAAATTTGTGAAAGTTGGAGTTATCGGATCAAAATCATCTTGTGAGGTTGTTAAGAAGAGTATAAAAGAAATCGACAGTTCAGTAGAAGTAGCTTCTTATGAAGAGGAACAGGTTAACCGAAGTGACCGGCTGATTGAGGAATGTGAACAGGAGTGTGATGCGGTACTGTTTACGGGCTGTGCGATCGAAAGTTTTGTGGGGAGAAACTATCATTTCACCAGGCCACATGTGTCGGTGGAAAAATCGGTAGTCAGCATTGCGGGAGCATTTCTGCAGATGCAGAAAAGTAATATTGAACTGGATGCATTTAGTATTGATATTGTAGAAAAACAGGTCATTGAGGATTTGCTGGATGCATTTGACATCCTGGCAAGAAACATTTATTCCTGTCCGTTTCAGGCAGGAGTGGAAGAAGAACAGTATGTGGAGTGGCACATGAAGCTTCTGGATGAAGGAAAGGTCAATGTGGCACTGACTTCTCTTCGGTGGGAAACCAGGACATGTAGCACAAGTATTGTACGGTTCGAATGATTTGTTTAATTGGC
>OGXE01003621.1_pt1 | contig 10201 bp, 10 predicted proteins | sample 1576181 | NCBI WGS metagenome assembly OGXE01 (sample SAMEA3541478, study PRJEB24748) | human gut metagenome | biome: human gut; feature: human-associated habitat; material: faeces | place: China | collected 2012 | reverse complement strand
TGCAGGATATCGGCATGATTTTCCATCCGCCGATCCTCTATATGGGTTACGTCGGCTTCTCGGTGGCTTTCGCCTTTGCCATCGCCTCGCTGTTGGCGGGGCGGCTGGATACTGCCTGGGCGCGCTGGTCGCGTCCCTGGACCCAGGCGGCATGGATGTTCCTCACCCTCGGCATCGTGCTGGGCTCGGCGTGGGCCTATTACGAACTGGGCTGGGGCGGCTGGTGGTTCTGGGACCCGGTGGAAAACGCCTCGTTTATGCCGTGGCTGGTGGGGACCGCGCTGCTACACTCCCTGGCGGTGACCGAGAAGCGCGGCAGTTTCCGCGCCTGGACGGTGCTGCTGGCCATCGCCGCCTTCTCTCTGTGTCTGCTGGGCACCTTCCTGGTGCGCTCCGGGGTGCTGGTCTCAGTGCATGCCTTCGCCTCGGATCCGTCGCGCGGGCTGTTTATTCTGGTACTGCTGATTGTCGCCATCGGCGGATCGCTGCTGCTGTACGCCCTGAAGGGCGGCCGGGTGCGGGCGCGGGTGGAACATACGCTGTGGTCGCGCGAGTCGTTCCTGCTTGGCAACAATATCTTGCTGATGGCCGCGATGCTGGTGGTGCTCCTCGGAACGCTGCTGCCGCTGGTGCATAAAGAGCTGGGCCTCGGCAGCATCTCCATTGGCGAGCCGTTCTTCAATACCATGTTCACCGCCCTGATGGCGCCTTTTGCGCTGCTGCTGGGGCTGGGACCGCTGATCCGCTGGCGGCGCGATGACGTCGCCAGGCAGATTAAACGCCTGATTATCGCCCTGGTTGTGACGTTGTCACTTTCTCTGGCGCTGCCGTGGCTGCTGCAGGACCGTATCACCGCCATGGCGATCATCGGCCTGATGATGGCCCTGTGGGTGCTGATCTTCGCCCTGATGGAGGTTCACGAACGGGCCACCCATCGCCACGGCTTCTGGCGCGGCCTGCGCACTCTGACCCGCAGCCAGTGGGGGATGGTGCTCGGCCACGTCGGCGTGGCGGTGACCGTTATCGGCATCACCTTCAGCCAGAACTACAGCGTGGAACGCGATGTACGGATGCGCCCCGGCGACAGTATCGATATCCATCACTATCACTTTGTGTTTAACGGCGTGCGCAATATCGTCGGCCCCAACTGGACCGGCGGCGAAGGCATTATTGCCGTGACCCGCAACGGCCGCCCGGAAGCGACGCTGTATGCCGAGAAGCGCTTTTACACCGCCAGCCGGATGATGATGACCGAGGCGGCGATCAGCGGCGGGCTGACCCGCGATCTGTACGCCGCGCTGGGGGAAGAGCTGAGCGACGGCAGCTGGGCGGTGCGTCTGTACTATAAACCGTTCGTTCGCTGGATCTGGTACGGCGGGGTACTGATGGCCCTCGGCGGTCTGTGCTGCATGCTCGACCCGCGCTACCGGATGCGTAAGAAGCTGCAGGAGGCCTCATGAACCGGAAGCTACTGTTTATCCCGCTGGTGCTGTTTCTGGCGCTGGCCGCCGCGCTGTTCTGGCAACTGATGCGCAACGCCGATGGCGATGACCCGACGACCCTCGAGTCGGCGCTGATTGGCAAACCGCTGCCGGAATTTCGCCTTGAAGCGCTGAATACCCCCGGCCAGACGCTGGACCGGCGGACGCTGATTGACGGCAAGCCGCTGCTGCTTAACGTCTGGGCCACCTGGTGTCCAACCTGTCGCGCCGAGCATCAGTTTCTCAACGGCCTGGCGCAGCAGGGCGTGCGGGTGGTGGGGATGAACTACAAAGACGATCGGCAGAAGGCGATGAGCTGGCTGCAGCGCCTGGGGAACCCGTACATGCTGAGCCTGTACGATGGCAACGGCATGCTTGGCCTGGATCTCGGGGTCTATGGCGCGCCGGAGACGTTTCTCATCGACGGTCAGGGCATCATCCGCTGGCGGCACGCCGGCGACCTGAACGAACGGGTGTGGCGCGAGGAGCTCCAGCCGCTGTGGGATCAATACAACCGGAGGGCGGGCTGATGAGATGTGCAATGGTCATCCTGCTGGCGCTGATGCTGACCGGCCAGGCGTGGGCCGCCATCGACACCTGGCAGTTTAAGGATGAGGCCCAGGAGCAGGCCTTCCGCGAGATCACCTCCCAGCTGCGCTGCCCGAAATGCCAGAACAACAGCATCGCCGACTCAAACGCGATGATTGCCGCTGATATGCGGCAGAAGGTGTACGAGCTGATGCAGCAGGGGAAAACGAAAGGGCAGATCGTTGACTATATGGTGGCCCGCTACGGTCATTTTGTCAGCTACGAGCCGCCCCTGACCGCGGGCACGGTGCTGCTGTGGCTGGGGCCGGGGCTGTTCGTGCTGGCGGGCGCGGGGGTGATTATCGCCCGCGCGCGTCGTCGCGACATTCCTGACGCGGCGCTCAGCGCCGAAGAGCGCCAGCGTCTGGCGGCATTATTGAAAGAAGGAAAAGAACGATGAGCCTGTTGGTGGTTATCGTCGCGCTGCTGCTGGCTGGCGCGCTGGGGCTGCTTTATTACCCGTGGCCGGGCAAAGGGGCGGTGGACCGCGATGCCCTCAACCGCGTCCTGTACCAGTCGCGTCTGCAGGAGCTGGCGCAGGAGCGCGGCGAGGACAACCCGGCGCTGGTCGTCGAGCTGCAGCGCACGCTGCTGACGGATATTCCGCCCCAGGCACAGCCTGGCGAACGGCCGCTAAGCCGCTGGGCGCTGCTTCCGGGCGCGCTGCTGCTGGTGGTTCTGAGTCTGGGCCTGTATCTGAAAACCAGCGATATTGGCCAGGTGCTGCTCTGGCAGCAGGCTGAACGGCATTATCCTGCGCTGTTGCAGCAGGTTAAGGACCCGACGGCGGCGCCGCTGCGTATGGATGAGCTGGCGGAGCTGCGGCTCGGGCTGCGCAGCCATCTGCAGGATACCCCGAACGATCTCGCCGGCTGGCAGCTGCTTGGGCGGCTGGGCCTGTTGTTGAACGATGGCGAGACGGCGATCGGCGCCTTTGGCCGGGCGCATTATCTGGCGGCGGATGACCCGGCGGCGGCTTTCGATTACGCCAGCGCGCTGGTGCGGGCGGGGGATAGCGGTCAGGTTCGGATGGGCGAGCTGCTGCTGCGTGACCTGCATCAGCGGCAGCCGACCAGCCTGCCGGTGCTGGAGATGCTGGCCCTGAGCGCGGTGCGTAATGAAGATTACCCCGAAGCCGTGGCAGCCCTGCAGGCGTTGCTGGCCCGGCTGCCGGAAGGGGATGCGCGGCGCGAGGCGATCGTCCGCCAGCTGGCGCAAGCGCAGCAGCAGGCGCAGTAACAGCCCGGCGGCGCTGCGCAGGCGCGGGCCTGGGGCATGCCATCAGAAGAGTACGGGCGGCCCTGTTTTTGTAGGCCGGGTCAGGCGCAGCCGCCACCCGGCAAAATAACGGCACAAGAGTGGCACAACCGCGTAGCCCGGATAAGGCGCCACGCGCCGCCATCCGGGATTTTCCGAGCCGGCGCTACGCTTAGCCGCTAGCGCGTGACATCTCCTGGTGTCGATCACGCCTGCTGTGTGCCAGAGCGGACGTCGTAATGTTTGTTCAGCTAACATCCGTTGAGCGTTTCATAATGATATCTCTCTGGGGATCTGTCCCAACCTGGAAGATATGTTCACCCACCTCGGTAAACCCAAGCTTACGGTAAAAAGAGATTGCCCTTGGGTTATGTTCCCAGACACCTAACCAGACAATATCCGATCCCTGAGCCGCAAATTCAGCAAAGCACTTGTGTATCAGCGCTTTTGCAAAACCTTTGCCATGATAAGGTTCATCGATATACAGACACAGGATTTCCCCGGCGTGAATGCTATTTACACAGGGAGGAAATGCTTCCCACCTCAGTTGGGCATACCCTATCAGTTTGCTTTCGTATTCGCAGACTAATGTAATCCAGTCTTCTCTGAGGATTTCTTGCAACTGAGTATCTGTTGAATAACTTGCCTGGCAGTGAAGCTCCATATCCTTCTGAGTATTACCCGCCTCAAACGTTTTTCTAAAGGTGCGTTCGGCTAAAATGACAAGCTCTTCTGCATCAGAGGGACGGGCCCTACGGATTAACATTTATCATTACTCTCAAAAAATAGTCTTACTTTTGCCCGGGTTTACGATAAATATCGGGTCGATTGATTTGCCAGACAAAATCAGGTTGGTTCAATGGGTTATACCCCAGCTTCTGGTAGAGCCAGGGCTCGCTAGAGGTTACCAGCATTATCCGTCGCAGGCGTGACATCACGGGATGGGCGTGACAGCATTCAATCAGCCAACGACCAAGACCACTTTTCTGATACTCGTTCAGCACGTAGACGTCGCACAAATAACCAAAAGTGGCATAGTCGGTGACCAGACGGGCGAAGCCGATTTGTCTTGTTCCATCCAGAAGCGCAAAACAAAGGCTGTTCTGGATTGATATTCTGACCGTTTCAGCATCAATGCCAGGCGCCCAGGACGATTGCGAGAGGTAATCGTGAATGGCTTCCAGCTGAAAAAAGGCGGGATCGGTTGTGACAGTAAACTGGCCTTGGGTAAAACGCAGATGCTGATTATCCACTAAACGACTCCTTGCAAACTTGCTTTGATGAGACAAGCCCTACAGGCATACCGGGCAACCACTCAGGATGCTTTCTCATGTACTGTCATGATAAATACCAGCGGGCTCTCCCCCTGGTTTTCGTAGAAATGAGGAACGTCCGTTCTGGCCGTTGCCGAACAGCCGGTTTTTACCCGATACAAATGGTCCTTTACCCCCAATGTGAGCATGCCCGACTGAACATAAAACAGTTCAAGCGTTCCTTCCGTGTGGCCCGGTGAAGCAAACTTTTCCCCCGGCTGCATTTCCCACATCCAGAGCTCGGTCATATCAGGCCCACCCGACCCTGCGAGCAGTCTTGCTCTCCCGCCTTTTTCACCTTCCCACAATTCTGGGATCTCATCTTCAGCAATGAGATGCACAGTCGGTTTGGAACTGACATCCACAAAATCAGCCACCGAAACCCCCATCGCGGTAGCCAGGCGGCATAACAGAGCAATGCTGGGATTGGCCCGGCATCCTTCTATCTCAACCAGCGCTCCCTTGCTGACGCCGGCTCGACGGGAGAGTTCATCGAGGGAGATTTTCTTTTGCTTACGATACTGTTTAATTCGCTGAGATACGGCTTCATTCACCGTGTTGACGATAGCATTTGCATCGGTCATTAAATTGACTTTTTTGGTCATCGGTCATTATCATAGAATAAATTAGTCATTAAAGGATTATCACGTGTTAACCGTCTCTCCGTCAATTGCCCCTGAAATTTATCGTATTGCCCCAGGTTTTCGGGCACTCAGTATCTGCGTAAAAGTTGCGCCAGTGCTTCATCCCGACGCTGGAGAAATCGCGCTGCGGGAAGCCTGTGAAGCCGTTCTGGCCGGCGAACCGGAATGGGCGGGATCTCATCTGGCAGCCTGGGCCGACGTTTTTCAAAAGTTTGGTGCTAAACCTAAACGCACCCCTTGCTCAGCTGATGCGTTACGTAAGCGCGTATTACGTGACGGAACGATGCCCGCGCTCGATCCCATCGTTGATCTTTATAACGCCGTGAGTCTCCGCTACGCCGTACCGGTTGGTGGGGAGAATATCTCTGCCTATCAGGGTTCACCACGTCTGGCTGTGGCAAACGGAACAGAGCCTTTTGATACCGTCAAAGAGGGTGAAACGGCCGTTGAATATCCTTCACAAGGAGAGGTTATCTGGTGTGATGACACCGGCGTGACCTGCCGCCGCTGGAACTGGCGACAGGGGATCAGAACCCGTCTGGGCGTGGACGCTCAGCAAATGTGGTTCATTCTGGAAAGCCTGCCGCAGATGCCGCTGGAAAAACTGCACGAAGCCGGGAAGATGCTGACCGACGGCCTGGAAAAAATGATGCCCGGCCTGTGGTTTGACGTTGCTCTCATCGAAGAACAACAGCAGTAATATCCTTCAGGAGAAACAGGTATGTTTAGCGGTTATCGGCGTTTCTATTAACCCCAATAGCCGCCAGCGGCGTGGATGAAAAGGGGTTCAGCCCTATCTGCAACCGTAGTCAGCAGGCGATATCGCGGGTATAGCCCATGTTAAAAGGGTGCTGGAGCTGAAGCAATCTACCCGCAGACCTGGCATCTGTCGGTTCTTTTGAAACCGGGTAGAAAATCAATCAACATCGCACGTTTGAAACAACATTTTTAGGTCCGTAATTCGCTAATGGCGGACCTTTAGCGCAGTGAACTCATCTGCTCTGTGCCAGGAGCGGACGTAACGAATAATTTTTTGTGTGGAGTAATGGGGAGCAGGCCAGTAGCCCAAATGGCCTTGCTGAAGAAACATGAACCTGGCTACAGCGTATGAGCATTACAATGAAATCCTCCGCACAGGGCCCTAGGATACCACTCACGGAGTAAATACCGGAGCCAAATATAGCGGTTCAAGAACTTCAATTTTATTCATCGTATTTAGGTGAGAAAACACTTATTTCTTTGGACCAGATGCCGAAACCTTCAATATCAAGGGTGAACTCAATAGGTAATTTGCTATCTTTATATTCAGTTGGTATCACCCGAATATTTTTGACATTTTTTACACAATGTAATGGAGTGTATTTGTTTTTTGTGATTGAATCAAAAATTGGTATACAAGATAAGCGTATAACTTCTAATTTAACTAATTTGTCTAGCCACATTGTTCCTTCAAAGTCATGGAAGAACTGTCTTATTCTGGAACCCAATGTTGGATGGGAATAAATCTCACCTCTAATGGTGGAAAGGGAAGTATATATTTTTTGTGGTAAAGCTTCAAACCCCGATATCGTAGCTATATCACCAGAACTATTTACAAATAAATCGCCTGTCGTGAAAATATCTAAATCCATTGGGAGGCTATTGCAATTGATGCGCGGAGTGTCTATTTCAACAGGGACGATTACTTCATAGCTATCTGGTAATTTATTTAATTTTATTGGTGCTGATAACAAACGCCCCTCACCAAGTTGATTAACTAGAATAAATTTTTCTTCGGTAGGGATGGAGTTGAATCTTTCGTTGAAAGATATTAGCTTAGATAAATCGCCAGTAAAGAAGTTTGAAAATTTTATAGTCCACTCATTGGTTGAGATTCCGGTAAGCTCTCCGAAAACGATAATGTCTATACCTATTGCAATGAAATCATTATGTTTGGTTGATGAAGAACCATTGCTCACCTCTTTTTTAATCTCTTCTTCGTGGGCTTTCTTCATTTCTTTAAGAATTTCTGCTGTATATCTAATTTCATCTCTATCAATTTCAACGCTGTGATTAACACACATCCAGATGCCATTATTTATATCTTTTCTTTCATCTGGTGTTTGATTAGGATCATATCGTCTTGCTAATGGCCCAGGAGCTGCGGCATGAATGTGCGCAGCTACCCCAATATTTGTGATAGATGTTAAGGATTCATCACTGGGGCCAACTGTAAGCTGATTACAACCGGGGAATGAGCACCTATAACCAGCCCGTAGTGCTAGAGCTCTTACAGTTTTTGAGCTGAAATCATCGCGTGTTTTAGACATGTTTAAAGCCTTTAAAAATAAAAAAGACACCTAACAATATAATTATGCTTACCTTTCAGCAGCATCTTACAACGGTAAATCCATGTTCCTTTATATACTGCATATTAGCAGTTAAAAATGAACCTGAACAAGAGGAAATTAGATGAAAGTGGACAAGAGTTACATCAAATCGGGGTTGTATTAGCAATACGCCAAGAATCACTATTTCATATAGATCATGTTAGATACTAAACCGCCCCTTAACTTCCGCTCCTCGCTCATGGCGGACCTTCAGCTAAGCTGGTTTGTCTGCTCAATGCCAGGAGCGGGCAGAGCTGGCATCACTATGTAACACTCAACGCGGCGCAAGCCAGTCAGCTAGCTAGTTTTTGTAGGCCGGGTAAGGCGCAGCCGCCACCTGGCAAAAATACGGCACAAGAGCGGCCCAACAGCGTAGCCGGGATAAGGCGTCACGCATCGCTATCCGGGATTCTCCCTTCTGGCGCTATGCTCAGCCGCTTCCGTGTTAAGCTCCCAGGTGTCGCAAGAATGACTGAAGAATCTCCCCCTTAGCATCAGCAGCAAGCTGCCGCTTAGGCCCCGGAGATCACTCCCTTAACGTTGCAAGCGCTGCAGATCCCGAGCACCGAAGTTAAAAAGAATTAGCTGAACGTCTTCGGCGCGGGACGCGAATCAATGCTCATCATATGTGGGTGTTAGCCGGGTCATGTTCCCTGACGAGCCGGACAGCGTAGCTGACAGCTGGCAAAGGAATCATTGATACACTCGCTCAGCTCCCACTAGTCCTGATAGTGAAACGACCCTGGGAATGGATGTGGTACGAAGCGCCTGGTAAGGAGGTCAAAGGGATTGCCGCTGAAGACGCGGTATTCACTGATCATTTCATCTGGTAGCCTGTCACTCGCGCCGTTGGTAACGTGAAGATTCATGGTTAATTTTGGAATTCGGACGATTTATGCAAGCTATCAGATTATTCACCCTGATTCTGCCATTGTTCCTGGCACTCTGCGCCGGTACACCGGCCAGCGGCAGCACACCTTCAGGCAGCATTTCCTCTGCAAACGCAGCAATTACCACTCATGATAAGAACGGAAACCTCCTGCCGAATGCTCTGCGGATTCAGTATGATATTGATTCAGATGGCAGAGTTCAGAATGTTAAGATACTGGAATCGACAACGACTCCGGAGTTTGAACATAAAATCATCGAGAAAATGATGAGTAAATGGCGCTTTGAAAAGGGGAAACCGGGAATAGCTAAAAGAGTAGTCGTCATGCTCCAACCCAAATCAGCCGGCGGTCCCGCGAATAAGCAGTAAGCACTTTTGAGGATTAGTCGCCTGACGCATCATCTACGCCGGTAAAGTCCCTTGGGTGCCATGAGCAGACCTTTTAAAGGCTCATAGAAAAAACAAGCGGAGTGTTCGCCTGTTAATTTTACATCCTGGCTTTAATTATGGATTATGGAATTCTATATGTTCTGAAAAGGATTTATCCATGAGTGTCCTCTTTCCACCCAGGCTGGCTCCAGGAGATGTTATTGGTGTAACCGCTCCCTCTTCTGGCGTACCTGAACATCTGCATCCCAGACTGGAACTCGCCATAAAAAACCTAAAGAAAAGAGGTTACCAGGTCCGCGAAGGACACTGCTTACGCTCGCAGCACAAAAATAAAAGCGCCACTAAATTTTCTCGCGTTGAAGAATTAATGTCTTATCTTACTGACCCAGATATAAAAGCTGTTATGCCACCTTGGGGCGGTGATCTGGCGATGGAATTACTTGATTTGATTGATTTTGATCTGTTGTCCCGGTCTAAACCAAAATGGTTTGTGGGCTTTTCAGATCTTAGTACACTTCATTTCCCACTGACGACGATATCGGGCTGGGCTACTTTGCATGGGCCAAACCTCATGGATCTTGGCGCTCAAAAGTTAGATGCCACCACTCAGGCCGTATGGGAAATTCTGGAATCGAATCGGGGAACTGTAATCAAACAGTACTCTTCAACAGCATTTCAAGCGGATGAAAATCAATGGGGAACAGCGTCAGACGGAGGTTTCAATCTGACCCAAAAAACACAGTGGAAACGCCTTGATGGTGTTACATCTTCTCTGACATTTAGCGGGAAACTGATCGGCGGTTGCCTCGAAATAATATCCAGGTTAGCAGGTACACCATTCGGGAATGTGCCCTTGTTCAAGGCGAGCAATAGCCCTCAAGGAATAATCCTCTATTTTGAAAATGTGGAAATGGCTCCCTGTGAATTAACACGCGCATTATTTAGCTTACGATTACAGGGTTGGTTTGATAACTTAAATGGTGTTCTTATCGGCAGAAGTGCTGCACCCGACGTAAGCGACCCGACTAAACATAATTATCTGGATGCCCTTAAAGCCGCTTTTGAGAATATTGCCGTGCCCGTACTCTATGATGTTGATATTGGTCACATGCCTCCTCAAATATCCCTGGTAAATGGAGCCGATGCGACGGTATTTTTCGCTGAAAATGGTAGCTGGGTAACTCAGCAGTTGTAGATAAGGCAGTATTAATCACAAAGGCGGGCCTTGCTGTTCTTTTGCACTGAAGATCCGCTCTTCGTTCAGAGCGGA
>OGXE01003619.1_pt1 | contig 10203 bp, 7 predicted proteins | sample 1576181 | NCBI WGS metagenome assembly OGXE01 (sample SAMEA3541478, study PRJEB24748) | human gut metagenome | biome: human gut; feature: human-associated habitat; material: faeces | place: China | collected 2012 | reverse complement strand
GAATCCGCCCCTACGGCTGTAGGGGGCGGCGTCCCCGATGACCCGTGCCCGTCTGCGGCGCGGAAAAGCCCGCAGCCTGTATCGGCGTATACCTTTTCGTAGGGGCGGATTCCATATCCGCCCGCGCCCGCTCACGATACCACAAACCTGACTCTCTGTGCATCCGGATTCCGATACAGCACATACCCCGCCGGGCACACCGCGTCCGCCTTTTCCAGCGTGGTCGTATCCAGCGGCACGCCCTCGGCGGCCAGCACCCAGTCTGCAGCGGTCAGATCCTCATACGCGCGGCCCGGGTACTCGGGGCCGACCGCCTCGGCGGTCAGATCCAGCACACCGTCCGCCAGCACACCGCTGTGCTGCAGCGTCTCATACTCCACAAGGTACAGATCGCGTGAAATATAGGTTTCGATAAGCTGGCTGTCCCGCTGGCGCACCCCATAGGGCAGGAACAGCACCCTGCCATCCAGCGCGGCAAGGCTCTCATTCAGTGCGCTGGCGTTGGCCGCGCTCTCAGCGGGTATCGCGTAGGTCCAGCGGTTGATCCGCCACTCGCCCAGATAGCAGGCCGCACAAAGCACCAGCGCGGCGGCAGCCAGCCCCCTGCGGCCGCGGTGCCGCACCAGCACAGCGCCCAGCACAGCCACGCCCAGCACAATGCAGACGCGCCAGACAGCCAGCCACAGGGTCTGGCTGCCGCCGGGCAGGCGGTCGGTGCGGTCGGCCACAAAGTCAAACCACTGCAGCAGGGTATTGTCCCCCGCGCCCGCACCAATGGCCCGGCAGACCACTGCAAAGCCGATGCCCCAAAGGGCGGTCAGCGCGGCCAGAAGGCGTTTGCGGCCGGGGGTCAGTGCCTCGTCCAGCGTGTCCATCGTCACGGCCAGCAGCGGAATGAGCAGCGGCTCCAGATACCGCATATGCTGCCGGGGCGAGGGATCGTGCAGATCCTCCCGCACGGTGATGGACCATGCGATGACCGCCACGCCGATGCCGAGACAGAGCAGCAGGAAAAGCGGCAGCTGGGTACGGCGGGCATCGCTGCCCCGGCGGGGCCGGTGCAGCCCACAGAGGGGCAGCAGCACGGGGTACACCCAGAACGCCAGCACGGTAAACAGCGCATCACAGACCAGTGCAAAGGGCAGGAAGCACCACTGCTCCCCGGTCAGCCAGCCGGTCTGGTTGTAGGAGTTGCCCAGCCCCCGGAACAGCGTGACCTTGGCCAGCACAAAGCAGGCCAGAAAGCTGCCCAGCAGCGCCGCATTGCAGGCAAGCTCGGCACGCCAGCCTGCCTTATCGTGCCACCATACCCAGCCGCGCACCAGCACCCAGGCGATCAGATAATAGAGCGCGACCTCCTTATTCAGGTACAGCAGGTAGCAGAATGCCCCCGCCGCCGCGCACCAGCCTACCCGGGCCCGCGGCGCAGCCAGCATTGCCCGCAGGAAAAAGTACACCTGCCACAGTGAAAGCGGCAGAAACACGGTTTCGCTCATAAAGGTAGCCGCTGCCGACATGGTGGGCAGCACCGCCGTGACCCCCACCAGAAACGCCGTGCGGCGCGGGTTCAGCCGCATCGCACGCGCCAGCGCATAGGCCGGAAAGACCGCGCTTGCCATATACGCAGCGTTCAGCCAGCCGATGGCCGTGATCTGCGCGGCTGTGGTCCGCAGCAGCAGCGCCGGCAGGATGCACAGCGGGTAGAGGATCTTCTGGTAATCGCTGGGCATATTGCGCACCCGCAGCCCGCGCCCCTGCAGCAGGCTGCGCGCCACATCCAGATAGCGCAGCTCATCGCTGTAGACGGCCAGCTCCCGCGGGTAGCTGCTCAGCAGCCCATAGACGACCGCGCACACCAGAAACACCAGCGCCACCGCCGCCCAGCCGTTGATTTTTTTCTTAGAAACCATTCACAGCCCCTTTTCGTCTGCCCCGTTTTCCTTACTTCAGCTTCACATAATACACCGGGCACTTCGCCACATCGGTCAGCAATTCCACGCTTTCTGTGTCCAGCGTGTCCTCGATCATCGTTTTCAGCGCATCTGCGTCATATACATACCCGTACACCACAAATCCATCCTGCAGATCGCGGCTTTGGGCGGCCGCCCGCAGGCTTGCCGCATCGTCACCGGCACCTGCCTGATAGACAGCCTCCCGCGCGGCGAACTCTGTGATAAAAAGGTCCGGTGCCACATCGTAGCCGGCGTTGTTCAGCACAACGGCCGGCAGGGCGGCCGTCTTGGCCAGCGCCTCGGTGCGCGGGGTGTACTGCTCGTACAAATACTCGTTGGGATGCACAAAATGTGCTGCCAGCACCGGCACTACAGCCAGCGCCAGCACAGCATCCCGCCATGGGTCCAGCCGCGCCAGAATCACTGCCGCCGCCGTCACGACTGCGCCATAGATCACCACATAGTAGCGGTCGGCCTCAAAGGGCGCCGCCTTGTCGATCAGCACCACATACCCGCAGGCCGCCAGCAGCAGCCCGGCGGCAAACAGGCCGTTGCCCCGCAGCCGCGCACCGCGCCGCCACAGCAGGACCGCCGCAGCCGCCAGCACAACACCCCACAGCGCCAGCCCGCCGAACTGCGCCGCCAGCAGGCGGAACACCCGGCCCAGACTGGCCGCCCAGTCCGCCAGCGCCGAGACATCGAACACACTGGTAAACGCCTGCTTCCCGCGGGAGCCGGAAAAGATATGCTGCTTCATCGTGGGGAAGGCCAGATACGCCGCCCCCAGCCCGGCCAGCTCAGCCGCCGCATAGCCCGCCGCCGTTCTGAACCGCCGCGTGACCAGCAGCCACAGCCCGAACAGCCCGCAGAGGAAAAAGCAGTACACCAAAAAGAAATACTGGGTCAGCACCCCCGCCAGCGTGGCAGCAAACAGCCCGGCCCATACGGCCCGGGGCGGCCGCGCCCCCTGCTGCAGCGCCTGCCACAGCACCACATGGCAGTACAGCAGCACGATGCCCTCCAGCATCATCAGGCTGTACATACGGGTAAAGACGGCCATACCCTGCACGCCGACGCTCAGCAGCCAGCAGGCCGCCGCTGTCCACGCAGGCCAGAACCGCCCGGTCAGACGGCGTACCGTCAGGTACAGCACCGCTGCCCCCGCAAGCAGGCAGACAAAGTTCGGCAACAGCCCGACCCACGGCAGCCCCAGTCCCGGAAAGAGCGATTCCGCCGTGTAGACCAGACAGTAATAGAGCGGCGGGTGGACATCGATCTTCTGGTTGTTCCATGGGATGCTGTAGGCAAAGGGCTGCTCCGCCGACAGGACCGCCTTGTAAAAGCTGCCTTCATGCCAGCTGTCCAGATAGCCGTCCTGCAGCGCATAGAAGCCGCCGGGGTAGTTGGCCAACTCATAGGTATACAGCTCGTCCACATGGTAGCCCTGCTTGCGCCCGGCATAGAGCAGCATCACCGCAAGCCCCACCGCCAGCAGCGCCGCTACTGCCCAGAAATGTTTTGCTTTCGTGTTTGTCATGATTCCCGCTTTCTCATCCTGCGCCGCCCCGGGCGGCTTGGCCGTTCAGATACCAAAAAGGCCTGCCGCAAAGGGCAGGCCTTCCGTTTGTTGTTACTCCTCGGCGTTTTCTTCCTTATCGCGCACAAAGCGCCACAGCTCACCAATGGTGAGATCCTCGCTCAGCTCGCTTTCATCGATCTCCACGCCGATTGCCTCGCCCAGCGCCCAGGCCAGCTCGATCATATCCTCATGGTCGGCGTCCAGATCCTCCAGCGCCGTGCTTCTGGTCAGATCGCCGGTGTCACAGCTGAACTGCTCTGCCAGCAGATCCTGCAATTCTTCAAAGGTCACTCTCGTTTTCCCCCTCTCGCCGGGTTGGTTTGTGTACTTATCATACAAGGCTGTGACGGCGGCGTCAAGGGGCAATCGAACGACAACTATACAAAATTACTGCACCGCGTTTGTGGAATCTGCCGAAGTCCCCGCCGGTAATTGCGGCTGCGCGTTCAAAATACGCATAAACTCCTCGCCGCTGATGGTCTCCTTTTCGTACAGGTACTGGGCAATCTCGTCCAGCTTGCGCTTGTTGTCAGCCAGCAGCTTATAGGCCTTTCTATGCTCGGCCTGCACGATCTCCACGACCTTGGCATCCACCTTCGCTGCGGTCTGCTCACTGCAGGCAAGGCTGGCATCGCCGCCCAGATAGGCGTTGTTCACCGTCTCGAGCGCGACCATGTCAAAATCCTCGGTCATGCCGTAGCGGGTGACCAGCGCGCGGGCCAGCTTGGTGGCCTGCTCAATATCATTGCTGGCACCTGTGGTGATGGAATGGAAGATCAGCTCCTCAGCGGCGCGGCCGCCGGTCAGGGTGGCAATCTTGTTCAGGATCTCCTCCTTGGTCATCAGGGTGTGGTCGCCGTCCTCCACCTGCATCGTAAAGCCCAGCGCGCCGGAGGTACGCGGCACGATCGTGATCTTCTGCACGGGGGCGCTGTTCGTCTGCAGCGCCGCCACCAGCGCATGGCCGACCTCATGGTAGGAGACGATGCACTTTTCTTTATTGTTCAGGATCTTATTCTTCTTCTGCGCACCGGCCAGAATCGTGTCCACAGCCTCCTGCAGGTCAAACTGGGTCACGGCCTTGCGGCGGTGGCGCACCGCGCAGAGGGCGGCCTCGTTCACAATGTTGGCCAGCTCGGCACCGGAGGCACCGGGCGTCATCCGCGCGATAACGGAAAAATCACAGTCGGGGCCAAGGCGCACCTTTTTGGCGTGCAGGCGCAGGATGCTCTCGCGCCCCTTGAGGTCGGGCAGCTCCACCGGCACGCGCCGGTCAAACCGGCCGGGACGGGTCAGCGCCGGGTCAAGCGACTCCGGCCGGTTCGTGGCGGCCAGAATGACAACGCCCTTGGCAGCGTCAAAGCCGTCCATCTCAGTCAGCAGCTGGTTCAGGGTCTGCTCGCGCTCATCGTTGCCGCCAAGGTTCGCCCCGCCGTCACGCTTTTTGCCAATCGTGTCGATCTCATCAATAAAGACGATGCAGGGCGCTTTTTCGCCCGCCTGCTTAAACAAGTCGCGCACCTTGCTTGCGCCCATGCCGACAAACATCTCAACAAACTCACTGCCGGCGATCGAGAAGAACGGCACACCGGCCTCACCGGCGACCGCGCGGGCCAGCAGCGTTTTGCCGGTACCCGGAGGGCCGACAAGCAGCACGCCCTTGGGCATCTTGGCACCGATGTCCTCGTATTTCTTGGGGCTGTGCAGGAAGTCTACGATCTCCTGCAAACTCTCCTTGGCCTCGTCCTCACCGGCAACATCATTGAACTTGATGCCGGTCTCATCATCGACAACATACTGCTTGGCGCCGGACTTGCCGCCGAACAGCATTGCATTGCCGCCGGCACCGCCCATCTGCTCCATCTTTTTGGAGGCCCAGCGGTTGATGAACCAAAACAGCAGGATCATCGGCAGGAAGGAGATGATAAGGTTCAGCAGCGAGTCCCAGATCGTCGGGCTTTGGTAGACGGTGCCGAACTCCACGCCCGCATCCTCCAGCCGCGCCACAAGGTTGTTGTCCTGCGCGATGGCGTTTGTCTTGAAGGAGTTCTCGTTTTTGTCCACAAAATAGATCTGCTGGTCCTCGATTTGGACGGTGGCCAGCTCTTTGCTCTCCAGCATCTGCAGGAAGGTGCTGTAGTTCACGCTCTTGACACCGGCCTGCATCAGCGCCGGATACAGGAAGATATTGCTCAAAATCACGATTGCCAGAATGACCGCATAGCCGACCCATAGCTTCTTTTTCGGGTCCTTCGGCGGCTGTGTCGTTTCTTTCATGCCATTGGCCTCCTCTTTTGTCCGGGCAGGCACCGCACCTCCGGCGGTGCTGCCCTTTGTACGAGTATAGCATGCGCTCTAAAAATGAACAGCATGTGACACAACTTTGAACGAATCGCAAAAAATGCCGCCGCGCCGGGCTGTTCGGCGCAGGCTTCGCATTTTGCACAGGTTTTCCACATCATTCCACCGTTGAAATGTGGAAAACCATGTTGAAACTGTGGAAAACCCGGTGTAAACTGTCCAAAACCCACGATATATAGGTTTTGTTGAAATGTGGAAAACGCCCGCCCCATTTTTTTGAAAAAATTTTCAGATTTTTTCGATTCTTGTAACAACTCGGAAACATTCATCGTTATTATAGATAACAGCACCCCTACACAATCTGAAAGGAGGGCCCCTATCATGACCCCGTATGACCCATACATTGCCTACAAAGACCTGACCGTTGACCTGCGCGCCCACCGTGTGCGCCGCGCCGGCTGCGAGCTTTGCCTGACGCCGCGGGAATTTGCCCTGCTGGCCGTCCTTGTGACCCACTGTGACAAGGCCCTGAGCCGCAGCCAGCTGCTTGAGGCTGCGTGGGGCTACGCCTTTATCGGCGAGAGCCGCACCGTTGATGTCCATATCAACCGGCTGCGCCGCAAGCTTGGGCTGGAAAACGACATCCAGACTGTCTACAAGGTCGGCTACCGGCTCAACAGCGCCAGTTGACTTTCCCGCCGGATTTGATACAATAAGGGTATTATGGCGTTATCGCACTGCCACACGGTACGGCAACGCCCTACACTTCCTGCTTACTTAAAGGAGGACCCTGCCATGAAGCGTATCATCACTATCGGCCGCGAGTTCGGCGCAGGCGGCGGCGAGCTGGGCCGCCGTCTGGCCCGGGAGCTGGACATTGCCTACTATGACCGCGACATTATCTTAAAGACCGCCAAGGCCAGCGCCCACCTGACACCGGAGCAGGTGCGCCGCTGGGACGAGCGCGTCCCCCATGAGTTCGGCTTTACCCAGAGCCTTTTCAACTTCTACAACCGCCCCCTGAGCGAGGAGCTGTGGGATGCTCAGGTCCGCGCCATCCGTGAGATTGCCGACCGGGAAAGCTGCGTTATCGTGGGCCGCAACGCTGACTATATCCTGCGGGAGTTTGACCACTGCCTGCGGGTGTTCGTCCATGCCGACCGCAACTGGCGTCTTTTGCACATGCGCAAACTGATGCCCGACACCCCGTTTGAGCAGCTGGAGGCCGACATGGACAGTGCCGACCGCGCCCGCCGCAGCTACTGTAAGCAGCACACCGGCCAGATCTACGGCGACAGCCGCAACTATGACCTGACCCTCTGCACCAGCAAGCTCGGGCTGGACAAGGCCGAGGAAATTCTGCTGTGCGCAGCGAAGGAGCTATAAGGCAGATTGGGCGGTATCGGGAGCTTTCCCGGAGGGGTCAAGACCCCTCCCTACAGAGCTTTCGCCGCAGGGTTGTAGGGAGCGGTCTTGACCGCTCCGTGCAGCTGTGCCGGTAGCCGGAAACGATAAAACAGCAAATACAAAAGCCGCTGTGCATCTTTGGCACAGCGGCTTATATTATTCCTCCAAAAATTCGCGGATCTCCTTCTCGACCGCGCTGACCTCCTCCTCAAACGCGCGGGCCGAAACACGCAGCGCACCGTGGCCCATCACGATGATCTGCTCTGCGCCGTCACTGCTGACCACGCGGGTGCGATGCTCACGGGCCAGCTCATGGGTCGCACGCTCAATGTACATATCGGCGGTCTCGGCCTCCCGGGTGTAGACGACATAGAGGTTGTGGTATTTTTCGACCTCCCGCGCGCCGCCCCGCACCTTGTAGGCGTCAAACACCAGTATCGGCACACAGCGCTTATAGCCTGCGTAGTTGCACAGAATATCCATCAGCCTGCGCCGCGCGGCATCAAGGCTGCCGTCTGCCAGCTTGCGCAGGGCGTCCCACGCAAAGATGACATTGTAGCCGTCCACCAGCAGATAGTCCGGCCCGGCGGGCACAGGCGCAGCCGGCACGCGCGCCGCCGGGGTGGTGTGCAGGGCCGCGCGGGCGGCCTTTTTGGCATCGTCAACGCCGCCGCGGCGCTTTATCTTGCCGTAGGTGCGCTCAAAAATTGCCAACAGCTCCTTATCCTGCTCCAGCGTGCCGCAGTAGGCGGAGGCCCGGCGGCGGCGCGCGTTGGCCTCGTCCTCCTCCTGCGTCTGACCGGCGGCGGGGGCAGCACCCAGCCGCCGCTCCAGCCCACTGGAAACATGGGCGCGGGCGGGGACCTCGTTCCATTTGACAAGATACCCGGCCCCGTGGGAGCAGAACACTGAATCCGCCGGGTTGTCGGTGTCGGCATCGGGGTCATAGCCCGCGGTGGCCAGCACCTCATCGGTGTTGTGGCAGGCATCGTACCCGGCGGGCAGCACAGCCCACCGGCCCAGCCCGTGGGTGTAGGCTGCGACCTCCCGCGCATAGCCGCGCGCCGCAGCAACGGGCAGGCGGCCTGTCAGCCGCACGGTATCGCCCAGCGTCTCCGGCGCGTCAAAGCTGCCGCACATCCGCTGCACATCGGCCATGGCGCGGCCCAGCGCATCGGCGGGCAGCTCCAGCGTAAAATCGTACCACGGCTCCAGCAGCTGCACGCCGTCCCCCGCCGCAGCCATCCGCAGGCCCTGCCGCACGGCGCGGTAGGTCGCCTGCCGGAAGTCCCCGCCCTCGGTGTGCTTTTGGTGGGCGCGGCCCGCCGCCAGCGTGATCCTGACATCGGTCAGCGGTGCGCCGATCAGCACACCCGGGTGGGTGCGCTCGGCCAGATGGGTCAAAATCAGCCGCTGCCAGTTTTCGGCCAGCGTGTCGGGCGGGCAGTCTGCCGCCAGCTGGACGCCGCTGCCCCGGGGCGCAGGCTCCAGCAGCAGATGCACCTCGGCATAGTGGCGCAGCGGCTCATAGTGGCCGACGCCCTCGACAGCCGCCGTCAGCGTCTCCTTATACAAAATGCCGCCCTCGCTGAATGTCACCTCCAGCCCGAACCGCTCCTGCAGGATATTCTGCAAAATTTCCAGCTGCACCTCGCCCATCAGCTGTACATGCACCTCGCCGAGGTCGTCCCGCCAGTTCACATGCAGCTGGGGGTCCTCGTCCTCCAGCGTCTGCAGTGCCTTCAGCAGGGTATGGGGGTCGGCTGCACTCTCCACACGGTAGTTCAGCACCGGCTCCAGCAGCGGGGTATCGGCGTCAGCCTCCGCCCCAAGGCCCTGCCCGGGGCGGGTGGCGGCCGGTCCCGCCGCCGCCACGACCATACCGGGGTATGCCTCGCTGATCAGGCGGAACTTCCCGCCGTTGTACAGCCGCAGCGCATTGGCCTTCTCGCCGCCGGGCAGCACCGCCTTGACCGGCAGCACGCCGCCGGTGATCTTGAGCCATGTCAGCCGTGTGCCCGCATCCTCGCTGATCTTGAACACCCGTGCGCCGAACTCCGGCCAGCGCGGCGGGGTGCGGGTCAGCGTCTGCAGCCCGCGCAGCAGGCCGTCCAACCCGTCCAGCCGCAGCGCCGCGCCGAAAAACACCGGGAACACCTGCCGCCGCGCAATGGCTGTCACCACGGTCAGGGGCGAGGCCGCGCCGTTTTCCAGCACCTCGTTCATCAGCGGCTCACTGCACAGGGCCAGTGCCTCCGGGTCGGGCGCGGCGGAAAAATCCACGCATCCGTCCCCGAACCGTCCGCGCAGCTCCCGCAGGCGGACGGCGGCATCGGCACCCGGCAGGTCCATCTTGTTGACAAAAACAAAGGTGGGCACGCGGTAGCGGGCCAGCAGCTTCCAGAGCGTCTCGGTGTGGGCCTGCACGCCGTCCGTGCCGGAGACCACCAGCACCGCATAATCCAGCACCTGCAGGGCGCGCTCCGCCTCGGCAGAAAAATCCACATGTCCCGGCGTGTCCAGCAGGGTCAGCTCGCACGCCTCGGCTCCAGCGGCGGCGGGCAGTGCCAGCACCGCCTGCTTGGCAAAGATCGTAATGCCACGCGCCCGCTCCCGGCTGTCGGTATCCAGAAATGCGTCCCTGTGATCCACGCGGCCCAGCTTGCGCAGCACCCCCGCGCGGTAAAGCAGCCCCTCGGCCAATGTGGTTTTGCCGCTGTCCACATGGGCCAGCAGCCCAACGACCAGTCGTTTCATACAAGTTCCCCTCAAAAAATCAAGATCTTGTCCCTATTGTACAATTTTTCCTGTCATTTGGCAAACGCTTTGCTGCACCGCCGCCCTTGCGGCCGCGCACAAAACGCGCTATAATGGCCGCGGAGCATATTTTAGCGGCCGATGCTCATCATCGGCCGCTTTTATTCAGGAGGCAAAATCCAGATGACATATAAAGAAGTTTTACAG
>OGXE01003608.1_pt1 | contig 10222 bp, 8 predicted proteins | sample 1576181 | NCBI WGS metagenome assembly OGXE01 (sample SAMEA3541478, study PRJEB24748) | human gut metagenome | biome: human gut; feature: human-associated habitat; material: faeces | place: China | collected 2012 | reverse complement strand
CTGTCCCCTTCCCGGACGATCTCCAGCTCGCTGACGCCGTCAAAATCCAGGTCCCTGGGCAGACGGATGGCGCGGTTATTGCCGTTTTTAAATATCGAAACTGTGCGCATGGATGTTCCTCCGGCTGATCATGCATGATGTGTGAGTACATATGTGCAGTATATGCCTGTCGGACTGGTTTGTATAGGTGTTACATATGCAGATGCGTGGCATATGGATATGTTGTGCATATCCTGCTTTCTCATTTTTCCACCGCAGATCCGAAAACTCCCAAAGTCGGATCTGAACGGAGTAATCGTATGGCAGGATGAAGGAGATACAGCAGGAGGGTGTTCAAAGCAAAAGGCAGGTGCGAACGGAAGGTCCGCTTTGAGCTGTGAGTTCAACGGGTCGATGCAACGCTATCCTTAATCAAGGGGGACGTTGTCATGAAACGAAGAACTCGGATTAACTACACGCCAGAGCAGAAGGCAATTATCTGGGACAGATATAAGCAAGGTGATTCTCTACATGATATCGCCAGAATGTTCGACAGATATCATTCTTCCATTATGCCCACTATCCACCAGACAGGCGGCTATCGTCCTCCCGTGCGAAAACGGCACCGATTAGCGCTTTCGCTTGATGAAAGAGAGGAGATATCCAGAGGGCTGGTAGCAAAACTCAGTATCAGGGATATCGCCGCCAAATTATCAAGAGCGCCCTCAACGATTAGCCGCGAGGTCAGGAGGCACGGTGGTGCAAAACAATACCGTGCAGCAAAAGCCGATGCTACTGCGTGGGAAAATGCACTGAGACCAAAACCTTGCAAGCTAATTGAAAGCCCCGCATTGTGTAAAATCATTGCAGAGAAGATGCATCAGGACTGGTCGCCGGAACAGATCGCCGGTTGGCTGAAACGCTGTTATCCGGATAATCAGGAAATGCATGTGTCACACGAAACGATTTATAAAACGCTTTTTATACAAACCCGGGGAGCATTAAAAAAAGAGCTGCAGCAATGCCTCAGAAGCGGAAGAGCAGTGCGTAGATCCAGAACGTCATCGCTTAAAGGGAAAGGATTAGGGTCAATCCCTAACACGATACCTGTCAGCGAAAGGCCACCAGAGGCGGCTGACAGAGCCATCCCAGGTCACTGGGAAGGTGACTTGATTCAGGGCTCGAAAAACTCCTATATCATCACCCTCGTAGAACGTCATTCTCGTTTTATTATGCTGGCGAAGATCAGAGACAACAAGACCATAACGGTTATATCTGCACTCATCAGACAAGCCCGGGAATTACCTGCTGAGCTTTATAAAACATTAACTTGGGATCGTGGCGCTGAAATGACCAGCCACACACGATTTACTATAGCGACAGACATTCAGATTTATTTTTGTGATCCTCAATCTCCCTAGCAACGTGGCTCAAATGAAAATACGAACAGATTGCTCAGACAATATTTTCCAAAAGGAACTGACTTATCGGTTCACAGCCAGCAAAGACTTAACAGTGTTGCCAGACAGCTCAACGAAAGGCCGAGAAAAACGCTAGACTATGAATCACCCGCAGAACGGTTCAATCAATGTGTTGCATCCATCGGTTGAACTCACAGCCAGAAGCGGACACTGTTCACAATATCGAGTTAATCATTGGATATGTTGATCGCTCCCATTGAAAAATTTCACATTATCCAATATATCAATGTTGAGGCTTCCCTCTTACACCTCTAAAGGATAACTATCATGGGTCTTAAACCTGGTCCAAAACCAATTGCTAAATCGACAGGAAAACCGGATCAACGTCGACGTGATAATAAAGATACTCCTGGTAATACCCCGGGACTAAAGCCTAGTAAATCTACAGGGAAATAAAAAATTCAGGGTATATATGTCTTATTTATACCCTGATTACATATCCAGATTACTAAAGATGTTTCTGCAACCAGATGCGCGTACCTTCTGTTTCATACGCCTTTGCACCATACCCTTTCGCAAGAAGGGACTCTGGTAAATACTCGTCATATTTATCTAAGTACTTTTCTGGAACATCTGTGGCAAGATCAAATGCAGATGGCAAGCCTGACAACAACATTTCTTTCAGCGCGTGCTGAACGGAAGCTACACTGGAGTTATCGATTTCTATAACGCCAGCAAATGAATTTGCTTTAAAACCACAACGTATGAGCAAGGCTGTAATCGTATTGACAACTTTATCCCCCATCCAGGGTATTACGTAACAGTGTTGTCCACTCGTAATAAAACACTCATTTTGAAGTTTAAAACGCTGAAAGTTACTACAGCCTTCCGCAAATAGGTTTCTGGCGGCAGTATCGGCATAATCTACTTTCTTGCTACCTATTGCTATGCGGTAATCACCTTCCCTATAGATAGCGAGCATTTCCTGACGAACGGCATCATGAACAGACATACCTCCCCCACTAAATTGTGGTGGCTGACCGCCTTTGGTTGCCTCTACATAGATAACTTTTTTCTCTGTCTCGATCTCTGTCACTTTCCAGCGCCGCCCACCGAAGATGATGTGTTGGTCTGGTAGCAGTGGGGAGTCCACAGGCACTGTTCCAAGGGTTCTGTTTCCGGTGATAATGCGGAACTCTTCTGGTGTATTGAACACGGCATAAAAAGTGTAATGGTTAGTCAGTTTCTCCCCCTCTGCCCCAACAACCATTTCGCCGCTAGCAAGTTGAGTGAGTAGGCCACATGCTCCCATATGTTTAAGCAGGCTTTTGAAATCGTTTAAATCTACATTTCTGAACAGCCCTGTCTGGCATAGTTGTGACCAGAGCTGGTCGGCACGAACTCCACCCCATTGTGCGGTAATTGCAAGAATCTGGTGTAGCAGCGTGGAGTAATGCATCTGCCGGGAATCGGCAGGCTCAAACCATTGTTTAGAGATCATCAACCTGATCATTGCCATCGACTGCACCAACTGGAGTCGTAGGTGATCAACGATACTGCTACTCACAGTAAGCTCATTTTCTGTAATTAGCATTCTGAGTACTGACGGGGAATCGCGTCGCCCAGAACGCCCCATTCGCTGGCGCAAACTGGAAACAGAATGCGGAGGCGTAACTTGGATAACCGATTTAACCTTACCGATATCAATTCCCAACTCAAGCGTCATTGTACAAACAGCTGTTGTGGGCAAATTTCCTTTCTGAAGACGAGATTCAAGCACCTCACGTAATTCCTTGGCAAGGGAACCATGGTGGGGGAAAAATTCATTCGGAACAATTTGTTCCTCACACATGTCGCTCAGCGTTGCCGCAATGCTTTCAGTGCGTTTTCGGCTGTTTGCAAAGACCAAATGAGAATCGCCACGGCAAAGTCTAAAAATGTCAGCGCAAACGTCATGTTCAGCTGAACTCTGAAGTTCTTCATCATTTTGGATCACTCGCTCCAGGTACCCTTTGACCTGTACCTGAAGAGTGGCCATGCTATTACTATCTGTAACAGTTACGCAGGGGAGTCGTTTGTCCGGGCGCAACATTTCGGGCACTTTCTCCAGTTCCCCCAGCGTGGCACTCAACGCAACGCGGGGAATTGGATTTACCTGGCATCCTAGCACATGGTCAATTCTATTGAGCAGAGAAAGCAGCTGTACACCACGCTCTGAACCAATAAAAGCATGAAACTCATCAATAACGATGTATGCGACTGAAGAAAACGCCTGTTTGAGCCAGCCCATTGAATTTATGAGCAAAGACTCAAGTGACTCAGGTGTAATCAGTAAAATGCCAGCAGGGTTCGTCCGAGCCTTCTTCTTTTTGCTTTGTGGTACATCCCCGTGCCAGGGAGTCACTGGCATTTCCAATGCATCTCCAAGGCTCCCAAGACGACGGTACTGATCGTTAATCAATGCCTTCAACGGACTGATATAGACGATGCCAAATCCATTCGTGAGATCTGCAACTGCCGAACAGGCAGGAAGAAAGAAAGCCTCTGTTTTACCCGCTGCTGTACCTGCACTGATTAGCACGTCTCGATCACGGGCTAAAATTGCCGGGATAGAACTCTCCTGCAAGGGCCTTAATGTCGACCACCCCTGCTTGTAAACCCACTTACGGACGCGGGGATCGAGGCTATCGTAGGCACTGCTCATAGTTTGAAGTTCGCCAGTCCGTCGTCGTCATCGCTTTCCTCCGTAGTGGTGTCATCCATATCGCTGGGCCGGTCCTCTTCAATCGCCACACCCTCGATTAGTGTTTGCCAGTTCATCGTTCTGTTTTGTTCCAGCACGGCCAGCATGTCCAGGAAACCTTTTATGGTATTACGGGGGGTACGGAAGTAAGCGTCTCCAATGGTTTTACTACAGTGATGCAGGAATCCAGTCAGTGCCTCATCTGGTACCAGATAATTCTCTGGATCTCCACCGGCATAAACATGACGAAGATTTCTCAGCAAAATATACAGTTCCTCAGGGGTGAGGCTGGCAAGATGCAAAGTGGGGGATGAGTAGTCAATCACTCCTGCTTTTTGCGCGAACCGGTTTTCCGCCAGACGCGACTGGAGCGCCTCATAGCTGTAAAGACCTTTACGCGGATCGAAAAGAAACTCTGGCGTACCCCCGAGGATAAAACCAATGTTCTCGGCTGAGCCTTGCAGGCAGTCATTCAGGATCCGCAAAATCTGTTCGTAGTTCGCTGTTCTTGCTTGCGTATTATTCAGCTTCAAGAGGTTCACCATTTCGTCGAGGCTGACCAAAAGACCGGCATAGCCTGCCTGGCGGACAAAAAGGCTCATCAGCTTCAAAGAATCATAGAATGATGCGTCTGAGATAATAGTCCGAACGTCGAGATCGTGACGGGCATCAGTTTTAGTAGTGTACTCTCCACGCAACCAGCGAATGGCATTGGATTTTAGCGTTTCGTTATCCTGCTCATGCCCCCGCCAGAATGCATCAATGACCTTCGCAAAGTCATATCCACCGACCATATCTGATAGTGCTGCCAGGCGTTTATGAATAACTGATGAAACCTCGGAGCCGTCCGTGTCAGCTTCCTTCCTTGCCTCCGTAACGAACCTTTCAACAACGCTAAGTAACGCATTACCATCCGGCTTGTTTCTGGTGGACATGTTTTTCATGAGCTCAGAATAAAGATTACGAGCCTGACCTCCCGATGAGTGAATACGTCTGTCAGGAGAAAGGTCAGCACTGACTGACACCAACTTCTTCTCCAGCGCAATAGAGCGCACAACACTCAGAAAGAACGTTTTACCAGAACCATATTCACCGATGATAAGTCTGAAGCTTGCACCACCGTCAGCAATCCTCTCAATATCCTGATGGAGAGCGGTGATCTCATTCACGCGGCCAACCTGGATATGCTGAATGCCTATCCTTGGCGTTACACCTGACTTAAGTGACTGAATAATAGCGTCGCGTTCTTTCACTCTTATACGTGTTACAGACATTCACTATCCCTCTAATTCTTTGGCAATTTCCAGGTCAACCCAGATATCATCATCGGCATCGTCCAGTACTGGAGCATCAACCACCGCATAGGACCAGTCATTGATCACCTCAAGCGCACCGCCGAGCATCAAATTCAAATTTCCGCACAATTCTGTCGCCTCTTTTCGGGACCACTGTTCTTTCTCCAGCAAACTGCGATAAAGCTGGCTATGTGCGGAGTCAAGTCCCCCCGCCTCCGTTGATGAGGCTGGAGCGCTTTCTGGCTCTTCCGGTTCTTCTTCGGTGAAAATTGTGTTCAGCAATTTACGAACATCATCCGTGGCAGATTCGTGGCGGGCAAGTACATTAGCATCCAGTGTGAACCCTGCTGCTGGCTGATCAGTTGGTACAGACGAGACGAGATCATGTTCAGTTGCGGAATGCTGATGGATATTGCTCGAGACAGATGAGGGATCCAGCCCCAAACTTGAATAAATCTTCTCAAGCTGTTTGATTTCGGCAGGCGCTATTGTCCCATCCGAACAGGCAACACTAACGATAACCTTACCCACAGCAGCTTTTTCCGCGGCCCCCATCAACTCAATCCTACTTTTCATTCCTGTCATATTGGCTGGGGTATGAAGTTGCCACGTTAAATACGCATGTAGAGAGCGTTTTTCATCATCGGTGAAGCCAGGATTGTTGTTGATGGCATTCTCAAGTACTTTCTGTTCAGCTTGATCAAGAGAATCGTCAATCAAGGCGACCATCGCCCCTAATCTGAGCGTCATTACGGCTGAGATAAATTCAGGAGAAGGTGAGAAGCGTCCACCTTCGGCGGCAGGGAATAGAACAAGTGTCCCATCAACATCCGCCTTCACATGGTGATAATACGGGTCAGGTGCCAGACCGTAACCCATCTTCAGAGCAAAGGCCTGCATCAAATCGGCCTCTTTTTTATTGATCTTATTGGGGCAACTGGCATTCATATGTGCCCAAAAGTCAGCAACTGAGACTAACCCCTCCTTGACGAGGATCGCCTCATCAGCCCAGCGTTTGAATGAGCTTAATATTTTTTCTGCGCTTTCATTAACGATCTCTGAAGGGAGCAGCATAATTGCAGCCGTATCATTGACTGACGTACCTTTCCTACCAAGGTAGCGACTATAAGCATCAAGTTCATCTGTACATATATCGGCAAGAGCCATAATTTTCTGGACAGGGCTCTTCAACGCACTTGGATCAGGCAGGTCGGGAACAGGAAGTCGAACACCTCGCAAACTAGGACTTGCTGGTGTGTAATCTAACCTTAGGCGCGTTTTATTCGCCTTAACGACCATCCCTTCACCATATTTGAGGGTGTAACGCCGTTTGAAAAGTGCAGCAAACTCTTTAGCACAGCGGCGAGCCGGGGTACGCAGCGAATACTCGGTGTGGTTTATTACCCAGTTCAACGCCAGTTCAGCTGATACAGGAACTCCTTCATGTACAGTTTTTGCAAGAGCCAGCTTAAATTGCATGCTGTTGCTGAAACCTGAATTGCTATCGAGCTCAGTGGCTAAGCCCATGTTCGGGCGCAGAATAGACATGGCTTCGAGTAATTGGGTCGAATATCCACGGAAGGAGCGGTTCTCAATGAATATCGATCTTAACCGAGCGACTTCATTGAACAGATTACGGAACTCAGCATCAGGGAATTTTGGGTCAGTGGAATCTACGAGCGCTTTTCTTTCCAGGCCGTAGAGGTAGATAAAAACATAGCCGATAGGACACGATGGATCAGACCTATCGCTGGCAAGCCAACTGACATACGCACCGCGTGCTTCTGGGGAAAGAGAGGAAAAACTGGGCCAGTATCCTAATGAACTGTCCTCGTAAAGATAAGAAGTAGGTTTTATCTTACATGTGTCATCAATTAATGATGCCTCACTTCCATCGTCATAATAGCCGCCTGATTCCTGACCGGAGGGCTTCATACGTTGCCCCACGTAAATGTGGCCACCGCTAATTGCTACACCAGCTACAGTTATCATCTCACCCGGAAGTACCCATCGAGCTAGTGCACCTGCTGACTTTGAGGTGTTGCGGTAATGATTGGTTGTCACCCGAAGTTCAACACCCCGGCCACCGCTCAATGTAAAAGTTGCAAGGTTATCGTCTTCACTATCATCGTTTCGCACAACCGCCTCTTTTTTCTTGATGTCAGCGAGCCATTCTTTTGGCGGTGCTTTCACGGGGTCTGAAGCATAAGACTTTGGAGATTTACGTTTTTTCTTTCTAAAAAACAACAAGTAAATGACAAAAATCGCCGCCAAAAACTTCAATAACTCCATGATATATAACCTTAAAATCATTCTTCACGCATATTTACAAGCAGTGATGAAGGCAGGGCAAGTGGATTAATCTCAAAATAATACTTCTAAATTGCGAGGGTTAAAAGCAAATCACAATTAAAATTAACCCAATGATTTAAATGATAAAAATCATTTAATAATGTGTTTAACCAGCAGTGAAATTTTAAGGTGTTAAAACCTGTTAGGCGATTCGTCTCTAAATGATGTTGTACTACTGCTACGTTAACATGCGAGCAAATGTACTGCGGATGCACATCTGACCACTGTATGATGATACTTACCTATTCGCTGAGAATCTCGGCAACTTTATGGCAGGGAAGCTTTTAGAGACTATACCGTCTCGAATTTCCGTTTATCGCTCTCAGCAGACCTTCAGCATCCTAAGCTTGTCTGCTGTAGGCCAGGAGCGGTCATTTATACGTAGTAGCTCAATGACTGCTTCGTACATAAAGCTGTCATTGGACTTTCTGACCTTACAAGGTAATCTGGCTTGCAAGGAAGCCGACCTTGCGGGACCGGTATAACGCACTGTTATATGCCATAGGAGGACTAAATAGATGCGCGGAATAGTAGATCACTGAAAGGGAACTCAGCCCGGATTGTGCGATCTGATCAATCGCCAAACCAACCAAAACCACCAACCGGACTGAGCGATGCCGATCATAGCACCAATACCCCGTGGCGAACGACGCCTGATGCAGAAAACTATTCATAAAACGCGCGATAAAAATCATGCCCGCAGACTCACGGCCATGCTGATGCTTCATCGGGGTGAACGGGTCAGCGATGTTGCCAGAACTCTCTGTTGTGCCCGTTCATCCGTTGGTCGCTGGATTAACTGGTTTACGCACTCAGGTATTGAAGGCCTGAAATCCTTACCCGCAGGGCGCTCCCGACGCTGGCCTTTTGAACATATCTGCATCCTGTTACGTGAGCTGATAAAGCATTCTCCCGGCGATTTTGGTTATCAACGTTCACGCTGGAGCACCGAATTACTGGCATTAAAAATCAATGAGATAACCGGTTGCCAGTTACATGCAGGAACCGTTCGCCGCTGGTTGCCATCTGCGGGGCTTGTATGGCGCAGGGCCGCGCCAACTCTGCGTATCCGTGACCCACATAAAGATGAAAAGATGGCGGTAATCCACAAAGCGCTGGATGAATGCAGCGCAGAGCATCCGGTATTTTATGAAGATGAAGTGGATATCCACCTTAATCCTAAAATCGGTGCGGACTGGCAGTTGCGCGGACAGCAGAAACGGGTAGTGACGCCGGGGCAGAACGAAAAATACTATCTGGCCGGCGCACTGCACAGCGGCACGGGTAAAGTCAGCTACGTGGGCGGCAACAGCAAAAGTTCAGCGCTGTTTATCGCTCTGCTGAAGCACCTGAAAGCCACTTACCGGCGGGCGAAAACAATCACGCTGATCGTTGATAACTACATTATCCATAAAAGCCGCGAAACACAGCGCTGGTTGAAAGCAAATCCCAAGTTCAGGGTAATTTACCAGCCGGTTTACTCGCCGTGGGTGAATCATGTGGAACGGCTATGGCAGGCACTTCATGACACGATAACCCGTAATCATCAGTGCCGCTCAATGTGGCAGTTACTGAAAAAGGTCCGCCATTTTATGGAAACCGCCAGCCCATTCCCCGGAGGAAAACATGGTCAGGCAAAAGTGTAGCGGTATTAGGCGCAGCTATTTAGTGGAAACGACAGACATTGTTCGAAAACTTTTTGACGGTGTTGTTCCTGAGAGAGCATCAGAGATTGAATCTATCGCTAACGATTATGATGCCCAGTTCCGACTGATTGCTGACCGCGAAGGATTTAACTTAGATGCTGGAGGGTTCTCCGCAATCCAGTACACCAGCAGATCAATGCGTCAAATGTGGCTTTTCGGTTATGCGGGAAGGCAGGCGTTACATTGTTATTCTTCGTTGATCGTATTGTTCAAATCATTCGGTACCACTCTCGACATAAACGAAATCAACAAGATTCCAGATCAGGCAGCAGAAGATGAAGCCTTCAATGAATCGCCACGGGTTTAACAGACACCTCAGAGTCATTTAAGATGGCTTAAAGAGAGGTGCCCATGAGCGGTAAGCGTTATCCCGAAGAGTTTAAAATTGAAGCGGTAAAACAGGTTGTTGAGCGAGGCCATTCTGTTTCCAGCGTGGCAACACGTCTGGGTATCGCCACCCACAGTCTTTATGCATGGATAAAGGCATATGGCCCGGATTCCTCAACCAATAAAGTTCAGTCAGATGCTCAGGCAGAGATCCGCCGTCTCCAGAAAGAGCTGAAGCGGGTTACCGACGAACGGGACATATTAAAAAAAGCCGCGGCGTACTTCGCAAAGCTGTCCGACTGAGGTACGCCTTTATCCGTGACAACACCTTTTTCTGGCCTGTCCGCCTGCTCTGTCGGGTGCTGGATGTTCATCCCAGTGGCTTTTACGCCTGGCTTC
>OGXE01003605.1_pt1 | contig 10237 bp, 10 predicted proteins | sample 1576181 | NCBI WGS metagenome assembly OGXE01 (sample SAMEA3541478, study PRJEB24748) | human gut metagenome | biome: human gut; feature: human-associated habitat; material: faeces | place: China | collected 2012 | reverse complement strand
GCCTATCCCACCAGGCGTTATGAGTGCTGTCAGTGTGACTTACTTTCACTGTCCAACAGGTGATAGGCCTTGTCGATCGTACCTGTAAATGTCCTTTCCGGATATGCCAAAGTCGAGATACGGACATCAGCTCCCTCGGAAACCTTACTAATATCACTTTCATACACATCCGCCATCACCCATACATCGGACAGACCGGAAATCGTAAACAGCGCATCCCCCTGGTCGGGGCGCAGCTGCATATCCCTGCTAATCTGCTTTTCCACAATAAAGCCTGATACGGGAGATTTGAGCTGATAAAAAGCATTTCCGGAGAAGTGATAAATGGAGAATATTTCTTTGATTCGTCTTTCTTCCGCTTCCGCAGTTGCCAGTTCCTGCTTGGCCTGAAGTACATCTTTATCCGATGCCATGCCGGAAGTGTACATATCCTGTGTGGCATCCATGTTCCGCCGGGCCAGCAAGAGTTGTTGTTCAGCTTCTTTCAATTGTTTCTCATAATCCGCCACTTCCCCGCTACGGATCACTGCCAGCACTTCTCCTTTGTGAACAAAGTCTCCTATTTCGGCACGCAGTTCCGTCACGGTTCCTCCGAACATCGGATACACATTTGCCACCTGATCCTGATTGAAAGTGACCCGTCCATTCAATGTCAGTTCATCTACCACTTCACAGACGTGCACGGTATCGACGGATACGATTCTCAGCAGGCTGTCCGTCAGGCATAGTGTAGTCGGTTCTACTTTGGGTTGTTCTCCTTTTCCGGAGCATGCTCCCAAAAGGCTGCCAAACAATATACAAGGAAGAAATTTATTCCAGTTCATAGTCTTTGATAATTTATGGATTGTGATCTTTAATCGTTTCATATTGGTCGGTTTATTAGTAGTTCAATACATTTTGTCCGACAACTGTATTCAGGTTTTCCATAGCGAGAAATACGTTTTTCTTTATCTCGTATAGTTGGATACAGGTTTCTTTATAGCTGTCATAATAGTCGATAAATTCCAGCAGGCTGATATTCTTTCTGGTGAAATTCTCATTGACTCCTGTGATCAATTTCTCGAAGTTACGTTCCAGGTCCATATTAGTGGATTGATAGAGTTGAGTCGCTTTCTCCAGAGACGTATAAGCGGTGAAGAGTTCCATATCGGCACGATTGGCAGCATATTCCTGCTGCACTCCCGCCTGCTGGATACTGAAGCGGGCTGCTTTGATATTTCCCTGATTACGGTTGAAGATAGGTACGGACAGGCTTACTCCTATCGCGAAATAGTCATCAAACGCCTCTTCCCAACTGATTTGCTGCCATTTATCAGAACCTGGCGCACGGTATTCCGGAAACTTCAGACGGCTTTCGGAGTGGATGAAATCCACCAGGCCAGCGCCTTTCGGACAAAGTGCACCGCGGTTGACCGGGTGATCCGGATCGCCTTCGATATGGAAGATAGATGCTTTGGCGTTTTTTGCTCCGTCACCGAGGCTGTACATCAACAGCCCACAGCCTACGGAACAATAGGTGCAGGTATTACGGGTTTCGCGGGTGCGCAGCAGTTTATACTGCCGGGTTTCCGCGAGTGCTACGCTGGGTGCAAAACCCAGTGCCGCTGCCGTGGTGCCTGCCATACCGCCAGCGCAGATCTTAAAGAACTGCCTTCTGCTGACCTGCATGGATTGCTCCTTGTTTCGACATTGTCACGTCCCATTTACATTCGCTTGCTGCGTGTGCAGGGAGTGGGAGTTATTTTTCTTTGCGGAAGGGGCCGCAAAGGTCCAGAATTGGCTCAATTTCCCTCCATCCAGGAAGGGTTTGTAACAGAATACCATAATGTTGGTGTGTGTGTTCTTATCTGGTTAAGAGAAAGTGAAAAAAACACAGCGAAAAGAAATCGAAAATGTGACAAATATCACAGGTGTTCGTCAAATTGAGTTATGGCGGCGTGATGATTTACAACACCCACGGTTAGATGAGGTCGCGGAAGAAGTTCCCGTTGCGCTGGTCTACAACGGCATTTCGCATGTGGTGATGATGGCGTCGCCCAAAGACCTTGAGTACTTTGCGCTCGGTTTTTCGCTTTCCGAGGGGATTATCGAAAGTCCGCGCGATATCTTCGGCATGGATGTCGTTCCTTCCTGTAATGGTCTTGAAGTACAAATTGAGCTTTCCAGCCGCCGCTTTATGGGGTTGAAGGAGCGCCGCCGGGCGCTGGCGGGACGTACGGGCTGTGGCGTATGCGGCGTGGAGCAACTTAATGACATCGGAAAACCGGTGCAGCCGCTACCGTTCACCCAGACGTTTGATCTCAACAAACTGGATGATGCATTACGTCATCTCAACGATTTTCAGCCAGTGGGGCAACTGACTGGTTGTACTCACGCCGCTGCCTGGATGTTGCCATCTGGCGAACTGGTCGGCGGGCATGAAGACGTGGGTCGCCATGTGGCGCTGGACAAACTGTTAGGCCGCCGGTCACAAGAAGGGGAAAGCTGGCAGCAAGGTGCGGTACTGGTTTCCAGTCGTGCCAGTTATGAAATGGTGCAAAAGTCGGCGATGTGCGGCGTAGAGATTTTGTTTGCGGTGTCTGCCGCGACCACGCTTGCTGTAGAAGTGGCTGAGCGCTGTAATCTGACACTGGTAGGTTTTTGTAAACCGGGTCGGGCAACGGTTTATACCCATCCGCAGCGTTTGAGCAATTAATTAAAATAAGTCCTGCGAAATATATTAAATTGCAGGACTTATTCATTTCGTGAATTTTATTATTTTATTTATAAACAAAATGCGTGTAGTGGCGTTTTCTTTTTTCATTTATTATGTTCACTCTCTTATCTATATATTTATAAGGCAATTAAATGAAAAGGAATTTATTATCTTCCGCTATTATAGTCGCCATCATGTCCCTCGGTCTGACGGGTTGTGATGATAAAAAAGCCGAAACAGAAACGCTCCCGCCTGCCAATAGTCAACCTGCCGCACCAGCTCCTGAAGCGAAACCTACTGAAGCTCCCGTTGCAAAAGCAGAAGCTAAACCTGAAACACCTGCGCAACCGGTGGTCGATGAACAAGCGGTTTTCGACGAAAAAATGGATGTCTATATCAAGTGCTACAACAAGTTACAGATCCCGGTACAGCGCAGTCTGGCGCGTTATGCTGACTGGCTGAAAGATTTTAAACAGGGGCCTACCGGTGAAGAGCGTACTGTTTATGGCATCTACGGCATTAGTGAATCCAACCTCGCTGAGTGTGAAAAAGGCGTAAAAAGTGCTGTGGCGTTAACGCCTGCGCTGCAACCAATTGATGGCGTGGCGGTGAGTTATATCGATGCTGCCGTGGCGTTGGGTAATACCATTAACGAAATGGATAAATATTACACCCAGGAAAATTATAAAGACGATGCGTTTGCGAAAGGGAAAACGCTGCACCAGACATTCTTAAAAAATCTGGAAGCCTTTGAACCTGTAGCCGAATCTTATCATGCGGCGATTCAGGAAATTAATGATAAGCGTCAGCTTGCGGAACTGAAAAATATTGAAGAAAGAGAAGGGAAAACATTCCACTACTACTCTCTGGCAGTCATGATTTCAGCGAAACAAATTAATAACCTGATATCGCAAGATAAGTTTGATGCAGAAGCGGCAATGAAGAAAGTGTCTGAACTGGAAACGCTAGTGGCGCAGGCCAAAGAAGCGGATAAAGGCGGCATGAATTTCTCGTTTATTAATTCGGCAGGCCAGTATCAACTCGAGGCTAAAAAATACGTTCGCCGCATCAGAGATAAAGTCCCGTACTCTGACTGGGATAAAGAGCAACTTCAGGACGCAAACTCAAGCTGGATGGTCGAAGACTCTTTCCCGAGAGCATTACGCGAGTACAACGAAATGGTTGATGACTATAATAGCCTGCGTTAAACGTTTTTGATGATAAATGCAGTGTCGGATGCGGCGCATCCGACACAGTTCACCCCTTGTGAAGTAACTCCATAAATGCCTCATATCCTGTTAACCCGGCAATAATCTCCGCCGGATGCTGACACAATATGCTTGCCAGATAGCTAAATATTTTTAGCTCATGACGCGCATCGGCGGCGGCGCAGGCGATCAAGACATGGTTAATGACTTCGTTATTCACCTCAACTGGTTGGGCGAGGGTAATAAAAAATCCACGAAAACGTCGCTCCTGTTCGCTCCAGCAATGTGGGATGGCGAGGCGATTAACAATCAGGTTTTCACCTTCGCCTTCGCGGGCGATGATGCGTTGTGCTTCATCGGCGGTAATATGGTGTTGTGCGACTAATTGCGCACAAATTTGCCGGGTAATATGTTGCCAGCTTTCACCGCGTACATTCGAATAATGAAAACTTCCGGGGGCAGAGAAAAAACGCTCCGGCTGTTGGCGAATAAATGCCGTCGCCAGAAAATGTTTTATTTGTTCGATACCGGCAGCCGTAATGATATTTTTTACGGTGATGTAATTATTTACCGCGTCATCCAGTAAATAATGGCTGTTGTTAATGATCAATAACGGCTCAATCTCTTCGCGAATGGCAACAAGTTCGCTTAAGCTACGGGCAATAATTACCCGACAATTTAAAACATCGCGCTCAATGGCGAGCTGATTAATAGTGGCAATCGCGTTCTGGTCCGAGAGCAAAATGATCGGCTGGCGTTCGTTTTGATGCCGCTCCAGCGCACAGGCAAAATACAAACCGATCAGATCGCTGTCGAAAAGGGGAATATCGAGCTGTTCACGCAGTAGCGTAATAAAGTGCAGACTCATATCAAAGGCCGCAGGCCAGGCGGCTTTCAGGTTATTCATGCTGCTCTGGCGGTGCTCAGCAATCCACACTGGTGCGGCAAGGCAACGTAATAAATGCCCGGTAATATTCTCAACCAGCTGCGCATCAATAATATTCAATGACGCGATGCCCGGCACCCTTTGCAGCAACCCCTGCACATTATCGGCTGAAATTACCTGCGCTTGCTGATGCTGTTTCTCTATCAAACCCGTCAGGGTTCTTACAGCGTTATCACCAAGAAACAGACCGCTATGTTCAACGATTTGTTTTATCTCGTCACCGGGATATTGCGGCCACTCATCGGTCAGTTGATTACGCAGGGCGTAAATCGCCAGAATCAGGCTGGAGAGATAATCACCCTGCATGAGCGGCCAGCGGTGTTGGTTGTCGCAGGCCGTGGATAAATGCTGAAGGTTGTCTCGTGTTATGCCCGCCAGCGGAATTAAAAACGGATCTTTGCGCAGCAAGTTCGCCAGCAAGATAACGCGTTTCTCTTCTGTCTCATCAATGAAATGGCCCAAACCAGGGCGGCTGGCCAGGCAACAAGTGCGTTCATAACGCTGTTTTAACCGGGGCAGACGCTCTGCTACCCACGTTTCTGGCAAATTAAGCGCCGAGGCGAGTTGCGCACGGGGAGTGAAAGTATTCAGTAATAACAGCGCCAGCAGCCGATCGTCGTTATCGTGCTTTTGCAGCAACTGAAAAAAGCTGCGGCGCTCGAAGATTTCCAGCTGATAGCCCGCACTGCCACTGGCGAAAATGCGGGCTTTGCCGTTAAGGGTGAAGTTGAGATAGTCAATATCACGCAGGATGGTCCTGCCTGAAACGCCAGTCTGTTGCGCCAGCTCGCCAGGCGTGCGCGGCTGTTGCTCCAGCAGATCGACAATCTTTAACTGGCGTTCGTTTAGCATTAATCCACCTGACGGAACTGGCTAAACGCGTTGACTTTCTCCGCAGTTAAGGTCGTCAGAAAACCCCGTATCAGCGTGAGCAGAGCTTCGTAATCGGCTTTTGAAATCATACCGCTGTTGGCGTGCAGATAACGAGTTGGCAGACACAGCGCGACAACCGGACGCCCGCCGCCCATCACGTTGTAGCGCCCGCCATCCGTCGCACCGGTTTTCATGGTGGAAAATTGCAGCGGTAAATCGTTATGTGCGGCACAGCTTTTTAACACTGCTACCAGTTTCTGGTTGGGGAAGTAGCGCTTGTCAAACAGCATCAGCCCCGGCCCCTGGCCCAGTTTCAGCGGGTATTTAATGTTATCAATGCCCGGAACATCGCCCGCTACGGCGGTATCCAACACGATCACGACGTCCGGTTTAATGTGTTCCGCCGAGGTTTGCGCCCCGCGTAGCCCAACTTCTTCTTCCACACTGCCAACGCCATACAGCGTAATTTCGGGATTATTCACCGTCTGCAATAGTTCAGCCATCATTGCGCAGCCGATGCGGTTATCCAACGCCTTGCCGACCACTTTATCTTCGCCCCAGCAGGCAAAATTGGCTTCCGGGCTAATAAAATTACCAATTTCCACGCCGCGCTTTTCCACCTCTTCGCGACTGTTCGCGCCAATATCAATGAACATCTCATCAAATGACAGCGGTTGTTGCTTTTGCTTTTCCGTTAACGCATGAGGCGCGACGGAACCAATCACACCAGGGATTTTCACTCCCTTGTGTGTGCGTATGGTTACCCGGTGGTTGAGCATCGACTGATTCCACCAGCCGCCAATGGTGGTAAAACGCAGAAAACCGCTCTCGTCGATGTGGGTGACCATAAAGCCGACTTCATCCATATGTCCGACAACGGCAACTTTTGGACCTTTATTCCCCTTACGGGCAACAAAGCTGCCCAGACCATCGAAGGTGATTTCATTCACGCAAGGTTCCAGCGTGTTTATCAGAATGTCGCGAACTTCCTGTTCATCGCCGCTGACGGCGCTGGCTTCGCACAACTTTTGCAGTAACTCAATGTTCATGGACAAGCTCCTGTTGCGCGGCTTTCGCTTTGCGGCGTAACCACAATCCTTTCAGGACGATAATGAATGAAATGTTCAGCGCGAGGCCAATCGCCAGCACCAGATAAAACGAACCCACCGGCGACATCAGGCCGATCAGCGGGTCAAAGATACCCAAACCAGGTGCCAGACGTTTGATTCCGAAAGCGATCACCAGCACGCCGGTAATGCCGCCCGCCAGCGTATTGGCGGTAATCATCGGCAACGGAGCTGCCAGAGCGTAAGGAATAGCCGGTTCGGTTGCGACTGTGGCACCGACCACAATGGCACTACTGGCAGCCTCTTTTTCCTGTCGGGTAAACAGTTTGGGCGCAATGAACGTCGCAAGACCCGCCGCGACGGGCGGCATCAGCGCGACAACGCCGACGATGGCGTACCAGTCATAAATGTGTTTTTCCAGCAGTGAGAAGCAGAAGAACCAGGCGGTTTTATTGATGGGGCCGCCCATATCGAACGCCAGCATCGCACCGACCAGAAACGCTGCCGCAAACTTCATTGATGGAGGAATGGTATTCAGGAAGTGGAGCAGCCCGCCCATGAGGTCGGACATCACCGGCCCGATAACGTAGTAAGTGAGCACGCCGAAAACCAGCAGAGTAACGAACGGGATCAGCATTGAACCGAGCAGCGGTTGTAATGCTTTGCCAAGGCGCACTTTGCGGAACCAGAAGACGAAATAGCCAATCGCCAGCCCCAGCACCACCGCGCCGAGGAATCCCGCACCCGACTGGGTGCCGAGCAGCGCTTTGTCGTTCGCCAGATAGCAAACCAGAAACGCCGGAGCGAAAGCCGGTTTATCGGCAATCGACGAGGCAATATAAGCGCCCATGATGGGGATCATAAAGGTGAAGCCAAGGTAACCGATGGATTCAACTACCCAGGTAAACGACGGCGCGCCTTTCGACATATCGGTATACGGCAAACCGAACTGCACCAGCATGTTGGCAAGCGCCACCAGGATACCACCGCCGATGACAAACGGCAGCGCCGCAGAGACGCCCGCTATCAGGTGGCTCATCACGCTACCGCTTTGCACTTCCTGTTTGCCAAGCTTCACGCCGCTATCTGCGGCAAAAAGCTGCGAGTTTGTCGGTAATTCGCTGAAAATCTGGTCGATATTTTTCAACGCCTGGGAGATGGCAATCTCATAAACTTTCTTCCCGGCAAACCGCGCGCGATCATCACCGCTCAGGCCACGCCCGGTAGCGAGAATGACGTAATCGGCAGCGGCAATCTCTTCGCTGGATAAGCGGTTTTCAACGCCACTGGACCCTTGAGTTTCCACTTTTATGGTATGACCGAGAGAACGGGCTTTCTGTTCCAGGGCTTCCGCCACCATGTAGGTGTGAGCGATCCCGGCGGGGCAGTTGGTGATCGCGACAATACGTAAGGATGACTCCATCGCCACTTCCTTATGAGCTGAGGGTTTGATTTAACAAGGCAAGCACCTGGTCGGTATCGCCCTGTTGCAGTTGATGAATAAATTCCTTGTGAATAATTTTGCGACACAGTGTGCCGATGATTTTGACCTGATCCTCTTCGCCGCTTTGCGGCACGCCGAGGCAGATCCAGCAATTGACGTCTTCGCCATCGCTGGCTTTCCAGTCAATAGCCTGCGCTTTGCGGGCGAATAATACGAACGGTTGTTTAACGCAGGCGCTTTTACCGTGCGGCACGGCGACACCGGAACCAAATCCAGTAGAGTGCATTTTTTCGCGCAGCAGCAGGGTTTGCAGGAACTGGTGTGAGTCGGTGATAAAACCGTTTTGTAACGCTATTGTCGCCAACTGCTTCAGAACGGAATAAGCGCCATTGCCCTGAATATTCAGGTCAATACAGCTTGCAGTAAGAGCTGCCATTAATCGGACTCCATAAAATATATTTTAATCAATTGTAATGGTGGAGCGATTAAGTGATGAGAGGCGATATGTCGGTAAACAATGACAATTTGAGACAGAGTGAAAGGTCAGATTTGCGGAGTAATGCACATAATGGTTATTTAAATAAACCACATGAATCATTAATGGGTTATTCATTATTTTTGTGATTTACTCACAATGTATCAGGGAAATATAACTTACCGGGAGATGTAATATGTTTAATTTTTCAAATCGAAATTTAAAATATTGTGCCGGAGGCATCTCTGGCACATTGGGCAATTACGGCAGGTAAAACACTTCTTGCAGCTCGCTACTCACCGGGCTGTTATCCGGGTTAGCGGGCATAACATCGGTCATATATTTCCACCAACGTTGGCAAACATCAGTGCTGGCAACCGCATTCCAGCGTTCTTCAGATTCAATCTCTACCATGGCAAACAGCAGATTACGCGCTTTGTCGAGATAGATGGCGTAGTTATGCGCACCGTGAGATTTCAGCACTGCTTCCAGTTCTGGCCAGATGGGATTATGCCGACGCTGATACTCTTCGTGGGCGTCGGGGTTTACCTGCATGACAAAGGCTTTGCGGATCATGTTTGCTCCTTACAGCGCCAGCGCACTGGCGAGTGGCGTAACGCCGAAACGCTTGCCGAGCGCTATCAACTCTTCACGGCTGATGGTCTGTTTCATGCCGCCCATCGAATAAACCTTCACTAATACTTGTGCTGATTTTTCTGCGGTGTCGATTAAACCGAAGGTTTCATCCAGCGTCGGTCCGCTGCCGAAGACGCCGTGGAAGGGCCACAACACCAGCGAATGTTTTTGCATCTCTTGTGCGGTCGCCTGGCCGATTTCGTCCGTGCCGGGCATCATCCACGGCAAAATGCCTACGCCATCCGGGAATACCACCAGACACTCGGTGCTGCCTTCCCACAGTTGGCGAGTGAAGACCGCGGTGTCGTTTTCAAGTACATAGGTGAGGGCGATCAGGTTGGTGGCGTGGCAGTGCATGATCACCCGATCTTTGCCGTTGGTGGCTTTAATGCGCTCGCAGTGGGAAAGGAAGTGAGCCGGAAGTTCGGAAGTGGGGACGGCTTCGTTGGTTAACCCCCAAAGAATGTGGTAGCCCGCGCCGTCGCTGTCGACTTTTACGATGCCTAAGTTAGCCGCAGGATCAAGCTGGACGTTACGGAAGAATTTGCCCGAGCCGGTGACAATAAACGGTGTATTTGCCAGTAAAGGCATGGGCTGGCTGAGCGGGATATAGCGCGGTTGTTGGTGGAAATTGTCGTGATATGGTGCGATATCGGCGTCATCCAGGCGTAGCGTCAGGTTGCCGCCGTTGCGCTCATCCCAGCCTTTCAGCCAGGCGTCGGTGGTGGCTTTGATCATTCCCTGGACAAACCAGGACTGAGTAATGTTTTGCATGTTCTGTGTTCCTGTAAATTCGGTGTTGTCGGATGCACGACCCGTAGGCCGGATAAGGCGCTCGCGCCGCATCCGGCAATCAATGCCTGATGCGACGCTGTCGCGTCTTATCAGGCCTA
>OGXE01003601.1_pt1 | contig 10257 bp, 10 predicted proteins | sample 1576181 | NCBI WGS metagenome assembly OGXE01 (sample SAMEA3541478, study PRJEB24748) | human gut metagenome | biome: human gut; feature: human-associated habitat; material: faeces | place: China | collected 2012 | reverse complement strand
AATTTTGCCTCACGCTTGGACTTATTTTGTGAATTCCGAATCTTTAAAAAAGAGACCCAGCAGAATTTTGTACAGCCACAGGGATTTATAAATGATACAGCTGAAAAACCTTATATTATCCGGTTAAAAGGAATTCTCCAAAAGCTTGGCATCACCGGCGAACGTGGCAGCAAGGATATCATTTCCCTTGTCGATTATCTGATCCAGCATAACCAGAAAGTTGACAATGTCACTTTAAGCGAACTTTGCAGCCGGTTCAGTGACAATCCGAAATCCATGGAACAAAGGATCCGTCGGACAGCCAACATGGGAATGGTCAACCTTGCCAACCTTGGTCTTGAGGATTACGCCAATGACACGTTTACAACCTACTCCAACTCCCTGTATAACTTTGAACAAGTCCGAAGGGAAATGGATTTCATCCGTGGAAAAAGTGTACGGCACGGCAATGTGAAAATTAAAAATTTCCTGAATGCACTGATTCAGGAATGCACCGAGAGAGCCTGATTTTCAGGTCCTCTCCTGCTTCTTATTTCATCTCTTTACGTAATTTTTTTATTTATATATTTTCCCTATAATTCATTATCACTTATAGTTACCGTCATTATATACAATAAATCCTTCCCGTATTTGTAGTTTTTTCCAAAAATAAATTTCATTTTGATACTTTTTGTATCTTTTTGTAACTTCCATTTTATTATGTTATCACGATAACTGATGCGAATAAATATAAATTTTAAGGAGGATATCATATGTTAACAATCGTAAAAGGTATTGGTTTACTGCTTCTCACTTTAGCCTGCTTCTCTGTATTCAGCCTGAAGTTTCCAAAAGGATCAGAAGCAATGTCTGGAATGGCTAATGCAGCTGTTGCTTCGTTCCTGGTTGAAGCTGTTCACCATTACATCACAGGTGATTTATTAGGAATTGCATTTTTCTCAGAACTCGGAACCGTATCCGGCAGCTTCGGGGGAATCGCTGCAGCTACTTTACTTTGAGAGCTTTGCCAGTGCCACGGCCTTGATTCGCATGACAAAAGAGGCCCGCGCAGCCCACCCGGAAAGTTTGCTGAACACGCTGGCTCTCACAAAGAATGCTGTGACAGGCCGCACCGCGTTTGACGCTGCGACCAAGGGTGACGCCGCCGCGAAGGAGGTCGTAGACCGGTATACACGGTATCTCGCAGTCGGTGTGGCAAATCTGATCAACATCTTTTTCCCGGAGGTCATCGGGCTTTCGGGCGGTGTAGCCAATCAAGGCGAAAACCTGCTGGCTCCGCTGCGCGCTGCTGTAGAGCCGATGGTGTTCGGCAACGCTTTTGCCAAAAAACACACCCGTATCACTACCTGCACGCTTGGTTACCGTGCCGGGGTAATTGGCGCGGCGCTGCTGGCAAAACAAGAGGAATAAGTCATAGCAGAAATCAAGCTGAAGGTAATCAGCGCATCGGGCGATACGCTGGCTGTCAGCCGCTCCAGCGAGAGCGTACCCCTTGTGCATACCGCCCCTTATGCGGACGATGACTGGATTGCGCTGGAATGTGATGAGTCGGGCCTGTTCTGTGTGGTGCAGTTGGTGGACACAATGCCCCCGCGGCTGATCTACATCAAGGAGCGCGGCATGGATTTCCTGATTCCGCCCGCCGATAACCACATTAACTACAATCCGCGCAGTTTTACCGGCAGCAGCCATCTGCTGCGCGTGCGTCTTGCCACGCCGGAGGAGATTGTCGCGCGGCGTAATCTGGCGTTCAATCCCTATGACTGCCATGACAGCCGCATTTTTTACCCGCACGCTTCTGCTAACATTGAAACCCGCGAAGAGGCCGTGTTTGCCGCCCGCAACGCGGTGGACGGTATTTACGAGAATGACGCCCACGGCAGCTGGCCCTATCAGAGCTGGGGCATCAACCGCGACCCAGATGCCGCCCTGACAATTGATTTTGGCCGCGCTGTGACAGTGGATGAAATCCGCTTGACACTGCGGGCCGACTTCCCGCATGACAGCTGGTGGACGCAGGCCACCGTCGAATTTGTCGACGGCAGCCGGGAGGTGCTGCATTTTACCAAAACTGCCGCCCCGCAGGCTTTTGCCGTCACTCCGCGCACGGTGCAGAGCCTGAAGCTGTTTGAGCTGAAAAAAGATGACAATGCCTCGCCGTTCTCGGCTTTGACGCAGATTGAGGTCTGAGGAACGGAAGCTGCGCTTGGTACAGCACCCTGATGTAGAGTAGTACAGGTAACATAACCTTGTTTGCGCGAATGGATTCATCATGTTGATGAAGCAAATTTATTATACCGTCTTGGCAAACACGGTTGCAATAGTAGAGTGTACTCCCCAGTATCATTTTGTACTCATGTCCTATGAAATCCGCAGCAGATTAAAGGGCAAAATTCCTTTTTGCGGATAGGATAAAATTATTTAGTCTTTATTTAGTTCTATTAGTTATTTAGTTGTGCTGGGTTTACCGGTACAGGAAAATCCAGCACAGGTAAACCCTGTCATGGTATAAAAAATCCCCACAAAACGGGGGACTTCAGGCGTCACAGTGATGGGGCGGGCATGGTGCCGATGAGGCTGGAAAGCGCCCAAACAGAGGCGTTTCTCGCGGCAATGCGGGCAGTAATGGCGATGGTGCAGGCGGGTAATGACACCGCTGCAAAAGCTGGCTGAAATGGACACGGCATACAACTTGATACCGGAAAGTAGAATTTGTTACTTATATCGCAAGGTCTTGCCCTTGCGTGAACCTCAAGAAATTTGTGCTCACAATAAAACCAAAGTTGCGCAGATAAATGAGCACCAGAGAGAATACTTTTCTTGAACGCCAGCCTGATTTTGCCCCCAAAACTGCCCCCAAAAGCATTTGGGACAGGAGGATACGGTGAGGAATTATTAGTACATATGGGACAAAATCCATGCGGAGGTGCGGGACAGGATATCACCATACCACACAAAAAAGTACAGTAACGCACTGACTTTGAATTTCTCATAACCCGGAGGTCGCAGGTTCAAGTCCTGTCTCCGTAACCAACAAAAGTGCGTTGAAACGATGAGTTTCAATGAGCTTTTTTCTACATTATGGCAAAAGTGGTAACTAGCTGGTAACTTTGACCCCAAAATGACCCCAAAACGGCAAACGACTGCGCCCGGACGGTTGAACTTTTCAACCGCCCGGGCGCTTTTTGTGGATAAATTTTGCGGAGTTGGCAGGTAAAAATAGGAGCGGTCAGCGTTCCATTTTGTGGGAGTGCTTGATTAGCTCTCGCTGCAGCTCCAGTCGTTTCTCCACGCCTTTTACAGCTGCCATGATTTTGTGTGTATGCCACTAAAAAAATAGGCGGATTGCTTTTGCAAGCGGTTTGCCTGTTGGTGTGGCAGCGCATTTACATAATAGAGAACTAGGGGAAAAGTACAATTAAATTTTAGAGTGATAACGTAAAATTATCTGTAAAACAATACAGAAATCATGCTTTTTGTGTATAGGGTCTAATTTTAAACCTGCATATTTGTGCAAGTTTTATGATTCTGTGGGCTGGTATCCCTACAGATAGTTTGTTATAATGGCAATGCTGTATAATTCGGGGAGGAGATAGCCGTGTTCGAAATCTCTGATGCGGATTGCGCGGCGCTGCCATATAGCTTTAACAGATTCTGACACACAGCGAGGATATCGCCTGAAAATGGAAAAACAAGCAAAGGAAACACAGTCAACCCCTTTATTTACAACCAGGGCGCTGTTTGCACTGATTTGGCCCATGCTGATGGAGCAGTTTCTCAGCATTACAATGGGCATGGCGGATACCTTTATGGTTTCCGGCGTGGGCGAGGCAGCTGTTTCCAGTGTCAGTCTGGTGGACAGTATCAATGTGCTGGTAACGCAGTTATTTGCTGCGCTGACGGGTGGCGGAGCTATTATCACAAGCCAGTATCTGGGGCGCAGGGACAGAGAAAGCGCAGTGCGCAGTGCGGCGCAGTTGTACACGGTTTCTATGACTGCAACGTTGACGCTGATGGTGGTAGTTCTGGTGTTGCATCGGCCGATTCTACGGCTGGTGTTTGGTGCGATAGATGCCGATGTCATGCGTATGTGCGAAACATATTTTATCATCACGGCTGTTTCGTATCCGTTTATCGGACTGTACAATGCAGGCACCGCGTTGTTCCGGGTACAAGGCAACAGCCGTATCAGTATGTTTGCCAGTCTGGTGATGAACGCAATCAACATTGCGGGCAATGCGGTGCTTATCTATGGCCTGAAGATAGGAGTGTTGGGCGCGGCAACTGCTACGTTGACCGGACGCGTTTTTGCGGCTGTGTGGGTCTATACCCGGCAACAACACAACGATAACCCGTTGCGCATTACAGAATTGGCCCTGCTTCGTCCACAGAAGAACTTGATTTGTAGGATTCTGGGGCTGGGCGTGCCCTCCGGGCTGGAAAACAGTATGTTTCAGATTGGCAAGCTCTGCGTCAGCAGTCTGGTTTCCACGCTGGGTACGGCGGCCATTGCGGCCAACGCTGTGGCAAACACGGTCAGCAGTATTTCTACCCTGCCGGGCACGACCATCAGCATTGCGATGACCCCGGTAGTGGGGCGCTGTCTGGGGGCCGGGGACAAAAAACAGGCGCATCGTTATGCACGTCTGCTCATGCTGGTGGCCTGCGGTGGGTTGGCGGTGTTCAATTTGGTTCTGTACGCGGTGATTCCCGAAATCACCCAACTGTTTTCGCTTTCGGCGGCCGCTACGGAAAGCTGTATACAGGTTGTGCGGGTGTTCAATATCGTCAGCGTTTTTTTCTGGGGAACCAGCTTTACACTGCCGAACGCCCTGCGCAGCGGCGGCGACGCCCGTTTTACGATGGCAGTCAGCATTCTGAGTATGTGGCTGTTCCGCGTGGTTTGCAGTTATGTGCTGGTGCTGGGCTTTCATGCAGGATTGCTGGGCGTCTGGATTGGTATGTTCATTGACTGGACCTGCCGCAGTATCTGTTTTGTAGTGCGCTTCAAGAGTGGCCGCTGGACAGAACATAAAGTAATTTGAAATCAGAGGGTAACAGCATGAAATTTTTCAGTCTTGAAAATCCTGTCTGGAAATTTGTCGGCAATCTGGCAGATTTTTTTATCCTGTCCTGCCTGTGGTATCTGTGCAGCCTGCCGGTTGTCACGGCGGGGGCAGCGGCCAGCGCCGTCTACTATGTGACGCTCAAGATGAGCCGCGATCAGGAGGGAGAACTTGTCCGGTCGTTTTTCAAGTCCTTCCGGCAGAACCTCAAGCCCGGATGCCTTCTGGGCGTGGGGTATCTGGCAGCGGTGGTTGTGCTGGGGCTGGACATCGTCATCTGTCTGCAGCAAAGCTCGGTACTGGCGGGGGCCATGTTCTTTACCAGTGCGGTACTGCTGGCCTGTGCGGCGCTGTTTGCCACAATGACCTTCCCGCTGCTTGCCCGGTGCGACAACACCCCCGGCGCACTCTTTAAAATGGGCGTTGCGCTGACGCTGCGCAATCTGCTGCCGGTGCTGTCGGCGCTGGTGGTCAATGTGGCCTTCTTCGCCGTGGGTATCTTTGTGTTCTGGCCGGTACTGCTGGTGGCGCCGGGGCTGGCTGCCTACTGCAATGCCTTTATCTTCAACCGCATTTTTGACAAATACGGGCTGTCCTTGTAAAATGTACGAAAATATATAATAACACTCGTGCAAGAAAAATACCCAGACAGTTGTATTTTAGCACAATCTACAACTGGAGGGAGGTTAGGTGTGAGTCTATGTCAAACGTTATCGTAAAAGAAAACGAGACTTTAGATAGCGCTCTTCGCAGATTCAAGAGAAGCTGTGCAAAAGCAGGTATCCAGCAGGAAATCCGCAAAAGAGAGCATTACGAGAAACCAAGCGTTCGTCGTAAGAAAAAATCTGAAGCAGCAAGAAAACGTAAATATAATTAATTGTGCGCAAAAATCCCTGGCTGCATTCAGTCAGGGATTTTTAAATCCCGCAATATCTTCAAATTTGGCTCATTGTCTTCAGGGAAGAACTGATTTTTATATATGGTGATATCGCTGGCTGACCACATGTCCGTTTTGTTGCTGACCGGTGTATGAAGGAGAAAATATAAACTTATGATGATTTTGAAAAAAATAGCCAAGCTTCTGTTTAACCGGGTATTTTATGTAATATTTGCCATGGCGGTGCAGCTTGGCTGGCTGTTGACTATATTTCTGCGTCTTGCAGGATATTCCAGATATATGTCTTTTATTCTGGATGTTATCAGTATTCTGGTTGTTCTGAAAATTGTGAATCGAAAGATAAACCCCTCGTATAAACTGGCATGGACGATGTTGATCCTGTGCCTGCCAATTTTTGGCCTTGTTTTGTATCTTGTATTTGGACGTTCCAGAATTGCTGCTTATATGCAGGATCGATTTAATGAGATGCTGATGAAGTCCGGTAATCTTTTACAGACAGATCCTGAAATACATGATCTTCTGGAGGCAGAAGATATATCTGCATGCAATCAGTCTGATTATATATATCATAATGCAGGTTATCCTATTCACGGAAATACTACCGCAGAATATTTCCAGGTTGGAGATGACATGTTCCCGGTTCTTGTAAGGGAACTGGAGCAGGCACAGCATTATATTTTTATTGAGTATTTTATAATCCATGATGGAGTAATGTGGAGAACCATACTGGATATACTGGAGAGGAAGGTTCAGGAAGGTGTGGATGTCCGTCTGATTTATGATGACATGGGATGTCTTACCACGCTCCCTCATAAATATTATGAAACCATGAGATCCAAAGGAATCAAGTGTCAGGTGTTCAATCCTTTCCGTCCGATCCTGAATATTATCCAGAATAACCGTGACCATCGGAAATTCTGTATTATTGATGGATATGTGGGATTTACCGGTGGTGTAAATCTGGCAGATGAGTATATCAACCAGAAGGAGCGCTTTGGACATTGGAAGGACACTGCGGTTATGCTGAAGGGGGAAGCTGTCTGGAACATGACTGCCATGTTCCTCCATATGTGGAATGTGATTACCAATAACCGTGAGGATCATTCACTTGAGAAATATCTGCCTCATGTATGGCATCCGGAGGCATTTGAAGGGGATGGATATATTCAGCCGTTTTGTGATTCTCCGCTGGATAACGAGACTGTTGGAGAGAATGTTTATCTGAATATTATCAATCGTGCAAAAAGGTATGTGTATATCTGTACACCCTATCTTGTTATTGACAATGAGATGATGACTGCTCTTTGTCTCGCAGCAAAAAGTGGTGTGGATGTCCGTCTGATGACACCTGGGATTCCAGACAAAAAACTGGTATTTCTTCTTACCCAGTCTTACTATGAGCAGCTTCTGGAAGCAGGAGTGAAAATCTATGAATATCAGCCGGGATTTTTACATGCCAAGTCCTTTGTATGTGATGACGAGATCGCTGTTGTGGGAACCATCAATCTGGACTATCGGAGCTTGTATCTTCACTTTGAGGATGGTGTATGGATCTATCGGAATCAGGTGATTTATGATATTAAAAAGGATTTCACAGATACCCTGGAATATTGTAATCCGGTATCTTTGGAATTCTGTCGTGGAAGAAATATTGCAGTGCGGGCGATGCAGAGTATTCTAAGGTTATTTGCACCGATGCTGTAGAGCGTGTTCAAAAAGGGGTTTCTGCAAATTGAGGCGTATAGATTGCGGAAATGATTTTTCAAACACGCTCTAAACCTTATGCAGAATGAGTATATAGATGATGCCCCTTACCTGCGGCATTGCCATATATAAATCAGGAGGTCAGATATGAGAAAAGAGATAAAGAAACAGCTTCAGACGATTATGGATCAGGCAGTAAAGGATAATCAGATTGCCGGTATGAATATGATGGTAATAAAGGACGGTCAGGAGGAAGCCTATCTTCAGTGTGGCTATGCGGATAAAGCAAATGGGAGAATGATTGAACGGGATACCATATTCCGTCTTTTTTCCATGACGAAACCGATTACAGCGGCAGCGGCCATGATTTTATTTGAAAGAGGAGTAATTGATCTGGCAGATCCGGTTTCCAGATATATTCCGGGATTTGCAGACCAGATGGTGTCTGTACCTGGCGGACTGGCACCAGTATGGCATAATGTAACGGTTTATCATTTGTTGTCTATGACCAGTGGTTTGACTTATGGCGGAAACAGCAGTGCCGCAGAGTTTGCCGTTGGAAATGTGATGGAAGAAATACATGCACGTCTGAATACAGAGCATCCCATGACAACACTGGAATTTGCAGATAAGATCGGCAGATGTCCTTTGGAGTTTCAGCCCGGAGAGCGCTGGAAGTATGGGGTATCCGCAGATATTCTGGCAGCAGTGGTGGAGAAGGCTTCCGGCATGAAATACGGTGAATTTCTTAAGAAGGAGCTTTTTGTGCCTTTGGGAATGAAAGATACAGATTTCTATGTTCCAGGTGAGAAGCTGGACAGACTGGCCATGACTTATGAGCAGACTGCCGGTGAAATGAAAGAATTCCGTGACAACAGTCTGGGAATCCGTCTTTCCATGGACGTACCGCCTGCTTATGAAGCCGGAGGGGCAGGGCTTGTTTCCACCATTGAGGATTATTCCAGATTTGCGGCTATGCTGATAAATAAAGGCAGCTTCCAGGGCAGACAGATCCTTAAGCCTGCTTCTGTGGAATATATGACCACCCACAAGCTTATACCATGTCAGCAGGAGTGGTTTGAAAAATGGTGGGAGATGAATGGATATTCTTATGGAAATCTGATGCGTGTGATGACGGATCCGTGGAAGGCACCCTTTGCATGCTGTGAGGGTGAATATGGCTGGGATGGCTGGCTTGGCTGCTATTTCGCCAATTTTCCCAAGGAGAATATGACGATTCTTATGATGATGCAGAAGAAAGATGCAGGGACATTTGATCTTACAAGGAAGCTGAGAAATGTGCTGCTTCTTGGAATGTAATATAAAGAGGAATTTGAGTTATGCCTAGAATTTATGCGGACAATGCAGCAACCACAAAAATAAGTCAGACAGCAATGAAGGCTATGATTTCTGCAATGGAGAATAGTTATGGAAATCCGTCCAGTATTCATCAGATTGGGATGGCAGCAAATGATGCCTTACAGACGGCGAGAGAGCAGATCGCACGTTGCCTTGGCTGTATGCCGAAAGAGATTTTTTTTACATCAGGTGGGACAGAATCAGATAATCAGGCAATTATGTCAGCGGCTATGCTTGGGGCGAAACAGAATAAGAGGCATATTATTTCTACTGCGTTTGAGCATCATGCGGTGCTTCATACTCTGAGAAGGCTGAAGGAGCAGGGATTTGAGATTCAGCTTCTGGATGTGGGAGCAGAGGGGAATATTACAGCTGCTCAGGTGGAAGAAGCAATTCGGCCGGATACCTGTCTGGTTACGGTTATGTTTGCCAATAATGAAATTGGCTCTGTTCTTCCTATAGCGGAAATTGGAGAAGCCTGCCGTGCTCACGGGGTGCTTTTTCACACAGATGCAGTGCAGGCAGCAGGACATATCCCGGTAAATGTGAAGAAACAGAATATTGATATGTTATCTCTTTCCGCACATAAATTTCATGGTCCAAGAGGAATCGGTGCATTGTATGTGAAACGGGGGATTGAACTGACTTCTCTTATGGAGGGCGGCGGCCAGGAGCGTGGAAAACGGCCAGGCACAGAGAATTTACCGGCAATTATGGGAATGGCAGCTGCTCTGAAAGAAGAGTGCACTTTGATGGAACAAAATGAAGCCAAGGTTATCGCCATGCGAGATCGTTTGATTCAGGGGCTTTCGCAGATTCCTTATAGTATACTGAATGGTTCCAGGGAGAAACGCTTGCCTGGTAATGTGAATTTCTGCTTTGAAGGTGTATCCGGTGAAAGCCTGCTGCTTCTTCTGGATAGCAGGGGAATCTGTGCTTCTTCCGGTTCTGCCTGCGCATCAGGTGCCCTGGATCCAAGCCATGTACTTCTTTCTCTTAGTCTCGCTCCTGAAATCGCCCAGGGTTCACTCAGAATCAGCCTTGACATTTCCAATACTGAGGAAGAAATCGATTATATGCTGGAAGTGATTCCCCAGGTGGTGGAACAACTCCGCGGAATGTCAGATGATTGGCGGAAAAAGCATTGCGAGGATTAAAAGAATCGTGTATGATACAAGATATGATTATTAGAATAGATTGCTATTTAGTTGATTAAAAGTTCTTCAATGC
>OGXE01003596.1_pt1 | contig 10274 bp, 4 predicted proteins | sample 1576181 | NCBI WGS metagenome assembly OGXE01 (sample SAMEA3541478, study PRJEB24748) | human gut metagenome | biome: human gut; feature: human-associated habitat; material: faeces | place: China | collected 2012 | reverse complement strand
GCCTTTTCTTTATTTGAACAGTAATTAAGCGGAATGTTTTTACGAACGGAAAAACCGGTTGTATTTTTATCACCAGGAGTCGATCCATTGCCTGAAACACCTTTATACCAAAAGTCTACTATGCCATAACCGTCCTCATCTTGATACGAGTCTCCCTCATTGGGGTACGCATAGGATACACGCTGGTTGGGGAAGTGAATATTGGCATAGAAGCGAGGTTCACGATTTACAAACATGTGGAATGTATTTGCAATAGTACCATTAGCGGCTTCAGTAGAAAATTCTTTATTTTCAAACCATTCAGCCAATGGGCGGGCCTTTGAGCCGTCTGCCATAAAGAAGTCATTAATCATACCTAACGGCAGTGAATAACGACCGTTCCAACCATACCAACGGGCAGGCACTGCACACCTTGCATACCACTGGATAGTATTCGGATGTCCCCATATTAATTCAGGATTTTCATTCTCACCCCAAGTAGTCGTAATAGTACGTATATTTTCAACCACCTCATCGAAAGTAGGTTCACCTGATTTGGCTTTAGGCTGTTTCAAACTATATCCATAGTTGTCAATTACATCTTTTGCCGCATCTGCCGCCACTTTCCAAAGTTCTTTATCATAATTTGCCGGCATAAGAGCTGCCCCATCCTTATTTTTCCAATTGCTATATACACTATTACCATTATATAACGGACTTGCAGCCATTAAATACATGCGTGACTGAATAGCACGAGCTGCTCCGACAGTCGGAAGACCCAATTCAATAGACTCATTACGTTTTTGAGGCATACCATTTTCGCAAGCCCAATCAATCTGATCACTAATCCATTGGACACACTCCACAAAAGGTTTACGCGCTTGAGGAACAAGTATTTCATTTCCATCTCTACTACTTTCCACTATTGGAATAGGACCATATAAACGGAGCAATAGATAATGATAGTACGCACGCATAAAAATAGCTTCTGCATACTTTGTACGACGTTCAAGTTCCCCCATTTCAATGCATCGGTCAAGATTTTCTATAAAAATATTGATATGTCGAATAGCTTGATAATAACGTACAAAAAAATATAAGTTATAACCTGTATAGCCATAGTAATTATCCGGAGACATCAAACCTTCAGAAATGTTACGAACGGTACTTTCCATAACATAAGCAGCCTCATCCGTACACCAAAAATATGGTATCTGACTGCTATAGTGCATTTCTTGCACCATAAAATCATCACTATACATACGTGAATACCATTTTTTCGTATCAACTTCCGAAGTAAAAATTTTATCAAGAGTATTCAATTCGCCCGAATCCTGTTCGAGGTAATCAGCACAAGAAGAAAGTACTAATAACATTAATACAATATATATATTTCTCATATTTATTCACTGTTAAAATAAAAGATTTAAACCAAGAAAAATAGTTTTCTGCATAGGATAAGCGTCCGCACCTGTTTCCGGATCCCAGAAATTCTTGTAGAATTTGCTTATCGTAAGCAAGTTCACTCCCTGAAGATATACACGCATCGATTTTGCATGGATTTTTTGAGTGAGACTTTCTGGAAGAGTATATCCTAATTCTACATTTTTTACACGAAGATAACTTGCATCACGCTGCCACCATGTTGATGTCTTGTAGTTGTTAGCATTCGAGCCATAACTCAAACGGGGAGAGAATGCGTTTGGATTCGGATTATCTACCGTCCAACGATCAAGGAACATACTCATGACATTACCCATGTACTTAGGAGAACGTTCTGCCTGGAATGGTTGGAAATACCATCCTCCGGTTAAATAAGTAGAACGATTGCCTGCTCCTTGCATCAGGAATGAAAAATCAAATCCTTTATATTTAAGAGATGCACCAAAACCATAGACTAACTCAGGCATTGACGGATTGCCAATCCAGGTTCTGTCAGCTTCGGTAATCTTGCCATCATCATTCAGGTCCTCATAACGAATATCACCCGGACGAAGCTGTGTCTTATCCATCGAGAACTGCTCATAATATTCGGGCATGTTGTCCAATTCTTCTTGAGAGAACAGATGCATAGCTTTATATCCCAAAGTCAAACCATAACGGACACCTTTATAATCCTGCCAGGGATATGCATAATATTTACCGTCTTCAAGAACTGTGTTTCTAGTAAAAGTAAAGTTACCTCTTGCTGAAATAAAGAAGTCTTTATTAATTTGTTTGGAATATTCTCCAGAAATTTCAAAACCCTTATTTTCCATTTTACCCATGTTGGCATAAACATCAAAACCTTTTGGAAGACCGGTAAGTTCAGAAGCCTGAGGCGTCAAGAAAATATTTTTACGTTTTTCATAGAATATATCTGCATTTAAGCGAAAATCGTTAAAGAAACCAAGTTCAACACCGAGATTATATTTTGTTGCGACCTCCCAAGTAACATCACTGTTTGCCATACGTCCTTCTCCAATTCCCGATTGGTGTTGGTCATAATTAACACCAAGGTTGCCATACCCGCTTGCTGACTCATTTATTGTTGCAAGATAAATGAAGCGTGTTGAAGGAATCTGATCATTACCAACCTGACCGACAGAGGCGCGCAACTTTGCCCAAGTTAAAACGTCATTACCTGCCAACCAAGATTCTTCCGAAGCCACCCATCCCAAAGCAATTGCAGGGAATATGCCCATTCTGTTACCTTTAGCAAAGTTTTCAGAACCGTTAAAACCAATATTTGCCTCTAAAAGATAGCGCTTATCATAAGCATACGTTACACGACCTGCAAGACCAAGACTACGTTTAGGTAAAGATTTAATATAATCCATTCCTTGAATCATGTAGCGATAGTCCTTTACGAATCCCATGGCAAGTCCACCTACATCGTGTTTCCCAAATGTACGGGAATAATTAATAGTCGCTTCTGCATACTGTGAACGAGTAGACGAACTAGCATGACTATAACTAAGATAATCCTGATATGAACTTGCATTCCACTCTGTTGCTAACAATTCACCGCTTTCATCACGACCGGTTGGTTCAAAAAAGTTTATACCACGCGAACGAGTATCTGCTGCATTAGTACCATAGTCATAAGCGTAAGTGATTTTTGCTGTCAATCCCTTTGTGATAAAGTCCAAATTCTGATCTATACTTAAATTTGCTCTTAAAGCATTGGAGAAATTTTTCACATAGCCTCGTTGGGTCAACATGTTATATGGATTATTCAGGCCATCACGTCCCGCCAATCTTCCATCCTTTAATATAACAGGGAATGCATTAGGCGCCGCATTGATTATATCCCGATAAATAGAAGCGGAACCACCTTCTGCGGGTTCCGTATTATCGGAGACATTTCCCTGTATACCAAAGCTGACGGTTGTTGTCGGAGTTATATCCATATCCAAATTTGAACGGAAATTATAACGCTTATAATTTACATTTGCACCAAAGCTTCCTATAGAAGAAGGTACCCAAGAATAAGGTCCCGAGTTGATATAATATTGTCCCTCTTGATTATAGAAAGATACTGCAGTAAAATAACGTGCATATTTTCCACCACCGGAAACATTTACGCTCAATTTTTCCGACATTGTCAAATCCTTCATCAAAACCTCTTGCCAATCAATACTTGGATATAACTCCGGATCAGACTGATCACGCATTGCCTTAATCTCAGCATCAGAATATTTAAACGAAGAAGATATACCGGCAGTAGCATCTATCGCTTCATTGAAAAGCATTGAACGAGTTGCAGCATCTACAAAAGAAAGACGCTTGCTGGGTGCAGAAAAACCATGTTCATAACGAACATCTATTCTAGCCGGACCATCATAACCACGGCGGGTATTTATAAGGATTACACCATTGGCACCACGGACACCGTAAACAGCCGTTGCAGAAGCATCTTTCAATACAGAGAAAGACTCAATCTCAAGGGGGTCCACGTTCTCAAGCGGACGTTCTATACCATCAACAAGAACAAGCGGATTAGGATCACCCGTGAAAGTTGCAATACCACGAATCCAGAACTGAGCATCATCCTTACCAGGCTCTCCGGAAGATTGAAGAGCAACAACACCTGCCAGATTACCAACTAAAGACTGACTCAACGAACGGACAGGAACATGTAATTGAGCAGGTTTTACAGAAGAGATAGAACCTACGACAGTTTCTTTTTTCTGTGTACCATAACCTACAATTACAACTTCATCAAGATTCTGCGCATCTTCCTGGAGAAGAATCTTTAGTTTCTGACCACTTCTTACTTTGATCGTTTGTGTAATAAATCCAACATACGAGACCTCAATTGTCGAATTACCCGAGACCTCGATTTTGAACAGCCCATCCAAATCAGTCACAACTCCATAATTTGATTGCCCACCTTGCAACATAATGTTAACACCAGGTAACGGTGTTCCTCCCGTGTCTGTTACTACACCTGTAACTAAATTTTGTGCAGAAACAACCGTACCAATCAATAGTAAAGCAATAAGTAGCAGCATTTTGCTTTTTAATAACTTCATACAATGATTTTTTTAAGGTTAATAAATGCTTTTCATTAATATCGCCACAAATATACCCGTACCAGCACCTTCCCTTTTAACAAAATCGTCTTTTTATATACAAATATTATATTTTTAATCGTTTTATAAAGATCAAGTTATTGAAACATAAATTATTCTTGTATATTTGGACAAAATTTATATTTGTTATGAATATGATTCGCAATAATTTCTTCCATTCTGCTTTTATTTTTTTGATTTCCGCATTTATTTTATGCAACAAATCGGTTTTTGCAATAGACACAAATTTCAAATTTAAGCACATGGATATCTCAACAGGTTTAAATTCAAATACGGTTTATTGTACATTCCAAGATAGTAACGGGCAAATGTGGTTTGGGACCAATGATGGATTGACAACATATGATACATATACATTTAAAACTTGGAGAACGGACTCCAACAACCCTTACTCTATTGGGAACAATGGAATCTACTGTATATACGAGGATCGCGACAAACAACTATGGATAGGTACTGAAAAGGGATTATATCTTTTCAATAGGATATCGGACAAATTTCAACAGATAATTGGATTGAACATCGAGAATTCACATATAAGGTCAATCGCCGAGGATTCACATGGTCAAATATGGGCAGCTTCATTGGGACATGGTATTTTCAAGTATAACCCCAAGAATGAAGAACTTAGAAACTACAGGCAGTCTCAAGGTATCGGACTTAACTCGGATTATTCGACAAAGATACTATCCGACTCATTAGGCAATATCTGGTGTCTCGCATCCGGTAGTTATTTACATAGATATAATCAGAAGAGTGACACTTTCGAGAAGATTCTTATCAAAGACAAGAAAAACCGTACAGTCGAAACAAATGTGTTTACCATGTGTTTAGACTGGAAAGGTGATATTTGGATTGCCGGCTGGGACTGTGGAATATTTCATTATTCCATCAAAGAGTCCAGCTTCAAAAATTATCTGATGGACAAGGGGCAGCCGATATTGCAGGGACGCATTCATACAATCAAAGCGTTCGGACCCAACAATATATATATTGGTTCGGATCAAGGATTGACTTTGTTTAATCCATCTACGCAAAAACACATTACCACGTCCTATAACCGGAACAATAGTAGCAGTTTATCTGATGATTTCGTCTATGATATCCTAAAGGACAACGAAGGGGGGCTATGGATCACTACCTACTTCGGTGGCATAAACTATTCAAATCCCAACAGTTCGAATTTCACAATCAGGCATTGTACGAACGAATCAGAAAAAGGAAGAATCATCAGCAAATTTCATGAAGATAAAAACGGCTATATATTCATCGGAACAGATGATGGAGGATTGTTTATCTATAATCCGGCCAAAGACGAGTGCCAGCGATATACCATTGACAAGTCTAATCCCAATTTAAATATCCACGCTATTTGGAGTAGCGATACCTACCTTTGGGTCGGCACTTATTCCAAAGGTCTATATAGAATAAACCATCAAACAAAAGATGTAGAACATATACCCTATTTTGAAAAAGGCAATACAACAAACGAAAGTATATATTCCATACACGAAGATCTATCCGGTAGAATATGGATTGGTACCAAAACGACAATCTGGACATGGACAAAAAGCGATGGATTCATAAAAGAAAAGGAGTTGGGCTACAATAGCGATATTATTGCTATATGTGAAGACCTGAAAGGGAACATCTGGTTTGCATCTCTTAATCGGGGAATATTAAATTACAGCCCTACGACCCACAATATCACTCACATTTACAAAAGCTCCAATGGAATGAAAATACCGAATGAAATTATATCCATGTCACTGCACACGGACTACCTTTTTATTGGGACCTCAGGGCAAGGTCTTCTAAAATACCATATTCCGACAGAATCCATAACAAAAGCAAGATGTTCAAACATTGAAATGGAACACCTCTCTATCTACAACATTACAAGTTATAAAGACAATCTTTGGCTCAGCACCAATGAGGGATTGCTCTGCTATAATCCATCTACCACCAAATGCAACATTTTTGGTAAATACGACGGATTAAATACCGATCTTTTCAATCCTAATTCGGGAATCGTTGCATCCGACGGCAAAATTTATCTCGGCTCAAACAACGGATTCAGTATCGTCACTCCGGATAGACTTAAAAATAATACCGTGAAACCTAACACTATATTTATCCATACATCGAATACTCTTCATAAACAGACAGGCAACACCATCTTATATAAATGGCACAATCCATTCACCATCGAATTTGCCAGTCTAAGTTATCACTCACCGATAAACAACAAATACAAATACTATCTAGAAGGTTATCATAGTAATTGGATTGAGACCGACTGGAAAAACAATCGTGTCACTTTCTCAGATCTTCCTTGCGGAAAATATACATTTTGGGTCCGTTCTTCTAATAATGACGGAGTATGGGGGGCACCTGTTTCCTGGGATATTATAATAAAACCGCATTGGTGGAATAGCACTGTAGCGATAGTAATATATATTCTTATATGCATGGCTTTAGTGTTCGGCATCATCACCTACTCAATCATGCACCACATTCAAAAAAAGAAAAACAGGATAACGAAAATAAAGCATATCAGAGAAAAGACCCGTATTGAAACCGAACTACAGTTCTTTTTCAGTTTAGCACAAGAGATTCAAACTCCTATCATGTTGATAAATAATCCGGCAAATGAGATCGCCAATAGCGAGAACCTGCCTGAAAATATTGTACAAAAAATTTCCATCATCCAAAACAGTGCTAAAAAGCTGTCCAATCTTGCAGATGAAATTCTTGACCTTAAAAAAATAAATACGGAAGTAAATCTCTATCCTGCACCTATAATAGATTTAACAAGGCAGATTGTCAACACTTTCAAAGCCAACAATTCTTGTCCCGACGTGGATATTGTATTCATTGATGATATTAAAGAGAATGTAGTTACCAACCTCAACACAGATGCATGGAGCAAGATTATGAATCATTTGCTTTCAAATGCATTAAGATTTACCAATAATCTTATAGAGGTCAGAGCAAAAATCAGCAACAACAGAATTGTCATTACTGTACATGATAATGGCATTGGCATTTCACAAGACGATATAAAGAATGTGTTCAATGCTTTCTGGCATTATGAGAAGACCAATAGAGTGAACAATGCGTCAGGCTTCGGACTCGGACTTGCCGTGTCAAGATTATTATTGTACAAAATGGACATGACTGTAAATATAGAAAGTGAAGTAAACAAATTTACTACATTTTCCATTAGCACACCCATTTGCGAAAAGAGATTAGCCAATGAAACCATACTAGAAAGGACTCAAGATTTGAATTCTTCAGATATCCCTTCAGTAGAGAATATCAATCAATCAGAGATAGATTCGTATTTAAGGAAGCACAATAGAATACTAATCGTGGATAATGACAGAGATTTGCAATTATATTTAGCAGGCGCACTGTCAAAAGATTACAAAATCCTCACAGCGACTAATGGAGAAGAAGCTATGGAGACACTCTCTATTGAAGAGAAACCGGATATAATAATTTGCGAAGTCATGATACCTAAAATGAATGGCATAAATCTCTGTAAACGACTAAAGAAAGATGTTAATTTATACAATATCCCTATTATCATGTTTGCAAATAATACTGACATAAACACTAAAATGTATTGTATTCAAAATGGTGCCGAGGCCTTCATTGAGAAACCTATTAATATTGATTATTTGAAAATAAGAATAAAGAACATTTTAGAAAAAAGAAGATTGCTACAGAACTTTTTTAGTAAACACCCATTCATTACACTATCTGAATATTCCGATAACAATGTTGATGACTGTTTCCTAAAACAATTCAGTGACATTGTTACGCTATGTATCTCAAAACATGACCTTACAGTGGATGATATAGCTAAGGAAATGTGTATGAGTAGAAGCGTTCTGTTTAAAAGGGTCAAAGAAATAACAGAAATGACACCCAATAATTATATAAAAGCCATAAGACTCCGAAAGGCCGCAGAATTGCTAGTTCAAGATGAATATAAGATCAATGAAATATGCTACTTGGTCGGATTCAATAACCACAGTTATTTTACAAAGTGTTTCGTAGATTATTTCGGTCTACTCCCTAAGGAATATATTGTGAAAAAAAAGAAAGAGGCGCAGGGTGTGTAATGAAAACAAAAAAAAAATCAACTTTTTTCGTGCCAGAACTCTGACTAATTAGAAATACTCTCAAAAAGACAAGATAACTTCCTAATTATAAGCCAGTTATTTTAATATTTTTTTTTTAAAATTTCCCGTATGATAGGAAGTCATACAAGTAATTGTTCAGCATTGCATCTGAACCTATTGTTACATCAATAGCAGCCTAGAGAGGCGTGCTTCACCAATAGTGATTATTGTGTGAGACCCTCTTGGCAATGTGATTCTATACAGAAATATCCAATGTATAGGCTGTTAAACAGACTAATATGAGTAATATAGGTGCTGCCCATTAAGAGTACATGAGATACAGGCCTGCATGGCTCTGTCATTCATGGTCGGTATCTCCAGCGGTCTTGTCTTGCCATTTACCTTGGGTATGTTGCCCTTGTCAACGGGAGGGCTTTATAACCTCTCCTTGTCAAAGAACGCATTATTTCTATCTTCCTGGCATCGGTGTCCCACTTTACATAGTCAACTCCTGCCGTGCGTTTCCCTTTATTGGAAGTCACTTTCCTTACTGCCAAGACCTTGGCTTCATGGGAAGTGACAAGGAGGTGCTGCAAAGTTTTCACCTTGTTGTACCTCTTTTCTTTCTGAGTCTTTGCTATTCGGATTTGCAGTTTTCTTACCTCACATTCACATTTTTGGAAAGTCAATGTCCTTCCATGTTGTGTCCCGTTCGGCTGAAGATGCACACTCGGCATTCGCCTTGTTCCTTTGTTGTTTATTCATTTCATTCAAGTTCTACAATCGTTTCACAAAGAATTACCCTGCGGAAGTCTGCCTGCTTTCGCATAAGGTGACGTTCAAACCTCAATCCTCCGTACTACACGGAAGCATTCGCTTTCTCTGCAATCCTCTACCCGCACTATATTCGGCTTCTCTTGCGATTGGCTTACCTGCTCAAATGTTGGCAGGAATAATACGGGATTACCAAATTCCGTACAAGTAACTAACGAACGACTTAGAGTCCGCCCATCCACCGGCAGTACTACATCCGTGTGGTTCTAAAAATCAGAGAATCAGCCTGACTAAACGCCTTCTGACTATAGCTTATAAATATCCGTAAGCTATTTATTTACTGCCAAAGTCGCTTAGGATTGGCGAATTATTAATGAACTATTGCTACATAATAACTATGTGTAAAACTTTCGTTTATACAAGTTACTGAATTAATCAATCGTGGAATTAGAATGATTGAAACCGTAGAATAAACAGTTTTCCATTTTTTGATAAAAATTAGAAAGACTCATATTCGTGTGAGTTACCAATGTTTCTATTGAACAATCGTCTCTGATAACCTTCTGACAGAATAGCATTGAGTTGTCTATAAATACTATATCTTTTTGAAAAACAGCAAAATCAAAGGGTAAAACAGATAATTCTGTTGTGGTATCTATCATCTGTTTATGAAGAACCAATAGCTATTCTACTTAAGCTTCCGAATTAATAATAAAATTATTTTATACAAAATAATTTCTCAATATATAACTTTCAAGCCCCTCCTTAAGATTCCAATATCATTTTTACTATCAGGTAAACAATAGAAATA
>OGXE01003595.1_pt1 | contig 10274 bp, 5 predicted proteins | sample 1576181 | NCBI WGS metagenome assembly OGXE01 (sample SAMEA3541478, study PRJEB24748) | human gut metagenome | biome: human gut; feature: human-associated habitat; material: faeces | place: China | collected 2012 | reverse complement strand
GTTTTTTCTTCACTATCTGGAGCATAATCTATATATTCTTTTTTTAAATTAATTGGCTCTCTATCTAGCATTTCTGCCTTCAAGAAATTTCCTTCAGCTATCGCTTCTTGTCTTTGAGCTTTGAGAGATTTACAAGATACAAGATCAATTCCTTTTTCTTTTAATTTTTCATTTAACATAGCCTCCAAAGTTTGACGAATATAATATAACTTTGAATATTTATGCCACTCTCTATTTCTTTTTGCTCCCCCTAAAGATGGATTTTTTGAATTTGCTTTTTTAAAAAAACATTCCTCTTTACGCTCAATTCCATCTAGCTCTCTTTCATAAAACATTATATGGCAATGAATATTTCTTTTATCTTCATCAGTGCTTGGTTTAGAGTGAATAGCTAATGAATATACATAGCTTTCTCCAAATAATTCTTTTGCAAATTTTTTGGCAAGTTCAATATTCTCTTCGTCAGAAAGTTCATAAGGCAAAGAAAAATCTATTGTTCTAAAAAGATTTGCATTTACATCTTCATAAACTTCGTCACATTCCCAAAAATATCTAGGATTCTCTTGAGAAAAAGACGGCATATTAACATTTTCTCCATAAATGATATCATCATATTTATCTTTATTATTATCTGGAGAATACTTACCTATTCTCAATACATAATCATATCTTTCAACAGGACTTCTATCTTTATCTGGTTGAATACTGATATTAAATATTGCCACCTTTTTCACCTCCATATTCCTAAATATTAAAAACTAAAAATTCACTCGCAAGAGTTAGATAATGTAATTATCTCACGATAGGCACTGAAGTGCCTAATCGTGAAGTACCTACTTTTTATTTTAGCATTTTCATGCTGAAAATGCAATTTTAATAATAAATAATTTTTTTGTTTTACAAAAAAATACACTGAACTTTTTTAAATGTTAATTGCCTCCTGTACACAAATGCTATTATAATAAAAGTTAATTTAGATAAAACACTATCCCTTATAACAATATTAATTATAAAGTTTAATAAAATTAAAATTCTCTATTACAAAAAAGAATATAAATATTATTAAGTTTCTTTTTGACAACTTGCAACTTCTTTTAGATTACAAGTTGGGGAGAGGGATGGGGGATCTTTTTTCTTTTTTAAAAAATTATTTATTTCTTTTATCTTTTAAAATACAAGAAATTAAAACCTTTAATTTAAGGATTTTAATTTTTTTGGGGCTAGGGCGGGCTGTTCCTAAAAGTTTTTAACAAACTTTTTAGCTAGGAAAAAATTTTTCCTAGCTTTTGCGAGGGGGGAGTGCGGACAATTTCTTGGACTAGTTAGGAGTGTTTAAATGAGCTATTCTAAAGAGCAAATTAAAAAATCATTGGAGCTTTATCAACAATGTAAGTCTGTTTCTCAAACTGTCCGTATCTTAGGATATCCTACAAGAGAAAATCTCTATAAGTGGATAAAAAAAGAAAATGTTTCCCAAAAGGAAAGAAAAAAGCTTCCAATCATTATTAACTCTAGCTATCATCCTAGAAATCCTCCTATTAAAACTAAACTAGATGCTATTAAGCGTTGCTTTGAATTAGGAGAAAGTGTAAAATATGTGTCAGAAGATATAGGATATTCTAGAGCTAGTATTTATCAGTGGAGAAAAATATATCTTTTGAAAGGAAAAATAGCATTAATGAATAGGAAAGATAATATTAAAAGAGAAAAACTTTTAGAAGGAAAAGAATCATCTTTTTCTGAATTAGAATCATTAAAAGAAAAAATATTTTCTATGCAGCTTGAAATAGATATTTTAAAAGAAACTATTGATGTTTTAAAAAAAGACCAAGGTATCAATCTAAAAAAATTGACAAACAAAGAGAAGGTAATGATGATTGATACCTTAAAAAATAAATATTCATTACCTTTGCTTCTTAAGATGTTAGAACTACCTAAAAGCAGCTACTATTATCATAAAAAAAATCATTATACAGATAAATATGTTCATTTAAAAAAGCAAATAAAAGAAATTTTTAAACAAAATAGATGTTGTTTTGGATATAGAAGGATTCACGCGCTATTAAAAAGAGAAGGGATAAAAGTTTCAGAAAAAATAATCCGCAGAATTATGAAAGCAGAAAGTTTAGTAATAAAAGTAAAAAAATATAGAAAGTATAACTCATATAAAGGAGAAATTTCTCCAGAAGTTCCTAATTTAATAAATAGAAACTTTCAAGCAGGTAAACCAAATGAAAAATGGTTAACAGACATAAGTGAATTTGCTATTCCAGCAGGTAAAATATATTTGTCACCAATTATAGACTGTTTTGATGGAAAGATAGTTTCTTGGGAAATAGGGGAAGTTCCTAATTCTAAACTAGTAAATGATATGTTAAAAAATGCAATATCTCAATTAAAAGAAAATGAAACTCCTATACTTCATACAGACAGAGGATGTCATTATAGATGGAAAGAGTGGATAAATTTGTTAAAAGAGGCTAAAATATCTCGTTCTATGTCTAAGAAAGGGTATTCACCTGATAATTCAGCTTGTGAAGGCTTTTTTGGTAGAATAAAAAATGAGATGTTTTATTCTAGAGAATGGTCAAATGTTAGCTTAGAAAACTTTAAAATTATATTAAATGATTATTTAATGTGGTATAATAGCAAAAGAATAAAAATATCTTTAGGCTTTAAAAGTCCTGAGGAGTATAGACAAAGTCTTGGATTAATATAAAAAATATTGTCCAAGAAATTGTCCGCACTCCCCACTTATTTGATGACAAAAATATGTTCCAAGTAGGAATGAATTATAGATTTTAGGAGGTTATAATGGATTCAGTAGTAGAAGCAGTAAAATCAATGTTAGCAACAACATATATAGATAGTTATTTAGCTGAATTTGAAAGACAAAAAGGAGAAAAACTAACAGATATAGAGCAATTAGGAATGAAACTATTTTTCTCTGGAGTATCATATGAATATGAATCTGTAGTTGAATCGCTAGATAATATGGATATGAAACTATTAAGAGATATCTTAAATGATAATCAAGGTCCAGAAGAAAAAAGTGATGAAATTATAGATAGTGTTATAAATCTAATTAAAGGGTTTGATATACCTCAAATGAAAAAAGCACTAAATTTATTTGCTTCAAAAGATGAAAAAATAACTATTGATAATTATATGGAAAAATTAAGCATGAATAAATAAAGATTTATAAGTTAATGTGAGTTAGATGATCTTAACTAACCTCCAGATAGAGTCGATAACTGTGATACTACTTCTAAGTTGGAATAAGGTGAGGTAAGTGATTGTAACTTGCCACTGTGAATAACTAGAATCGGAAACTGGGATTACGAGATTCTAAAATTTAGGTGATACGAAAAGTATCGCTTGATTTTAGAGTCTCTTTTTTTATATGCCGCCAAAATTTATAAAATCAAATATATTTTTAAAATTTTGATTGACTTTTCAAATGAAAACAAGTATCATTATTATAAGCAATAAAATAAATTAAAAAGAAAAAAGTAAATAAAAAAAGTTCCCACGGCGGCAACCAAGAAACTTTTTTTACTAATACTAACGAATAATCATTAGTTGTTTTTTTATTTGAGTAAATTTAATTAATTTACATCTACATATTACCATAGAAAAAATAAAAAATCAACTCCTAAAAGTTGGTTTTATTTTTTTGCTAGGACTTATTGTCCTACAAAAAAATAATATATTAATATTTGTTAGTATTATAGGACTACTTTTTATGGAGGAATCTATGGTTTATAAAATCTCTGAAGTAAGGAGGGAAGCGGTATGATTAAATCAAGCCACGAAAAAAATGAACGTATTTATGATTTACTTACCCAAGATTCTTACTTCATACTAAACAGAAAACTTAATTCTTATTGTGGTCTTGTACTTGGAGCTTTCATTGTATTTCTACTTGATAAGGAAAAATACCATAAATACAATAGAGAACTTACTCAAGATGGCTATTTCTATGCTACAGATATGGATATAATGCTTATGACAGGACTTACAAGCTCACAAGTATCAAAACTTAAAAATACAGCAGTTGAAAAAGAACTTGTTTTTATAAAAAGAGAAGGTATTCCACTTAAAACTTACTACAAAATAAACCTTCAAAAAATTAATGATATAATGAATCTTAATAAAACTGCTATGGAACTTTCTTATGAAAGAATCATTTTTGAAAATAAAGAGCAGGAAGATATATCAAATCTTTTGAATGTATCTGAAGCTACTCTATCAAATCTAACTTTTAAAGACTTAAGATTTATCTGTAAGAAATTTAAAGTTTCCTATTCAGGTAAAAATACAAAGCTAGAAATAGTAGAAAAGATATTAGAAGGAAAAGAAAAACTTCTTCAAGGAAAAACTCCTACACAAAATGTTATACCAGTAAATCCTAAATCTGAAGTTTCTTCAGTTCAGGATTTAAAAAATATAACATTCAAAAACTTAAGAATTATGTGTAAAAAACTTAATATAAGTTACTCAGGAAAAGATACAAAAGATGTTCTTATAAATAAAATAGCTGATTTTAAAGGATTCTTGAAGGAAGAACCAAAAGAAGAAGACGCTATAGTTCCTGAGATTATCTTTAATGAAAAAGATTTTGAAGAACTATTTAAAGAATTTGATATTTCATACACTTATAAAAATCAACTGGCTGTTAAAAAGCTTAGAAAAAAAATGAGTGATAATGATGTATATCTTTATTTAAAAGAGACTTATGAAAATATTAAGGCAACTCCTGAAGTTAAAAATATTGGAGCATTATTTTCAAGTAAGATAGCCAAAGGAGAAAGACAGATTATATCTAAATCTACTTCAAAAGAAAAGAAGACAGAAGAGAAAAAATCAGAAGATAAAAAAACTTATAAAAACTTAATAAAAGAAGTAATAAATGATATATTTACACCTAATAATTCTGATGATAAATTGATGGAAAAGTATGAAAAATACTCTACTGAAGAAAAAGAAAAAATAGAAAAAGAAGCTATGGCACTATGTGCTTCATCTCAAAATATAAGTTTAGACTTCTTAAAAACAATGAAGAAAAATCCACTATTATTTTCTTCTACATTGAAACCTTTTATTATCCAAGTTTTAAAAAAACAGTTAGATGAGGCTAGTTAATTATAACTGCAATAAATATATTAGTGAACATAGTATGAACAATAAAGTAATTCACAAAAAATTTAGTGAACAAATATAAAATTTAATACTCACACTAAAAATTCAAGTGAACATAGTGTGAGCAACATTATACTAGAAAAATCATCAATAGTGAACCACTTACCACTTATAGAAGTGGGCGACTTCTTGTCCATTAGGTTAAATTTTAAGGACAGCTTACTAAGGCTGCCTTTTTTCTCAATTATTTAGTGAGCGTAGTGTGAGCGAAGGTTATTTTACCAATTCATAAAATAATTAATAAATCTTTTAATTTTATTTAAAACTAGAAAATAACCTAGTGAATGTTAAGTGAACGAAAAAATAAAAAAAGTTAGTAAAATATAGAAAAATTAGTGAACGATACCTTTAAAGTTTTTTATTAATTTTTTTATTTAAAATATGAAAATACCTTAGTGAACGTTAAGTGAGCAAAAATTTATTAAAATTAATTTAGTGAGCGATTTTATAAAATCTAGTGAACGAAAAACTTGAATTTAGTGAACAAATTTATAAAGAATTTTGAATTTAGTGAACGAAAGTAAATTAAAAATATAATCATATATTTAAAATTTTAAATACTCATAAAACTAATAAAATCATAAGTGAATGCATAGTGAGCGGAAATTACATCACTGTATCGTTCACTAAAAAATATAAATTACAGTGAGCAGAAAAGTCGCTCACTTGTGAGCGGAAAACTTGCTCACTTGTGAGCAGGATTTCTGCACTAATCAATATCAAATAATCATTGACAAAAAATAAAATCAATGATATTGATTCTTAAATTTTAAAGATGACAAAAATAATAAAAAAGGTGAAATACTTATGATAGATATTATAGAACAAGACCTTATAAATATTTCTGAAAAATTATTTGATACTCTCATAAAAGATAGAACTACTCAGAAAAATATTTGTTGGGCTACAGATTATTATATAGATAAAGGAACTTCATATTTTCCTCAAGAACCTATAACAAAAAATTTAGTAACAGGCATTAATATTAAACTTATTCGTCCAAGAGTAGCTAAAGAATTAGAAGAAAGAAATAAAAGAACAAAAGACAGAGCAGAAGTTTTCACACCTTCTTGGCTATGTAATGAACAAAATAATTTGATAGATGAAATATGGTTTGAAAGAAAAAACGTTTTTAATGAATCTAAAAATCAATCGTGGATTGTTAATAAAAAGATTGTAATTTTTCCTGAAGGAAAAGATTGGAAAAAATATGTAGACGCTAGACGTTTAGAAATAAGCTGTGGAGAAGCTCCATATCTTGTTAGTAGATACGACACTGTTACAGGAAAAAAAATTCCTATTGAAGAACGAATAGGACTATTGGATAGAAAACTTCGTATAGTTAATGAAAATACTGAAACAGAAGAAGAGTGGTTCAAATGGACAAAAAGAGCTTATGAAAGTGTTTATGGCTATGAATATCAAGGAGATAGTTTATTAATTGCTAGAGAAAATTTATTTTATACTTTTATAGAAAATATGGAATATAAATTTTTTCATAAACCTACAGAAAAACAAATGAGAATAATAGCAAGAATAATTTCTTGGAATATATGGCAAATGGATGGTTTAACTTTTACAGTTCCATATAGTGAACGACCTAAAGTAAAAAAGCAATTAAGTATATTACAGTTGATGAATATAGATGAAAAAATAGAGAAAGAACCTATTCCTTGTAAAATATTTGATTGGAGGAAAAATAATAGTTTAGAAGTTAAAAAGATTATGACTGGGGGGAAAATTTAATAATGAGCGATAAAAATTTTAAAAATGCTTTTAGCTATAAAATTATTTATGTTTTTACAGTAAATGATGAAAAACATAAAGGATTAGTAAAAATTGGAGACGCTACTTTAAATACAATATCTTCAATAGATAATTTATCTCCAAATTGTAGAGAATTAAACCAAGCAGCTTTAAAAAGAATAAAATCATATACAAATACTGTGGGAATATCTCCCATTTTATTACATACAGAATTGGCTATAAAAGAAGAACATAAAGATAATAATATTTCTTTAAAAGCCTTTAGAGACCACGAAGTTCATAAAGTATTAGAAAACTCTAATATAAAAAAAGTAAAATTAGATGGCAGTACAGGACGTGAATGGTTTAAGATTGATAAAGAAACAGCTATAGAAGCAATCAAAGCTGTAAAAGAACATCACGCAAATTTAAGTAATACTAAAATGGATGGATATTCTCCTATCATATTTAGACCAGAACAAAAAGAAGCAATAGATAGAACAATAAAACAATTCAAAAAAAGTAATAAGATGTTATGGAATGCAAAAATGCGTTTTGGAAAAACTTTAAGTGCTTTAGAAGTTATTAAAAGAAGTGAATTTAAAAAAACTATAATTCTTACTCATAGACCAGTTGTAAATTCAGGTTGGTATGAAGATTTTACAAAAATATTTTATGATAAAGATTATATATATGGTTCTAAAGAAAATGGACATTCAGTAAAAGAGTTAAATAATCAGGAAAAAAGTTTTGTTTATTTTGCTTCTATACAAGATTTAAGAGGTTCAGAAGCTGTTGGTGGAAAATTTGAAAAAAATAAAGAAATTTTTGAAACATTATGGGATTGTGTAATAGTGGATGAAGCACACGAAGGAACAAAGACAGCATTAGGAGATGACACTATTAAAGCTATACTTAAAGAAGAATTGGGTAAAACAAAATTACTTGCTCTATCAGGAACACCATTTAATATCTTAGATGAATATGATGATGAATCAATTTACACTTGGGATTATATAATGGAACAAGAATGTAAATTCGAATGGAATAAAACACACTTTGGAGATTCCAATCCATATGAAGAACTTCCTGAACTTCGTATTTATACCTATGATTTAGGAGAGTTATTACATAATAATAATTATATAACATATGAAGATAAAGCCTTTAATTTTCACGAGTTTTTTAGAACGTGGACAGGAGATTATAGATATGATTATGCTCAAATGCCTGAAACAGCTCAAATTGGAGATTTTGTTCACGAACAAGATATATTATCTTTTTTAAATCTAATGACCAAAAAAGATGAGAATAATAGTTATCCATATTCAAAAGAAGAATATAGAGAATTATTTAAGCATTCACTTTGGATGATACCAGGAGTTAAAGAAGCAAAAGCATTGAAAAATTTAATGTTAAAGCATCCTGTATTTGGAAATGGACAATTTGATATAGTAAATGTTGCAGGTAGTGATGATGAGGAATCATCAGATGCTTTAAATAGTGTAAAAAAAGCTATAAAAGAAGCAGAAAAATTAGATACTTATACTATAACTTTATCTTGTGGAAAGTTAACAACAGGTGTTACAGTGAAAGAATGGACAGCAGTATTTATGCTTTCTGGGTCATTCTCCACTTCTGCTGCTAACTATTTACAAACAATTTTCCGTGTTCAATCTCCTTGTAATAAAAATGGAATGATTAAAGATACAGCTTACGTTTTTGATTTTGCGCCTGACAGAACTTTAAAAATGGTTTCGGAAGCAGTATCAGTTTCATCTAAAGCAGGAAAAACAACAGGTGAAGATAAAGTAATTCTTGGAAAATTTCTTAATTATTGTCCTGTAATATCAATCTCTGGTTCACAGATGAAAGAATATAAAGCAGATAAATTATTGCAACAGTTAAAAAAAGCGTATGCTGATAAAGTAGTTCGTAATGGATTTGATGATAATAATTTATATAATGATGAACTTCTTAAATTAGATGAATTGGATATTAAAAAGTTTGATGATTTAAAAGGGATTATAGGAAAATCAAAAGCAGCAGAAAAACAAAACGATATAACAGTAAATAATCAAGGACTTACTAAAGAAGAATATGAAGAACAAGAAAGATTGAAGAAAAAACCTAAAAAAGAACTTACAGAAGAGGAAAAGGCTAAATTAGAAGAATTAAAGAAAAAGAAAAAAGTGAGAACAGACGCTATATCTATTTTGCGTGGGATTTCTATTCGTATGCCACTACTAATTTATGGAGCAGATATTCCATATGATGAAGAAATAACATTAGAGCGTTTTATAGAAAAAGTAGATGATTCTTCTTGGAATGAATTTATGCCAAATGGGGTAACTAAAGAAGTATTTAATGAATTTAAAAAATATTATGATGAAGATGTCTTTATTGCAGCAGGTCGTAGAATAAGAAATATAGCTCGTGAAGCAGATACTTTAAATCCAATGGAACGTGTAAAGAAAATAACATCTTTATTTTCTAATTTTAAAAATCCTGATAAAGAAACTGTATTAACTCCTTGGAAAGTAGTTAATATGCACCTATCTAATTGCTTGGGTGGTTATAGTTTTTGGGATGAAAAATACGAAAATCCATTAGATGAACCTCGTTTTATAAATAAAGGAAAAGTTACAGCAGATACTTTAAATAATGAAAATGCTCAAATACTAGAAATTAATTCTAAAACAGGGTTATATCCTCTTTATGTAACATTTAATATTTATCAAAATAAATGTAATAGATATAAAAATGAGGAATTAACTTTTGAATTACAACGTGAAATTTGGAACGACACTATAAAAAATAATATATTTGTAATTTGTAAGACACCTATGGCAAAACAAATAACTCAACGTACACTTATAGGATATTCAGATATAAAAATTAATGCTCATTATTTTGATGACTTAGTTAATCAGATGAAAAATAAACCTCAACAATTTATAGACCGTGTTTTAAAATCTAACTATTGGAAGAAAGGAGACATTACTCAAATGAAATTTGACGCGATTGTAGGAAATCCTCCCTATATGGAAATGGATGGAGGAGCTCAGGCAAGTGCGAAGCCAATTTATCAACATTTTGTATCTACAGCAAAAATGTTAAAACCTAATTATTTATCTTTTATTATGCCAACAAGATGGTATGCAGGAGGTAAAGGATTAGATGAATTTAGAGACGAAATGTTAAATGATAAGCATATAGAAACATTGTATGATTGTATAAACCCTGAAGATATATTTCCAAATACCAATATAATGTAGTGAACCCATTTTCTTAGACACATATTTTAATTGTTGTTTAACAAGGAT
>OGXE01003590.1_pt1 | contig 10280 bp, 7 predicted proteins | sample 1576181 | NCBI WGS metagenome assembly OGXE01 (sample SAMEA3541478, study PRJEB24748) | human gut metagenome | biome: human gut; feature: human-associated habitat; material: faeces | place: China | collected 2012 | reverse complement strand
ACTAAACATATTTGCTATTGTCAAGTGGTTGCAAAGAAAATATTAAACATTTTTGCTTTCTATTTGTGCTCTCCCTCACAATAAGTTCATGTTCTAGTATAATTTTTTCAGGAAGAATATTTTCATTTTCAATTATTTTTAAAAGCATTTTCACCGATTCTTTTCCAAGTTCGTAGCCCGGCTGTGAAATTGTTGTAAGTGACGGTTCAGTAACAGCCGAAAATTCTATATTATCAAATCCTACAACTGCAGCTTCTTCAGGAATTTTTATATTTTTCCCGTTAAGTGCTTTTATAATTCCAATTCCTATTACGTCAGATACAGCAAAAATTCCAGCATTTTTTATTTCCCTGTTATTTAAAATAATATTCATCTGCTTAAAACCTTCTTTTATTGAAAGCTCGTCTAAGATGATTTCATTTTCTTTTTTAAATTCTATGCCGTTATCTTTAAGGGCTTCCATAAATCCCTCACGTCTTAAAACAGAATATGTAAAATCCTTTTTCATTCTAAAAAGATACAACTCTTTTTTTCCTATTGAAATCAAGTGATTTACAGCTTCATAAGCTGCTTTTTTATGGTCTATTGTTATTGACGACAGATTATTTTCATCAATATACTCACTGCACTGAACTATTCTTTTATAAAGTTTTTCATCATTTATTTTTTTCATAATTTTATTTTTGGAAACCTTTTCCATAAGAATAACACCGTCAACAAGTTTTTTATTCAAAAGGTTAAGATATTCTAAAAGCTGTTCTTCTAAAGAATAACTGCTTCCAAGTATTATATTGTATCCGCTTTCTCTCGCTGTAAGTTCCACACCCTCAAGTATTGGAGAATAGTATGGATTTGAAATTTCTGGTACAAGAATTAAAAGCATTCCGCTTTTTGTTCTTTGAAGATTGCTTGCCATAAAATTTGGTGTATAATTTAGTTTTCTTATAGCTTCTTCAACTTTTCTTTTAGTTTCCTCTTTCACTTTTCTGCCATTTAAAACTCTTGAAACTGTTGCCAAAGAAACTCCTGCATATTCAGCTACATCATTTATTTTCATGGTGTTCACCTTTTTAAAACGTTTTCATTTTCTTATTACTTATATACCTCTATTTTTTTATTTTGTCAATAGCTTACAAGACATTTTTATCTATTTTTTAACAAATAAGTCTTTAAATATACATTTTATTTATAAAAATAAAATTATATTATATGAAAACGTTTTCTTTAAATACAAAAAACAAAAAAACTGCTGCAGTACAATCTGCAACAGCTTTTTAAAATTTTTATTGATTTTGTAATTCTTTAATGTTTTCAGAAAGTTTATCAAATTTATCTTGATATTCTTTTTGAATTCTTCTGTCTCTTTCTAAAATGTGAGCAGGAGCTTTTGAAGTGAACTTTTCATTTGAAAGTTTAGCATTCATTTTTTCAAGTTCTACAGTAACTTTATCAAGCTGAGCCTGTAATTTTTTAACCTCTGCTTCTATATCAAGAAGTCCTTTTAAAATCATATAAACTTCTGAATTTCCTGTTACTCTGAATCCGCTTTGAGCAGGTTTTTCCATATCTTTTCCATACTCAATAGATTCTAAGTTTCCAAGTTTTGTTATAAAGAAATAGTTTTCTTTTATTGTATTAAGTTCACTTTCATCAGAAGATTTTATAACAACTTTTGCTGGTTTTGCAGGAGAAATTCCAGCTTCAGCTCTTATATTTCTTAATGAAGAAATAAGTTCTTTAATATATTCAAAAGATTTTTCTACATCTTTATCTATTAATTTTTCATCAGCAACAGGATATTCTGCAAGCATTACAGTATCTCCCTCTGCTTTTATTGTCTGCCAGATTTCTTCTGTAATATAAGGCATAAATGGGTGAAGAAGTCTCATTCCTGCTTCCAGCACTGTCCATAATACATATTGTGCTGTAAGTTTTGAATCTGCATCTTCAGAATTATATAATCTTATTTTTGCCATTTCAACATACCAGTCACAGAAATCTCCTCTTAAGAATTCGTAAACTGATTTTGCTGCTTCATCAAGAAGGAATTTATCAAGATTTTCTGCAACAGCTGCTGCTGTTTCGTTAAGTCTTGAGAATATCCATTTGTCAACAAGCTCATATTTAAGTCTTGACTTATCAACTTTTGTCACGTCAAATCCATCAAGGTTCATAATAACAAATCTTGATCCGTTCCACATTTTATTTGCAAAGTTTCTTCCCATTTCAATAAGTTTTTCAGAGAAGTGAACGTCTTGTCCCTGAGATGTATTGTACATCATTGCAAATCTTATTGCATCTGCTCCATATTTATCTATAAGGTCAAGAGGATTAGGAGAATTTCCTAAAGATTTTGACATCTTTCTTCCTATTTCGTCTCTTACAATTCCGTGGAAGAATACGTTTTTAAATGGAATTTCGTCCATTTCATAAAGGCCAAACATAATCATTCTTGCTACCCAGAAGAATATAATGTCAGCACCTGTTACAAGTGTTGATGTAGGGTAGAATTTTTCAAGAGATTTTGTTTTTTCAGGCCATCCTAAAGTTGAGAAAGGCCAAAGTGCTGATGAAAACCAAGTATCAAGTACGTCCTCTTCCTGAGTAAGCTCAACTTTTTTACCATAGTGAGCTTCTGCTTGTTTCATTGCTTCTTCTTCATTTATTGCAACAAACATTTTTTGGTCAGGTCCATACCAAGCTGGTATTCTGTGTCCCCACCAAAGCTGTCTTGAGATACACCAGTCTCTTATATTTTCAAGCCAGTTATAATAGATTTTTTCCATTCTTTTCGGCATGATTTTTATTTCGCCGTTTCTTACAACTTCTAAAGCTCTTTTTGCAAGAGGTTCCATTTTTACAAACCATTGTTTTGAAACTCTTGGCTCAATAATAGTTCCACATCTATAACAAGTTCCTACATTATGATTATGAGGTTCTATTTTTACAAGGTACCCTTCAGCTTTTAAATCTTCAACTATTCTTTCTCTAGCTTCAAATCTGTCAAGACCTGCATATTTTGGATAATCTTCAACGATTTTTCCATCTGCTGTCATCATATTTATAATTGGAAGATTGTATTTATTTCCAATGTTAAAGTCGTTAGGATCGTGAGCAGGAGTAATTTTTAAAGCCCCTGTTCCAAATTCCATGTCAACATATTCGTCAGCTATAATTTCAATCTCTCTTCCTACTAATGGAAGTATTGCTTTTTTACCAACAAATTCTTTATATCTTTCATCATTAGGATTTACTGCAATAGCAACGTCTGCAAGCATTGTTTCTGGTCTTGTAGTCGCAATTATAAGGAATTTATCTGTATCTTTTACAGGATATTTTATATGCCAGAAATTTCCTGGTTTTTCAACGTGGTCAACTTCGTCGTCTGCAAGAGCTGTTCCACATCTTGGACACCAGTTTACCATATATTCACCTTGATAAATTAATCCGTCGTTATATAAATCAACAAATATATGCCTTACTGCTTCTGAAAGACCTTCGTCCATTGTAAATCTTTCTCTGTCCCAGTCAAGTGAAGCCCCAAGCTTTCTAAGCTGGTTAGTGATTATTCCACCATGCTCCTCTTTCCATTCCCAAGTTCTTTTTAAAAACTCTTCTCTTCCTAAATCTTCTTTTGTAAGTCCCTCTTCAGCAAGTTTTCTTTCAACTTTATTTTGAGTTGCAATACCAGCATGGTCACAACCTGGAAGCCATAAGGTATTTTTCCCTGTCATTCTGTTATATCTTACAAGAGTATCTTGAATAGTGTTATTTAAAACGTGTCCCATATGAAGTATTCCTGTTACATTTGGAGGAGGAATAACTACCGAATAGTTTTCCTTACCATCTTCTAAAGTAGCAGCAAAATATTTTGATTCTTCCCAATGTTTATACCATTTTTTTTCTATTTCATTGGGAGAATAGATTTTTTCTAATTCTTTCATTAATTTCCCTCCTGCTGAATTTTTTCTTCATTTAAAATTTCTTCAATATAATCTAAGATTTCATCTCTTCCAGTATCTTTCAATGAAGAATGGAAGAAAACATCTTCATTATGAAATTCAAGTTTTGTTCTTATAGCTTTCAAGCATTTAAACTTTTCATTGTTTGACACCTTGTCCATCTTTGTAAAAATAATTTTAAAAGGAATATCAAAGTGGTCAAGCCAGTGAAGCATATCCATATCTTCTGCTGTAGGAACTCTTCTTATATCAAGAAGAACGAAAACAAGTTTTTTCCTTTTGCTTGCAAGGTATCTTTCCATAGTCTGCCCCCATTCAGCTTTCATAGCCTTTGGAACTTTGGCAAAACCATATCCCGGAAGGTCCACAAGGAAAAATTCATTATTTATAATAAAATAATTTATAAGCTGAGTTCTTCCTGGTGTCTTACTTATTCTAGCAAGTTTCCCTCTTCTTGTTATACTGTTTATAAGAGATGATTTTCCAACATTTGATCTTCCAACAAAGGCAAACTCTATGTTAGAAAGTTCTTCTGGATAATCTTTTTCATACACGGCAGATTTAACAAATTCTGCTTGTTTTATTATCATTTTTCTCTCCTGTTTTATTTTTTAAAAACCAATTTTTCAACTTCATCATAATTTTTTACAAAATTTATTTTCATATCTTTTGCAACTTCATGAGGAATATCCGTAATATCAGGTCTGTTATCTTCTGGAAGAATTACTTCTCTTATTCCTGCTCTGTGAGCTCCTATAACTTTTTCTTTCACTCCTCCAATTGCAAGAACTTCACCTGTTATTGTTATTTCACCTGTCATAGCTATATCCTGTCTTATTTCTCTACCTGTAAGAACTGAAAGAATTGCAGTTGTAATAGTTATTCCCGCAGATGGTCCGTCTTTTGGAGTTGCTCCCTCTGGAAAATGAAGGTGAATATTTTTCTTTTCTAAAAATTCTTTCTCATCTATATGATATTTTTCAAAATTTGATTTAACATAAGTAAATGATACCTCAGCTGACTCTTTCATTACATTTCCAAGAGTTCCTGTTAAGTTTAAAGCTCCTTTTCCTGGAATTAAAACTCCTTGAACTTCAAGAGTAACTCCTCCAACTGATGTCCAAGCAAGACCATTTACAATTCCCACTTTATAAGTTCTTTCTTTCATCTTTTCAGGTCTGAATTTTGCTTTTCCAAGATATTTTTCAAGATTGTTTGCATTAACTGTTATTTTTTCTAACTTTTCTTTTACAACTTTTCTTGCAAGTTTTCTGAAAAGACTGTTTATCTCTCTCTTAAGGCTTCTTACTCCAGCTTCTTTTGTATATTCGTTTATAATTTTTAAAATAACATTATCAGATATTGTTATTTTTATATCTTTCAATCCATTTTCTTCCTGAAGCTGCTTTATTAGATACTGTTTTGCAATGTGAAGTTTTTCATATTCAGTATATGAAGAAAGAGATATAATTTCCATTCTGTCAATTAAAGGCTCAGGAATATTTCTCAAATCATTTGCTGTTGCAAGGAAAAATACCTGTGATAAATCATAAGGAACATCAATATAATGATCTTCAAAGTGAATATTCTGCTCTGGATCAAGAACTTCAAGCATTGCTGAAGCTGGGTCTCCTTTAAAATCACTTGACATTTTATCAAGCTCATCAAGAAGGATAAGAGGATTTTTTACCCCTGCAAGCTTCATTGCTTTCATAATTCTTCCAGGCATAGAACCTATATATGTTCTTCTGTGCCCTCTTATTTCAGCTTCATCTCTCACTCCTCCAAGTGAAACTCTTACAAATTTTCTTCCCATTGAATCTGCAACAGATTTTGCAAGAGATGTTTTTCCTACTCCCGGAGGTCCTACAAGACAAATTATTGTTCCTTTCATTTTTGGATTAAGTTTTTTTACTGCAAGATAGTCAAGAATTCTTTCTTTAACTTCTTTTAATCCATAATGATCTCTGTCTAAAACAGAAGAAGCTCTTTCTATATCAAGGTCATCTTTTGTTGTCTTTTTCCATGGAAGTTCAAGAAGTGTTTCTATATAGTTTCTTGAAACAGACGCTTCAGCTGAAAATCCAGGCATTTTGCTCATTTTTTTAAGTTCTTCGTCAACTTTTTTCTTAACTTCAGCTGGAAGTTTTGCTTTTTCTATTCTCTCTGCAAGTTCTTTATCTTCATCTTCAGGAGTGTAATCTTGAATTTCCTCTTTCATAGCATTTATTTTTTCTTTTAAATAATATGCTTTTTGAGCATCATTCATTTTGTTTCTGACTTTATCTTCTACTTTCTTTTCTATTTCATTTATTTCAATCTCTTTTGAAAGCAGATCTAAAATCATATATCCTCTCTGTTCCACATCAAGAACTTCTAATATTCTCTGCTTATCTTTTGAGTCAATGAAAAGATTATTGGCAATTAAATCAAATCCGCCGTTTATATCTTTTGTTGATTTTAAAGTTACTAAAACTTCTGGTAAAGTTTTTCCTAAAAATTTAGTGTATCTTTCGTAATATTCTATAACCTTTCTGTAGACTGCAAGAGTTTCTTTTGAATCTGAATTTTTACATTCAACTTCAACATAACCAGAGCTGTATGACCCGTCTTCTTCCTCTTTAGGATTTTCTAAAATAACTCTTTTTTCTGCTTCTACTAGAATCTTTATTGTTTTATTAGGCATTTTTATACTTTGAAGAACGTTTACAATTACTCCTGTTGTGTAAACATCTTCTGGAAGATTCGGTTCTTCCTTAAGTGTTTCTTTCTGCATTCCAAAAAGCATTTTTGAATTTTCACTGTTTTCTAATTTTTCAAGAGTCTTCATGCTCTTTTCTCTTCCAACATATACAGGTGTTACTACTCCAGGGAAGATAACTAAATCTCTTGTAGGCAAAAATGGTAATCTATTTTCCATAAGCTATTATCCCTCCTTTTTAATTATCTGAACTTTTTTGTAGTCATCAAGCCCGTCAACATCAACTATAACTTTTTCAACATTTTCTTGTGACGGTACTTCATACATAAGTTCAAGCATTGTATTTTCTAAAATTGCTCTTAATCCTCTTGCTCCTATTCTTCTTGCCATTGCTCTTTTTGCAACTTCTCTTAAAGCTCCTTCTGTAATTATAAGCTCTATTCCTTCCATTTCAAAAAATTTCTGGTATTGTTTTACTATGGCATTTTTTGGCTCAACAAGAATTCTTAACAGTGCATCTTCATCTAAGCTGTCAAGAGTTGTAACAAGTGGAAGTCTTCCAACAAGTTCTGGAATTATTCCCTGTTTTATTAAATCTTCAGGAGTTACTTTTCTTAAAACTTCTCCCTCTTCCCCTCTTTTAACTCTGCTTGTATCTGCACCAAAACCTAAACTTTTCTGCTGTGTTCTTTTTGAGATAACTTTTTCAAGCCCTTCAAAAGCTCCTCCAACAATGAAAAGAATATTTTTTGTATCTATTTCAATAAGTTCTTGGTTAGGATGTTTTCTTCCTCCTTGAGGCGGAACTTGTGATTTTGTTCCCTCAATTATTTTAAGAAGAGCCTGCTGAACTCCCTCTCCAGAAACGTCTCTTGTTATTGACATGTTTTCAGATTTTCTTGCAATCTTATCTATTTCGTCTATATAAACTATTCCTCTTTCTGCTGCTTCTACATCATAATCTGCAGACTGAAGAAGTCTTACTAAAACATTTTCTACGTCATCTCCAACATATCCTGCTTCTGTAAGAGTTGTAGCATCAGCTATTGCAAAAGGAATATTTAATATTCTTGCAAGAGTTTGTGCAAGAAGTGTTTTTCCTGAACCTGTAGGCCCTATTATAAGGACATTTGATTTCTGCACATCAACACTTTTGTCTGTTTCATCTGCAAGTTTTATTCTTTTGTAATGATTATACACTGAAACGGCTAAAACTTTTTTGCTTTCGTCCTGACCGATTACATATTCATCAAGTTTTTCTTTTATTTCTTTTGGTGTAAGAAGTTCTGTCTCTATTGGATTTTTTTTCTCTTTTACTATTTCTTCTCCTAGAGAGTAATCAAGCATTTCATAACATGCTTCTATACAGTCTTCACATATAAAAGCTCCGTTAATCCCTGAAAAAAGTTTTCCAACTTCCTCCTGTCCTCTTCCACAAAAAGAACAAACCGGTTTTTCCATATTTCTCTCCTCTCTGAATTACTATCTCTTGATAACTTTATCTATAAGACCATATTCAACAGCTTCTTCTGCTGACATAAAGTTATCCCTGTCTGTATCTCTATATACTTCTTCAACTGTTTTTCCACAATTTTCAGCTAAAATTTCACTAAGTTTTTTCTTAAGTCTTAAAATTTCTTTAGCATGAATTTCTATATCAGCTGCCTGACCTTGAGTTCCTCCAAGAGGCTGATGTATCATTATTCTTGAATTTTCAAGAGAAAATCTTTTTCCTTTTGCCCCTGCTGAAAGAAGAAAAGCTCCCATGCTTGCAGCCTGTCCCACACAGATTGTCTGTACATCTGGTTTTATATAATTCATTGTGTCATATATTGCCATTCCAGCTGTAACAACTCCTCCCGGGCTGTTTATATACATTGTAATATCTTTTTCCGGATCTTCAGCTTCCAAAAATAAAAGCTGTGCAACAATGGCATTTGCTACATTATCGTTTATTTCAGTTCCCAAAAAGATTATTCTGTCTTTTAAAAGTCTTGAATATATGTCATAACTTCTTTCGCCGTAGCTTGTATTTTCTATAACTATTGGATTATACATTTTATTATCTCCTCCTTAAATAAAAAATAAAAGACTTTTTTATTTAAAAATATTTTATTTTTTATTTAAGAGGGAGAAAACTGCTGTATTATTTAAAATAACACAGCACTCTTCCCTTTTAAATTATTTTATTTTTTAAAACTATTTTACGTTAGCTTCGATTAATTCTATAGCTTTACTCATTAATAAATCAGTTTTTATGCTGTTTATGAAGCTTTCGTATCTCTTAGCTTTGTCTAATTCTTCTTTAAGAATTTCTGGAGTCATTCCATACATCTTTGCAACTTCTTCAGTTTTTGCTTTTACTTCGTCTTCAGAAACTTCTAAGTTTTCAACTTGAGAAATTTTATCTAGGATTAAATCCATTTTTACTTTATTTTCAGACATTGGAGCTAATTGGTTATAAATAGTATCCATAGTCATTCCTGTCATTTTTAAGTATCCGTTTAAATCCATTCCCTGCATCATAAGCTGTTGCTCAAGATCAGCAAGTTTAGCTTCAACTTCTCTTATAACTAAACTTTGAGGAACTTCAACAGTAGATGCTTCAGTTACCTTTCTAAGCATTTTTCCTCTGTTTTCATTTTTAGCATTTTCTTCTCCTCTTTTTGCAACTTCTTCTGATTTTTTAGCTTTTAAATCTTCAACTGATTCAAATCCATTTGCTTTTGCAAATTCTTCGTTTAATTCAGGTTTGTTAAGTAATTTAACTGCATTAATTTTTACTTTGAATACAGCAGGTTTTCCTGCAAGGTTAGCTGCATGATATTCAGCAGGGAAAGTCACATTTACTTCTCCTTCTTGACCTTTAGTGTATCCTACTAATTGATCTTCAAAACCAGGGATAAACATATTGCTTCCTAGTTTTAATAAGTGAGAATCAGCTTTTCCACCTTCGAAAGCAACTCCGTCAACAAATCCTTCAAATGCTAAGTCAACTGTGTCACCCATTTGAGCCTGATATCCGTCTTCAGCGTCTTTTAATTCAGCTTTTGCTGTAAGCATTCTTTCTATTTCTTCGTTTAATTTATCTTCTGTCATTTCAAATACAGTTTTTTCAATTTCGATTCCTTTGTATTCTCCTAAAGTTACTTCAGGAAAAACGTCAACAGAAGCAGTTACTTCAAAAGTTTCTTCGTCCATTTTAACATTTACATTGTACATTGGGCTTACTGGTTTTAAGTTTTCAGCTGTTACAACCTCACCAAAATATTTTTTAAGAACTTTGTCTGTTAATTCTTCTTTTATTCCTTCAGCATATTTAGCTTCGATTTGAATAAAACTCAGTTCAATTTGTTTTTCATTCTTCATATTGCCTTTTCTGAATCCTGGAATTTCTACAGTTTTTTGAGCATTTGCAAGTATTTCTTTTTTTAGCGGAGCAAACTCCTCTTTTGATAGAGTCATTACAATCTCTACTGCAGATTTTTCAAGTTTTTTGATTTCGTGTTTCATTTTTTCCTCCTTAAGTGTTTTTATATGCTTTATTCATAAATTTTTATTTTATGCCTTTTATTTTAATACTGTATCTATCCTTGCCTTTTATATTAACTTTTTCT
>OGXE01003575.1_pt1 | contig 10310 bp, 10 predicted proteins | sample 1576181 | NCBI WGS metagenome assembly OGXE01 (sample SAMEA3541478, study PRJEB24748) | human gut metagenome | biome: human gut; feature: human-associated habitat; material: faeces | place: China | collected 2012 | reverse complement strand
AACGGATTCCCCGCAGTACGCCTGCCGTCAGCACACCGCCTGCCATTGCCCAGGCACCGCTGCTGATACCGGGGCCGTTATGGTCTTTCAGGTTGGTGCCCAGCGTTACCGCACCAAACAGCAGCAGGAGGCCACCGGCAAAGGTGACAACATTCGAGATGAGAGTCGTAATCGAAGATACCATTTCCATTGTTCATTTCTCCGTTCAGTTGTTATTTTCGGCACAGAGCTTTACAGTCTTTACGTCCTTTACATTGCTGATAAAATCCGCAAAAGACTGCTCTGCGCGCTTGTCATAGTCGAAAGGCTTACCGCCTTCCGCTTCTACCAAATGGTAATTGGGGTGGTCTTTCAGATTGTATTTGCGTGAATAAAAGGGTGCCACGCCGGAAATCATCAGCAGGCACCAGTTCCGGGGCATGGTTCGGATTTCTTCTGGGGTCATCAACTCACGTCCAAGAGCCTGATAGGACTTCGTATACGAGCCTTGACTGCCTTTGTTCTCCGATGTGTTCATGACTTCAATGGTTGCCTTGCCCAACGCCTTGGAGAAGAACTCCAGATTCTCCGGGTTACCGCCTGCGCCAAGAACGATCATAGAATCGCAGTTTTCATAGATGGTCGCCCAGTCATCTTTGTACTGGCTTTTCAGCTGGTTCAATGACTGGTAAATCAGGGTGCAGGCAATGTCACGGCGTCCGGATAAGGGCGCCGTAGCGGGCTACGGCAACCGAATTCGGGCAAAATATACCGCAAAGTGGGGCGTGCAGATTGCGGGAATGCTTTTTCAAACAGGCTCTAGCAACATTATCATATAATAAAGGCTGCGTAAATCAGCTACGCAGCCTTTATTCTCCCCATGAATCAGAAATATTTCTGCTGCCTGTCCCATAATCCGGCACTTCGCAGTTCCAGATATTCCTGGTACGCCTTCTCAACGATCTGCTTCTCGTTTGCAAAACGAAGCAGATGGTAAATCTCGTGAAACTTGTAATACCCGGAGTCCACGAAAAATTCCTCTCTTTGAGGCTTGCTATGATAATTATCCGCCGTCATAAGATACCAGTGTACCTCTTTATTGACCATGTCTTCCGGCACTGTGAAATTGTACTGGCTCTTGCCTACATACTTCACAATGGAAGCTCTGACATCAGCTTCCTCCTTCACTTCCCGCAATGCGGTCTGCTCATGAGTCTCTCCTGGCTCTACGGTTCCTTTCGGTAAAACCCAGCCTTCGTAACGGTTTTTGTAAGATTTATATAGTGCAAGAATCTTACCTCGATGAATTACCACACCGCCACAGCTCGTTGCTTCTATCATGCTGCAATCCTCCTGTAATGCGTGTGTTTTCTAAACTGTATATAGTATACCTCTTTTTCAGAAAACTGGCAACAGGGAATATCATATAGATTGCTGTTAGCTGGCGTGATAAGCATCAAAAATCTGTCCTGCAATCGGAACTGCTGCCTCACTGCCGGAGCCGCCATTCTCCACGATCACGGCAACCACCAGATCCGGATCATCCACATTGGAATAGCCGATAAACCAGGAATGGCTGTGTCCTTCCTCGTCAAACTCTGCGGAACCAGTCTTACCTGCTACTGTATAGCTTCTGCCGGAAAGTGCGGAAGCTGTACCGGAATCAACCACCTGTTTCATTAATTTGCCAAGAAGATTGGCCTCATTGGAACTCATCAGCCGTTTATAAGCTACCGGTTCTGTCTTTTTTACTGAATCGCCATTGTCATTTACCACCTCGTCAATAAGATAAGGTTTCATCAGAACACCGTCATTTGCAATGGCACAGGTGATCAATGCCATATGCATAGGAGACACAAGAGTATTGCCTTGTCCAATGGCAGTCTGCATGATCAGAGGCGTTACGGAATCTGCATCAAGGGAAAAGCTGCTGGTTCTGTAGGAGTTCAGAGGCAGACTCTTGTTAAACAGAAGATTCTCCGCAGTCTCGCGAAGAGACGCACCCCCAAGACCAACTCCAATATCTGCAAATGCACAGTTACAGGAATTTGCAAATGCAGAATAGAAATTCTCCTGCCCGTGAACTGTATTGTGATAACAGTGGATCGTGTGATCCTGCAAGGTGATACTTCCCTCACAGAGATAATTGTATCCCTCAAAAGTTCCTTTTTTGCGGAAATAGTCAAGTGCAGTCACAACCTTGAAGGTGGAACCTGGCGGATATGCACCATTTGTGGCTCTGTTCAGAAGACTGCTGTCATTCTCGTCGTTTACCAGATAGTCCCAATTATCCCCAATGGTATTGGGATCAAAATCAGGCTTGCTCACTTCTACAAGCCTTTTTCCGGTAGATGGTTCCATTACCACAACAGCCCCTCTTCTGTCACCCAATGCATTGTATGCAATGCTCTGAAGATTGGCATTCAGGGTAGATACAACCGTATCTCCTGTATTCTTCTCATTAAGGAACTGATTCTTCATCTGAGTCAGAAAAAAGGAATGGGAAGTCAGAAGAGTAAAGTTCGCCTCTGATTCCAGACCGCTTTTTCCATTGGTATCATAACCCACAACATGGGAGAACATATTGGAATATGGATAATTACGTGTCTCAGTTCCATCCTCACTTACATTGGTCTGCGCCAAAATCTGTCCGTCAGAAGACAGGATCTTACCTCGTACTACACGGTCGGAAAAGGAATCCTGTCTGGTATTGTAAGGGCTGTTAATAAAATCATCGCTTTTAAAGCCATCGAAATAAATCAGATACCCGATCATACTGATAAAAATAATCCCAAAGAAGATGGAAACAAAGGTATATTCTTTATTTCTGGCTTTGCGCTTTTTAGTAATCTCTTTCTTCCGCTGCCTCAACAGCTCTCTGTCTCGCTCTCTTTGCTGCCTCTCGTCGATGTCTCTCAATTTCTTCGTCCTCGTCCTCTCTATAAATATACAAGCCCTGGATAATAGCGATCATCAAAATCATACACATAATGGAACTTCCTCCATAGCTGACCAGAGGAAGAGTCACACCTGTCATAGGTATGAATTTGGTAGCACCTCCAATGGTAAGGAACACCTGAAACGCATATTCCGCACCAAGACCAATGGCGATCAGTTTATAAAATGGATTCTTGATCTGCAGGGCAATCTCCACGATAGTAAGGAAAAAGCTCATGCACACAAAGATCAGGCAGATGGCAAAAATCCCGCCAAGCTCCTCGCAGATCGCACTGAAAATAAAGTCGTTTTTTACAACCGGAATTTTCTCCGGAGAGCCCTGGCAAAGTCCCATTCCAAACCATCCGCCTGTACCAATGGCAAACAGGGACTGTACAATCTGGTATCCTTCATTCTGATAAACTGCCATAGGATCTTTCCACGCACTGACACGCTGCCTTACATGACCAAACAGGTGATATGCCACTACAGCGCCTGCTGTACCGCCTGCAATTCCAATGCAAAGGTATGCCGGCTTCCTGGTTGATACATAGATCAGCACCAGATAAGCTGCAAAAAAGATTACAGCGCTTCCAAGATCTCTTGAAAGCACCAGGATTCCCACATGGAGACCTGCCACAACAGTAGCCAGCACAACTTTCTTAAAAGTTACCTCTCTTGCCAGAAGGGATGCCATAAAGAACACAAAGGTGAGCTTGATCACCTCGGAAGGCTGGATTCCCATCAGAGAAAGCTTGGCGCCGTAGCTTGTCTGTGCCAGAACAAGAACTGCTCCAAGAAGAACAATCCCAAGCCCTGCATACACCCAGGTAAGATCCTTGAGAAATTTCATCTTGCGGATCATAACCGGGATCACCAGCGCCACTGCACTTCCGCACGCAACGATCAAAAGCTGCTTATTGGCAGAGGCAATATCCAGCCTGCACAGCATTATAAATCCAACGCTTAAAAGCATGCACATATTATTTAAAAGCAGCATAGACGCATTTTTATAAATTCTGCGGTATAAAATAAGGATCGCAGCAAAATATATCATCATTTCTGCATAAAAGATGACAACCTTAAAATCAAAGGTTTTCAGAAAAATCACAACAAATGCGGTAAAATCCAGAAAAAAGGTTAAAGTGATCTGACTTCTTAAAAGTCCTTTCCTGTCTGAAGCGTGTTTCCCCACAACAAGGTAGTAGCACAAAACTGTGTACACGATCATCAGTGTCAGGATCACATATTTGGATAATTCAACAACAATATTAATCATACGCCTTTACTCGGCTCCTCTTTTAAAATGACCTTTTGTAAACTCATATTCGTGAGATACCTGGCTGCCATGATATGCAGCCACAAAGTCTTCCACGATCCGTTCTGTTTCTTCCCTGCTTTCTATGGTAAAAGCCAGTCTTACAGATGAAACACCAAGCTCTTTCACCCTGTCAGCTTCCTTCAAAAGACCGTATGGCAGACTGTTATAGATGATATTATAACACGACTCTGCCGCCTTTGTATTTCCCATTTTCCATGGACGACAATAACAGACTACAGGAAATTCCTTGTCATAACGGTCTTTCAGAACAAGCCTCTCCTCCTGTCCATTGCAGCCTGAAGTATTCTTTCGTACACACTGGGCGCTGTGCATAAGAGGCAGACGGCCGTAGACAATCATCTCGCTGCCTGCATTTTCTCTGTGGCGAAGTTCCTTCTCATTCAGCTCCAGGGGAACTGTATTTCGAAGGATTTCCTGATCTTTCCAGAAACGGATGGCTTCATCATTCCAGGTATACAGGGAGTGATCCAGCACACACTTGTCTGCCAGTCCCATCTGTGCCAGTGCACTGTAGGACTCCAGATTCCGCACAAGAAATCCGCTTGACCGGGCAGGACCCGGCGCGGGTCTTTAAAACGCTGGTCACGCAGGGCGCTGACCGCAGCTACTATGTCTTTGTTGTGCCGGTTCTGGCAGAGCTGGACCTGAAAAAGGCCGCCAAGGCCGCCGGTGTCAAGAGCGTGGCGATGATCCATGTGGCGGACATCAACAAGGTCACCGGGTATATCCGCGGCGGGTGCAGCCCGGTGGGCATGAAAAAGCAGTTCGTGACCGTCTTTGACGAGAGCTGCTTGGCGCAGGACACGATGCTCGTCTCCGGCGGGCGCATTGGCACCCAGATCGAGTGCGCCCCCGCCGATCTCGTCAAGGTCACGCACGGCAAGACGGCGGCCATCACGCAGGAGCATGAAGCATGATGCGGCTGGATAAGTACCTGGCCGAGCGCACCGGCATGACCCGCAGTGAAAGCCGCAAGGCCGTGACAAAGGGCCGCGTCATGGTGGGGGGCATGGTTTGCCGCAAGGCGGACACCCAGCTTGACGAGCATACGGCCGAGGTTGCGCTGGACGGCACGCCGCTGGCGGGCGCATATCAGGCGTTTGTCTATATCATGCTGAACAAGCCTGAGGGGGTCGTGAGCGCAAGCCGGGATAAGCGGGATACCACGGTGGTAGACCTTGTGGCGGCGGACTTTCCCCGGCGGGAACTTTTCCCGGCCGGGCGGCTGGATAAGACCAGCACCGGCTTTGTGCTGCTGACCGATGACGGCGCGCTGGCGCACGACATCCTCTCCCCCGCGCATCATGTTGAAAAGCAATATGTTGTTACGCTCGACACAGCACTGACCGAGGAGATGCGCCGCGGCTTTGCCGCAGGCGTCACGCTTGCGGACGGTGAGACGATGGCCCCGGCAGGGGCAGAGCCGCTGACCGATGACGGAAAAACCGTTCTGGTGACGCTGCGGCAGGGCGTGTACCACCAGATCAAGCGGATGTTCGGCGTCTATGGCGCGGGTGTGAATGCCCTGCACCGCCGGAGCATCGGCGGTGTGGCGCTGGATGCCGCACTGGCCCCCGGACAATGGCGGGAGCTGACGGAGGAAGAAGTGGAGAAATTACGGCAGAAGGTGTGATTTCTGCCGCACGGCAGGGCCGGACAGGTCCGGCCCCTGCAACGCTATAAAAATAAAAACGGCCACTCATTTTTGAGTGGCCGTTTTTTTATTCATGCACATACACTGTTTCACTGGGGGTCAGCGTCACGGTAAAATCCATATCGCTGTAGTTGGAGAGCGTGACCTCGGTGTCCTCGGTCAGGGTGATGTGGCGGAGCGTATCGACATAGTCGGGGTCGCCGTAGAGCCATGCGCTGCAGTACATTGTGCGGGTATTCTCCATCGGCAGGACAAAGGAAAAATATCCGGTGCCCGCTGTGCAGGTCACATCGTAGACACCCGGCTCAATATCCTCACCTATCAGAAGATACAGGCTCTCATCACTGTCGCCGAGGGTGTACGCCGTATCGCCGACCAGCGGATTGGGGGCGGTCTCGGCGGGCAGCGCATCGACTTGGGCGTTGCTGCTGTGGAAGTACAGTGTGCCATTGCCGGTCAGAAACAGCACAGTGCCTGCCGGCAGCGGCACATCGTCCCGCTCACTGTCGCTGGTGTCATAGCCGTTTGTGGACAGGTCCTCGTAGATTTCAACACCGTGCTCATCGCTGACGATGTGCAGGTCAATGGATGTATTGCTCTCGGCACACTGGATGGTGTAGGTGCCCTCGGGCAGATCCTGCCCTACGGTGTACAGGCCCGCCGTTAGGTTGCCGTCCCAGTCCGCACCTGCGGCGGGTACGGTGCCGCGCAGATCGTCATAGGCGTTGCTGTAGGCCTCTATGGCCTGTTCTTCGGAGAATTCGGGAACGGGCTCGGAAACCGAGGAACCGATTTCACGCTGCAGCAGGACCTGCAGCATGGGCAAAATCAAAAACAGCGCCACAACGATGATAAGCCACGCGACATTGGCACTGCGGCTGCGTCTGGAGGGTGCCTCGATGTGGTGCTCCACCCGGGCCGTGCGCACCGCGGGGCGCGGTGCTGCGTGGCGGTCGCTGCCGCTCTCGTGTACATGGGCGGTGCGCTCTTCCTCGTCGTAGCCGTCCACCTTGGGGCGGCTGCCGGTGGGCCGCACGCGGTGCAGCACATCCTCGCCGTTGACGCGGTGGTAGTGGGCACTTTCGCCCCGCAGGGTGTAGGTATGTTCGGGCGGGATGGGCAGGCCGCAATCCTCACAACGGCCATTGATGACCCGCCCGCCGCACAGACTGCATTTTTGCATGGTATCGCCTCCTCTTTTTACTCATTATACAGGATTCGACAGGAAAATAACAGTGGGTGGGAAAAATAAATGGAAAGGCTTCCCCCAAGGAGGAAAACTTAGTTCTTCCCCGCCCGCCTCGCGGCCGTCTTTTTATGCAGCTGCTCCGACAGGATAAACATCAGCACCAGCATGGCGAGCAGCGCCCACGGGTAAAGCTGCATCGTGATATTCTGCGCCAGAACGCCGAAAAATGGAGAGAGGAAGGTTGTGCCGGTGTAGGCGGCAGCCATCTGGATGCCGGTCATGGACATGCTCAGGCTGCGGCCGAAGTTGGACGGGGTCTCGTGGATGATGCAGGGGTAGATGGGCGCGCAGCCCAGCCCGATGACCACAAGACCCACCGGCAGCGCAGCGCTGCCCGGCAGAAGCAGCAGCGCAATACCCACGGCGATGAGTGTCTGCCCCAGACGGATCATCTGGTGGTCGGTAAACCGCATGGTCAGGAAGCCGCTCAAAAACCGGCCGCCCGTGATGCCCAAGTAAAACAGGCTTGCCCAGCTGGCGGCGGTCGTAGCATCCAGCCCGCGTACCAGCGTGCAGTAGCTGGCAGCCCACATCCCGGTGACAGTCTCAACGCCTGAGTAGAGCGCGAAGCAGCACATCACCTCCGGTACGCCGGGCACTTTCATCAGTTGCGGAAGGGTGCGATGCTCGGGGGTAAAGTCCTCCCCAGCCCCGGCATCGGCGGGGGTCTGCCACAGCGGCAGGCTGAATAGCAGCACAGCGGTCAAGACAATTTGCAGAATCGAGATGATGCGGTAGCCGCTCTGCCAGGTGCTGCCCGCCAGCGCCCAGCCCATGATGACCGGGCCGCCCGCTGCGCCGATGCCCCACATGCAGTGGAGCCAGCTCATGTGGCGGCTCTCATAGTGCAGGGCCACATAGTTGTTCAGCGCGGCGTCCACGCTGCCAGCGCCCAGCCCGTAGGGGATGCCCCACAGGCAGAGCTGCCAGAACTCTGTGCAGGTGGAAAAGCCGAGCAGTGCCACGGCGGTGGTGGCCACGCTCAGCGCTGTGACCCGCCCGGTGCCGAGGCGGGTGTTGAGCCGCTCGCTTGCAAGGCTGGACACGATGGTCCCGGCGGAGATGATCATCGAGACGATACCCGCCCAGGAAACACCCGCCCCAAGCTGGGGGTACATGGTGGGCCACGCCGCGCCCAGCAGGGCATCCGGCAGGCCAAGGCTGATGAACGCCAGATAGATGACCGGTAAGAGCAAAGAAACCATACAAATACCTCTTGACATTTTGAAATCAGAACACTATGATTATACCATCAAAAGCGGCGGAATAATGCGAGAAATCCGCCAAGATTCCGGTACAATTCCGTCAAAATGGAGGCGATTGAGATGGCGCTTAGCCCCTGCTGCACAGAGCTGGACGAAAACGGGCGTGAGCTGAACGCTCACGGCACGGCGGCGTTTCCGGTCGCGTGCTACCATGATCAGCTTGAGATCGACCCGGTGCCATGGCACTGGCATGAGGAGCTGGAGGTGCTGGTCGTGACCGAGGGCACGGTGCTGGCCGCCGCAGGCGGCGAAAAGTGCGCGCTGCCGGTCGGTGACGGTATTTTTATCAATGCGGGGGTGCTGCATGCCGACTGGCAGGTATCGGCCGTCCCCTGCAGGCTGCGCAGCATGGTGTTTCACCCGCGGCTGGTGGGCGGCAGCGCCGACAGTGTGTTCTGGCAGAAGTATCTGCAGCCGCTGCTGACCGACCCTACCCGCCCCTGCGCGGTGCTGCACCGGGAGATTCCGTGGCAGCGGCAGGCGCTGGAGGCAATGGAGCGGGCCTACCGCGCCGTCGTCAATGAGGTGCCGGGCTATGAGTTCAAGGCGCGGGCAGCCCTGTCGGAGATGATCTGGCAGCTGGTGACCCATGCGCCGTCCGCCCGGCCTATCCCCAAAAAGGCGCTGCGCAGTGCCGACCGCATCAAGCGGATGCTCCAGTACATTCAGGATCACTACGCCGAGGATGTCTCGGTCGATCAAATCGCGGCCAGCGCCTCCATCAGTGCCAGTGAGTGTCTGCGGTGCTTCCATGATATGATCGGTACAACGCCGAACCAGTATCTGCGGGACCGGCGCGCCCAGCGTGCAGCAGAGCTTTTGTGCGGCACTGGTCTGAGCGTGACCGAGATCGCCGGGCAGTGCGGCTTTCAGGACGGCAGCTACTTTGCCCGGTCGTTCCGGCAGGTCTACGGCTGCGGCCCGACAGCGTATCGCCGAAAGGCGCGCCGGGCAGCGGGCGGGTAAACAGCTGGCACCAAAAATAAACCCCGCCGCCATCCCTTGCTTTCAGGGTGGCGGCGGGGTTGTTGTTTCAGCTTACTCAGCTATTGTTCTTGCGGGTTTTGATCTCGTCAACGACCTGAGCAATGAAGGCGTCCAGCTCCATCGTGGTGGTGTCGCCCTTGCGGTCACGCACGCTGATGTTGTTGGCCTCGACCTCCTTGGCACCCAGCACCAGCATGTAGGGCACACGGTCGACCTGCTGGGCCTGACGGATCTTGTAGCCGATCTTCTCGTTGGATTCGTCCAGCACAACGCGGACACCGGCAGCCTGCAGCTTGGCGGTGACATCCTTCGCGTAGTCCAGCGTCTTTTCGCTGACAGGCAGGACCTTGACCTGCGTGGGGGCCAGCCAGGTCGGGAAACGGCCCTTGGTCTCCTCAATCAGGTAAGCCATGAAGCGGTCGAGAGAGCCGAGGATCGCGCGGTGCAGCACAACGGGGGTCTTTTCGCTGCCGTCCTTGTCCACATAGGTCAGGTGGAACTTAGCGGGCAGGCAGAAGTCCAGCTGGCAGGTGGACAGCGTGTACTCGGCACCGACAGCGGGCTTGACATTGACATCCAGCTTCGGGCCGTAGAAGGCGGCCTCGCCGATTTCCTCGGTGAACTGGATGCCCAGCTCGGTCAGAACCTCGCGCAGGGCGTTCTCGGCATGGTTCCACATGGCGTCATCGTCATGGTACTTCTTCTTGTCAGCAGGGTCACGCAGGGACAGCACGCAGCGGTAATCGGTGATGTTGAAGTCCTTGTAGACATCAAAGATCAGGTTGCAGACATCGGAGACCTCGCTCTTGATCTGCTCCGGCGTGCAGAACAGGTGGGCGTCATTCTGGCAGAAGTGACGGCCGCGCTCGATGCCCTTCAGCGTGCCGGAGGACTCAT
>OGXE01003572.1_pt1 | contig 10326 bp, 6 predicted proteins | sample 1576181 | NCBI WGS metagenome assembly OGXE01 (sample SAMEA3541478, study PRJEB24748) | human gut metagenome | biome: human gut; feature: human-associated habitat; material: faeces | place: China | collected 2012 | reverse complement strand
GCTCAACGCCGAGCTTGGCGCAGACGGCGGTGGCAAGCTCGGTGTCAAAGCCGGTGAAATTGCCGTCGGCGTCAGTGTAGTTCATCGGCTCATAGACGGTGTAGCCGATGGTCATTTTGCCCTTGTTTTTGATGTAGGCAAGGTCGCTGTCGGCAGTGGCTTCAGCGGCGGAAGCTGCGGTGCTTTCCGTAGAAGCTGCCGTGGATGCGCTGCCGCCGCAGGCGGCCAGGCTCGCGGCCATGCCGAGTGCCAGAACGGTGCTGATGAATTTTTTCATGGTACTTCCTCCTATACTTCGCACAGATCCCTCACACTGCCGGTTTAAAGCGGCGGTATGCTTTAATAGTAATGCAAAACCGCGGGTTATGCAAGAGGTTTGGGGGATTTTTGCAGAAAAAAGGATATTTATGCAGGGGAGAGGCGGCAGGCTGCGGCTTGACAAAGGGACAGCACAGCGTTATAATAAATATAGAAAAAGACACTGCGACAAGCGGTTGGTCTCTTTCCAATGAAAGTTCTTATTTATCACCTAAGAACCGTCACTTGGCAGAGTGGCGGTTCTTGCTTTTTACAACGATGCTCAATGTAATAGTCTTGCGACCAACATAAAACGTGAATGTAAAACGCATGATCTCACCTCCTTTCGGAGGGTAGAGACCAACCGCCTGCCGTATGTGCAGTGCCCGCCGCATAAAGCGGCATAAAAAGAATACCATGTTTCGACGGTTTTTGCAACCGGGAAACATGGTATTTTTTATTGCGTTTTTTACTTGATGACCCGTACCATATCGCGGGTGATGGCGTCCAGCGTGGGCGCACCGCACAGGCGCATCGTGTCGGCCAGCTCATTGCCGAGCTGGGCTGTGTAGGCGGCGACGCCGTCGGCACCGGCACCGTAGACGGCGGTGACGAAGGGCCGCGCGATCAGCACGGCGTCTGCGCCGAGGGCCAGCGCCTTGAACACGTCGCTGCCGGTGCGGATGCCGCCGTCCACCAGAATTTTGGCGCGGCCATCCACGGCGGCGACGATGTCGGCCAGCACCTCCTGCGTGGCGGGGCAGTCGTCCAGCACGCGCCCGCCGTGGTTCGAGACAACAATGCCCGCGGCACCGGCCTCGATGGCCTTTTCCGCGCCTTTGACGGTCATGATGCCCTTTAAGATAAACGGCACGCCCGCGGCCAGGGCGATTTCTTTTAACTGCTCCACGGTCTTGCTGCCCGCGGGCGGGTCAAGGTGCTGTAAAAACGGCAGGCCCGCCGCGTCGATGTCCATGGCCATGGCAAAGCAGCCGGAGCTGCGTGCCAGCGCTATTTTCCGGGCCACCGTGGCGTTGTCCCACGGCTTGACGGTGGGGATGCCCGCACCGCCGCAGGCCGTGATGGCAGCAGCCGCGCCCTCCATGACCTTGTGGTTCGTGCCGTCGCCGGTGAAGGCAGCAATGCCAGCCGCCGCGCAGGCGGGGACAAGGATATTGTTGTAGTCCAGATCGTTGTACTTGTCGCCGTAGTGCAGCGTCATGGCGCCGACAGGCCCGGCAAAGAACGGATATTTGAAGCTACGGCCAAACAGCGTCAGGGATGTGTCCGGCTCAAAATTTTCATGGATGGTATCCATGTTCAGCCGTACATTGCGCCAGGCGTCAAAGTTGCGGACGGCCACCGTGCCGCTGCCCTTGGCACCGGGGCCGGGAATCGTGCCGCCGCAGGCGCGGCCGTTGCAGACCGGGCAGGCGCGGCAGGGGCCCATCTGACCCTGGGCAGCCTGTAAAACTTCTTTATATGTCATCTGGATTTTGCCTCCTGTGCTGCGAGCCGATGCGGGCATCGGCCCCTACAAAAATCGGGTAATTATGCTCCGCGCCCATTATAGCGCGTTTTGCCCGCTGCCGCAAGGCCGCTGACGACGACAAGTGCGCACAGTACACAGAGCCCTGCGCCCGCCTGGCCGGTCAGGTCGCCCACAAGGCCCACAAGCGGGCTGGCGGGGATCATCAGCAGACTGTAGGCCATGCTGTCCACGCTGATGAGCGTTGCGCGGCGGTCACTGGGGATCGCGTCGTTGAGCCGCTGCATACTGTGCAGGAACCAGACGGAGAGTGCCCCCTGTACGAGTACCGGTCCAGCGGCGCAGAGCAGCGCCGGGGCCGCGCCCGCCAGAAGCGTGCCTGTGCCGACGAGCAGCGCACAGCCGAAATAGAGCGCGCACAGCCGTTTGGGGTGCAGGCGGCGGCCCAGCGATGCGCCCGCCATGCCCGCGGCCCCGGCCAGCAGACCCGGCAGAAACAGCCATTCCATGGCCCAGCCCTGCTCGGTCAGCCGCTGCTGGACGAACATCGAGGTCAGGTAGGACGGCAGCGAGATGACCGCGTCGGCCATGATAATGCGCCGCGCCGGTGTGTTGCTGCACAGGCAGTCGAGACTGTCCAAAATGTGCACACGCAGCCGGGCGGGCAATTCTTGTAAGATGTGCTTCTCGCGGGCGGCCTGTTCGTCGGTGACGACAGGTTCGGTCAGGTTGGCCGCGGCCAAGGCGGAGACGGCGCTGACCGCGGCGTCCGCAAGGTAGTAGCCCGCCGAGGTCAGCACCCCGGCCAGCAGGCTGGCCAGTGCGCCGAGGGCGGAGGCTAGCTTCATGAAGATTGACGCTTTGGCGTCAACTTTAATGTAGTCGCGCTCCCGTCCGGCGGTTTTCAGGCTGTCGTAGGTCAGGGCTTCCGTGGTGCCGGAGAGCAGGTTGTAGCCCAGCGCTTTCAGCCCCATGCCCGCGCAGATGAACGCGAGACTGGGCGCAAACGCCATGGTGGCGGCGGAGACAACGCCCAGCGCACCGCCGAAGATCAGCGTGCGCCGCCGCCCCAGCAAATCGGCGGCCATGCCGCTGGGGACCTCACACAGCAGGCTGACACTGTGGAAAACGCCCTCGGCCAGGCCGATCTGCGCCAGCGTAAAGCCGCGGGCCGCCAGCAGCGCGACCCAGACGGCGTCGGTGAAGCGCAGGGTAGAGGTAAATGCGTGCAGATACACGCAGCGAAGCTGTTTTTGTAAATTCATGGGGGAACACCCTTTCGTGATAGTATACGAAAACGTGCCCTTAGGTAATTGAGCACAATCCTAAGTGCCGATACGGCGAGCGAGGTATGCCAGCTGCTAAGCAAAAAGCGCAGGTAATACTTTGTGTATTACCGAGCATTTTTGCGACGCAGATGGCATACCGCAGCCGACGGAGCGGCGCTTGGGGATTGTGCGAGATTACCCATTTTTGCATAACAAAAGCGCCCCGCGGCAAAGCCACAGGGCGCAAAAACTGCACACTTACAGCGTTACCGAGGTAAAAAAGGGCACACTTACAGCGTCAGTAGGTCAGGGGTTTCCTTTTTTCTGGAACACAACACCAAACTGCCAACGCATAAGAGGGTGCTCTCCTTCCTCGGTGGATTTGGGATAAGTATAGCACAGCGTTTGCCAAATGGCAAGAAAAATTGTACAATAGGGGCATGATTTTTGAAAGCTAAGGGGAACGGGTATGAAACGTCTGGTCGTCGGGCTGCTGGCACATGTGGACAGCGGCAAAACTACATTGGCCGAAGGGCTGCTTTACCGCGCGGGGGTGCTGCGCAAGCTGGGGCGCGTGGACCACAGGGACGCCTTTCTTGACACCGACAGCCAGGAGCGGGCGCGGGGCATCACGATCTTTGCCAAGCAGGCCGTGCTGACGCTGCCCGCCGCGGACGGCGCCGACGAGACCGAACTGACGCTGCTGGATACGCCCGGCCACGTGGACTTTTCCGCCGAGGCCGAGCGCGCCTTGCAGGTGTTGGATTACGCGGTGCTGGTCGTCTCCGGCACCGACGGCGTGCAGGCCCACACCGAGACATTGTGGAAGCTGCTGGCACGTTACCGCGTACCTACGTTTGTATTTGTCAACAAGATGGACCTGCCCGGCGCGGACGCCGCTGTGCGCCTGCGGGAGCTGCGCGGGCGGTTCGGGGACGGGTGCGTGGATTTTTCCGCCGCGCCCGACCCGGAGGCGCTGGCTCTGTGCAGCGAGCCGCTGATGAACGAGGTGCTTGAGACCGGCGCAGCAGCGGCAGAAACGATACAGACCGCTATTGCGCGGCGGCAGGTGTTCCCGGTGCTATTCGGCGCGGCGCTGCGGCTGGACGGGCTGGACGGGCTGCTGCGCGGCCTGCAGACGCTGACCCGCACCCCGCCCCGGTGGCCGGAATTCGGCGCGCGTGTGTTCAAAATCAGTGAGGATGCGGGCACGCGGCTGACCTGGCTGAAGGTCACGGGCGGCGTGCTGCATGTAAAAGATGTGCTGCCCGGCGGCGAGAAGGCCGACGCGCTGCGGCTGTACAACGGCGGCAAATTCCGGCTGGTCAGCGAGGCGCTGCCCGGCATGGTCGTGGCCGCAGCGGGGCCGGTCAGTACGCGGCCCGGGCAGGGGCTTGGCGCGGAATCCGACGCCGAGACGCCGCTTTTGGAGCCGGTGCTCAACTACCGCGTGGACTGTGACGCCGACCCCCATACCTTATTAAAGGCGCTGCAAACGCTGGAGGGCGAGGACCCGCAGCTGCACGTCAACTGGCGGGACGACCTGGGCGAGGTACACGTCCAGCTGATGGGCGAGGTGCAGCTGGAAATTTTGCAGACGATCTTGCAGGAGCGGTTCGGGCTGACCGTGGCGTTCAGCGAGGGCGGCATTTTGTATAAAGAGACGCTGACAAGGGCGGTGGAGGGCATCGGCCACTATGAGCCGCTGCGCCACTATGCCGAGGTACATCTGCTGCTGGAGCCGGGAGCGCGGGGCAGCGGTGTGCAGCTGGCGGCGGACTGCCCGCCCGACACGCTGGCCGAAAACTGGCAGCGGCTGATCTTAACGCATCTGGCCGAGCGCACCCACCCGGGCGTGCTGATCGGTGCGCCGCTGACCGATGTGAAGATCACGCTGGCGGCGGGCCGTGCCCACCAGAAGCATACCGAAGGCGGGGACTTCCGCCAGGCGACCTACCGCGCCGTGCGGCAGGGCCTGCGGATGGCCGAGGCGAAGGACGGCGTGCAGCTGTTGGAGCCGTGGTATGATTTTACGTTGGAGCTGCCCGCCGACGCGCTGGGCCGCGCCATGGCCGATGTGCAGAGGATGTGCGGCAGCTTTGAGGCACCGGAGACGTCAGGCGGCACGGTGCGGCTGACGGGCCGTCTGCCTGTGGCGACGGCGCGGGGCTATGCGCGGGAGGTCGCGGCCTACACCCACGGGCTGGGCCGCTGGGCTGTGCTGCCTGCCGGGTACGACGCCTGCCATAACGCCGACGAAATCGTCTCCGCCGCGGGGTATGACCCCGACGCGGATGTGGAAAACCCGGCGGATTCGGTGTTCTGCGCCCACGGGGCCGGGTATCTGGTCAAATGGGACGAGGTGCCCGCCCGGGCGCATCTGTCCACCGGGCTGGAACGGCGGCTGAACGGCGAGACGGCGGCAGAAGAAGCCGACGCTGAGGACGATGCCAACGCGCGCCGCCGCCGTGCCGACGCCTACCGCGGCACGCTGGAGCAGGACAAAGAACTGCTGGCGATTTTTGAACGAACCTACGGAAAAATACGCCGCCGCGGCGAGACGGGCGACGCGAAAAAGGCGGCCCGCGCGGCCCTGCACACGGCCCCCGCGGCGGTGTCCGTGCCCGCAAAGCCCGTGCCCGCCGGGCCGGACTACCTGCTGGTGGATGGGTACAACGTGATTTTTGCGTGGGATGATTTAAGGAAACTGGCCGACGGCAATCTGGACGCCGCGCGGCGCAGGCTGATGGATATTCTGTGCAACTACGCGGGCTACCGCCGCTGTGTGCCGATCCTGGTCTTTGACGCCTACAAGGTGCGCGGCGGCGCGCGGGAGGTGGAGCAGTACCACAATCTGTATGTTGTCTACACCCGCGAGGCCGAGACGGCGGATATGTACATTGAGCGCGCGACCCACGAGCTGGCGAAGGAGCACCGCACCCGCGTTGTCAGCAGCGACGGCGCGGAGCAGATCATCGTCATGGGGCACGGTGCGCTGCGCGTGAGCGCCCGGGCGTTTGAGGAGGAAGTCAGGGCCGTGGAGAAGGAGATACGGGAGTTTTTGGGGGAATAAAACGAAGGGTAGGGGCGAGGCAGGCCTCACCCGCAGCTTACCCATGAGATGGAGCTGATGGGAAAGCTGCGGGCCGGGCATGCCCGGCCCCTACTTTTTGGGCAGCGGAAAACTTTCAGAAACCCTGCCGTGCTATACTGGCCTCAACGAAAGGGGGAAAACGCGATGCTTCCGATTTTGATCGTGGATGATGAGCCGCATATTGCCAGGCTCATTGAGATGACGACACCTGGATGGTTCCCATGAATTTGCGCAGCAGCGGGAATAAGATCATCATGGACAGAATCTGTACCGCTCCGCCGAACGTATTAAACAAGGTGTAGCTGTTGTACCAGCCCTCGCCGCCGAAGTCATATTTAAAGAAATAGATCACAAGGTTTGAGGTTGTATAGACCGCACAGTTGATGAGAACGATGGTGATCACGACCGTCATCGCCTGGTCGTTCTGAATCAGTGCACGGAACATCTGTCCCACAGACGGAGAATCCACATTGACCGTAGATTTTTCCTTGACGTTGACACATGTAATCGTCGTGAAAAGTACAAATAAGATTGCAATGATGAGTGCAAACCACTTGAATCCCACGCGCTCATCCCCGCCGCCAAGACGGTATACACATAACATTGTGATGATCGTGATGATGGCAGAGCCGACGCCCGCACAGGAGCGCGCCATCGTGGAAAGTCCCTCACGCTCTTTACCGCCCTCGGTAAACGCCGGAATCATTGACCAGTAAGGGATATCCATCATCGTGTACGTCACACCCCAGAGTACATAGGTGACTGCTGCATAGGCCACCAGACCGCCTCCGTCGAGTGCCGGCGGTGCAGAGAACATCAGGTAGAGCATGATGGCATTTAAAATCGTTCCGATGAAAAGCCACGGGCGGAATTTTCCCCATCTCGTCCTTGTCTTGGCGACAACCACGCCCATAATCGGATCGTTGAACGCGTCAAACACACGCGCTGCAAGTAAGATCACGCCCATTGCAAACGCGCTCACCCCTAAAATATCCTGATAATAATACAGTATGTAACTTGCGGAAAGCATGTACACCATGTCTTTTCCGACTGCTCCAAGTCCGTAGGAGACTTTTTCTTTTCCTGTCAGTTTCATGTGATCCTCCAATTCTGCGCCTTCGCGCTCCCCTTATCTCTTCTCCATCGCAAGCTCTACCACGCGGTAGGCTCCGTCGTAAATTCCTGCTGCCTTGTTCTTCTCGATGCAGTCACACATATCGTTAAGCAGCGCGTCCTCGTTTAAGAACAGATCCAGCATCTGTACCGTGTGCGGAATATCTCTGCACTCTAACGTGCCGTCCCCGATCTCTGCGGAGTGGATGGCGCCCCACTGCTCATGTCCTCCGACACGCTTGATAAACAGCTTCGGCACCGGGTAGAATGCCAGCTCGCTCGGCTTTGTCACAAGCACATCGCAGCTTCTCATCAGAAGGTTCGTGCAGTAGACAGCCTCAAAAATATTCTCATGCCAGAAGCCGTGGATGCCGCTTACCTCACTGGTAAGTGCCTGTGCGGCAAACTCTGTCGTATCCTTCCAGTTATTAAAATGCTCCGTTGCAAACTTCTTCATTCCCGGGATCTCGCCGATCAGCTCCTCCCAGACATTGCGGTAATCACCGACATTCACATACAGTGCGGCTCTGCCGTCCCGAATCGCAGGGAGCAGATGTTTAATGATGGAAGCAAAAATCTCTCTCTGTGCTCCCGCGCCTCCGATCGTGAGAAGGAAACGCACCGGCTTTTTCTCTCTCTTGCGCGCCCGTCTCATCTCACAGTCCGCCTCGATGTTACTCACCAGTTCATGGTCGATGTAATGTCCCGTATAGATCAGATCATCCTCAGGCATCGGGCGAAGAACGTCAGCTCCCTGCATGCCGTTTAAGATGCGGTAGCCCTGGTAGGCGTAATGCGTCTGCACGGTGTGAATGCTTCCCTCCGATAAATGCAGCGCCATCGGCCAGTTGTCCGGAATCGCGTTGACCACATGCTTCATTCCCGCATGGATTGCCGCCTGCGCCGGCCACACGTGTGTCGCCACCACCGGAATCTCCTTCGGCACATTCGCATAGACCGGAGCCATCAGTTCCGCGTTTTTCTGATCCGCGGCATTGTAGGAAAGCTTCCGAAAGCCTTCATAGTTCATCGGCTCCCAGACCAGACGGTTAAACAGTCTGCTCTTCTGGGAAAGTCTTGATCCCAGGGAATACAGATCATTCTGCGCACCAATAACTTTTGTGCAGGTCGTCTGTGGGTAGGAATTCAAATCCATCCAGTACGGTACATAGCCCATGGAATGTGCCGCGGATGCGATCGCCATGGAAATGCGGTAATGTCCGAATCCCATGCGGATGTTGCCGACGATGATTCCCTTTTCCGTGTCAAATCCCACGTTTTCTCCCGTCTCTCCCACACGGATGTCATGTACGCCCAGCATATCGCCGATGTATTCATTCTTCTTCACGATTGCAGGATAATCTGCCCCTGCATCGTCCCCGAATTTTTTTGCATATTTCTTTTTCGACTTTACCGCTTTCCGGTATACCTTATCCGGCATCGGATTGCCAAAAATAACTTTTGATTTTTCTTCCATTGCCTGTGTTCCCTCTCTTCTCTTACAATCTCTGTCGCTCTGCCGCTGCCGCAAAGTGCAGTTCCACCGGTTCGGTCTGTGCATTCCGGATGACAAGCCGTGCCTCACCGCTCTCACCCGTCGTCTTTATATAAGTGCCGCCCATTCCGCCCTCCAGCGAGATGACGGACGGTCCGATCAGCTCCACCGGTCCGCCCACCTCAAAGCTTACCGGCTCATTGAAGAAGCTAAGCAGATTGCCGTATTCGTCCCGCGCCTCAATCCGGATGGCCGCCACATCGTAGGTGCTTTTCTCCTGAAGTCCTGTGTGATCCGCCCGTGCAAAAAGTACAACCTTTGTCATCGGCTTTTTGATGAGTTCCGCAGTCACGCCGCCGTCCGACACCGCCTCAAACCGGTATACGGCAGCTCCGGTGTTTACCTTGAACACCAGCTTGGCTTTTTCTGCCAGCATTTCGCCGAAGCCGCATACACGGGTGGTGAAGTTTTCGTTCCACCAACCGAAAGTGGCAACGATGAAGTCGTACAGACCGCCGATAATACCCGCCGTCAGCAACGGTTTTGCCTGACTGCCGCCTTTTTCTCCCGATACAAGCACCTGCGTCGTTGCGGTGGCCTCGGGGAAAGGATATTTGCCGTGCATGTCACTTACAAAATATTTACGGAATGGGATAAGGAAAAGGATACCTAGTACGCCGCCCAGCAGCGAACTGATGAATACTTGTGCAAATGTTACGGTGATTTCCTGCGGATAGCTTTCCTGTAGGATATACAGTGCGGGCAGGGTAAAGATTGCGCCTGCCACAATTACTCCGGAGCTGGCTCCGATGGACTGGATGATGACGTTTTCGCCCAGAGCGTTTTTACGCTTGGCTGCACCGGACACGCCGACAGCGATAATGGCGATGGGGATGGCGGCTTCGAATACCTGTCCCACTTTCAGCCCCAGATAGGCTGCCGCTGCCGAAAACAGTACCAGAGCTGCGGATTTTCAATCTCAATTTCATCCGGACAGTCATCCCATATGGTTTTTGTTCCATCCGGTGCAGTTACAGTCACCTGATATTCCAGTGCCTGTGCACTTTCATACCCATCTGCTTCACTCTCTTCCTCATCGACAGTCTCCACATCTACTTCCGGAACCAACAGTACTTTGCCATCCTCATGTACCTGACGGATATACACGCTGTCCAGTCTGGCAGTTTCAATTCCCAGAAGTGTTACAGGACGGAAGATACCTCCATCCGGCAGACATGCGCCCCAGTCCCAGCCGCACATATAGTGAGCTTTGCGCAGATGCATAAATCCTTCAACTGTGTCTTCATTTCCCCTGTTTTTATATTTCTTAAATGCCTCTGCCATGAATTTCAACGGAGAGCGGATGATAACACGTAAGGTATTTTTGCCGTTTTCAAGCAGCTCTCCTACCGGAAATTCCCAGATTCTGTGCATGTTAACAACTTTTCCAAGACAACATCCATTCAGATAGATATCCGCAATCGTATCAATCCCGTCAAATCTCAGGATCACTTCCTGACAATCTTTAAACTGCGTTTCTTCATAATTAAATACCGTTCTGTATTCATAA
>OGXE01003570.1_pt1 | contig 10338 bp, 9 predicted proteins | sample 1576181 | NCBI WGS metagenome assembly OGXE01 (sample SAMEA3541478, study PRJEB24748) | human gut metagenome | biome: human gut; feature: human-associated habitat; material: faeces | place: China | collected 2012 | reverse complement strand
AATTAGACAGAGAGAGTGTAAAATGTACAAGATTTTGATCGTCGATGATGAATCCATTGAGCGTGAGGGCATTTCTTTCCTGATTGAAAAATACAAACTCCCGTTGGAGGTTGCACAGGCAACCAACGGGAAAACAGCGCTTGAATATATGCGCACCCACCCCATCGACATTTTACTTACATACGTAAAAATGCCGCAGATGGACGGCCTGAAGTTGGCGCGCCATACATTTGAAAAATACCCGGATGTGCGCATCCTTTTTATCGGGAGTTCGTCCGTGTGTTGTAGCGATGGTCCTTGCGACCACGCTCAGCATGGCGCTGTCTACGCTGTTTGGCCTCACAGATTTACAGGCCGGATTTGCGCCCGATTTGCGCTCTATCGCAGTATTTGCCATGCTCGGAGCAATGCATCTGATTTGTAAAAAAATCAGAAAAACAGCTCCATCGCCAATTCGGATGATCCTGTTTTCAGCAGGCCTCGGAATCTTGTTTTGGTGCATATTCTAGCATGGCGATTAATTTTATTTCCAACTTCAATAGCAATTCCTGCTGAACCGCGCTTATTTCATTGCGTATAATTTCGAGCGACATCACCCTTCATTCATGATGCCGCTCCGCACTTCGCCATACCATTCTGCCACAAATGAGCTGACCATCGTTGTAATATCGAGGACTTGAAAGTCCTCGATACAGCCTGTCGAAGCCCGCTTTAGAGTCAGTGGCAGTTTAGTGCTGCCAGATATTGTTTTCTAAATCACGCAGACGCGCTTTGTAGTCGTTAATAAGCGCCTGCGTGTTTTCTGTATCCGGAAAGCTGACAATATAGCCGTCCTCGGATTCGTGAAAGCCGACAATGCCCGTATAACAGCAACAGCCGTCACGGCGGGTAAAACCGTGACGGCTGTTCAGGGATTCGCTGTGACCTATTCCGTTTTTGAGGTCAAGCGCTGTTTATCTGCGGCGCTTCTTTTTGAAAATCATGAAACCGCCAGCCAGCGCTATGCCGCCGGCAATCGGCAACATGACCCACCATACAGGGGGCTTTGCTGCAGGGGCCGGGCTGCTTTCCGGTTTTGCAGTGGCAGCAGGTGCGGGGGCCGGGCTGCTTTCCGGTTTTGCAGTGGCAGCAGGTGCGGGGGTCGGGCTGCTGTTCGGTTTTGCAGTGGCAGCAGGTGCGGGGGTCGCGCCGCTGTTCGGCTTTGCAGTGGCAGCAGGCGCGGGGGTCGGGCTGCTGCTCGGCTTTGCGGTGGCAGTGGGCGCGGGGGTCGGGCTGCTTTCCGGCTTTGCGGTGGCAGTGGGCGCGGGGGTCGCAGACGCTGCGTCCTTTTCAAAAATTGCCTTGACCTCCACGTCGCCGTCCGGCATGGTGAATCTGTCGTTCTCGATGGTCACGCCGCCGCTGACGACCTGCCACTCCTTAAAATGATAGCCCGTATTCGGTGTGGCGCTCAGATTGATTCCCGCACCTGCCACCGTGGTGGAGGGGTCTGCAGAGGCGGTGCCGTTGCCGTCCGTTGTTACGGTGACAGCATACGTTTGCACCTGCCGCGCCACCAAGGCAGACTGCCATGCAGAGAGGTTTCCGGCGCTGTCCTGCGCGCGGATATACAGGGCATCGCTGGTTTGCTGTTCCTTCAGCGTTCCTTGGATTGCAAAGCTGCCGTCCCCTGCGGCATAAACACTTTCGCCGTTTTTCCCGTAAAGGATTTCGCTGCCGGCATCCGCTGTGCCGGTGATTTGATAGGTACCCGCAGCCCTGTCCGCATAGAAGATCGGTGCAGAAAGGGTCAGCATCGGGGCGGTGGTGTCCCTGCTTACCAGCAGGAACACGCTGGTCACGTCCTTGTCCTTCACACCGTTTACACGTAGCATCAGCGTGCCGGTAAAATCAGGGATGGCAAAGGTGTTCGACCCGTCCGATGTGAGGTTCGTTTCGGTATCCATGCGTGTCACCGTGATGCTGTCGGCACCCTCGCAGGTCACGGCAAGGGAATTGCTGCCGCCGCCCACATAGGCATGGTACACGCCGTTTTCGTCCGGCGTGCATTCCTCACCGTTCACGGAAAGGGCAAGATTCAGCGGCGTGTACTTCGGCAGATATTCCTCGGTAGATGTGGTTTCTGCGCTGTAATACTTTGCGCCGTCCTCCGGCTCCCGGTAGGCACTTACACCGACCTTGTAGGTTGCGTTTGCCGTCAGATTTTTAGATTCCTCTGTTTCCTTGCCGCCCACGGTCAGTGCCATATCAATGGCGGTGGTGTCCTTGTCCAGGTCATAGCCAAAGCCGGTATCGACCCAACCGCCGTTTTGCTCCTGATAAATCGTCACGCGGTAGCCGTCGGCATTTTCCACAGGCTGCCATTCGGCGCGCATGACCTCGTTGCCGGTGAATATCAGCGTGGCACTAGCGGGGGCGCTCGGCTGATAGAGATTGTTGTTGGTGTAGCTAACCGAGGTGGCAAACTGCTGGCTGTCGATGGCGGCCAGGACGGTCACATTTTTGGTACTTCCGTCTTCCTCGCTGACCTCAGTGGTCTTTTCCGTCATCAGGAAGGAGGATACATAGTATTCGCCCGTCGGCATCAGCGTACCTTCTGTGGGAATGTTGACCGTATTGACTTGGGTGGTATCCACGACCTGTTCGTCCACAAGGTAGGTTGCCTCGCCGGGTTTGCTACCCAGATAGGTACGCAGGGTGTAGGTCGTGTTCTCTGCGGGGTACTTCACCCCGCCGGTGAGCGTATTGCCGTTCTGCGTCAGATCCAGCTTTTCAAACGGTGCAACTGCAAAGCCCTTTTCATCGGTAAAGCTCAGCGCACTCGTACTGACGGTATAGTTGCCGCCCTCTTTCAGGCGTAAAACTGCCATACGGTATTGCTTGCCGTCATCTGCCGACTTTTTCATATCCGCCAGAATAGTCGCGTTGATGTCCGCATTGGGGTCAATATCGCCGTCGTTGGCGATCCAGTGAATGGAAATGGGCGAACCGTCCTCCTTTGCAACTGTCAAAGCGGTTTGGATTTCCGCGTCGGCAACACTGTTGTCAAACGCCAGCACGATGTACGGCGTTTCGCCCGGAGCGGCAGAAACACTGATATTTGCCGTACTGCCGTTTGCAGGCGGCGCTGTTTCCAGCTCCATCAGCATGGCAGGCTCTTCCCCGCTGTTTTCCAGCGATACGCCCTGCACCAGCGGCTCAACGCCCTTGGACGACCAGTCCCATTCGGGCAGCTTGCCGAGCCACTTGGTTTCGATGTCCCAGCCGCCGCCCATGCGGAAATTGGTCTGCACAATGTGCGGCACAAGCACCCACACGCGGGCGTCAATAATTTTTATGTCTACACCCGCCATCGCGCCGAGGTAGACATCCACATTCTTAAACGCCTGCTCCATGCTCTCGCTGACATTGGCGTTTCTGACGGGGAAGGTCGTCTGCCCGCCCACAATCAGATCGATGTCCGTGCTGGCAAGTTTAATACCGCTGAGAAACGGGATGCCAAGGCTGCTCGGAATCTGCAGTCTGCCCTTGACAATACCGTTGGCGCCGATGCCGAGATACACGGTGGTCTTGTTTTGGTCTGCGCCGCCGAACGCGCCCAGCTTGATTGCGTTGTTTATAGCAAAGATGTCCAGCGTATTGCTTGGCAGATTGAGGGCAAGTTCCTCCGAACCGCCGAAGTAGATGCCCTTGTAGGTAACTCCATTATAAGTACGCTCCTGCCCGTTGAGCTGCAGAGAATAGCCGAAGCTGTCGATGATCTGCGCGTTCTTTCCCAGCCCGACGATGCCGACATCCGTTGCCTTGAGGGAAATTTCACTGGGTCCCAGAACGACATTGCCTGTACCCTCAATCAGATGCATATAGGTACCTGTCAGCGCACCCCGCAGCTTGATGGGAGGGATGGCGAAGTAGTCGCCGTTCACGGTTTTTGCCAGATCCTTAAAACCCGCGCCGCCGCCGTTAAGCTGCCCGACGGGAACAGGCGGCACAAGGGGGATGCCGGGGCTGGACTTGACATAGAACCACAGATCATCGGGAATGAGCGAGCCGTCCTTTTTGCTGCGTTCCAGCGCCAGAGATGCTTCCGTTTCAAACAGGTCGAAGGCGTTCAGTTCCAGTTCAAAGGCATAGCGTTCCTCGCCCTTGAAGGTGTTGACCTCGCCTTGGATTTTGGCAAGTTCCAGCGTCATCAGCTTTTCGGTGTCAAAGCTGCCTGTTGCCTTTACGCCGTTGACCTTGAACTCTTTTTTGCCATTCAAGCCGTAGCCCAGCTTTTCCATCGAGAACTCGGCACCATTGAAGATGGTCCGGAAACCGATGTTGCCGCTGAACACAAGGTTCCCTGCCGCGTCGGCTTTTGCGTTTTTCAACTTGACCGCGGCATAGGGAATGTCCACAAAGACGATGGCATCGTTCTTTTCGGTTTCAATTTGGAACGCAAAGCCGTCCTTTGTAAGTGAAATTTGCAGGTCATTTTCCGCGCCGTTTTTCGGCTGATAGAACTTGAAGCTCGGCGCGTTCAGGCTTACGCCGCTGTGTTCGATCGTGCCGTCCTTTTTGATGACCAGCTTTCCGCTGCTCTTATTCCATGTCGCGGTGACGGAGGGCGAGAGCATCGCCGCGCCGCCGGTAAAGGTGAATTCCGTTCCGTTCTTGCTCTCATAATCGCCGCTGATCAGCGCAACAGGTTCTCCGTACTGCTTTTTCAGCGCTTGCAGCGCGGCATCGTCCGCCATATACTCCACCGTCACGCCGCCGTTTACGGCGAACGCGGCAAGCCGCTTGGCAGAAATGGCAGCATCAACCGCATCCGGCTGGGAGGGGACATTCTCCGCGCCCGCCTTGATCAGATCATGGAAGCCCCAAAGGAAGTGGGAGTAATATTCCGAACCGCTGCCTTCTTCCTGTTCCGAACTGCCGTCTTCTCCCTGTGTGGCATAGGCAGCGCTGTCACACTGCACCCAGGTATCCAGCGGCTTATCGCCCGGTGTTACACTGACGGTCTGCGCCAAGGCAACGCGAATCGGCTTGCCGCTGACGGAGGTGATCTCTTGTTCATAGTAATCTGACAGTCCCACAAAGGGATTTGCCCAAGGGTAGCCATCCGTATAGACTTCGGTGATGTAAATGCCGTCCTTATCGCCCCAGCTGGAATACCCTTTGGGAACGGTTTTTGTGCGCAGATCTTCCACGGGCGCGGTGAATACCGAGTTTTCGGTGGTAATTTGCGGGTTTTCCCCCTCCGGCACGGTGATACGGCTCATTTTAATGGCAGGACCGCCCGACTTTTCCAGCGTGGAGGTATGTCCCGTGGCGGTAAAGCAGTTGAACGAATACCCCCATTGAAAACCGTAGTCACGATTCCAATCTTGTGGCATACTGTCTTTGTCGATGTAAATCGTACCGACCGACGCCAGCACACCCCATGTGTCGTTGGACGATGCCCCGTTTTCCTGGAGCCGGACAAGCTCATAGTAGACCGTTGCCTTTGCCTTGATTAGGCTGAGGGCGGTCAGCAGCGAATACTCCACCTTGATGGCATTCGCGCTGCCGTTGGGCGTTTTGGTCACAAATTCCGCTTTTATCGGCTCAGTCACCACGCCCTCTTTCTTTTCTCTGCCTTGGTCATAGGTGATAAAGGTGCAGCGCGGCGCCTGCCCGATCAGTATGCTTTCCTCATCGGGCTTTGCAGCGGGCGCAACCGTGAGGTAGGCATAAGTACCCCATAATTTGCGAAACATCATATATATGTACTCGTTTTGCAGGGAAAGCGAGCCGTCGTTCAGTGTGACGGTTTTTACCGTACTTTCGGACGGAAAAATGTCCCCCGCAAAAGCCGATACCTGCAAGGGCAGCGCGCCCAGCAACAGGCAAAGGCTCAAAAGCAGGGATAGAAATTTTTTCATGTTGCGTCCTCCTCGTGTTTTTGCTTTTGCTTTTCCCGTTCATGCAGCCGCATACAAACGACCGTCAGCACAACAGCCGCTGTGAACGCCGCAACGCCCACCAGCACATAGCCGCCCGCGTCCTCCCGCAGCAGCATCGCACCAAAGCCGCCCCAGGCAGCGGTCTGCCCCGGCCCGACGACCGTGCCCGCTGTCTGCATCAGCGCCGCGCACAGCAGCATACACACAGCGCTCAGCCTGCCGATGCCGCGTTTCTGCCTTCGTCGGGTGTTTTTGCGTATCTGCCTTTTGACAAGCTCGACCCGCCTTGTGGTATCATACATATCGGTGGAAGCCTCCTCTCCGGTTTGCTGAAGTCTTGGGTGAAAAGTCCTTTCACCTATATAGGTACAAAAATTCGGGAAAACTCTCACCCAAAATGCAAAAATTTACAAAAAAATGTGGGAGCCGCCCAAAAGCAGCTCCCAAAAATCGGATATTCGGTTATTCTTTTCGTACCATACGAAGTGCAGACAGCTTTCCCGCCGCCACCAGCAGCACCGGCAGGGAATAGGCGATGTACTGCGCTGCGCCGCCGTAGGTAATCAGCAGGTTGTAGATGGCGTGCAGGGTGATTGCCGCGCCCAGCAGCCCGCAGGTTCCGGCAATCTTCAGCCATGTGCGCTGCCATGTGTAGGAAAGCCCGGCGCCCACAATGATGCCGCACAAAACATGCATAGCACCCGTGCCGAAGCCCCGGAAAAAGATGAACGAGAATCGGTCGGCGCCGTTCTGGATGAGATAACACACATTTTCAAAGGTGGCAAAGGCGAGCGCGACTGTGATGGCAGTGGGCTTGATTTTTTCACCCTCCGGCTCAAACACCAGCAGGTAGAATGCCAGCGGCAGCAGCTTCATGATTTCCTCCACCACCGGCGCAATCTCCGCCGTGGCGGCAAGGGCGTCTGCGTGATAGACCGCAGCAAGAAAGGTGTTGATGTAGGCGGAAAGCAGACATACTCCCATTCCGGCAATACAGAACAGAAAAAAGCGGAGCTGCCGCCTGCCCATGCACAAGGCGGCCACCAGCAGCGGGGACACCATACAGAGGAAGATATTTTCAATGTAGGTCATACTTCCACCGCCTTTTTTACCGCGGGCAGCAGTCCCAACAGGGCGAGAGTCAGGAGCAGATCGCACCAGAAGGCAGGGCTTGCGGGAGAGGTAGCCGACCAGAAACACCCCACCGTCCAGAGCAGATATTCCGAACCGACATAGCAGAGCACGCCGACGTGGAAATACCGCCTATTCCGCGTTTCGCCTGTCCGGGTATTCGCATAAAAAAGCCCCCGTGCCGCGCAGAAGGACAGCCAAATCATCAAGCCGCACCAAATCAGGTTGGATAGGATATCCCCATAGGTGCAGTAGAACACCAGCAGCGGCACGCCGACCAAGAGGGCGAGCCACGCTTTTCGGCAGCAAAAGCTGCGTTCCCCCGAATCGGTCAGCGTGACCTGCAAAATCCGCAGAAAAATCACGCTGGCGACCCAGCCAAACTCCGACACATAAAAGACCTGCGGCGTGGTGTGGAACAGCAGCAGGTACAGCGTCCAGTAAAGCGACCCCAAGGCAAAGCATCCGTAGAAGCAAAGCAGCAAAAAGTACGCCTGTCTGCGACTTTTTTGCCATGCAATGCCCGAGAGCACCGCACCAAGGAAGGTAGTCAACAATTGCAGCAGGTTTTCAATCAGCTCCATGCCGCCCCTCGCCTTTCCTGTCCGAACTATCCTCCCGGTTCATCTGCCTAAGTCGGAAGCACAGAACTGTCACGCACACGCCCAAAAGAAAGGACAATAGCCCTATGACAATGTACCCGAGTGCCGCACCCCCGCCATACATACTGGCGGCGGTTTCATAGCCCGCGTAGTCGCCGGGTCGGATTCCCGCAACCACACCGGGCATGGCAAAGGACACACCCACAATCAGCACAAGGCACGCCGCAGTAGCAGAAAACATGGCAATTGTACCGCGTCGTCGCTGTTCCTTGCGCTGTCTTGCGGCGATGCGCCGCTTTGTTTCCGCAAAGCGTTCCTCATGGCTCCGCATTTGTAATTCCCTCCCGTTCCAGTAATTTACGCAGGCTCTCTTTTCCGCGATACACCAGATTGGTGATCTGCTTCACGGTTTTTCCCATAACCTCTGCCGCCTGCTCGTAGCTCATCCCCTCAAAGTAGGTCAGATACAAAACCTCCCGATAGTCCGGGTTCATTTCGCCCATACAGCCGTGCAGGATGCGGTTGCGCTCTGCTGTGCCGATGACCTCCTCCGCCAGCAGCTGAGCGTCCGGTTCGTCGGTCAGCGCATCCAGACTGAACATCAGCCTTCGTTTGCTTTTATGGCGCAGCGCCATGTGCCGCGCCGCCTTATACAGATACGCCTTGAAACCGCCGTCGCGGATGCGGGGCTTTTTCGTGAACAGATAGGCGAACACATCCAGCATCAGCTCCTCTGCCTCGTGTATATCGTGCAGGTAGCCGTCGAGGTACAGGGTCAGGGGATCGCCGTATTTTTCCATCAGAGCCTCCAGCCCCGCGTCATCGCCGTTCAGATACTGGCGGTAAAAATCCCCGTCACTGACCATGGTGTTCCCCTCCTTCCTGCGTTCATTATACGCCGTGTGGGTTATCGCGGTGGATGTACTTCGGTATGCCGCAGCCGACCTCCGCCTTGAATTTCAGCGACAGGCTGCGGCTGCGCAGCCCGCATTCGTGCGCCAGCTCCTCTAAACGCAGTTCCTCGTGCAGATGGGTGGAAATATACTGCAGGCAGTTTTTGATGACGGCGCTCTGTGCGCCACCTTTTCTGTGCGCCGCCTTTTTGGTATCCACCACGCGGTTGCAGAAATCCAACGGCACCGGGCAGAGTGTGTGCAGCTGTTCGCAGCATGGAAAAACATCCATAAAGCACTCCCTTTTCTCTCTAACTGTATCACAGTTCTTCCATTACAGTCAAGATATCGACAATAAATGCAAGGGCTGGCTGCCCCTGCAAAAAAGGGCGGGCTTGTGATTTTTTGCAAAGGCTATTGAGTGTTGGAGCTTGTTCTTGTTTATGTCATGTCATAGTTAAGCCGGCAAAAAGCATAAAAGACAAAGCTATCGCTTTATAACTCTTTGTGTTTTTCGATAATATATGAGAACAGGGCTTACGAAGAGGGAAAAGACCACCGATATTTGGTTTGACGAGAAAGACCCCCTTATCCATATCCGCACCCACAACACCGACTTGAAGAACAGGCTGACCGCGTACAGCCGCCGCTTCCCCTCTGTCTGTAAGCTGACCGACAGCGACCCGGAAACGGGCTGTATGGAGTTTGAGATTGCAAAGGGACGCTTCTCTTTCCGTCTGACCGCACCATACAGCGAGGAACGCAGACAGGCGGCAAGCGACTATGCAAAGAAGCATGGTATTTCAGCCGGGAAAAGCAAGCCATGACACAAAGATACAGTAAAATTATTAGGTAAGGACGGTTGATGTCTATGTAAAACGAACAGGAGGATAAAAATTGACTGGAAGCATTTACGGCTATGTGCGTGTCAGCACAAGAGAACAAAACGAGGACAGGCAGCTTATCGCCTTACGCGAGGTAGGCGTTTCAGATAAGAATATCTTTATGGATAAGCAATCCGGCAAAGATTTTGAGCGTCCACAGTACAAAAAGCTGCTTAGAAAAATGAAAAAAGACGACCTGCTCTATATCAAGAGCATAGATCGTCTGGGACGCAACTATGAAGAAATCTTACAGCAATGGCGTATCATCACAAAGGACAAGGGCGTTGACATTGTGGTTTTGGATATGCCCCTGCTTGATACGCGCCGGGGAAAAGACCTTATGGGAACATTTCTCTCGGATATTGTGCTTCAAGTGCTGTCCTTTGTGGCAGAAAACGAGCGCACCAATATCAGACAGCGGCAAACAGAGGGTATCGCGGCAGCAAAGGCGCGGGGTGTGCGCTTTGGGCGACCACCACGCCCCTTGCCGGATAACTTTCATGCTGTTTATCAGAGGTGGCGTGCCGGGAAAATTACCGGCACAGCAGCCGCAAAAGAGTGTGGTATGCCCCTTGCGACCTTTCGCTACCGGGCAGAAATCTACGAAAAAGCCAAATTATTGTAAATAGGCGGTTTTACAGAAAGGTGTACTTTCCTGTAAACCGCCTATTGCTTATAGGTATTTAATATTATACTTCTTCAGACGGCGTTTTTCAAGTCTTGAAATGTAAATATTCGTTTATATCCCGGCTAATTTGTCGATAAAATGCGTTTACAGGAAAGTACACGTTACTAAAGGGAATGGAGATAAATTATTAGATATACTACTGACAGCTTCCAAGAAGCTAAAGAGGTCCCTAGCGCCTACGGGGAATTTGTATCGATAAGGGGTACAAAT
>OGXE01003567.1_pt1 | contig 10345 bp, 8 predicted proteins | sample 1576181 | NCBI WGS metagenome assembly OGXE01 (sample SAMEA3541478, study PRJEB24748) | human gut metagenome | biome: human gut; feature: human-associated habitat; material: faeces | place: China | collected 2012 | reverse complement strand
ACATAACGTGCTGCATAAGCTGCTGAACGGTCTACTTTTGATGGATCTTTACCAGAGAATGCGCCACCACCATGACGAGCCGCGCCACCGTATGTATCGACAATGATTTTACGACCCGTTAAACCACAGTCGCCCATTGGGCCACCAATCACAAAACGACCGGTTGGGTTAATAAAATATTTTGTTTGTTGAGATAACCATTCACTTGGCAAAATTGGCTTGATGATTTCTTCCATTACGCCTTCGTAAATTTCTTTTTGTGAAACTTCTTCACTATGTTGTGTAGAAAGCACTACCGCATCTACACCCACGATTTTGTTATCTTCGTATTTTAAAGTGACTTGGCTTTTCGCATCAGGGCGTAACCAGGCTAGTTTACCGCTTTTACGTACTTCCGCTTGTTTTTCCATTAAACGATGCGCATAAGTAATCGCGGCTGGCATCAAGACTTCGGTTTCATTTGTTGCATAACCAAACATGATCCCTTGGTCACCCGCACCTTGATCTAATGGATTCTCACGATCCACACCTTGATTAATATCCGATGATTGTTTGCCAATCGCATTTAATACCGCACAAGAATTGCCATCAAACCCCATTTCTGAGTGTTTATAGCCAATATCGCAAATAACTTGGCGAGTAAGGTTTTCAATATCAACCCATGCTGAAGTGGTAATTTCTCCACCCACTAACGCCATCCCTGTTTTAACGTAGGTTTCACAAGCTACGCGAGCTTTAGGATCTTGTTTTAAAATTTCATCAAGTACCGCATCAGAAATTTGATCGGCAATTTTATCTGGATGTCCTTCTGAAACTGATTCAGAAGTAAATAAATAGCTAGACATAAGTTCTCTTCTTTTGGATGTATTGACGTATAGACGTCTATAATACGTATTTTTGGATAATCTGCAAGCATTTCCATCAAGTATTTTTGAAATTTAACCAATTTTGTAACACTTGTTCGCCGAATTCTGACATGTAAGACTCAGGATGAAATTGCACAGAAAAAATAGGTAAATTTTTGTGCTGTGTTGCCATCACGATTTCATCATCACAAACGGCTGTAATTTCTAATGTCTCTGGCATACTTTCTGTTTGTACTGCCCAGGAATGATAAAGACCTATTTCAAATTCGGCTGGAAGCCCTAAAAATAAGCCTGAATTTGACCGCACTTTTAAGCGGCGTTTCTGTCCATGGCGCACACTTGGCAAATTATAGATTTCTCCGCCAAAGAATTCACAAAGGGTTTGATGTCCTAAGCAAACCCCTAGAATGGACTTTGTTTGATAAAATCGTTCTAACATCGCAAATAATTGTGGATACATGCTTGGAACATCTGGTCCTGGAGAAATTAAAATATGTGTATAACCTTCTACACAATCTAATGATAAATCTTCAACACTTACAACATCAAAACGCACCTGTAATTGGCGAATGAGATCCACTAAATTATAAGTAAAAGAATCATGATTATTGATAACTAAAATTTTTTTCATACGGGCTAGTGCCATAATTCGGTGACTAAATTCATTTCAACATTATAGCGATTCTGCGTTAAAATCCTTTTTATTTTTTTATCTACAAGCCATGCAAACATTTATTCAGCAAGCTAATACTTATGGTGCATTACGCCAACCTTTTTTCTTCTTAATTGATTTTGAACAGAAGAAACCGCTTATTTGTTCTTTTGATGAAAGCACTGAAAAAGGGCTGATTTGGGATATTCAAGGCGTAAAAAATATCACTGAAAATCAACCGCACTTTGCTTTGTCTATCATTGATAAAAAACCCATTACATTACATCAATATGAACAAGGATTTCATCTTGTTCAACACGAATTACAAAAAGGTAATTCCTATTTACTCAATCTCACTTATCCTACCGAAATCAAATTAAATGGGGATTTAATCCAAATTTTCCATTCAGTTGAGGCGCCTTATAAATTACTTTTTAAGGAGCAATTTGTCTGCTTTTCACCTGAATCCTTTGTGCAAATTCGACAAAACAAAATTTACACCTATCCTATGAAAGGAACGATTGATGCGAGCCAGCCTAATGCCAAAGCTAATTTGTTAAAGGATGAAAAAGAGCAACGAGAACATTACACCATTGTCGATTTAATGCGTAATGATCTTGCAATGGTTGCCAAAAATATCAAAGTATCTCGTTTTCGCTACATCGATAGTATTTACACAGAACAAGGCGAAATACTACAAACCAGTTCAGAAATTTACGGTGAATTAGAAGATAATTGGCAAAATAAAATTGGCTCAATATTAGCCACACTTTTACCTGCAGGCTCAATCAGCGGAGCGCCTAAAGAAAAAACGGTTTCCATTATACAACAAGCTGAAAAGCAAGAACGAGGTTATTACACAGGAATTTTCGGTATTTTTGATGGCGAAAACCTAAATAGTGCCGTCGCAATTCGCTTTATTGAACAAAGAGGTGATAAATTTTATTTTCGTAGTGGTGGTGGCATTACCATTCAAAGCCAACTTGAAGACGAATATCAAGAGCTGATTGCCAAAGTTTACCTTCCAATCCAAAAGGAAAAGTAATGTTCCCTTTATTTGAAACCATCGCCATTGAAAATGGCAAAATTAAAAATATTGCTCTGCATCAAGCACGCTATGAGCGTAGCCTTATCACTTATTATGGAAAAAGTGCGGTCACTTTTTTTAATCTTTTAGATCTAATTCAAGTACCTAAGGAGCTACATAATAAGCTTGTTCGCTGTCGAATTGACTACAACGCTCATCAAACCAAAATTTTATACGTTGAATATACACCTAAAACACATCGTGTATTCAAGTCCATAGTCTGTAATGAAATTGATTATTCGCTCAAATATGCTGACCGTGAACTTATCAATACCTTATTGGCACAAAAGGGAGAGGCTGATGAAATCATTATTATTAAAGAGGGATTTGTCACAGACTGCTCTATTGGTAATCTCGCCTTTAGAAACGGAACTCAATGGTTCACACCGAATACCCCTTTATTAAAAGGCACACAAAGGGAATATTTACTACAATCCGGTCAACTTCAAGAAATTGAAATTAGACAAGAACAACTTGAGCAGTTTGACGAAATTCGAGTTATTAATGCATTGAATGAACTATAAAACGCCCATTCATTTGCCTCATTTTACTTGACTAAATCCAACATCTCTTGTGCATTCGCTAAAGCAAGATCCGTAATTTCACTGCCACCGAGTAATCTTGCAAGAGCAGGAACGCGTTCCTCTTGAGAAAGTGCGGTCATTTTAGTTTCTGTTTTATTATCAACGGTAAATTTCTCAACATTAAATTGATGATGTCCGTGACATGCCACTTGTGGCAAATGGGTCACACAAAGCACTTGGCATCTGTCGCCTAATTGACGTAACAATTTACCGACCACGCTCGCCGTTTTACCACTAATCCCAACATCAACCTCATCAAAGATTAACGTTGGAATCGCCGATTGATCAGACGTTAAAACTTGAATCGCTAATGAAATACGAGACAATTCACCACCTGATGCCACTTTTGCTAGCGGTTGTGCCTGTTGTCCTAAATTACTACGTAAAGTAAAGACGATATTATCTGCCCCATTTGACGCAACTTTAGTTAAATCTGAATTCACTTCAATGAAAAACTCGGCATTTTCCATTGCAAGCCCTTTGATAGAATGTGTAACCTGCTGTACTAATTTCCCTGCAGCTTGGCAACGGCTTTCATGTAATTGTTTTGCCGTATGTTGCATTTTCTCAAAGGCGGCTTTTTCTTCTAAAATCAGGCGCTCTTCACTTTCTGAAAAATCTAAAAGTGCGGTCAATTCTGCTTTTAATTTTTGATGCCACTCCACCAACTCTTCAGGTTTCACATTGTGCTTGCGTGCAAGTTGTAAAGCTTGACCTAGACGTTGTTCAATCTCTTGTAATAACATCGGATCTTGCTCAATATGAGATGCAAGATGTTGAACTTCACTTGTCGCCTCTTGTACTTGAATAAGTGCATCATTCAACATCGTTTGAACGGAAGCATAGCGAGGATCTAACTCACTTAATTCATCAATATACTGTGCCGCACGATAAAGCATAGAATCGATACTCACGGTCTCATTTTCACTGAGTAGCTGTAAGGCTGATTGTGATAACTGTGTCAGCTGTTCGCTGTTTGATAGACGACGTTGATCCTCTTCTAATTCTAAATATTCATTTGGACGAAGCGCAAACTCATCCAACTCTTCGACCTGATATTGTAAAAGCTGTTTCTTCGCTTCATTTTCGGCAACTTTTTGTTGGGAATTTTTAACTTGCGTTTGAAGATTTTTCCATGCTCGATAATCTTCTCGCATTTGTGCGAGTAAATCATTGTGATGTGCAAATGTATCCACCAATTGAAGCTGATAGTCATTTTTCAATAATAATTGTGAAGCGTGCTGCCCATTAATATGAATAAGATATTGTCCTATTTCTTTTAGTTGGGAAGCCGATACGGGCGTGCTATTGATAAAGGCTTTAGAACGCCCATCTGCATTAATGACACGACGTAGAATACAATCGGAGGGATTATCAGGATCTTGCAATTCTTGCTCTTGCAACCACTGATAAGCGGGGTTAGTTGGTTCAATAAAAAATGTCGCGCAAATTTCAGCTCTTTCCTGCCCTTCTCGAACCATAGAGGTTTCAATACGCTGCCCCAAGCATAATCCTAACGCATCAATAGCAATAGATTTCCCTGCGCCGGTTTCCCCCGTGATCACAGACATTCCTTTCGCCAATTCAATCTCTAATTGACGAACAATTGCAAAATTATTGATGGTAAGTTGGGTTAGCATAAAAAATCTCCTTAACTGTATATCCATATATTATAACTGATATAATATACAGTAAAGAGATTTTTGACTTTTTGGATTAGAAATTTTTAAGCCAGCCTAATTTCGTGCTTAATACATTGTAATAATTGTAATTTTTCAGGTGTAATAGACGCAGTTTATGCGGGCTTTTTTCAATATGCACCACATCATCTGGGCAAAAATCGAGTGCAATTTGACTATCACAGCCTAATTCCAACTGTGAAGTGTTATGTTCTGCAAAGCGAATTGAAATTTTACTGTCTCCATCAATGACTAATGGTCGAGAAGAAAGTGTGTGTGGGAACATCGGCACAAGGGCAATCGCATTTAAATTTGGCGTTAAAATCGGGCCGCCTGCGGAAAGCGAATAAGCCGTTGAACCTGTTGGCGTGGAAACAATCAAGCCGTCTGAACGTTGAGAAAAGGCAAATTTATCATTGATATAAACATGGAAATCAATCATGTGCGCAATTTTAGCGGGGTGAATCACCGCCTCATTTACTGCATTACCACTAGAAATAATTTCACCATTGCGTTCAATTTTAGCTTCCAATAAAAAACGCTCTTCGACAAAAAACTCGCCGCGTTCCAAACAAGCTTCAAGCTGTGCATAAGCATTTTTCGGATCGATATCGGTCAAAAAGCCCAAGTTACCTCGGTTGATACCAATCATTGGAATATGATATTTAGCCAAAATGCGAGCACGTCCTAGCATATTGCCGTCACCACCGATCACAATCACAAGTTGTGCTTGCTCACCGATTTGTTCAACTGTCGCTAACACCTCTTCCGGTAAACCAAATTTTTCACCGACCTCTTTTTCCACTAAAACTTGATATCCTCGCTCTTTCAGCCATTGATACAAGTTTTTATGCATTTGCAAATTAATATCGCGACGTGGTTTTCCCATCAAGGCGATGGTTTTAAATGATTTGACTAATTCATCCATAACTATGATTGCTCCCAAGTGCAAACTCATCGATTTCTGACCGCACTTGAATTTAAAATTTTAGCCATTATATTACATAGCAATTCAGTTTTGCTAAAATAGCACTAATTTTTGATAAATGGAGAAAAAGATGTCAGAACAAGCACAAAACTTAAATGAAAATGAAGAACTTGTTGAAGAAGTTCAGCAGGAAACCACTTCAACGGAAGATCCGTTAGAAGAAGCAATCGCTCGTGTACAAGAACTTGAAGAACAATTAAAAGCACAAGTAGAAGAAACCTCTAAAAAAGAGCAAGATTTATTGCTTCGCACGCGTGCTGAAATTGACAATATGCGTCGCCGTAGCGAACAAGACATCGAAAAAGCACATAAATTTGCGCTCGAAAAATTCTCAAAAGACATTTTAAATACCATTGATAACTTAGAGCGCGCGCTTGCAACGCCTGCCAATAAGGAAGATGAAAACATCAAAGCCCTATTCGCTGGTGTTGAGCTGACTTTAAAAGAGTTACTCTCAACGGTTTCTCGCTTTGGTGTCGAACCTGTTGGTGCAGTGGGTGAAACCTTTAACCCGGATCTCCACCAAGCCATCTCTATGCAACCAGCTGAAGGGTTTGAAAGCAACCAAATCACCACCGTTTTACAAAAAGGCTATACCTTAAATGGTCGTGTGATTCGCCCAGCTATGGTAATGGTTGCAGCTTAATTTCTTTTCTATGACTTAAAGAGCGGACGATTTTTCGTCCGTTTTTTTATTGCCAAAAAACTTGATTTAGATCAAATTTATTAAAAAAATAATTTGAGAATAATTCTCAACAAAAACATTCTGGCTTTCCAGATTTATCAAGGTTTCAACTCGATTTTAGCCATCAAAAAAACAAAATAACACTACATATTGTGTGTTGATCTATTAAATAAAACTATATATAGTGCTTTCAATTTTTTTTCATAGCTACCTTACAGGAGTCATAAAATGAACGCTTTCTTCGTGATTAAGCGTGATGGTTCACGAATTGGATTTGACCTACAACGTATTACTAATGCAATCAAAAAAGCAGCAAGTGCGGTCAATATTGTTGATGAAATTTATATCCATGATCTGAGCCAGCAGATTAATACTGAAATTTTTAGTCATTATCAGCATGAAATTGATATCAACCAGATTCAAAAAATCGTTGAAGATCACTTAATGACAAGCAAGTATCCACAAATTGCACGTGCTTATATTGAATATCGTCATGATCGTGATCTTGCCCGTGAAAAACGCAGCCAATTAACCAAAGAAATTGAAGGGCTGATTGAGCAAAGCAATGTGGAATTGCTTAATGAAAACGCCAATAAAGATGCGAAAGTTATCCCTACCCAACGTGATTTACTGGCAGGTATTGTGGCAAAACATTATGCCAAACGTCATATTCTGCCAAGAGATGTTGTTGAGGCCCATGAAAAAGGGGAAATCCATTATCACGACTTAGATTACGCACCATTTTTCCCGATGTTTAACTGCATGCTCGTGGATCTAAAAGGCATGCTTTCTCATGGCTTTAAAATGGGTAATGCCGAAATTGAACCTCCGAAATCTATCGGCACAGCAACAGCGGTTACCGCACAAATTATTGCTCAAGTAGCCAGCCATATTTATGGCGGTACAACCATTAATCGCATTGATGAAGTGCTTGCGCCTTATGTTCAACTCAGCTTTGAAAAACATTTGAAAAATGCTGCACAATGGCAAATTCCTGATGCTGAAGGTTATGCAAAAGCACTAATTGAAAAAGAATGTTTTGATGCGTTTCAATCCCTTGAATACGAAGTTAATACGCTCCATACATCAAATGGTCAAACGCCATTTGTTACCTTTGGTTTTGGCTTAGGTACAAGTTGGCAAGAACGGTTAATTCAGCAATCAATCTTGAAAAACCGTATTCGTGGTTTAGGTAAAAATCACAAAACTCCCGTCTTTCCTAAACTGGTCTTTACCATTAAAAAAGGCGTGAACCAAAACGAACAAGATCCGAACTATGACATTAAAAAACTGGCTTTAGAATGCGCTTCAAAACGCATGTATCCAGATATTTTAAACTATGATCAAGTGGTTAAAGTCACTGGCTCGTTCAAAGCCCCAATGGGTTGTCGTAGCTTCTTAGGTGCTTATGAAGAAAACGGTCATGAAGTGCATGATGGTCGCAATAATTTAGGCGTGGTGAGTTTAAATCTTCCTCGCATTGCTCTTGAAGCACAAGGAAATGAAGAAAAATTCTACCGCACTTTAGATGAACGCTTAGCTCTTGCGAAGAAGGCCTTACTTACCCGTATTGCTCGCTTAGAAAATACCAAAGCTCGTGTCGCGCCAATTCTCTATATGGAAGGCGCTTGCGGCGTTCGATTAAAAGCTGATGATAAGGTTGCGGATATTTTCAAAAATGGCCGAGCATCAATTTCTTTAGGCTATATTGGTATTCACGAAACCATCAATGCACTGTACAAACAAGGGCATGTTTTTGACGATGAACAACTGCGTGAAAAAGGCATCGCGATTGTGCGTCGTTTAAGCGAAGCGGTAAAACAATGGCAGAAAGAAACGGGTTATGCATTTAGCCTTTATTCCACACCAAGTGAAAACTTGTGTGATCGTTTCTGTCGTTTAGATACCAAACAATTTGGTGTGATTAACGGCGTTACCGATAAAGGCTACTACACTAACAGCTATCACTTAGATGTAGAGAAAAAAGTGAATCCATACGATAAATTAGACTTTGAAATGCCTTATCCTGAATTAGCAAGTGGTGGCTTCATTTGTTATGGTGAATACCCAAATATTCAACATAACCTGAAAGCACTCGAAGATGTGTGGGATTATAGCTACGATCGTGTGCCTTATTACGGCACCAACACGCCAATTGATGAATGTTATGAATGTGGTTTCACAGGAGAATTTAATTGCACAAGCAAAGGCTTTGTTTGTCCGAAATGTGGCAACCATGACAGTGCAAAAGTCTCCGTAACCCGACGAGTTTGTGGTTATCTCGGCAGCCCTGATGCTCGTCCATTCAACGCTGGCAAACAGGAAGAAGTAAAACGTCGAGTGAAACACCTATAATGTTGCAACATTGATTATGATAAAATAGCTCATCAAAGGTGAGCTATTTTTATTTTAATAAAGAAGGAAATACTATGCCAACACTTGCTCAAATTACCCAATCCATCATGCAAGATCCCGATAACCAATCTTTTACTGCAAAAGGTATCGCCCCCCTTTTTGCTGCGCCAACTACCGCTCGTATTAATATCGTCGGACAAGCGCCTGGAATTAAAGCGCAAGAAAGTCGTTTATATTGGAATGATAAAAGCGGTGATCGCCTGCGTGAATGGCTGGGTGTGGATCGTGATACCTTTTATCACTCTGGTATGTTTGCTGTCATTCCGATGGATTTTTATTACCCAGGCAAAGGCAAATCGGGTGATTTACCACCGCGCAAAGGTTTTGCGGAAAAATGGCATCCAGCAATTCTCGCTAATTTACCCAATATTGAGCTGACGATTCTCATTGGACAATATGCGCAAAAATACTATTTGCCAGAAAATAATCTTAATGTAACGGAGACTGTTCACCATTTTCGTGATTTTCTGCCTCACTTTCTCCCACTTGTTCACCCTTCACCACGCAACCAAATTTGGCTCAAGAAAAATCCGTGGTTTGAACAAGAGATTGTGCCGACATTACAAAAGCAAGTGAAAGCGATTTTATCTCGTTAATTTATCTCGCTAAATTGATATTTAATTAATGAAGTGCGGTCAAAAATCTCCTGATTTTGACCGCACTTTTCTTTAATACTAATCAATTTTTAGTATGCCTTATTTTCTGACTGAGGCCTGTTATGCTACAATCGCCAGCCTTAAAAAATATAGGAAAAAATATGCAAGTAATATCTGTCACAAAATCTCAGCGAAAAACATGGAATAAACAAACTATTATATTCCTTTCTGATGTAGCTCTATTTTTTATTCTACTCAATACACTTCCTTTTGAATCTGCTGCGAATAAAGGATTATCTTTACTGGCATTTGTGGCCATTCTATGGCTCACCGAAGCAGTTAGTGTAACCATCACTGCATTATTCGTTCCAATTCTATCTGTTCTATTAGGATTGGCTGATAGTCGTGAAGCCCTAGTTGCCTTTGCAGATCCGACCATTTTCTTATTTTTTGGTGGTTTTGCGCTTGCAACCGCATTAAATGTACAAAAAATAGATCAAATGATCGCTAATAAAATCATGCAGTTAGCGCGGGGGCGGTTATCTGTTGCTGTACTCTATTTATTCGTCGCTACAGCATTTTTGTCCATGTGGATGAGCAATACCGCTACTGCTGCAATGATGATCCCACTGTCAATGACTATTTTAAGTCAGTTAGACCGTAATAAAGATCACAATACTTATGTATTTGTATTATTAGGCATTGCTTATAGTGCTACCATCGGTGGCATGGGAACCCTTGTAGGTAGCCCGCCAAATGCCATTGCAGCATCTCAACTTCATTTAGGTTTTGC
>OGXE01003561.1_pt1 | contig 10366 bp, 7 predicted proteins | sample 1576181 | NCBI WGS metagenome assembly OGXE01 (sample SAMEA3541478, study PRJEB24748) | human gut metagenome | biome: human gut; feature: human-associated habitat; material: faeces | place: China | collected 2012 | reverse complement strand
CGCTGTCTGCCCACGATAAATCCGGTTGCTGAGGTACCTGCCCCCATTCGAAGCTGTTGCCGGCTTGTTTGGCAGGAGTGCACGCTATCATCAACGAGCCTGCCAGAAGTAGGGGAAGGATGTTTTTAATTCTCATATAGTCTTTTAATATAGGATTCTTTTAATTTCCATCCGGTTTCTCAATTTCCGTGAACGGTGAATCGTTCCAGTGGAAAGTATTCACATCGTCCGGATGTGCGGGATTGTATGCCGGGTCTATTTTCAGATGCTTCGCCAGTTCGGGAACGGCTTTCTTCATCCCTTCGATGACGCATTGGGCGATCTGGTAGGCACCGTAAGGATTAAAGTGCGTATTGTCTGCAAAATCCCTGGTCTGTCCCGGATACGTTCCTGCCGGATAGTGGACGAAAGCACGTTTGGAAGTGTCCGGTCCCAGCGCCTCGTACAGGGTACGTGTCATTTCATTGAGATCGATCAATGGAACATTCTCTTTGGCTGCCAGCCAGCGCATCGCTTCCGGATAGTCTTCGTGTGTGTCGCGGATATGTCCGTTGGCGTCGAAACTACGACGCTGGGTAGGAGTGACAAGCACCGGATGTGCTCCGCGTGCACGCGCTTCGTCAATGAATGTTTTCAGACTGGTCATGAAGGAGTAGTAAGCCCCTTTGCCCGGTCCTTTCTGCTTTTGGTCGTTGTGACCGAACTCCATAAAGAGATAGTCTCCTTTTTTGATCTGGCTTAAAGCCTTCGCCAGTCGTTTGGCTCCGATAAAGGTATTTGCCGATTCGCCGGATTCGGCATAATTGGCGATACAGACATCGGTGCCGAAGAAGTGAGGAATCATTTGTCCCCAGCTGGCCCAAGGCTCGTTGTCCTGATCGACTACCGTACTGTTGCCGCACAGGAATACGGTAATTACAGATGGGTCGGCAGGCTCGATACTGATGCTCTGACATACGGGAGCGTCACCGTTGAATTCCAGTGTCAGTTTGTCGTCCCAGTTCAGTTTCGTCTTTTCACGGGGTTTGATGCGTACCGATTCTTTGTCGGATATGCGTGGATTCCGTTTGTTGATGATAAATGTCTCCTCTGTGAACTGCCCTTTCCTGGTGGGCAGATTATCGATGAAAAGACGGCGTGATTCACCTCGTACGGTAGTTACACCTGCCTGCTTCTTGCTTCCGAGGCGTACGGTTACTTTGTAGTTACCGTCCGGTACACGGACAGAAAAGAAGAAAGGTGCTTTGCTCCCTTTTTCGGGAGTGGGTGCAAGGTCATATCCGTAACCTGTTTCCTCGCTGTAGCGGGGGGCGTCTGCCAGTTGGAATGTGCGGGCTTGTTCCTGAGCGCTGATAGCTGTTGCTGTCAGCAGCAGAAGTCCGAGAAATGTTGTTTTCATATCAGTCATCAATTAGTTTAATTTATTTTCGGTTTTAGTTCGTCGGGTGAATCTTTGGTATAGGATTTCACGTCTCCCGCCACTTTGGTGAATAGTTCCTGAATCAGTTCCGGAGCGATATTCGCTGTCGGGCGAAAAGCATCGGAGTTCATATAGTCAAGGATGGCTTTATGCATCTGCCGGGCAACTACCCGTTTTTCCGGTTTCGAAGTGATGTCCATGCTGGTCATTATCAATTTGCCGTTCAGTACGTTGGCTTCGAACAACATTCCGATTTTCCGGTTGATAAACCAGGTGTCTATGCTCTGGATGGTCGGTTGGAATTCGGCCGGGAAACCGGTGAACTGCATAACCTGTGCTTTGTTCAGCAGTTCCCACCATTGCAGGTTGCTGTGATATTCGGTCGGGAATTCACGGAAAAGCGGATGATATTCGTTGAGGAAGATGCCTGTGGTGTGAGGCGGACGCATCTTGAACCAGGAAGTATTCCAGAAGACAGGAGTGAAGTATTGTTTCACTTCCTTGCCATACTGGATTTTTCCGGCTGCCGTAATCAGTACGTTTCCTCCTTCTTGCAGGATGGAGATTGCCTTTGCGTCCAGTGTATCGGTGGTGTAAACATTGCCCTGAGCCAGTTCTACCTGTGCGGGATATACCCAGAAGTCCCAGTCATTGACGGCATTGCTGCCTTCGATACGAATTTCCATATTCAGCTTCTGTGGTCTAGTGATTCCGCTTAGCTTCATGTCTACACTTCCCAGCGGACAAAGATTTCCGACTGGTATATTCTGAGTGCCTACAGTGCCGTGAGCGTATACTTTGCCATATTCATCCTTGATGCTGTATACCGTTTTGGCTCCTTGCAGAGGGGCTGCTCCGAAATGGGACACTTCGATATCGGCATGGAAAGTCTCGTCGTTGGTATATACGAATTTAGGAATACGTGCCAGCGGGACGGTCGGGCTGCAGAAACGTCTGAACTCATCTGCGTTGATATAGCCTTTTTCTTCAAAGAAGACATCCAGAAGACCTACCAATGCAGTTCCCTGACCGGAATAGTCGTTCAGTGCCAGCAACTGGAAGCCTGCATAGTCGGGTGTACGTAATGTTTTCTCGATTTCGTGTTTGTAGCAGATTGCCTGAAGCTTGCCCGAAGCCATCATAAAGTCGTGCCCCATGCTGCCCATGTGATTATCATTCAGAATATCACGGAAGATTTCAAAGTTCTTGGCCTTGTTTACTCCGGTGTATTTGCGTATCTCGCTGAAATTCGGGAATGCACACCATTGTCCCGTCTCATGAGAGACGTACGGTTGCTTCACGGAATCGATCTTGGCGCGGTAGTCGGACATGCTTTCCGGTTGCGAGCCTGCCCAGCTAAGACCGCGTGCACCGGCTTTCACATGGTATTGATTGTGGGGCTGCCATTGCCAGCTGCCTCCTACGGAAGCTCCTGTATATACATGGCGGGGGTCGGTCGCTTTCCAGTAATCAACGAATTTGCTTACCCAAGGTACCCAGCGGCCCGAAGGTTCGTTGCCGCAAGCCAGCATGCAGTAAGAGGCGTAATTGCCATATTCTTTGGTCAAAGCGATGGTTTCGTCCATTAAATATTTGTCAATCGGCTGCCCGTTGCCCAGTCTTGGACCGTGATTAGGCCAGCTGGGACCTTCGGGTTGCAGATAAAAACCAACGAGATCGGCAGCGATGAAGGCTGCTTCCGGCGGACAGAAAGAGTGGAAACGCATATGGTTTAATCCGTAGTTGCGGCAGATGCGGAATACCCGTTCCCAGGAAGCTACGTCCATCGGTGCATAACCTGTAAGCGGGAAATCGCAGTTTTCCACTGTACCGCGGAGCATTGTCTTGCGTCCGTTGACGTAGAACCATTTGCCTTCTATCTTGAAATCACGCATACCGAACTGTACCTGTTTCTTTTCAGACTGCTTGCCGCTATTCAGCGTGGCTGTCAGTTTGTAGAGTGCCGGATTGAACTCATCCCACGTCAGGAAGTCTTTTCCCATCGGTAGTTCCATTTCTACCCGGTTGTCTCCTGCCTGAATACGGAAGGTCTGCTGAACAGGGGGGACGTTGTGGCGGGTATCCGTATTAAAGCTTTCGGCAGAAAGTGTTATTTCTCCTTTGGCAGAAGAAGAGGATTTTACATTCATGCGTACCAGCGCTTTCCCGTGACTCAGATCAGGATATACCTGTATATCGTCGAAATAGACTTTGGGAGTCGTCTGCAGTTCGATTTTACCTACGATTCCGTTCCAGTTGCCCTGTGTCTGGTCGGTGATGCTATGTGAATCCGGACCGACATTGATCTCTTTAATCCGGTTGTCAACCCGGATAGTGAGCCGGCACGGCTTGCCGGGAGTGACGGCCGAGGTCAGGTCGTATACATGAGGAACGCAAAGGCTGTTTTGCATACCGATTTCTTTCGTGTTTACCCATACGGTTGTTTCAATATGTGGGCGTTCCAGAAAGAGGAGAATTCTTTCCCCTTTCCAGGCGGATGGAATTGTCACTTTCTTTTGATACCAGGCGACACCTACATAGTGCTTGTCGGGAGTCAGGAAGAAAGGTAATTTGACTTGCCCTTCTATCCGGTATTTCTCCATGTAAGGATTGAAATAGTAAGAACTGTCATATAAACTTCCTGTCCATTGGGTACGTGCGGTAACATTGTCCCCTTTCAGCTTTTCAGGCATGGAGCCGGGTAAGTTGATAGACTCGTCGAGCGATTTATTGAACCATTGTTCTTTCATCCCCGCATCTTCCCGGTCTATCTGGAAATTCCATTTTCCGGATAGGCTGAAAGAGTGGTTTTGCCCTGTTACAGTCAGTACAGAGGCGAATACAATGGCAATACTTACTAAAAGTTGTTTCATGATATGTAGAATTGATATGTTTTCCACTACGTTTAAAAATCTGCTGCTAAAGTAGAGCTTTTGAGTAATCTATAAAATAGAAAGATGTACAGATACATAGAATATTGTATCAAAAACGGCTTTTATGGCGGTTGGTGTACGAAACTACATGAATATGATAATATCTCCATCATCATTCATTTCTGAAATTCTGGGGGATACCATATCTTTGCGAAGTAAACTTTTTAATCTTAAAGTGAACCATGAAAAAAGTATTTGCCTGGATGGCTTTAACTCTTTGGTCGGTAATGACAATCTTTGCAGGTGAGACTGCTTATCTCTTTTCTTATTTTATCAATGACAGCAAGGACGGTCTGCATCTTGCCTACAGTTATGATGGGCTGAACTGGACTCCTTTGAACGGCGGACGCTCTTTTTGGGCTCCGTCTGTCGGTAAAGATAAATTGATGCGTGATCCCAGTATATGCCAAGCTCCCGATGGAACATTTCACATGGTCTGGACTTCCAGTTGGACGGACCGGATCATCGGATATGCTTCTTCCCGTGATTTGATTCATTGGAGTGAGCAACAGGCTATTCCCGTGATGATGCACGAGCCGGAAGCTCATAATTGTTGGGCGCCGGAACTCTTTTATGACGAACCTTCGGAAACATATTACATTTTTTGGGCGACCACCATCCCCGGACGCCACAAGGAAGTGCCTACCAGCGAAAGCGAAAAAGGACTGAACCATCGTATGTACTATGTCACAACGAAGGATTTTCGTACTTTCTCAAAGACGAAGATGTTTTTCAATCCCGATTTCAGTGTGATCGACGCGGCTATCGTGAAAGCTCCGACACAGGGAGATCTGATCATGATCGTCAAGAACGAGAACTCCAATCCTCCGGAGAAAAACCTGCGTGTGACACGCACGAAGAATATTGCCAAAGGTTTTCCGACAAAGGTATCCGCCCCGATTACCGGAAAATATTGGGCGGAAGGACCGGCACCTCTTTTTGTGGGTGATGCGCTTTATGTGTATTTTGATAAGTATCGTGATCATCGTTACGGAGCTGTCCGTTCGCTGGATCATGGTGAAACGTGGGAAGATGTATCCGATCAGGTTTCGTTTCCGAAGGGAATCCGCCACGGGACTGCCTTTGCGGTAGATGCTTCCGTCGTAGAGTCTCTGATAGATGACCGGAAGCATCAATCTGTAAAAGCACAAACTTCTTCCTGGTTCAACGATAAGGACTTGACATTGACAGGAGTTTATTATTATCCCGAACACTGGATAAAAGTCAGTGGGAACGTGATTTCAAGAAGATGCATGAACTGGGATTTGAGTTTACTCACTTTGCGGAGTTTGCATGGGCGCAGCTGGAGCCGGAAGAAGGACGATACGATTTTGCCTGGCTGGATAAAGCAGTAGCTCTTGCTGCCAAATATGATCTGAAAGTCATTATGTGTACTTCGACTGCCACGCCCCCGGTGTGGATGAGCCGGAAGTATCCCGAAATCCTGTTGAAGAATGAAGATGGTACGGTTCTCGATCACGGTGCCCGCCAGCATGCCTCATTTGCTTCGCCGCTCTATCGGGAATTATCGTATAAGATGATCGAGAAACTGGCACAGCATTATGGCAATGATTCCCGTATTGTCGGATGGCAACTCGACAATGAACCTGCCGTACAGTTCGACTATAATCCGAAAGCGGAACAGGCTTTCCGTGATTATCTCCGTGCAAAATACAATCACAACATTCAGTTGCTGAACGACGCGTGGGGAACCGCTTTCTGGAGTGAGGCTTATTCGTCTTTTGATGAAATCACTCTTCCTAAGCGTGTCCAGATGTTTATGAATCATCATCAGATTCTGGATTATCGTCGTTTTGCCGCTGCGCAGACCAATGATTTTCTGAATGAACAATGTCTGCTGATCAGAAAATATGCAAAGAACCAGTGGATTACTACCAACTATATCCCCAACTATGATGAAGGACATATCGGCGGTAGTCCTGCACTCGATTTCCAGAGTTATACACGCTATATGGTGTATGGCGATAACGAAGGTATCGGACGCCGTGGATATCGGGTAGGAAATCCGTTGCGTATTGCATGGGCGAATGACTTCTTCCGTCCTATACAGGGTACGTATGGCGTGATGGAGTTGCAACCGGGACAAGTGAATTGGGGGAGCATTAATCCGCAACCGCTTCCGGGAGCTGTCCGTCTGTGGATGTGGAGTGTATTTGCCGGTGGAAGCGATTTTATCTGTACGTATCGCTATCGCCAGCCGCTGTACGGCACAGAGCAGTATCATTATGGGATAGTAGGAACGGACGGCGTAACCGTCACTCCCGGCGGAAGGGAATATGAGACCTTTATAAAAGAGATAAGAGAACTCCGGAAACATTATGCTCCGCGCGAAACGAAGCCTGCCGACTATCTGGCACGTCGTACCGCTATCCTTTTCAACCACGAGAATTCCTGGAGCATCGAGCGGCAGAAACAGAACCGTACATGGGATACTTTTGCACATATAGAGAAGTATTACCGGACTTTGAAGTCATTTGGTGCTCCCGTTGATTTTGTCTCCGAACAGAAGGAGTTGACGGAGTATCCTGTGGTGATAGCTCCTGCTTACCAACTGGCTGATAAGGAATTAGTAAATAAATGGATTGCCTATGTGAAAAATGGTGGTAATCTTGTGTTGACCTGCCGTACAGCACAGAAAGACCGTTATGGCCGTTTGCCGGAAGCTCCTTTCGGTTCTATGATCACACCTCTGACGGGAAATGAAATGAACTTTTATGATCTGCTGTTACCGGAAGATCCGGGTACTGTTGTCATGAATGGAAAGCAATATGAGTGGAATACATGGGGAGAAATACTGATTCCCGCATCTGATTCGCAGGTTTGGGCGACGTATGCCAATGAATTCTATGAAGGTGGTCCTGCTGTCACGTTCCGAAAACTGGGTAAAGGCACTGTTACATATGTCGGAGTGGACAGCCATAATGGTGCATTGGAAAAAGATATCTTGAAAAAATTATATGCGCAACTGAGTATTCCTGTGATGGATTTGCCTTATGGAGTTACGGTGGAATACCGGAATGGTCTGGGGATAGTGTTGAATTATGCTGATCGTCCTTATACATTCAACTTACCTGAAGGAAGTAAGGTTTTGATAGGGACGAAAGAGATTCCGACAGCAGGGGTATTGGTATTTTCATTATAAATAGTGGTTGATAAGATTAAAAAGATAATATTAGGTGATGAAACAAATTGTTGGATTAGTGTTAATGCTGTGTTGTACACAGATGTTGGCTCAGGAGGTTTTTCCTGATGGTAAAGTAATCCCTGACTGGTTTAGGGAAAATAAGGAAGTAAATGTGAATGCTTTGGGAAAGAAATATAGCATTACCAATTATGGAGTAGTGAATGACAGTACGATTGTACAGACGAAGAAAATACAGGAAGTCATTGATCTGGCTGCCCGGAATGGGGGTGGAGTTATAGTTATTCCCAAAGGTACTTTCTTAAGCGGATCACTTTTCTTTAAGAATAATACTCATTTACATCTGGAAGAAAATGCAGTATTAAAGGGAAGTGATGATATCAGTCATTTTCCGGTGAAAATGACCCGTATGGAGGGACAGACTTTAAAGTACTTCATGGCTTTGGTAAATGCAGATGGACTGGATGGATTTACAATTTCCGGAAAGGGAACATTGAATGGAAACGGGCTTCGGTACTGGAAATCATTCTGGTTACGGCGTTCTATAAATCCGGATTGCACTAATATGGAAGAGATGCGTCCTCGCATTATTTATTTGTCCAACTGTAAAAATACTCAGATTGAGGGGATCAGGATTATGAATTCTCCTTTCTGGAGCACTCATTTTTATAAATGCAGTTTTTTGAAGTTGTTGAATCTTCGCATTACTTCGCCTGCCAGTCCCGTAAAAGCTCCCAGTACGGATGCTGTGGACCTTGATGTTTGTAATAATGTGCTGATAAAGAATTGTTATATGTCTGTCAATGATGATGCGGTGGCGCTGAAAGGTGGAAAAGGACCTTGGGCAGATAAAGATGCCAATAATGGAGAAAACTATGATATTATTATTGAAGACTGTACCTACGGATTCTGTCATAGCGCCTTTACTTGCGGTAGTGAGTCTATCCTTAGCCGGAATGTGATTGTCCGCCGTTGTAAGGTAGATAGAGCACGTGCTCTTCTAACTCTAAAGATGCGCCCGGATACACCGCAAAAATATGAGTATATTCTGGTAGAGGATATAACAGGGAATGTACAGAATTGTCTGAATATAGCTCCTTGGACGCAGTTTTACGATTTGAAAGATCGTAAAGATACTCCCCTTTCTTATTCTAATAACATTACGATGCGCAATATAGACATTGATTGTAATGTATTCTTTAATGTTAAGAAGTCTGATCAATATAAATTGTCAGATTTCTGTTTTGAGAATCTCACAGTGCAGGCTAAGAAAGGAAAAGTGGATCAGAGTATAATCGATTCATTTACGATGCATAATGTGAAGATAAACCAATAAAACGACAGAACGATGAAGACATTCTCACTCTTTATCTTTAGTTTATTAATCAGTATTGGCTATTTGTCGGGAGCAGACTGGAATGTGCAAATTGCCAGATATAAACAGGATAAGGCTTGTGCTATCAGCTATACTTTTGATGATGGCCTGGCAGAACATTATACACTTCTTGTTCCCCAACTGGAAAAGAGAGGTTTCCGGGGAACATTCTGGATATGTGGTTCCAATATAAATAAGGATAACGAGAACATTACCGACACTACACGAATGACCTGGCCTCAACTTAGGGAAATGTCTGATAATGGTCATGAGATTTCCAATCACGGTTGGGCGCATAAAAACTTTGCACGTTTTCCTATCGAAGAGATAAAAGAGGATATTTTTAAGAATGATAGTGCTATATTTGCCAATACAGGTGTAATGCCCCGTACTTTCTGCTATCCCAATAATAATAAAAAAGCGGAAGGACGGAGAATTGCCGTACAGAATCGTGTAGGGACAAGAACTCACCAGCGTTCGATTGGGAGTAAATCGACTCTGCAGGATTTGGAGAAATGGGTGAATACCTTGATTGAAACCAATGACTGGGGAGTAGGAATGACACACGGTTTAACCTATGGCTATGATGCTTTCCGTAATCCTCAACGTTTGTGGGATCATCTGGATCAGGTAAAAGCGAGGGAGAATGAAATATGGGTAGGAACCTTTCGTGAAGTGGCTTCTTATATCAAGGAAAGGGAGGAAACCAAACTGGAAGTTGTGAATAAAAAGAATACCTTGTTGATTACTCCGGAACTTAAATTGGATCAGGAACTGTTCGTTGAACCGTTGACAATGGTGATTACCGGTAAGGAAATAAAGAAAGTGACTGTGAAACAAGGAAAAAGAAAATTGCCGGTACAGATCACTGACGATAAAGTTCTTTTCGATTTCGACCCGTATGGCGGTATGATTAAGGTGACACTGAAAATTCAAAAATAAAATTGATTGGATAAATTTTAATATGAGATGATAATGAAACTGAACTTTTTAAAATGGATGGTATGTATGTGTTTCGGGCTGTTGTCTGTTGCTACGGTAATGGCGGGCGGTAATTATAAAACTGTCAAAGTAAAAGCTCCTTTTCCGATGCAACCGATTAAAGTCTTTATTTATCCGGACCGGGATTTTAAGATTACGGATTTTGGTGCTGTGCCGGGTGGAGAAGTTGATAATACCAAAGCGATCGCTGCTGCTATTGATGCATGTAATAAGGCCGGTGGTGGACGTGTGGTTGTTCCGGCAGGCATTTGGCTGACGGGTCCCGTACACTTTAAAAGCAATATAAATCTCTATTTAGAAGAAAATGCCGTATTGAGTTTTACAGATAATCCGGAAGACTATCTACCGGCGGTAATGACCTCATGGGAGGGATTGGAGTGCTATAATTACTCACCGCTACTGTATGCATTCGAATGTGTGCCGTATGGCGGTATCATCACCGCCTGCTACTGGGGAGGCAACGGTCAGGAACA
>OGXE01003560.1_pt1 | contig 10366 bp, 9 predicted proteins | sample 1576181 | NCBI WGS metagenome assembly OGXE01 (sample SAMEA3541478, study PRJEB24748) | human gut metagenome | biome: human gut; feature: human-associated habitat; material: faeces | place: China | collected 2012 | reverse complement strand
AAATAGTAAGCATCGCATCCTTTTTTCTTTAATTCTTCTGCGATCATCTCAGAGGACATGCCCAGAGTATCTGTCTCACGGGCTGCATAGATGTCTGCGAGGATCACATGGTCGGCATGTGTCAGGGCATCTACGAACTCAGGGAATAACGCTTTGGTACGTGTATAAGTATGCGGCTGGAAGATACACCAGACTTCTTTGTGCGGATATTCCTTTGCCGCTGTTAACGTAGCGTTGATCTCTGTCGGATGGTGTGCATAATCATCGATGATCGTAAATCCGTTGACTTCACCTTTGTATTCAAAACGACGGTCAGTGCCGTGGAAGGACTTCAGACCTTCTTTGATCTTGCTGAAAGGAACTCCGAGAAGATCAGCGACTGCGATTGCAGATAATGCATTGGATACATTGTGGTCTCCGTTGACAGATAAGGAGATTCGGTCGATAAATTCCCCGGATTTTATCAGGTCAAAGGAAGCTTCACCCTTCTTGTCGTGGAGAATGTTGGTTGCACTGTAGTCAAGGGAGCTGTCGTTGCCGTAACGGATCACACGGCAGTCAAGGTCTGCAGTGATCTCTTCCAGATCAGGAATGTTATCATTGATGACCAGGGTTCCGTCCTTCGGAAGTAATTTAGCGAAACGATGGAAGGAATTACGGATATCAGCCAGATCCTTGAAGAAATCCAGATGATCTTCGTCAATATTCAGGATCACACCGATCTTCGGGAAGAAATGCAGAAAACTGTTCGTGTATTCGCATGCTTCGGTAACAAAGTATTCAGAGTCGCCCACACGGATATTTCCGCCGATGGCTTTCAGGATTCCGCCTACGGAAATCGTAGGGTCCAATTCTCCGGCGAGGAGAATGTGTGAAAGCATCGAAGTTGTGGTTGTTTTTCCGTGAGTACCTGAGATTGCGATCGGCATATCATAGTTTGTCATCAACTGTCCGAGTAATTCCGCACGGGTCAGCATAGGAAGCTTCTGTCTTACTGCTTCGGCATATTCTTCGTTATCCGGATGGATAGCTGCTGTGTATACAACTACATCAATGCCGGGAATAATATTAGAAGCTTTCTGTCCGTAGAATACCTTTGCACCCATCTGCTCAAGGTGATCTGTAAGGGCAGATTCTTTATTATCGGATCCGGAAATAGTGAAGCCTTCTTTTAAAAGAATCTCTGCAAGACCGCTCATGCTGATTCCGCCGATTCCGATAAAGTGTACGTGTATAGGGGTTTCAAAATTAATTTTATACATAATATACCATCCTTTATGTTCATTTTGGTAAAAATATCATCATAAAAACTACATGTTCTTCATATTATTATAAACATATATCAAAAAAAATCCAACCCGTAAGTTTTTGTAATAATTCAACAAAAAGATTGCGGAAATGTTTGAAAAATTGTAAAAATTGTTAGCAACATGGGAGGAAGTATGATATAATAAAAAAAGCAAGACTACTGAGAAGGGGTGATGACATGAGGAAAAAGGAAATGATAGCAATGTTGCTGGCAGGAGGACAAGGCAGCAGACTTGGAGTTCTCACAGCAAAAGTTGCAAAGCCGGCCGTTGCATTTGGTGGTAAGTACCGCATTATTGACTTTCCACTCAGCAACTGCATTAATTCGGGAATCGATACGGTAGGTGTATTGACACAGTACCAGCCATTAAGGTTGAATGCACATATAGGGATTGGTATTCCATGGGATCTTGACAGGAATTACGGAGGCGTAACAGTGCTTCCGCCATATGAGAGAAGTGGAAGCAGTGAATGGTACTCCGGAACTGCGAATGCGATCTATCAGAACCTGGATTATATGGAGCAGTTTGATCCGGATTATGTTCTGATCTTATCGGGAGATCATATTTATAAGATGGATTATGAGGTGATGCTGGATTATCATAAGGCACATAATGCCGATGTAACGATTGCGGCAATGCCTGTACCGATGGAAGAGGCGAGCCGTTTTGGAATCGTTATCGCAGACGAGGATGGAAGAATTCAGGAGTTCCAGGAAAAGCCGGCAGAGCCGAAGAGTAATCTGGCATCCATGGGAATTTACATTTTCTCATGGAAAGCGTTGAAGGAAGCGCTTGAGACATTGAAGGACGAGCCTGGATGTGATTTTGGAAAACATATCATTCCGTATTGTCACAATAAAGGCGAGAGATTATTTGCATATGAATATAACGGATATTGGAAAGATGTAGGAACATTGGGATCATATTGGGAGGCCAATATGGAACTGATCGATATTATTCCGGAATTTAATTTGTATGAAGAATTCTGGAAGATATATACCAACAGTGAGATCCTGCCGCCACAGTATATTTCCGCACAGTCTGTGATAGAAAGAAGCATTATCTGTAACGGGGCAGAAGTGTATGGAGAGGTACATAACAGTATTATAGGATCCGGCGTTATTATAGGAGAAGGTTCTGTTATCAAGGATTCTATTATTATGAAAGACGCCAGAATTGGAAAGAATTGCGTGGTAGATAAGGCGATCATTGCTGAAAATTGTGTTGTCGGAGATAATGTTACATTTGGTATCGGAAGCGATGTGCCGAACAAATTAAAACCGGCGATCTATTCCTTTGGACTGGTTGCTGTGGGTGAAAAATCCGTGATACCGGATGGCGTACAGATTGGAAAGAATACTGCTGTCAGTGGCGTAACATCCAAAGAAGATTACCCGGATGGAGTACTGGAAAGTGGCGAAACATTGATAAAGGCAGGTGGACAGGCATGAGAGCAGTGGGAATTATTTTAGCAGGCAGCTTCTCCTGCCGCTTTTCGCGGGCAGCCTGCCGGGCCTGTGCAGCCCGTATCCACTCCGCCTCGGCGATGACGTAGGCGTCGGCGGCTTCCAGCGTCGTGCGCAGGGGGATGCTGAGGGCCACGGTGCCGTCCCGCCGGACGTGGAGGTTGAGCCGCTTGACCCGCCCCCGCGTCAGCTCATAGGGGATGCCCCCGGCCGCTCGCAGCATCACGCGCCCTTTTTGCATCTGCGCAGCTCCGCAAGGGGCAGCTGAGACAGCACGACGGCGGCGAAGATGAGGGCGCAGCCTGCGCTCTCCCGCATCGAAAGGTTCTGACCCAGCAGCAGCCAGCCGCCCAGCGCACTGAATACGCTTTCCAGGCACATGATAAGGCTGGCGATGGCGGGGTTCAGATCTTTCTGGCCCAGGATCTGAAGCGTATAGCCCGCGCCGCTGGACATGACGCCGCAGTAGACCACCGGAAGAAGGTTTGCGCCGTACTCCGCCAGCGTGGGCGTCTCGAAGATCAGCGCCGCCGCAGAGCTCTCCACAGCCACCACGATGAACTGGATGAGGCTCAGCCGCACACCGTCCACAAGCGGCGAAAAGTGGTCGATGGACATGATCTGGAAGCTGAACAGCACGGCGCAGCTGAGAAGTATCCAGTCGCTGGTCTCAATGCCGCCGAAGCCGTTCTTCATGCAGAGCATATACAGGCCCGCCACGGCGATGACCATGCTGACCCAGAGCTGAGCGCTTCCCCTCCGGCCCAGAAAGAGGCCGAACACCGGCACCAGCACAACGTACATGGCCGTCAGGAACGCGGCCTTGGCCGTGGACGGGTTGATGGTGATGCCGATCTGCTGAGCCGCAGAGGCCGCGAACAGGAAGGTGCCGCAGACAAGGCCCGCCGCCAGCAGGGTCTTTCGCTCCGATTTCTCCTTCGGCCAGCCGTAGGGCTGGCCCTGTTTTTTGCGCACGGCATCGAAAGCGAACACGGTGGGGATCAGCACAAGGACAGCCAGCCAGCTGCGCCCTGCGAGGAAGGAATAGGCCCCCATGCCGGAGCCTGCGCTCTGAGCTACGAAAGCCGTACCCCAGATAAAGGCACAGAGCATCAGCATGAGCGAATGTCTGGTCTGTGTCTTCATCCTGCAATGCCCTCCACCTTGAGTCCGCCATAGAGGTAGTAGCGGCTGGAATCGTAGGAGATGGTCAGGCGGTAGCTGGCCGCCGGGTCCAGCCCGGAGATGACGCAGCGGTAGTTCTGACCATCGGTCTTGATATAATAGGTGCTTCCGTTGACGTACTGTGCGCCGCCGGCCACCTTCTGCCAGACGGACACCTTGTACCGCTGGGTACCCTCGGCGGTGCCGTAGCCGGTGATGGTCAGGCTGCCGCCCGGGACGGTGAAGTAATCGGTCTGGCGGCTCCAGATGCCGTTGAACACGAGGTTCAGGCTCCCGTTCACCGCCGCCGAGGCATACTTGGCCGAGGCGTCAGCAATGCCCTCGATGTTCAGCGGGTCGCTGGTCGGTTCGGCCCAGCGGGTGCTGTCCTCTTCCTGCACCTCATTGTCCGCGCTGTTCTTCATGTCCAGCACAGTCTTGACGCCGGATGCAGCCACAAGCAGCACCAGCACCGCCACGACGAGCAGGGCGATTCGCTTTATCTTTTTCATGATCTTTTATCCTCAAATTTTGTTTTAACACGAGGTTTTACACGATTCTTAAAAGTTATTTTCGCAAGCAGGGTGCGCCGAATGACGAGGATTTTTGTCGGCAGACAAGGCGGTTTTCCGAAGCAATCCTAGGCGGATTGCGAGGAAAATCAACGCAGTATGCAGGCAAAAAGACCGCTCAGGCGGTGTGCAGCGCTTACGAAAACAGCCTTTAATAGTATACCGCATTTTATGCTCCCATACAAGAGTTCAGGCTGTAGTCAGAGCGGCCAGCGCCGCACGTTCGGCGTCGGCAAGCTCCGGCTGGGCTGACCGGAACAGCGAATCGTACCGGTAGAGCGCCCAGCCGCCCGCGCCGAGGCTGTGCAGATGTTCCACCTGCCGGGCAAGAGCGCTGCCCGTACACCACTGGCTCTGGCTGTCCTCGTTGGCACCGCCGTCTCCCTCGCCGATGCGATAGGCCCCCAGCCCGAAGTAGAGGGCCGTGGATGCCGCCCGGGGCATGGCCAGCCACTCCGGCACGATGTTCTCAAAGGCGAAGCGGGTGCTGCCCGACTGGAGGGTATAGCCGCAGCCCCAGTATATCTGCGGGCAGAGGTAGTCCACCACGGCGTTTTTGCCCTCGGCAGCCAGCCATGCTTTCACGTCGCTGTACTGCTGGCCGAGGTCGTTGTCGGGGTTGCCCTGCGGGCTGACGCCGAAGCGGAGGGTAGCGTCGGCGGCTTTGACGGCATCGTGGGCCGCTTTCACCAGCGCGGTGACGTTCTGCCGCCGCCATGCGGCCAGATCCCCCGCGCCGCTGGCGGCGAACTGGGCCGCGTCCAGCGCAGCATCTGTCGTGGGGTAAAAATAGTCGTCGAAGTGGATGCCGTCCACAGCGTAGTTCTGCACCAGCTCGGCCACGCCCTGCACCACATAGTCTGCGGCTTCCGGGATGGCCGGGTTCAGGTACAGCCCCTCGCCCACGGCGCAGACCCATTCGGGATGTACATTGGCAAGGTTATTTTCCGCCAGTGCGGGCGGCATCTTCGCCGAGGAGCGGAGGCGGTAGGGGTTCACCCACGCTTCCAGCGAAAGGCCCCGGCTGTGTGCTTCGGTGATGAGGACGTCCAGCGGGTCGAAGCCGGGGTCCTGCCCCTGTACGCCGGTGCAGAGATGGCTCCACGGGAAGAGGTTGCTCCTGTAAAGCGCGTCCCCGAAAGGCCGCACCTGCGCGATGACGGTGTTCAGCCCGATGGACAGACAGTTGTCCATCAGCTCCGCCGCACCGGCACGGAAGGCTTCTTCGGAGGAAAAGTCCATCCCGGCCCATTCCAGATAGCTCACCCAGACGGCCCGCCATTCACCCGTGGGCAGGGCGGCGTTTGGCTCTGCTTCGTCCGTCGGCGGCACCGACGACGCCGAGGCCGTCTGGCCCCGGCCCAGCAGCACCGCTGCCCCGGCCAGCGCGGCACAGCCGACCCCGGCCAGGAACGCCCGCCGCCCGAACCGGCCCCGCCGGGCGCGGCGTCTTCTCCGCCGCTGGGTCATGCGTCCTCCTGCATCTTATAGAGGCTCAGCGCTGCCCAGCCCCGGGCGCAGGCCAGCAGCACCCAGAGCAGGTTCGTCCAGAAGCCCAGCGCGGCCATGCCGCCGTATTTCGCCATCAGCAGGAAGAACAGGTGGAGCGCTTCGGCGGCACCCACCAGCTGCAGCTGGCGCTGGATGGCCATGCCGCGCTTATACTCGGTGCTGAGCAGCAGCGGCCAGGCCAGCGCAGAGCAGAGGTAGCCCGCCCAGCCGTTGACCATGTAGCTCACCATCAGCAGCACGAACACGCCGGTGAAGTTGCGTTTTTCCCAGCTTGTAGAGCCTTTTTCCGCCGCGAGGAAAAGGGCCGCGATGCCCGCCGCGGCGAATGCGATCTGCTCGATGAGGCTAAAGCTGGTGCCGCTCAGGACGGCAAAGCCGTTGAGCATGGAGGCCGCTGCGGAAGCCAGCAGCAGGAAATACCAGGTCTTGCGCGTGAATTTGAGTTTCATATCGTCCCTCCCGCCCGCAGAAAGGGCGCAGGCTCCCCATCAGTTTTTGGAATTTTTCAAATATTATAACACATTTTGGAGCGTGTTGTGTTACAATAAGGAAAACTCGACACAAATTCCATGGGGAGGCGCACATGAACGCTGTTTTTTCCATCCTTCTTCTCGCGGCCATTCTGGGCTTTATCGTATTTCTGCTGTCTAAGAAAGACCAGAACCGCCGCAGCCAGTACGGCCCCAGCGGCCTGTCCGAGTTCCGCACCGACCTGCCGCTGGACGACTGCTTCGACCGGCTGGACCAGCACAGCCCGGACGATGTCTTCGCCTACGAGTGCCGCCGGGAGAACGACGGCGGCTTCACCCTCCACCTGACGCTCCATCAGCCCACCCAGCAGCCGCTGGATACCCTCTACACCCTCCGGTTCGACCCGGGCCGCCAGACCATCGTGACCCTCATCTTCATCCGGGAAGCTTTTGGCTACAAAGAGCCGCTGTTCCAGCCCGCGATGCTGGACGAGTTCATGCTGCGCAAGTTCGACGCCCGCCGCACAAAATAATTCCGGCAAAGGGATTTGCTTTTTTCTGATTTTTTGGTATACTTATAGTTAGTCCATGTGCGGCAGACCGCCGTCTTCGTGGGCCAGTAGCTCAGTTGGTCAGAGCTGGCGGCTCATAACCGCTTGGTCGCGGGTTCAAGTCCTGCCTGGCCCATAACAAAAACAGCACCCCAGACGGGGTGCTGTTTTTGTTATGGGTGCAAAAGTAAATCATCCGCCCCGAAAATTCACAAAAGTGTGCAATAATGGAAAAAGCCCGGTGGTTTCAACGAACCATCGAGCTTTTTCTTGGCGGAGTAGGAGGGATTTGAACCCTCGCGCCGTTGTTTAGACGACCTACGCCCTTAGCAGGGGCGCCTCTTCGGCCTCTTGAGTACTACTCCAGAGCAAAGTGCGTTACACTTATTCAAAAAAATGGCGGAGAGAGTGGGATTCGAACCCACGGTACGTTGCCGTACGGCAGTTTTCAAGACTGCTTCCTTAAACCACTCGGACATCTCTCCTCGTGGACACTCGCACACGCCGTACCGAATGCCTATTTAATTTACCAGATTTCCGGCCTTCTGTCAAGCCCAAATTGAAAGTTTTTCGTCCAGCCCTGCAGATTCCTCTCACGCGACAACCTTTTTTTGGCTGGCCGCTCACTTTTCTCTTTACAAAAACATCTTTTTGTTGTACAATAAAAGCATAAAATATTGACCTCGGAGTAAAGGAGTGTACGACCATGTCGTTTTCAGAGCTTTTGAAGCAGTGCCGCAAGCAGAAGGGGATCAGTCAGGCTGAGCTGGCATCCAAACTGGGGGTGACCCAGCAGGCCGTCGGCAAGTGGGAAAGCGGCAAATCCTCTCCCGACCCCGCCACGGTGGCCCGCATCGCTGAGATCCTGAGCACCACAGCCGATTTCCTGCTGGGGCTCTACCGTCCGGTGTCCAACGTGACCACCCCCGAGGAGCGCTTTTTCGGCAACTACGCCGAGAGCCTCATCCCGGTCATCGGCACCGTGAAGGCCGGGTACGGCGCACTGGCCTTTGAGGAGGATTATGGGCAGGAGTATGCCCGCGTCAAGGACCCCTCCAACTACTTCTACCTCGTCGTGCGCGGCGACAGCATGGAGCCCCGCATCCAGGACGGCGACCTCGCCCTTGTCCACAAGCAGGACACGCTGGAAAACGGCGACCTGGGCGTGCTGGTCTACGGCGACGAGGGCGAAGGCACCCTCAAGCGGTATCTCCAGCGGGGCAACTGCGTCGTTCTGCAGCCCTTCAACCCCGCTTACAACGAGCTGGTCATCAAGGGTGAGGACCTGAACCGCCTGCACATCGCGGGCCGCGTGGTCGAGACGAAGGCCAAGTGGTGAGTCTCTCCCCTGCCCCACGGCGCTTCTGATCAGCAGCTGTGGGGGTAAGGGGGAGATATACCCTTCTGGGAGGTATCTTTCTATGGAACAGTCCCTGATGGACAAGCTCACCATCTTGGCCGACAGCGCAAAATATGACGTGGCCTGTACGTCCAGCGGCGTGTCCCATCCGGCGAAGCGCGGCACCATCGGCAGCTGCTATGCGCCGGGCTGCTGCCACGCCTTTACCGCTGATGGCCGCTGCGTCAGCCTGTTGAAGGTCCTGATGAGCAACTGCTGCGCCTTCGACTGCAGCTACTGCGTCAATCGGAAGTCCAACGACGTTCCCCGGGCCACTTTTTCGCCCCGGGAGCTGGCAGAACTGACCATCGAGTTCTACCGCCGCAACTACATCGAGGGACTTTTCCTCTCCAGCGCTGTGCTGGGGACCCCCGACTACACCACCGAGCGGATGCTCACCGTTCTGCGGCTGTTGCGGAACGAATATCACTTCGGCGGCTACATCCATGCCAAGACCATCCCCGGCACCAGCCCCGAGCTCATCCAGCAGATGGGCTATCTCGCCGACCGCCTCAGCGTCAATGTTGAGCTGCCCAGCGAGCAGAGCCTCCATCTTCTCGCCCCCGACAAGGGCCGCCACTCCATCTTCCGGCCCATGAAGCAGATCTCGGTGGCAGGTGAAGAGAGCAGGCAGGAGCTGACCCTCTACCGCCACGCGCCCAAGTTCGCTCCCGCCGGCCAGAGCACCCAGATGATCGTCGGTGCGTCGCCCGAGACGGACTACCACATTTTGCAGCTGTCCGAAGGGATGTACCAGAAATACGGCCTCAAGCGGGTGTTCTACTCGGCCTATATCCCGGTATCGGATGACACCCGCCTGCCTGCGCTGGACACGAAGCCGCCGCTCCTGCGGGAACACCGGCTCTATCAGGCTGACTGGCTGCTGCGGTTCTACCAGTTCAAGGCCGACGAGATACTGGATCAGGACAATCAGAGCTTCAACCCCTATCTCGACCCGAAATGCAACTGGGCCGTCCAGCACTACGGGCTGTTCCCGGTGGACGTGAACCGCGCCCCCTTCGAGATGCTGCTGCGGGTGCCGGGCATCGGCCCCAAGAGCGCCCGCCGCATCCGGGACGCCCGGCGGCTGTCGGCCCTCGGCCTCGACGAGCTGAAGCGGATGGGCGTCGTGCTCAAGCGGGCGCAGTATTTCATCACCTGCCGGGGCTTTTCCGGGGCGCACCCGGGCCGGGGCAGCGCCGGACGGGAGCGCATCACCCGGGCGCTCATCGACCCCAACGTGTTCAGCGGCAGCTGCGAGCAGCTGAGCCTGTTCAGCCCGCCTGCCGTGGACAATCTCATCGGGCAGGGCGTACCGCCCCGGGCGGCTGTCCGCATGGTACGGGAGGAGGCGGTGCAATGTCTTGCCAACGCGCTGTAAGCCCCAAGGGGGCACGCAAGCTGCACGATGCCGACGTGGTCTACCTGTATGACGGCAGCTTTGAGGGCTTTCTGTGCTGCGTGTACGAAAGCTTTGCCCAGCACGAGATCCCCTTTGCGGTGTGGACGCCCCAGCGGGAAACGGCCACCCTCTACCCGGTCAAGGAGATCTCCACCGACCCCGCCATTGCCCGCCGGGTATTTGCCAGCTTTGGCAAAAAGCTGGGCGCAGAGACCGAGTACCTCGTCAGCCGGGATTTTCTCTCCGGGCAGGAGGACAAGGAGCTGCTGCTGCTCCGCTTTCTGCATCTGGCCTTTGCGCTGGGTCCGGGCACGGTCAAGCGGGAGGGGCACCCGGTGGTCGCGCCCCTCTACGCCATGAAAAAGAGTCTGGACTGGGAGGTAGACAAGTTTCAGGGCTTTGTGCGGTTCGAGGAGCACGACGGGATGCTGGGCGCCGTCATTCACCCCAAAAACTACATCCTGCCGCTCAACCACATCATCGCGCGCTCTACTGTGAAACAGCTGCGTAAAAACGTCCT
>OGXE01003555.1_pt1 | contig 10374 bp, 11 predicted proteins | sample 1576181 | NCBI WGS metagenome assembly OGXE01 (sample SAMEA3541478, study PRJEB24748) | human gut metagenome | biome: human gut; feature: human-associated habitat; material: faeces | place: China | collected 2012 | reverse complement strand
GTGCTTGTCACAAGAAGGTTCGTCTTTCTGTGCATCGCGAAGCGTGTTACTGTGAGCAGTAGCTTAATATCCTCTTTGTGACCTGCAGCTTATATTTCCGTAAAGGAACATCTCTGTTTGATCTGAGAGGTCTGGATGTCAAATATGATGGTGCCATCTTCCAGAACCGTCTTCTCATAGGTTACTTCTTTTCCCTTAAATTTATTCTTTATATATTCTTCCTGGTCTTCTATCTCCACCTCATCTACAAACACATCCCGCATCTGATTCCTGGGGCATTTGTTGAAAATTTCCCAGATTACTTCATACTCTTTCATATTCTCACCTGCTCTCGTATAATAAGTTTGTAGGCAGGAAAAATCGCTTACAGACTTATTTCTTTTTATGGTATAGAGATAAGGACATCTAAGAGGTATTCCCCTCATCCCATTCCCATCTATACAGTCAATAGTTACATTGACATATCGTTTATCCTTGTTGTCAACCTTTACTTCTTTATTTTACCTCATATAACACCCCATAATATATTTCTGGCACTAACAACACCTAAAAGTCTTCCAACAGTAACAACTGTCTCATTTTCATTCTCAAAAGTCATTGCGCAGTAGCATACGGTACAGCCCAAGGGCTTTTTTCGTTTTCAGCCATCAAATTTGCTCTTCATCACTTGCCGAACATGAATCCTGCTTTTGCACTTCTGCTCATTGGATTTCACGGCACTTTTTTGTCAAAAATCTTGATTAGCGGTTTACATTTTGAGACTATTTTTCTCCTTATAAAATGAATTTGCAAATTCCAAAATTTCAAAAGGAGAAAAAACACAATGACACCAGGAGCATGAGGCTGCTCGTCCGTCGCCGCAACACCAGTACCAACCGCCTTATGCGTCTGCGCAGCCGCGTCAACCGGTCCAGCAGCCGCCTGAAGCGCAGGTACCGCCGCAACATGCTCCGCGTCCAGCGCAGCCGGTGCAGCAACCCGTGCAGCAGCCTGCCTATCAGCCGCAGCCTGAACAGCCGTTGCAGCAGCCAGTTTCGCCACAGGTCGCGTCAGCGCCGCAGCCAGTGCATTCAGCACCGCAACCGGCACAACAGGCTTTCCAGTCTGCAGAACCCGTAGCGGCACCACAGCCTGAGCCTGTAGCGGAACCGGCTCCAGTTATGGATAAACCGAAGCGCAAAGAAGCGGTGATTATCATGAACGTCGCGGCGCATCACGGTAGCGAGCTAAACGGTGAACTGCTTCTTAACAGCATTCAACAAGCGGGCTTCATTTTTGGCGATATGAATATTTACCATCGTCATCTTAGCCCGGATGGCAGCGGCCCGGCGTTATTCAGCCTGGCGAATATGGTGAAACCGGGAACCTTTGATCCTGAAATGAAGGATTTCACTACTCCGGGTGTCACTATCTTTATGCAGGTACCGTCTTACGGTGACGAGCTGCAGAACTTCAAGCTGATGCTGCAATCTGCGCAGCATATTGCCGATGAAGTGGGCGGTGTAGTGCTTGACGATCAGCGCCGTATGATGACTCCGCAGAAATTGCGCGAGTACCAGGACATCATCCGCGAAGTCAAAGACGCCAACGCCTGATACACTTAAGGCAAATTAACTCCTCTTCGAACCCCCGCTTGTCGGGGGTTTTTAGCATTGATGGTGCGATATGGAATCAATCGAACAACAACTGACAGAACTGCGAACGACGCTTCGCCATCATGAATACCTTTATCATGTGATGGATGCGCCGGAAATTCCCGACGCTGAATATGACAGGCTGATGCGCGAACTGCGCGAGCTGGAAACCAAACATCCAGAACTGATTACGCCTGATTCGCCTACCCAACGTGTAGGTGCTGCGCCGCTGGCGGCTTTCAGCCAGATCCGCCATGAAGTACCAATGTTGTCGCTGGATAACGTTTTTGATGAAGAAAGCTTTCTTGCTTTCAACAAACGTGTGCAGGACCGTCTGAAAAGCAACGAGAAAGTCACCTGGTGCTGTGAGCTGAAGCTGGATGGCCTTGCTGTCAGTATTCTGTATGAAAATGGCGTTTTAGTCAGTGCCGCGACTCGTGGCGATGGCACCACCGGGGAAGATATCACGTCTAATGTGCGTACTATTCGCGCCATTCCGCTGAAGCTGCACGGAGAGAATATCCCGGCGCGTCTGGAAGTACGTGGTGAAGTGTTCCTGCCACAGGCGGGCTTCGAAAAGATTAACGAAGATGCGCGACGTACGGGCGGGAAAGTGTTTGCTAACCCACGTAATGCGGCAGCTGGTTCACTGCGTCAGCTTGATCCGCGTATTACAGCGAAGCGACCGCTCACTTTTTTCTGCTATGGCGTCGGTGTTCTGGAAGGTGGTGAGCTGCCGGATACTCATCTTGGACGTTTACTGCAATTTAAAAAGTGGGGTTTGCCGGTCAGCGACCGGGTAACGCTTTGTGAATCGGCGGAAGAAGTGCTGGCGTTCTATCACAAAGTGGAAGAAGACCGCCCGACGCTGGGCTTTGATATCGACGGCGTGGTGATTAAGGTCAACTCACTGACACAGCAGGAGCAGCTTGGCTTTGTCGCGCGTGCCCCGCGTTGGGCGGTAGCGTTTAAATTCCCGGCGCAGGAACAGATGACCTTTGTGCGTGACGTCGAGTTTCAGGTTGGGCGTACTGGCGCGATTACGCCTGTTGCGCGTCTGGAACCTGTCCATGTTGCTGGCGTGCTGGTGAGTAACGCAACCTTACACAATGCGGATGAAATCGAACGTCTTGGTTTACGCATTGGCGATAAAGTGGTGATTCGCCGCGCAGGCGACGTGATCCCGCAGGTGGTGAACGTCGTGCTTTCTGAACGCCCGGAAGATACCCGTGAGGTTGTATTCCCGACGCATTGTCCGGTATGTGGTTCTGACGTCGAGCGTGTGGAAGGTGAAGCGGTTGCCCGCTGTACCGGTGGCCTGATTTGCGGTGCGCAGCGTAAAGAGTCGCTGAAACACTTTGTTTCCCGCCGTGCGATGGACGTTGACGGTATGGGCGACAAAATCATCGATCAGCTGGTTGAAAAAGAATATGTCCACACTCCGGCGGATCTGTTCAAACTCACCGCAGGCAAACTTACCGGACTGGAGCGTATGGGGCCAAAATCGGCACAAAACGTGGTTAACGCGCTGGAAAAAGCGAAAGAAACCACCTTTGCTCGCTTCCTCTATGCACTTGGCATCCGTGAAGTCGGCGAGGCCACCGCAGCAGGTCTGGCGGCATATTTCGGCACGCTGGAAGCGCTGGAAGCCGCTTCGATTGAAGAGCTGCAAAAGGTGCCTGATGTTGGAATTGTCGTTGCCTCCCACGTTCACAACTTCTTTGCCGAAGAAAGCAACCGCAATGTCATCAGCGAGCTGTTGGCGGAAGGTGTTCACTGGCCTGAGCCGATCATTATCAACGCGGAAGAGATTGACAGCCCGTTTGCTGGTAAAACCGTGGTGCTTACGGGCAGCTTAAGCCAGATGTCGCGTGATGACGCTAAAGCTCGACTGGTCGAACTGGGCGCGAAAGTCGCGGGCAGCGTGTCGAAGAAAACCGATCTGGTGATAGCGGGTGAAGCTGCAGGATCTAAACTGGCGAAAGCGCAGGAACTGGGCATAGAAGTTATCGACGAAGCGGAAATGCTGCGTTTGCTGGGTAGCTGAGATGGAAAAAGAGCAGCTGATTGAAATAGCCAATACGATAATGCCGTTTGGCAAATACAAAGGGCGTCGCTTAATCGACCTGCCGGAGGAGTATCTTCTGTGGTTTGCCCGCAAAGATGAGTTCCCGGCAGGGAAGCTCGGTGAGCTAATGCAAATCACGCTGCTGATTAAAACTGAGGGGCTGACGCAACTGGTCCAGCCCCTGAAGCGTCCTCTTTAAGCTTTATTGGCGCGGCTTTCCTGCTGCGCCTGTAACTGTTCGGTCTGGTGTTTGTATCGACGCGCCAGCACCGCACAGACCATCAATTGGATCTGATGGAAAATCATCAGAGGCAGCACCATCATACCGATCACCGATGTGGGGAACAGAATGTTTGCCATCGGGATGCCATTTGCCAGACTCTTTTTCGAACCACAAAAGACGATAGTAATTTCATCTGCCTTATTGAAGCCCAGTCGGCGTGCCATAAAGACGTTAACTACAATCACGATAGCCAGAAGAACGCAGCTGACCACCACGATAAACAGCAATGATCCCCAGCCAACTTTATGCCAGATACCATTAACGACGGCTTCGCTGAACGCTGTATAAACCACCAACAGAATGGACGTCTGGTCAGTTTTCGCAATCCATTTTTTATTGCGCGACACCCAGTCACCAATCCACGGCCGGGAAAGATGCCCCAATACAAACGGCAGCAGCAATTGCAGCATAATTTTACCGACCTGCTCAAGGCTGCCTCCCGCACCGTGAACATTCATCACCAGACCAACCAGCAATGGTGAAAGGAAAATCCCCAACAGGCTGGATGCTGACGCAGAACAAACCGCTGCCGCGACGTTACCGCCCGCCATTGAAGTAAAGGCGATTGCAGACTGCACGGTAGCGGGGAGAATGCACAAGTAGAGAAAACCGGAGTAGAGCATCGGGTCGACATTTACCGGTTTCCACCAGGCAAACAGCACGCCCAGAATCGGAAACAGTACAAAGGTGCTGCACATTACCCACAAATGCAGTCGCCAGTGACCACCGCCAGCAATAATCGCTTCACGTGACAACTTCGCGCCGTGCATAAAGAACAGCAGGGCAATAGCTGCGGTGGTCAGATTTTCAAAGAAGGGGACGAAATCGCCTCTGGCCGGAAAGAAAGAGGCCAGCAACACCACCGTGATCAGGGTTAAGGTGAAAGGATCGAGGATACGAAAAAGTTTCATAAAGACTCCAGATGATCGATGGTTCTATTGTGCTTCTTCCAGTTTGAGAAATAAAATTGATTTATTGCATCCATTCATGAAGAAAACAGATGAATTATTCTTTAAAGCAATTAAAGGTTTTCGTCACAGTAGCGCAGGAGAAAAGTTTTAGTCGTGCAGGAGAGCGTATCGGCCTGAGTCAGTCGGCAGTAAGTCACAGTGTGAAGGAGCTGGAAAATCATACTGGTGTTCGCCTGCTGGACAGAACCACGCGTGAAGTGGTGCTTACAGATGCAGGGCAGCAGTTGGCTTTGCGTCTTGAGCGACTGCTGGATGAACTTAACAGCACGTTGCGCGATACCGGGCGTATGGGGCAACAACTGAGCGGAAAAGTTCGGGTCGCTGCCAGCCAGACCATTTCCGCGCATCTTATTCCGCAATGCATTGCTGAAAGCCATCGCCGCTATCCAGATATTCAGTTTGTCCTGCACGATCGTCCGCAGCAGTGGGTGATGGAAAGTATTCGCCAGGGAGATGTCGATTTTGGCATCGTCATCGATCCAGGCCCAGTGAGCGATCTGCAATGTGAAGCGATTCTTTCCGAGCCTTTCTTCTTGCTTTGCCATCGCGATAGCGCTTTGGCCGCGGAAGATTATGTACCCTGGCAGGCATTACAGGGAGCGAAATTGGTGTTGCAGGATTACGCGTCAGGCAGCCGACCGCTGATTGACGCAGCTCTGGCGCGCAACGGTATTCAGGCGAATATTGTGCAGGAGATTGGTCATCCGGCGACGCTGTTCCCGATGGTAGCCGCAGGCATCGGCATCAGTATTCTTCCCGCACTGGCGCTACCATTGCCTGAAGGTAGCCCGCTGGTGGTAAAGCGCATTACGCCGGTGGTGGAACGCCAGTTGATGCTGGTGCGCAGGAAGAACCGTTCACTTTCCACCGCCGCACAAGCGTTATGGGACGTGGTACGAGGCCAGGGCCGTGCGCTAATGGCTGGGCGGGAAGGGGATCCTTTGTATCAGATATAGAGTGAATTCATACTGCCGGGAGCCCCGGCAGTAATCAATCAGAAGTTAAATTTGATGGAGTAGATTATCGCATCCTGGTAAAAATCTTCGCCCAGTTTGTCATCCGCATAACGATACTGAATCCCTGTGGTGATGTGTGAAGTTGCATTCCACCAAAGTGCGACGGCACCGTTCAGACCTTCTTTGCCGCCATTACCTGCCGCGTAGGTGGCATCACGATCAAACTCGTACTCGTTCCAGTTGGTGAGGGTGAATTTCTCACTGCCCAGCATAAAGCTGTAACCTGCAACCCAACCGGCGACATAACCGTTATCGCCGGTATAATAGGTTTGGTCTGTATAGCGTTTTGCAAAGAACGGTTTGAACCACCAACCGCTGCCGGTGAAATTGTAGCCGATACCGTACAGGAACATATCGTCGTGGAAATTCACGCGATTCGCAGAACCGTAGGTGCCATACGCATGCAAGTAGAAATTAAATCCGGTGTCACCCAGGTAAATACGGTTGGTATTTTTAAAGGTATAACGCTGCTCGCTACCTGGTTTATTATGGCGACCGTTATAGAAGTTTTCCCAGTCGAAGAACCCGTACATTTCTCCCCAACTAAAGTTAGCGCCACCTTCAAATTCAAGATAACCAAAATCATCTTTGTGTGATTTGGTCGACGATTTTTCGGTAGTCCGGCTGGTCCAGTCCAGATAATGCACGCCGATATCTGCAAAACCGCCTTTAAATTCTGCATGAGATACTGCTTGTATCGCCAATACAGAAGAGAGTGTCAGAGTAAAAAGATGTTTTTTCATAGCATAATTCCCTATGCCGATCGTTATTAGTTGATTGCTTAATAAAAAGGTTGATTAAAAGCGGCATATTGTTAATGCAATGGAAAGGAGAGTACCAATACAGTTTTTTCCGCCTATTAATAGTGAAAAAATATAAATATATCGATATCGAATAACTATCGGATACATGAAAAAAGTGTATTGGTATGAGTTAGGGCAATCTCGTTATAAAAAGGCGTTAGATTCCACCCTACAAAAAAAGGATATATATGTATCAGGCTCAGTTTTCTCATAACCCACTGTATTGCGTAGATATTATCAAGACTTATAAACCTGATTTCACGCCACGAGTGGCCTTTATTTTAGGTTCCGGGCTGGGCGCGCTGGCCGATCAGATTGAGAACGCGGTCGCAATTTCCTACGAAAAGCTGCCTGGGTTCCCGGTAAGTACCGTACATGGCCATGCGGGTGAGCTGGTGCTGGGTTATCTCCAGGGGGTGCCAGTGGTGTGCATGAAAGGTCGCGGACATTTCTACGAAGGTCGTGGGATGACCATCATGACGGATGCAATCCGTACCTTTAAGTTGCTGGGCTGCGAGTTGCTGTTCAGCACCAATGCGGCTGGCTCACTGCGTCCTGAAGTGGGGGCCGGCAGTCTGGTCGCATTGAAAGATCACATCAACACCATGCCGGGAACGCCGATGGTGGGTCTTAATGATGAACGTTTTGGTGAGCGCTTCTTCTCGCTGGCGAATGCCTACGATGCGGAATACCGCGCACTGTTACAAAAAGTGGCGAAAGAAGAGGGGTTCCCTCTGACGGAGGGCGTGTTCGTCTCGTATCCGGGTCCGAATTTCGAGACTGCGGCGGAAATTCGCATGATGCAAATTATTGGTGGGGATGTTGTTGGTATGTCTGTGGTGCCTGAGGTTATTTCTGCTCGCCATTGCGAACTTAAAGTCGTTGCGGTCTCTGCGATTACCAACATGGCGGAAGGTTTAAGCGATGTGAAATTGTCACATGCGCAAACGCTGGCGGCTGCGGAGCTCTCTAAGCAGAACTTCATCAACCTTATTTGTGGCTTTCTGCGCAAAATTGCCTGAGAAAAACAATAAGAAACGGCCTCGCGGGTGAGGCCAAATGATGCGACAAGGAAACGATTATGAGCATCGCTTTGCGCTTAAAGGTAATGTCCTTTTTGCAATATTTTATCTGGGGGAGCTGGCTGGTTACCCTCGGTTCTTACATGATTAATACCCTTCATTTCACCGGCGCTAATGTTGGCATGGTTTACAGTTCCAAAGGGATCGCCGCGATTATTATGCCTGGTATAATGGGGATCATCGCAGACAAATGGCTGCGTGCAGAACGTGCATACATGCTGTGTCACCTGGTGTGTGCGGGCGTACTTTTTTATGCGGCATCCGTAACTGATCCGGATATGATGTTTTGGGTGATGTTAGTCAATGCGATGGCGTTTATGCCGACTATTGCGTTATCGAACAGCGTCTCTTATTCCTGTCTTGCCCAGGCAGGGCTTGACCCGGTGACCGCTTTCCCGCCCATTCGCGTTTTTGGTACGGTGGGGTTCATTGTCGCCATGTGGGCAGTAAGCCTGCTGCATCTGGAATTGAGTAGTCTGCAGCTGTATATCGCGTCCGGTGCGTCATTGCTGCTGTCGGCTTATGCGCTGACTTTGCCGAAGATTCCGGTTGCGGAGAAAAAAGCGACTACATCGCTTGCCAGCAAGCTGGGTCTGGATGCCTTCGTGCTGTTTAAAAATCCACGCATGGCTATCTTTTTCCTCTTCGCCATGATGCTGGGCGCGGTGCTGCAAATTACCAACGTTTTTGGCAACCCGTTCCTGCATGATTTCGCCCGTAATCCTGAGTTTGCTGACAGTTTTGTGGTGAAATATCCCTCCATTTTACTGTCAGTTTCACAGATGGCAGAAGTGGGCTTTATACTGACTATCCCATTCTTTTTAAAGCGATTTGGCATTAAAACCGTCATGCTGATGAGTATGGTGGCCTGGACGCTGCGCTTTGGCTTCTTCGCCTATGGCGATCCGTCAACAACCGGATTTATTTTGCTGCTGCTGTCGATGATTGTTTATGGCTGTGCATTCGATTTCTTCAATATTTCTGGTTCGGTATTTGTCGAACAGGAAGTTGATTCCAGCATTCGTGCCAGCGCGCAGGGCCTTTTTATGACGATGGTAAATGGCGTCGGCGCATGGGTTGGCTCGATTCTGAGCGGTATGGCAGTGGATTACTTCTCGGTGGATGGCGTAAAAGACTGGCATACCATTTGGCTGATGTTTGCAGGGTATGCTCTTTTCCTCGCAGTGATATTTTTCTTTGGGTTTAAATATAACCATGACTCTGAAAAGATAACGCATCGTTCAGTTACACATTAAAAGGATTCGCAGCTCTGTTCCTTGGGGCTGCTTTTATGATAAAGGTTAATTAGTGAAAGATATTTTATTTTCTTCTGGCGTTGGTTTTGGCATTGGTGCTTTGTTTACAATCGTGCGATTACCTATTCCTGTTCCAAATGTATTGCCGGGTATATTATCCATCGTGTTTATGTATGTCGGATATCTGGTGGTGAAATACTTTATGCCATGATAATTTAATACGATGTATTTATTATATGGAGCACTTAATTATGGAACGCGTATATAGAACAGATCTTAAGTTGCTCCGTTATTTTCTTGCCGTAGCGGAAGAGTTGCATTTTGGTCGCGCAGCAGCGCGTTTAAATATGTCTCAGCCTCCGCTCAGTATTCATATTAAAGAGCTGGAAAATCAACTCGGCACGCAGCTTTTTATTCGCCATTCGCGCAGCGTCGTACTGACACACGCGGGCAAAATCTTGATGGAAGAATCGCGTCGATTGCTGGTGAATGCAAATAATGTATTGGCTCGGGTTGAACAAATAGGTCGGGGAGAAGCAGGGCGGATTGAACTCGGGGTTGTGGGAACGGCAATGTGGGGACGGATGCGTCCGGTTATGCGGCGATTCCTCAGGGAAAATCCTAACGTTGACGTTCTTTTTCGCGAAAAGATGCCCGCGATGCAAATGGCCCTGCTGGAACGACGTGAACTCGATGCCGGAATCTGGAGAATGGCGACAGAACCACCGGCAGGTTTTACCAGCTTACGGTTGCATGAATCGGCGTTTCTGGTGGCGATGCCTGAAGAGCATCATCTCTCATCATTTTCCACCGTTCCGCTGGAAGCGCTACGTGACGAGTATTTTGTTACAATGCCGCCCGTGTACACTGACTGGGATTTTTTGCAGCGAGTTTGCCAGCAGGTGGGATTTTCACCGGTTGTTATTCGCGAAGTTAATGAACCGCAAACGGTACTCGCCATGGTCAGTATGGGTATTGGTATCACATTGATAGCGGACAGCTACGCGCAGATGAACTGGCCCGGTGTCATATTCCGTCCGCTCAAAGAACGCATCCCTGCAGACTTATATATTGTTTATGAAACGCAGCAGGTGACGCCCGCGCTGGTTAAACTGCTGGCGGCGTTGGCGCAGTAGATGAGAGGCACGGGAACTGCCGGACATAGTTGGTCTGACAAGCGAAGCGCATCAGGCAATTTCGCAAATTGCAGATAGCAAAAAAGCGCCTTTAGGGCGCTTTTTTACATTGGTGGGTCGTGCAG